>JGI25910J50241_10000643_pt1 | contig 11834 bp, 13 predicted proteins | sample LauGreSBDMM110SN_3_FD_50241 | JGI IMG/M metagenome (IMG submission 50241) | reverse complement strand
CCGGTTTAGTTATGAGTAAGCGGGGCGGATTGCTGCGCAAAGTTTTACCATTATTTTATTTGGGGCTGGGTGGAAAATTAGGAAATGGAAAACAATACTGGTCCTACATTTCATTAGAAGATGAAATTAGGGCAATTTTTCACTTAATTGACGATGTCAGACTTAGTGGTGGGGTTAATTTAACAAACCCAATTCCGGTTACTAATGCTGAATTTACAAAAGCACTTTCCAGCGTATTAAAACGACCGGCCTTTTTTAAGGTGCCGGCAATTGCGTTACGTATCGCTCTAGGAGAATTCTCAATTGAAGCTTTAGGTTCCAGTAGAGTTTTACCGTCAAAATTGTTAGCATCTGGCTTTTCATTTAAACAACCCGATATTTTAAAAACTTTGAATTCTGCTCGTAAATATTAATGAAACAGAAAGTTGAAGTTGCCATAATTGGTGCGGGCTTAGCAGGACTAGCATGCGCACTTGAATTACAAAAAAATAAGATAGATTTTCATATCTTTGAAGCCTCCGACGGCGTGGGTGGTCGAGTTAGATCAGATATTATTGATGGATTTATTCTTGATCGAGGTTTTCAGTTATATAACCCCAGCTACACAGAAGGCCAAAGATTACTCGATTACCAAGCACTTGATTTGAAACCTTTTACCCCCGGTGTTGCTATTAGAGATGGTAAACGCTTGCGCATTGTTGTTGATCCGTTTAGAAGCAAAGATTTCAGATACCGATTGCTCAAAGACCTTCCCGGATCCATATTTAGTCAGTTAGGGTTACTTAGTTATTTCCTTAAAATATTTGATCACAGCAGATGCTCAAATAAGTGTTTCTGCCGATATTTCTGCTCAACAATCCTTAACTAAATCTGGCATAAAGGGATCATTACTGGAGAAGCTCTTTCGACCATTTTTGCAAGGAGTATTTCTGGAATCAGAATTAAACACTTCACGAAAGTTTCTCGATACAGTTTTAAAAACATTCCTCAGAGGAATACCTAGTCTTCCTGCTCAAGGTATGCAACAAATATCAAATCAACTAGCAAGCAAGATTCCGAGTGAAAATATTTCATTAAATACCAAGGTCTTACGAATCGAAGGTAACAAATTAATTACTCCAGATGGTGAAATTGAAACCAAAAAAATTGTGGTGGCAACTGATCCAAGCACTGCCATTTCTTGGTTAAATTTAGAAGTTAAAAGAAATGCAGTCAGTTACCACCTGGTATTTCAAAGCAGACCAAAAAGTTAATTCAATAGTTAAAAGCAAACCACTGTTATTTGTGGACGGCAAAAAATCAGGTCCATTAACAAATGCTGTTGTTTTAACAAATGCTGCACCAAGCTATGCCCCCACTGGCCAAGTATTAGTTGCTGCTTCAGCAATATCCCCTAATGAGAATGCCGAACTTATCGAAGTAAAAAAACATCTTGCTGTGCTTTTTGGAGTGCCAACAGATAAGTGGGAACTAATCAAGAAATACGAGATCAAAGAAGCTTTGCCGGCAATGAATCCTCCCTATTCACTGATTAATTCAAATCAAATTAGCAATGATTTATTTGTGGCAGGAGATCATCGAGCAACCTCTTCAATTCAAGGAGCCTTGATAAGTGGTACGAATGCTGCAACTTTGGTTAAAGTAAGTTTGGGATTATAGGAAATAAAAAATACGGCTAGGTGCGATAGCTGCACCTAGCCGTATTTTTATTTTCTAATTTTTTCCTTGAGCTAACTTGCTTGGCCACCAGACTTTTTTACCGATACCAATAGTTAATGCTGGTACCAAAATTGATCTGACCAAAATGGTGTCAAGTAATACACCAAATGCCACAGCGAATCCAAGTTCAGCCAAGAACACCAGTGGTAATAAGCCCAAGACTGCAAATGTTGCGGCTAACACAACGCCTGCAGAGGTGATTACTCCACCAGTTACGGTTAAGGCTTTTAGAGTTCCTGCTCTGGTTCCTAACTTCTTTGATTCTTCTCTCACTCTTGTCATCAAGAAGATGTTGTAATCAATACCCAATGCCACCAAGAACACGAAAGCAAAGAGTGGAAATCCGGTATCTGCTCCTGGGAATTTGAAGACATTTTCAAATACCAGTTGGCAGGCGCCAAGTGTTGCAGCAAATGACAAGACCACTGTTGAAATCAACATCAGTGGAGCCAAAATGCTTCTCAACAGCAAGGCCAAGATAAGGAAAATAATTACCAACACGGTTGGAATAATTATTCTGTTATCACGAGCGTTTGCTTCTGCAATATCTTCATTAACAGCGGTGAATCCGCCTACTAAAGCATCAACGCTAACCGCATCAAGATTATTTCTTAATGTGACAACAGTTGCTTTTGCTTCAGCAGAATCTGCTGCATTTTCCAAAGTGGCACTGATTAACACCTGACCGTTAATAATCTTTGGATTAGGTAAAGGTTGTCCAGCAATTACCGGACCATCAGGAATTGGGTAAGCCTCGCCCACACCTGGGGTGTCAGTAATAGCTTTCAATAATTCTGGAGTCTTATCGGCTGGCCCAGTAATGTAAGAAGGATTTCCTTCCCCTGCTGGGAAATGTTTTCCTAATACTTCTTGACCCACAACTGAATCAGGTTTACCAACAAATGTTTCAGTTTGAGATAAACCACTTGCGTCAAGTTGGGATGAATAACCAGCCAAAGCCAATAGGACAATTGCAGTTATCCAACCTGCGCGATTAGTTTTCTTATCAACAAATTTTGCAACTTTTGCCCAAATTCCTGAAAGTTTCTCATCTTTGGAATCAAAGTGTGGAATTCTTGGCCAAAAAATCCAACGACCAAAAAGAACTAGTAGCGCTGGTAATAATGAAAGCATCGTCACCACGGCGCATGCCACACCAATTGCACCTACTGGACCTAAAGATCTGTTGGCATCAAGTTCAGAAAGAAGTAAAACTAATAATCCAACTGAAACAGTTGCACCCGATGCAACGACTGGTTCAAATACGCCACGCATTGCTTTTCTCATGGCAGTAAATCTTGATTGAACTAAATGAAGTTCTTCTCGGTAACGAGCAATCAGCAACAAACCATAATCTGTTGCAGCTCCAATTACTAGTACCGACAAAATACCTTGAGATTGACCATTCAAAGTGATTATCTCTTCTTTAGCTAAAAGATAAACAATTGCACCGGATAGTGAAAGTGCAATCACTGCGGAAAATAATGGAAAAATCCACAACAATGGGCTTCGATAAACCACAATTAAGATCAAAGCCACCACACCAAGTGTGCTCAATAACAATGTGGTGTCAATTGCTCCGAATGCTCCGAAAAGATCAGCTAAAATACCGCCAGCACCTGTGACATTTGTTTGTAATCCTTCAATATCTTTTCCACCATCTCTAATGGTGTTAACAATGGCGATTAAAGCTGGTTCACCATTTGGTAAAGGAGGAACAATTTTTTTAGCAGAAATCTCGACATTAATCAGTACAGCTTCACCATCTTGAGATGGGATAGCAAAAGGTTTTGCCCCATCAACTAGATAGTCACTTACTAACTTGCCTTCTCCTTCTTCAATTTTTAAAGATCCGAGGGTAGTAGCAAAATCGTTTGCTTTGGCAAGATTTTCTTTATTTAGATCACCGGTAATAACCACTAACACTGGAACAGCGTCAGATGATGTGAACTCTGAGGCCACTGCATTTACTTTTGAAGATTCTGCAGATGAAGGCAAGAAGGCAGCATTATCATTTTCTTGGACTTCGGAAAGTTTTCCAAATATTGGTCCAGCTACACCTGAGATACCCAACCAAATAACGACAACAGCGGCTGCTAAAAATGTGAACTTCTTAGGACTTTTTGATTTCTTGCTTCTTGGCTTGCTCTTCGTAGTCTTTTTTGAGACTGCTTTTTTTGTACGCTTAGTTTTAGCTTTAGGGCTCACGAATTAACTCCTGTTAAATGGGGGTATGAATCAAAGTGCACCAGTTGGTGACGCCGATTTTGTGTTATCACCAGTCTATAGAAGACAACCAAGTTTGCTTTGTTGCCATTCAAGAATACGATTAATACATGACAAACTCTGAGTTAATAATTGAGAATTGGGGCTCAGGGAATGAATACCAATCAGCATGGGATCGTCAAAGAGACATACATCACAAAATAGTTTCTGAAAATCATCCAGATGTAGCAGTTTTACTAGAACATCAAAGTGTTTATACCGCGGGCAGATCTACCAAACCTGAAGACAGACCAAATGATGCTTCACCAGTTTTTGATATTGATCGGGGTGGTCGAATCACTTGGCATGGCCCTGGACAAATTGTTTGCTATCCAATTATGAAATTGGATGATCCAGTTGATGTTGTTGCCCATGTGCGCAGACTTGAATTATTAATCATGAATGTTTGTTCCAAACTTGGTTTAGAGACAACCCAAATTGAGGGTCGAAGTGGTGTCTGGGTTAAAGGCAACGGTTTAGTCGACAAAAAAATAGCTGCTATTGGCATAAGAGTTGCCAAGAAAGCAACAATGCATGGTTTTGCTCTCAATTGTAATAATTCCCTTGAGGCCTTTCGCGCAATTGTTCCTTGCGGAATTGGTGATGCCGATGTCACCACTATTTCCCTGGAATTAGGCAGAGATGTGAGCGTGGCTGAAGTTACTCCCCTGATAGAGGAAGAACTCAGAAACGGTGCGCTTAAGCGCAATGTGTCGAAACGTTCTAAAGTAGAAGTCTGATGACAACTGAAATTGTGACCGGGTTAAATCCGGAAGGTAAAAAACTTTTACGTATTGAAGCTCGTAACGCTGAAGTGCCAATTGAGAAAAAACCTGAGTGGATCAAAACCAAACTTAAAACCGGACCAGAATACATCCGCATTAGAGACATGGTTAAAAAAGAAGGTTTACACACAGTTTGCCAAGAAGCAGGTTGTCCAAACATTTTCGAATGTTGGGAAGATCGTGAAGCAACATTTTTAATTGGTGGATCAGCTTGTACTAGACGTTGTGATTTTTGCCTTATTGATACCGGTAAACCAGATCCTCTAGATAGAACAGAACCAGACAAAGTTGCTTTGAGTGTTAAAACTATGGGATTAAAATATGCCACAGTAACTGGGGTAACCCGAGATGATTTGGAAGATGAAGGTGCTTGGTTATATGCCGAAACCATCAGAGCAATACATAAACATAATCCTGAATGTGGTGTGGAAATTCTCACTCCAGATTTCAGTGGCAAGAAAGATTTATTACAACAAGTCTTTGATGCCAAACCAGAAGTTTTTGCACATAATTTAGAAACTGTGCCAAGGATTTTTAAATCAATTAGACCTGCCTTTAATTACGAGAAATCACTAGGTGTAATTACCTTGGCCAAAGAAGCAGGAATGATCACTAAATCAAACTTGATTCTGGGCATGGGTGAAGAAAAAGCAGAAATTGTTACCGCGTTGCAAGATTTAGTCACTGCAGGTTGTGACTTAATCACAATTACTCAGTATTTGAGACCTTCAACGCTGCATCACCCGATTGCTCGCTGGGTCAAACCAGAAGAATTCGTAGAATTAGGTGACTTAGCTAAAGAATTAGGTTTCGTTGGCGTAATGTCTGGACCGTTGGTTAGATCTTCTTACCGAGCCGGTCGACTATATAAACAAGCACTAGAAGTCAAGAATGGAAAAAATTAGTGGCGAAGAATAAAGAACCAAAAGTAAAAAAAGAAAGATTCAAAACCTTAAAGCAAATAGGTCAAACCTACAAAATAACTCGTCAAACTGACAAACCACTTCCCTTTATAATTCTAGGCACACTTATCGGTACAACTGTGCCACTTGTATTAGTTGCTCAATTTGCTTTTCAATCAACTTTTTCACAGTTAATTACTACAACTTTGGCAGTTTCTACTGGATTATTAGTAACAATTTTTGTTTTTGGTAAGCGTGCTGAAAAGGCAGCTTATGCTCGCATTGAAGGCCAACCTGGTGCTGCAGCTGCAGTGTTAAACACTTTAAGAAAAGGTTGGTTTGTAACTCCCGCTGTTGCTGTGACTAGAAATCAAGATCTTGTACACAGAGTTATTGGACCAGTTGGCATCGTGTTAGTTGGTGAAGGCTCCCCTAGTCGAGTTGCTCAATTATTGGAAAGTGAAAAAGTTAAAGCTAGAAGAATTGCTGGTGATATTCCTGTTGCTTCTCTAATGGTTGGCAATGGTGAAGGCTTAGTAACTTTCAAAAAGTTAAATAAAACAATTATGAAAATGGGTAAAAAGATTTCTCCAGCTGAATCTCGTGAATTGAGAAACAGATTTGGTGCATCAGGTGCAAGTGCGCTACCTATTCCTAAAGGGGCAATGCCCAAAGGTATGAGAATTCCTAGACGATAGTTAGTTTAGTTTTAGCTATTCGATCGTGTAATCCTCGTGAGTTTGAGTCGGCGAGCAATGGTGGAATCACAACCAAAATTAATAATGTTCTGATCAAGCTTTGAATAAAAGTTGGATTTCTATCAAAACCAATATCTTTGATTCTTAATCCCACAATTCTTTGCCCAAATGATGAACCCATCATCCACGTGAAAAGAGCCACCTCTGTTCCAAAGATGATTAAGGTCAATAAGGAATGTTTCGGTGTTGCATAAGCTGGCGCATTGGGGATAACTTGCACAACCAAGATCGCTGCCACCCAATCAAGGATTAGGGCCAAGATTCTCTTTCCAGTCATATCTCCAACCTATTGCCCTGGCCAGTTTTTGGCTATTTATTCTGGGTTTAGAGGCAATTGGGAAAACTTGTTACAAGGCCGAAACAATTGGGATACCAAAGCGATACACCTGTTTAGTAGGTTATGAACCAACAGATTGATGGCCCAGGGTTGTGCCTCCTTCTTTTAAACCAAACGAAAGTTCTATCAGGAGGTTATTGATGTTTAAGAACGCCGCTGAGGCGATCAAGTACATCCGCGAGAACGATATTGAATTCGTTGACGTGAGATTTATGGACTTACCTGGTGTTATGCAACANTTCAACATTCCAGCTAAAGCATTTAATGATTCCGTTTTTGAAGACGGATTAATGTTTGATGGNTCTTCAATTCGTGGTTTCCAAGCAATTCACGAATCAGATATGAAGTTAATGCCAGATGTGACCACAGCATTTATTGATCCATTTCGCGAAGCCAAAACATTAGCAATGAATTTCTCAATTAGAGATCCATTCACCAATGAACCATATTCAAGAGATCCTAGAAACGTGGCTGCTAAAGCTGAAGCTTTCTTAAAAGCCTCAGGTATTGCTGACACTGTTTATTTTGGTCCAGAAGCTGAGTTCTATATCTTTGATGAAGTTCGTTTTGATAATCAACCACAAGGTTCATTCTTCAAANTTGATTCAATTGAAGCAGCATGGAATACCGGCAGAGAAGAAGAAGGTGGCAACCTTGGATATAAAACTCCATTTAAAGGTGGCTACTTCCCTGTTCCTCCAGTAGANCATTTTGCTGATTTGCGTGACATTATGTCTTCAACACTTATTAATCTAGGTTTTGAAGTTGAACGCGCACATCACGAAGTAGGAACTGCTGGTCAAGCAGAAATCAACTACAAATTCAACACATTATTAAACGCAGCAGATCAAGTTATGTTGTTTAAATATGTTGTGAAAAACGTTGCTTTCCTAAACGGTCACTCCGCAACTTTTATGCCAAAACCTATGTTTGGGGATAACGGTTCAGGTATGCACTGTCACCAATCATTGTGGAAAGATGGCAAGCCTTTGTTTTATGACGAAAAAGGTTACGCCGGATTATCTGACATGGCTCGTTGGTACATTGGTGGATTGTTAAAGCATGCTCCATCATTGCTGGCGTTTACTAACCCAACTGTTAACTCATATCACCGTTTAGTTCCAGGTTATGAAGCACCAGTGAACTTGGTTTACTCACAAAGAAACCGTTCTGCTGCGATTCGTATTCCTATTACTGGATCTAATCCAAAAGCTAAACGAATTGAGTTTAGAGTTCCAGATCCTGCCTGTAATCCATATCTGGCATTTGCTGCCATGATGATGGCCGGTATTGACGGTGTGAAGAACAGAATCGAACCGCCAAAACCAGTTGATAAGGATCTATATGAACTGCCACCAGAGGAAGCAAAAACTGTGCCACAAGTTCCAGGTTCTTTGGATGCAGTATTAGATGCATTAGAAAAAGACAAGGACTACTTAACAGCAGGTGGTGTATTTACTCCGGATCTAATTGATACCTGGATTGAATACAAGAGAACTAAGGAAATTGACCCAATTCGTTTGCGTCCAACTCCTTACGAATACCAGCTGTATTACGACATCTAACTAGTCGCACTAAAACACCCTCAACATTAATTTGTTGGGGGTGTTTTCATTTAAATCCCTTTAATCTTAATTATTTGGCTTACGCTTAAGTTAAGAAAAAGGAGCAATAATGGCAAACCAACACTAAAGCAAATTAAATCTTTAAAAACCTTCAACAGAGTTGCAGGTGTTTTTCATCTGTTACAAATGCTTGCTGTTCTTGCATTAGCAAATGATTTTGCTTTACCTGTCACGGGAACTTACTTAAATGGACCTCCCGGAACAACATTTAGTTCACCGGTGGTAATTTTCTCCACCCCCGTTGGTCTGGCAGTGGCTTTGTTCTTGGGGCTTTCTGCACTTTTTCACTTTATTGTTTCAAGTGGAGATTACTTTAAAAAATATTCTGCTTCCCTGTTAAAAAATCAAAACATATTCCGCTGGGTTGAGTACTCACTTTCATCATCAGTGATGATTGTTTTGATTGCTCAAATTTGTGGAATTGGAGACATTGTTGCCCTGTTAGCAATATTTGGGGTAAATGCTTCCATGATTCTCTTTGGCTGGTTACAAGAGAAATACACTCAACCTAAAGATGGAGATCTACTACCATTTTGGTTTGGTTGCATCGCAGGAATTGTTCCTTGGCTTGGATTACTAATTTATGTGATCGCACCAGGATCAACATCTGATGTGCAGGTGCCAGGATTTGTTTTGGCATCATAATTTCCTTGTTCGTCTTCTTTAACTCTTTTGCCTTGGTTCAATATTTGCAATACAAAGGTAAAGGTAAATGGAGTAATTACCTAAGAGGAGAACGTGCCTATATTGTGTTGAGCTTGGTTGCAAAATCAGCTTTGGCATGGCAAATCTTCTCAGGTACTTTGATTCCTGTTTAATCGCGATCAGCACCATACTTTTAGGGCCCCTAAGGAATTAGGGGCCCTAAATTTTGTGGAATCTTTCCCCTTGGAGGGTGATTTTTTAAAGCTTCCGCTCATATTTCACATGGCAAAATATAAGAATCTTGGGTATATTAAAAAAATAGAAGGAGAATTGTGAAAATCGAACTCAAAAAAAGATATGGCATCTACTTAGCTGTTATTGGAGTTATAGTTTTAATTGTTCTGAGATTTTTTGCTTTCAATTCTGGTGACCATATGAATCATGGTTCAGATAAAAATGGTCAAGGTCAAATGGGTATGGAAATGGAAGAAAATAACTCTTCAAACCTAAATGCCAACGAATACATGTTTGCCGAGATGATGATCTCTCATCATCAGCAAGCAGTTGAAATGTCAAATCTAGCTTTGACTACGTCTAAAAATGCCAAAGTCCTAGATCTTGCTCAAAGAATCAAAGATGCCCAAAGTGTTGAAATTGTGCAGATGCAATCCTGGCTTGGAAAAGATGGATCTAATCAAGAGATGAATAATCAGATGGGACATGACATGGGCGGCATCATGTCAGAAGCAGATATGGCAATTCTAAAATCTTCAACTGGAGCAACCTTTGACAAGTTATTTCTTGAAGGAATGATCGCTCATCATGAGGGTGCACTAAGCATGGTTACCATGATTAATGAAACCAGCAATCAAGAAGTGGATACCTTTGGTTTGAATGTAACAAAAGTTCAAACTGCAGAGATTGCTGAAATGAAACAAATTCTAGCCAGTTTATAACAGTTAGGGACTTTATATTTTATACATCTGTACTACCGTTAAAGAAATAGCAACATAATGACAAATGTAAGCTGCAATCGTAAAGGAGTGAAACAATTCGTGAAACCCAAAGTATTTAATACTTAATTTAGGTTTCTTTAACCCATAAATTAGTGCCCCAACCGAATAAAGCACACCCCCAGCAATGATGAACCCTACGATTAACCATCCGGCGTGATTGACAAATTCAGGAAGATAAAAAATAGCTGCCCAACCTATGAGTAAATAAATGGGAACATAAAACCAACGTGGTGCTTTAACCAAAATATTCTGGCCAGTAATCCAACAATTGAACCAGTCCATACCAGCAGTAACAAAGTTTGAGCTTGAGATTTTTCTAACCAATAGATGGTCACTGGCGTGTAAGTGCCTGCGATGATGAGAAATATTGTGGCGTGATCAAGTTTTCTAAAGAAAGCTTTCCAGTAAGGAGTCCATTTAATTCGGTGATAAGTCGCAGAGACAGTAAACAGTGCCGCAGAGGAAATCGTGAAAATTGCTAATGCCACTCTCATCGATAAAGTTGGTGCCAAAATTACTAAAACAAATCCAGCAATCAAAGCAACAGGTGAGGTACCAAGATGTAGCCAACCCCGCATTAATGGAGCAGGACCTACAACTGGATCGTTTATTGTTTTCACACTTTATTTTGGGTTAAGGAGTCACTAGGTTGAGAGTTAGTTATCTTTAAACCGGCCATTACATTATACCCACAAGAAACCACTTTAGTTAAACTTTTTCTTCTCTTGATTTCCATGGTGCACCGTATTCGTTAACCAGGTCCAAGAATGGTTTGGGTTCAAACCATTCTGGACCCATAACGCTTTGTGGTTTCCAGGTTCCGTTGTGAATTAATTCCATTGCAATAACAGGATTTAGCGCTGTTTGCCAAACCACTGCTTGATCGCCATATTCTTTCATTGACCATTCGTTATCAACCACATGATACAAATAAGTGGCTTTTGGTTGTCCTGCTTTATCTAATCCTTTAACTAATACACCTGCACAAGTTTTACCTTTCATGCGAGATCCCAAAGTGGCAGGATCAGGTAACGATGCTGTTAACAAGTCTCGAGGGGAAACTGAAACTCCTTGCACGTCAACGTTTTCTTTCTTATCCAGACCAAGCTTGTTTATGGTCTTTAGGATGCCAATGAATTCTTTTCCTAAACCGTATTTAAAGTTCACTTTTTTAGCATCTATTTTTTGAGGTATTAGTACTACTTCTTCGTGTTCTACGTTCACACATTCCACCGGACCAATACCTTCTGGGAAATCAAATATTTGTGGTTCAGAGAACGGCTTGGTGGTAAACCATCCTTTGCCATCTTCCCAAACCAAAGGTGGGTTTAAACATTCTTCGATTGTGGTCCAAATAGAAAACGAAGGTGCAAAAGAGTCTCCTTCAATCACAATGTTGGATCCATCTAAGACTGTTAATTCATCAATCTGGCTAAAGAGTTCATCTGAGGCATACTTGGCCAAAACATCACTTAGTCCTGGTTCAATTCCCATTCCTACCACAGCCCAAATTTTTCTTTCCGCCCAATTCCAGTCTCGAGCAAATTGTTCATCCCCTAATTTGACGCCCACTTCGGTGTGTGGATATTTAGGGTGAGGTCTGGACAATGACATAGCCATATCCATGTAGTTAGTGTTTTCGATTTCGCACGCTAAAAATATGGGCATCACAAATCTTGGATCAACCGCGTTGATCACAACATCGGGATTGGTTTCTCTAATTAATTCTCTAATGTCTTCTAATTCAGCAGCGTTAACTTGAGCTGCACTAAAGCGATCATC
>JGI25910J50241_10000633_pt1 | contig 11927 bp, 9 predicted proteins | sample LauGreSBDMM110SN_3_FD_50241 | JGI IMG/M metagenome (IMG submission 50241) | reverse complement strand
GCCGCCGTAACCACCACCGCCGCCGCCGCCGCCGTAACCACCACCACCGCCGCCGCTGCGGGGAGGACGTGGCTCCATTGGACGAGCTTCGTTAACAACAAGGCTGCGACCGCCTAATGCTTGACCGTTCATGCCGCTGATGGCGGCTTGTGCTTCAGCATCAGATGCCATTTCAACAAAACCAAAGCCTTTAGAGCGGCCGGTATCACGCTCCATCATGACTTTGGCGCTTGAGACGGTGCCGAATTGACCAAAGGATTGTTCCAGATCGCCATCGCGAACAGAATATGGCAGATTGCCGACGTACAGTTTGTTGCCCATTCAGGGACTCCATAAAAACGAATAAAAAAGCGATGGAGTCCCGATTGCACCTGTCCACGAAAGCCAAGAAGCGAAACTAACCGATCACCGACGCACTGTTAACCCACCCCGTGGATAAGACAGCCTTTACCATTATGAAACAGATTAGGGTTTGTCAATCAAGTATTTCTACCTGATTTATGAATGAAAACCCTAAAAAACGACAAATATCACCAATTGGACTCACGGTCCGGCGTAGCGCTGACTTTGTGAATACTCAAATCTGCGCCTTCAAACTCGTCTTCCTGACTTAGACGCAAGCCGAGAAAAACCTTGATCAAGCCGTATAAGGCGACAGAAGAAACAAGCGCCCAAAAAACGCCGACCAACGTGCCGATCAATTGGGCTGAAAAACTCACACCACCCAGCCCGCCGAATGCTGTGCTGCCGAAAATACCCGCAGCTAAACCACCCCAGGTTCCGCATAAGCCATGCAATGGCCAGACACCCAGCACATCATCAATTTTCCACTTGTTTTGAGTCAGCGTAAACATGTAGACAAACAAGGCGCCGGCTACGCACCCGACAACCAGAGCCCCCAGTGGGTGCATCAAGTCAGAGCCGGCACAAACTGCGACCAAACCCGCAAGAGGACCGTTATGAACAAAACCCGGGTCATTTTTCCCAACCCATAACGCGGCAAGCGTGCCGCCGACCATGGCCATCAGACTATTGACTGCGACCAGGCCGGAGATTTTGTCCAGTGTTTGTGCGCTCATGACGTTGAAGCCGAACCAGCCAACACATAAGACCCATGCGCCAAGTGCTAAAAAAGGAATACTTGATGGAGGATGGGCAGAAATTGCTCCGTCTTTGCGATAGCGGTTGCTGCGTGCACCCAAAAAAATAACAGCGGGTAAGGCAATCCAGCCACCGACCGCATGTACCACCACGGAACCCGCGAAATCATGAAACTCAGCGCCCGTCGTAGCGAGCAGCCAAGCTTGGAAACCGAAGTGTTGGTTCCATACAATGCCTTCGAAAAAAGGATAAATAAAGCCCACAATAACAGCAGTTGCTAGAAGTTGAGGATAAAAGCGAGCTCTTTCAGCAATACCGCCTGAAACAATCGCCGGGATAGCTGCAGCAAAAGTCAGCAAAAAGAAAAACTTGACCAAGTCATAGCCGTTGCGCGCGGCAAGCACATCTGCGCCAACGAAAAAATGCGTACCGTAAGCAACGCTGTAGCCAACAGCAAAATAAACAACCGTAGAGATGCTGAAATCAACCAGAATTTTCACCAAGGCGTTGACCTGGTTTTTTTGTCTGACTGTGCCTAATTCCAAAAAGGCAAAACCTGCATGCATGGCTAAAACCATGATAGCGCCTAACAAAATGAACAAGGCATCGGCGCCCTGTTTAAGTGCATCCATGTGAGCTCCTGGGGACAAATGATTTAATTTGGTGCAAAAAATTAAGGAATACACCACTCGCACCAATTAAAAGCAAAAAGCGCACCGCTTAGGTGACCATTGAACTTTTTTTTAGAAATTAGAGGCTGCTGTTCATTCAGTACAGCTCATTAGGTACCATGTACACAAGGCTATAATTGATACATCAGCGCCGATTTGCCACAGATTGCGGGCGCTTTAACAAGTTCAGCTAAAGACGTCGTGCCTTTCCGGTCTCGTTTTTGGCGATGCCGGAAAAATATGTCATTCATTGTTTCACCATCGTCTATGCAGTTTCACGAGCCATTGGCGCTGAGCGCAGGCGGTGCATTGGTCGATTACCACCTAAGCTTTGAAACCTATGGACAACTGAACCAATTTAAAAGCAATGCCGTATTGATTTGTCATGCTTTGAACGCCTCTCACCATGTCGCAGGTGTCTATAGGGGACAGGATAAAAGTGAAGGCTGGTGGAACAACATGATAGGGCCGGGCAAGCCTGTGGACACCGACAGATTTTTCGTCATAGGCGTGAATAATCTGGGCTCTTGTTTCGGCTCCACCGGGCCTATGCACAAAAATCCGCAGACAGGCCGGACTTACGGCGCGGATTTTCCGGTGGTCACAGTAGAAGACTGGGTGAATGCGCAAGCCAGATTACTGGATGAATTAGGGATAGATACGCTGGCGGCCGTCATGGGTGGCAGTCTGGGTGGTATGCAGGCTTTGAGCTGGAGTCTGCAATACCCGCACAGAGTCAAGCATGCCGTGGTGATTGCCAGTGCGCCTAACTTAACGGCTGAAAACATTGCATTCAATGAAGTCGCCAGACGAGCCATCGTGACAGACCCGGATTTTCATGGCGGACATTTTTATGAGCATGGGGTGGTGCCCGAACGCGGCTTGCGCATCGCCCGTATGCTGGGGCACATCACTTACTTGAGTGACGATGTGATGAACAGTAAATTCGGAAGAAAGCTTCATCAAGGTAATGATTACCAATACAGCACCCAGGCTATTGAATTTCAGATTGAAAGTTATTTGCGTTATCAGGGTGATAAGTTTAGTAAGTATTTTGATGCGAACACCTATTTACTGATTACACGGGCCTTGGATTATTTCGACCCTGCCAAGGCATTCAATGGCAGCCTGGTTCAAGCAATGGCCAGAGCAACAGCAGAATTCCTGCTGATCAGTTTCACCACCGATTGGCGCTTTGCCCCTGGCAGAAGCAGAGAAATGGTGCAGTCACTGGTGGCTAACAAACGAAAGTTAAGTTACGCGGAAATTGATGCGCCGCAAGGGCATGATGCCTTTTTACTTGATGACTCCAGGTATATGAATGTGGTTCGAGCGTACTTTGAACGTATCAATACGGTAAGCGAGAAAACATGACGGGCAAATTATTAGCGCAAACCATTGCCGAATTGGTGCCTTACGGCAGCCGGGTGCTTGACCTGGGTTGTGGCGACGGCGCTTTATTGAATTTTTTGCAATCGCAGCATGGGTGCTCCGGTTATGGTGTTGAAATAGATGATGCGAATGTCGCAGCTTGTGTCAAACGCGGTGTACAAGTGATACAACTAAATTTGGAACAAGGCTTGCGCTTATTTGAAGACCAGTCATTTGATGTTGTGTTGCAAATAGATACATTACAGCATTTAAAAAACGCAGAAACCATGTTGAAGGAAACACTGAGAGTGGCTCGCATGGGAATCATTACGTTTCCGAACTTCGGTCATTGGTTTAACCGTTGGAGCGTGTTGTGCGGGCGCATGCCTGTGACCGCACAATTGCCCTATGAGTGGTATGACACACCAAATATCAGAGTGGGTACATTNGCAGATTTTCAGGCACTGGCTTTGAAGAACCGGTTGCACATTAAATATGCATTCGGTTTAGAGGGCGAAAAAATTGTGCATTTCTGGCCGAATGCAAGGGCCGCTACAGCGGTTTTTCAATTAACAAGCGAAAGTCAACTGACAGCATGAGCACCATAGCAGTGCAACACACCTTCAAACCAGTGATAGAAAATTTAGAACTGGGCACACATACACTGGCTTTGTACCGCTGGCCGCATCCGGGTAAACGCATCAAGGCCTCTGTCATGCTGGTGCATGGATTGGGTGAGCATATGGGCAGGTATAACCATCTGGCGTATGTGCTGCATCAAGCGGGTTATGAGGTCATGGCTTATGACCATATGGGGCACGGTTTGTCCTCTGGTCTGAGCGGCGATATAGATCAGTCAAACAGGCTAACCGAGGATTTGAAAACTGTCATCGCATACATGCATAACACCGAGTCAAAACTGGTGCTGCTGGGGCACAGCATGGGAGGTCTGGTCGTAGCAAGAGCGGTGGCAGAGCACCCCGACATAGCCGATGCTGTGGTAATGAGTTCACCAGCACTTGCGGCCTACACCACCTTATTAGATAAATTGTTGCTTAGTGTCTTGCCACATTGGTTTGCGCATGTCAGGGTAGATAACAAACTTGAACTGAACTGGTTGTCCAGAGATGCGCAAGTGGTGCGTGAATACAGACAAGACAAACGGGTACATAGAAAAATATCTTCAGGCTTGGCCGCGTGGATCATTGACCAAGGAAAACTTGCCTTGAAAGAAGCTGCTGCTTGGCACAAACATGCTCTATTGTTGTATGCGGGACAGGACAGGCTGGTCAATCCCAAAGGCAGTGCTGAATTTGCACAATCGGTTTCTAAAGAATATCTTCAAACACATTGCTTTAATGTGATGTACCACGAGATATTCAATGACCCTGAAAGAACAATTGTTTTTTCAAAACTGATTGAATGGCTGGATCTGCGTTACGGTTGAAAATATTCAACGGCTTCATAAAGACCTGTCATAGTAATTGAGCAAGTACGGTTAAGGCCGCAGTTTCAGCGCGTAAAACAAAAGGGCCTAAGCTTGCTGAAATGAACCCATGTTGCAAAGCTGCAGCCTCTTCTTCCTGCGTAAAACCGCCTTCAGGACCGCTCAATACAGTCATGTGTACCGGTGGGAACTTCCATAGCTCACGCCAAGCAGGGGCGTGAGCTTGTAAAGACAAAAGAATTTGCAAACTTTTTTCATGAGTTAGAGTGCTTATCAGGAAATCATTTAATAACAAAGGGACATCAATTTGCGGCAGGAGATTACGTCCAGATTGACTGCATGCAGATTGCGCGATTCCCTGCCAGTGTTCGACCCGCTTGACAGCGCGCTCACCGCTTAAGCGCAGCACCGTGCGCTGTGACATGACCGGCGTGATGCGGCTGACGCCAAGTTCAGTTGCTTTTTCAACCAGCCAGTCCATGCGCTCATTGGCCGGCATGCCGACCACAATATGTGTGTAAGTGCTTGGATTAGCCACAAAGCTAAGCGCTTGAACCACAGTGATATCGACGATGTGTTTACCCATGAGTTCAATTTGTGCGGTAAAGGATTCACCACGCCCATTGAACAACTCTATGATTGACCCCGGCTGCAAGCGCAAAACCTGTACATGTCTGGCGGCAGCTTCACTCAGACGCAATGAAAGTCCGCTTTGCAACGCCGCATCACAAAAAATCCGGTGGCGTGACATTACACACGACCAAATGCATAAGAAACAGCGGGACTGCTGCCTTCAATATGGTCAATCAACCGCAGCAATGGGAAAAGCTCGCGGTATCTGCTGGCGGTAGAACGTATGTAGCCGATAAACCTGGGTGTATCCGCCAGGTATTTGGGCTTATGGTCACGCAGGCTCAAGCGCGCAAAAATACCGGCTACTTTCAAGTGGCGTTGTAAACCCATCCACTCAACGGCACGGTAAAAGGCGCCGAAGTCAGTGCCCCAATCTTCAAAATCCATCAGCCCTGCAGCACGTGCTTTATGCCAATAACGAACAGTGATATCTAGGCAGAATTCCTCATCCCAACTCATGAAAGCGTCACGCATTAAGCTGGCGATGTCATAAGTAATGGGCCCGTAAACAGCGTCCTGGAAATCAAGTAAGCCTAAACGAGTATCTGTAATATCGTCAGACACCATGAGATTGCGGGGCATGAAATCTCTGTGTACATAAACAAGGGGTGCATACAGATTGGTTTCAACCAACCGGTCATAGACCCTGTATAAATCCGTTTGTTGTTGCGGATTCAAGCTCAATTGGCGGTATCCGTTGATGTACCACTGCTCGAAAAGTGTAAGCTCGCGACGCAGCAATGCTTCATCATAAGCAGGAAGTATCCCGGGAGCGGAAGATTGTTGCCATGACACCAGCGCATCCGTCGCTTGTTCAAACAAAGACAAGCGTTGGACTGTGCCTGTGTCAGCAAAGAATTGCATCATGGTTTGACTGCCCATGTCGTCAAGCAGCATGAAACCGTGTGTGACATGCCAATCCAAGACACGTGGCACGCGAAGGCCAGCATTCAACATAAGTAGTGCAATGTCAGCAAACGACTGGCAATTTTCCTTGTCCGGTGGCGCATCCATGAGAATAAAAGATCGGGAATCAGAATGAATTCTGAAATAGCGCCTGAAACTCGCATCTGCCGAGGCGCTTTTCACCGTATCGATCAAAAGACCGTGGCGCTGGACAAGTGAAGATAGCCAGTCAATAAATTGAAGGGCACGATGCGAGTCCTCCCAGCCTAAAGCATTGATTGCTTGAACGCTGTTCAAACCAGGGGTGATCTCGGGGTAAATTCTGCTCATGGATAATCACAATTCTACAAACAGCGCGAATCAACGCGCCTTTTTAAAATATGCGATTGCTTTTTGTCTTGCCCGGACTCTTTGTGAGTGTTTTATGCTGCGTTCTGTGGAGCGGTAAAGCATACGCACAAGTACAGCAGCCTGCACTGCAAAGCAGTGCAGACTTGTCAAACAAAGAAAACCAATTATTTTGTGAAATTGATCCCCATAGCGAGGCATGGTCAGGTAGCGGTCTGAAACTTAAGCCTACGCTAGGACTAAACCCCAAACGCGTCAGCACAGAAAACCAGCTGCAGCCGGTTTATATAGATACAGACAGCTTGAAAGGGCGAACCGATCTCGAAGTGACATTGGATGGAAGCGTAAAACTAAGACGCGGATCTACGCTTATTAAGGCAGAAAGAATAGAGTATTTTCAGCCTGCCGACCAGGCCAAAGCCAATGGCAGTGTGTATATGAACCTTGGTGGAAACATCTTCACGGGAACGCTGCTTGACTTGAAAATGGACGCCATGGACGGTTATATGCAAGATCCAGTGTTCTTTTTTAACAAAGGAAACGGGCAGGGATCAGCAGAAAAAATGCAATTCATTGATGATAAAAAAACCGTGGCGGAAAAGGTCAAATACACCAGTTGTAAACGTAAACCAGGCCCGGATTGGATGCCGGACTGGTTCATGAAAGCAGATCAAATCAGCTTTGATCAGGATCAGAATGAAGCAGTAGCCAAAAATGCTCAACTGCTCTTTTATGGTGTTCCTATATTGGCCTCGCCGGCATTGAGTTTTCCTCTAAGCAGCGAAAGAAAATCCGGCTTTCTGGCGCCGACCTTTTTTATTGACAATTTAGGCGGCATTGAGATGAGCCTACCTTATTACGTTAACTTAGCGCCCAACCGGGACTACACAATCACCACGACCCCTATGAGCCAAAGAGGTGTATTGTTCAGTAACGAGTTTCGGTATCTTGAGAGAAAAGTGCCTCAACAACCGTTCGAAGGTACAGCTTTGTTTGAATACATGCCGGTAGATGAATTGCGGGAAAGCGAGCGCTGGGGCTTGAGTTTTCAACATAACGGCTGGGCGGATGAAAAGCAGGGGTTGGCATTTTCTTTTGACATCAATCAGGTCAGCGACAATAACTATTGGAGCGATTTCACCAACCTTAATGTAGGTGCCAACAGTAAATTGATTCAGCGCGTTTTACCCACAACCATAAATCTGGGAAAAGGCTGGGGCACGCTTGCAGCGGGTGTGAATGTCACGCAATGGCAAACACAGCAAGGAACAGATTCCAGTTCGGCTATCGCTGCGCCTTTTGATAAATTGCCGCAATTGACAGTCAATTATATGCGGGCAGACATCGAAGGCTTTGACTGGACGGTCAATACCGACTTGACGCATTTCAGTGTGAACCGTACTTTTTATTGCACTTTTTACTCGTCAAGCGCCTACTGTAATCAGCAAAATGCTTTGCGAATGGTTGCTAATAATTATCTGAGCAGGCCATTTCTCACAAGTTACGGTTACATCACGCCGAAATTATCGATAAGCGCAAGGCAGTACCAATACGAAGAGGCTTACAACGGCACATATGGCAAAAGTGCTGCTTCCAACAGTGACGGCGTGGTTGTCCCTACATTCAGCCTGGACACCGGCGCCGTCATGGAGCGGTCCATGCAAGTCTTCGATACCAACTGGAGCCAGACATTAGAGCCGCGGGGTTTTTATGTCTACACTCCTTATCGATACCAAAGTGATTTACCGAATTACGATACCGGTAGCAATGACTTTAACTTTGCAACCGTGTTCACCGAAAACTCTTTTTCAGGTCAGGACCGTATATCCGATTCACACACTTTGACCTTGGGCGGTACTTCGCGCATGATCAATCCTGAATCTGGTGCAGAAGGAGCGCGTTTTGGCTTGGCTCAGCGCTATCGTTTTACAGCTCAGAATGTGTTGCTCACGCCGGATGCAACCGCTGTCAGTTCAGGCTACAGCGATATTTTGGGAGGCGCCAGCCTGTATTTGACGCCCAAACTGACGTTTGACAGCTTGGTGCAATACAACTACGAAGAAGGTCGTTCTGAACGTAAATCCTATGGTTTTCGTTACAACCCCAGCGGTTATCGTGTCATCAACCTGGCGTACCGCTTTCAATATGAGGCGTCTGAAGTGGTCGATGTCAGCTGGCAGTGGCCGTTGAATGACTTGTGGCGTGATATCGGTATTGACCAAAGACAAGGCCAGGGAATGGGCAGCGGGCGCTGGTACAGCGTTGGCCGATTGAACTACAGCAAGCTTGACGAGCGACTGGTAGATTCCTTACTGGGCTTTGAATATGATGGCGGGTGTTGGCTGGCCCGTGTAGCCGCTCAACGCACACAATTAACGTTGACAACCGCCACTTCAAGTTTGATGTTCCAATTGGAATTCAATGATTTTTCTAAGTTGGGTTTGGGTTCCATGGGATCTGTCAAAGACAATATTTCGCGATATCAAAATCTGCGCGAACCTTTCAAGTTTGCCCCCAGCCCTTTCTCACAATATGAATGAAGACATGCATTTGAAGATTACATTTGCCCTCAAACTTAGCTTTTTGGCATTCATCAGCTTGTACGGTCATAGCCTGTGTGCGCAGTCTCTTAAACCCGGGGCCGGTAATCTGCCAGCCGCAGGTCTCAGTTTGCGCAATGCAGCCGCGGCTGCAGATATTGAGAAATCCGATCAATTGCAAGCGCTTGATTTCATTGTCGCCGTGGTGGATAACGAGCCAATCACCAATATTGAAGTGAATACTCTGGCTGCCATGGCGGACCCGGCTGCAGCCAGACTAGGTAAAAGCGCACTGCTACAGAACGCACTAGAAAATCTCATCAATGAATCGGCACAATTACAAGTCGCCAGGCAATTGAATGTTCAGGTATCAACTGAGGAAATACAGCAAGCCATAGATCAGACCGCAAAGCGCAATAAATTAAGTATCGAAGAGTTAAAACAGCGATTGCAAGCCCAGGGCATGGGCTGGGAAAGATACCGCGCACAAATCAAGCGGCAAATACTTTTGCAAAGGGTTCGTGAACGCGAGGTCATCAACCGCATCAAGGTTCAAGACCATGAAATCGAAAGCTTTTTACAAGAAAACAGCAAGATACAACCGGGTAAAAATGACGATATTCATATTGCCCATATTTTATTGGCAGTGCCTGAAAAAGCCGATGCCAATGAGGTAACGCGTATTTTTAACAAGGCCGAAGAGTTATTGAAAAAAATCAAGGCTGGGGAGGACTTCAGCAAACTCGCGGCACAGAATTCGAGCGCCCCTGACCGCGCCAATGGTGGTCAACTCGGCATGCGCAATCCAGACAAATATCCTTCATTGTTTGTNGATGCTGTTCAGTCGCTGCCGGTTGGTGGCACCACCGAACCGCTGCGCTCAGGTGCGGGTTTTCATATATTGAAGTTGCTGGAACGAAAGTCGCCGAATGCCCTTCCCACAAGCATCAATCAAACCCGGGCTAGGCATATTCTCCTCAGACCCGGCGGTCAATTGAGCCAGGACTCGGCGCGCGCACAACTTGCCGGCTACAAAATTCAAATAGAGGCAGGCAAGGCTACTTTTGAAGAACTGGCCGGGCAATTCTCACAAGACGCCAGTGCGACACAGGGCGGAGACCTGGGCTGGGCCAATCCCGGCATGATGGTGCCGGAATTTGAGAAGGTCATGGATGCATTGCCGTTGGGTGAAATCGGAGACCCAGTGATATCACGCTTCGGTGTGCATTTGATACAGGTGCTTGAACGGCGCGATGCACCATTGAGCCTGCGTGATAAACAGGAGTTGGCGCGCAATATCTTGCGGGAACGCAAGTTTGAAGAAACCCTGAAAAACTGGGAGCGCGAAGTCCGCGGCCGAGCTTATGTGGAATACCGTGATCCGCCGCAATAAATCTTTAAGCCACTGATGGCGCAACACCAGGCGCGCAAACGCTTCGGCCAGCATTTTCTGACCGACGTTGCAGTCATTGACCAAATTGTTCAAGCCATAGCGCCTCAACCGGGGGACGCCATGGTGGAAATCGGGCCTGGACTGGCAGCCATGACCCAGCCGCTGGTGGAGCGGCTCGGGCAAATGCATGTGATTGAGCTGGACCGGGATCTGGCGCACCGCTTGCGCGAGCACGCTCAACTGGATGTCACCCAAGCCGATGTATTAAAGGTGGACTTCACTGCCNTGGCNGCCAGCATGCAGTCCGGTCAAGTGCGGGTGGTCGGCAACCTNCCTTACAACATTTCTACACCCATACTTTTTCATTTGCTTGAGCATGTCGCCGTCATCAAGGACCAGCACTTTATGCTTCAAAAAGAAGTGGTCGAACGCATGGTTGCGGTGCCGTCTACCGCGCACTACGGCCGCTTGAGTGTGATGTTGCAATGGCGCTATGACATGGAAATGGTATTGCTGGTCGGTCCTCAAGCGTTTGATCCGCCGCCGCGGGTAGACAGTGCGGTGGTGCGTATGCTGCCGCATGCTAAGGGGGCGGCGGTTGATGCGAAGCTGTTGAGCGAGCTGGTTCAGGTGGCGTTCAGCCAAAGGCGCAAATTGCTGCGTCATACCTTGGGACGATGGCTGGCAGAGCGTGGTTTCAGCGGCGACTTTGATGAGCAGCGGCGTGCCGAGGAAGTGCCGGTGCTGCAATACCTGGCGCTGGCGCAGACCTTGTCCGCACAGGCTTAAGCGGCTATTGCGCAAAGCGTTTTAAGTGTTCAGTGTTTTCAACAGCGTCTCGCGCATATCGCGTTTCATCAGTTTACCGTTGGCGTTGCGCGGCAAGGGTTGGTTGCTCAGTGTGAAGCTTTCAGGCACTTTTTCGCGTGACAGTCGTGTGCTGCAAAAAACGGTTAATTCTTCAGCACTGACAGCATTGCGCAATGAAATGAACGCGTGCACGCGCTCACCCAACACCGGACAAGGCTTGGCCACAATCGCGCATTCGACCACCGCTGGGTGCTGGTACAAAGTGTTTTCAACCTCGATGCAATAAATCTTGTAACCGCCGCGGTTCAGCATGTCTTTTTTGCGGTCTAGGATGCGGACATAGCCTTGTGCATCCAGGCTGCCCATGTCGCCGGATTTCCAGTAGCCGTCGATAAACTCTTTGGCGGTGGCTTCAGGGTTATTCCAATAACCGCAAACTACCATAGGGCCTTTGATCCAGATCTCGCCCATGTCACCCGCGGGCAGCGACAGGCCGTCGTCGTCGACGACTTTGATGTCTGTGCAGGCCAGCGGCTGGCCGACGGTGTCATTGTGCAAAGGCGTCATACCTGGCGGCATCATGGTGGCAGGGGACGTGGTTTCGGTGGCGCCGTAGCAGTTCATCAACACCAAAGCAGGCAAGGTACGGGCCATGGCTTCGATGCTGGCCACCGGCATGGGTGCGCCGCCATAGGCGCCGACCCGCC
>JGI25910J50241_10000631_pt1 | contig 11949 bp, 9 predicted proteins | sample LauGreSBDMM110SN_3_FD_50241 | JGI IMG/M metagenome (IMG submission 50241) | reverse complement strand
GAAAAGCACGCATGGTCAAGCCTGAACAATCCCAAGTGGTCATCCCATCTGCGCCAAAGACATACTTATCACCAATTTGTTCCAGTGCATACTTAATCGCAGCTCCCCCACGCCCAGATAGACCGGAATACTTACCCGCATCAGCCAAAGATCTTTGCTGGTCAGCATTTTCTTCATCATCATTTAACTTTGCTAACCGCTCTCGCTCTGCTGCTGTTAATTTTTTTAGCAGCGCCTCTGCCTCCGCCAACTTAGCGTTTGCAATATCTTGCTGCTTTTTAAACCTAGCCTCTGCCGCCTTTACCAAAGCCAACTTATCGGACAAGGTTAATGAGGTGGCATTTAAACGTTGGGTGGCAACTGAAAACTTCTTTAAGTCAATAGTTTTTTGCCTGGTCACCGCTTCAAGTGAGCCAGCAGTTGATAAATATTGAGCTGGATCTGATGAAAACAATAGTTCTAAAGATTTACTTAGGGGTCCAGACTTGTATTGCTCAGCCGCAATTGCGCCGATACTCTTATTTAACTCTGCTACTGATGCCCCTTGTTGGCTCGCTTGTTGTTGAACTGAGTCCAAGGTTTTTTTAAGTCTTGCCAATTGCACCTTCGCCTCTTGCGCACCTTCAGCTGCTGTTGTTGCCTGTGTCTCCAAATCTCGCACCCGAGCTTGTATCTCAATTAGATTTGGCGCAGCACTTGCTGGTGAGGGTGCAAGAAGCCCAGTTGCGATCACGAGGCTGAAAATCACCCGAAGGGAAAATTTCATTTAGAAAGGTTAGCCACCAAAACCTGATTAACTCAACCTGACTTAAGCCTAAAGTGCTGAGAATTATCTATTTTTTACCAGATTTACACAGTTTTATGCCTGGGATCACCCTCTTGCACTGCTCTGTTTGCCGCCAGTATCAAAGCGCAGCGGAGGCACAAGCCCAAGCTTGGCTAGGTTATTAATAGCTAAATTCTCATTGCTGCTAAGTTCAGCATTTTTTCCAGCGCTTGGCTTTATCTGCAGCAACACTGAAACAACACAATCGCCACAGGCGATATCGCGCATTACACAACTTTCACAATCGATGATCATGGCTCAACTTTAGAAGAGGCCACTGACAGCCAGTAACCTTAAGACCTATGAGATCTGTGATCGCAACTGCCAACCTGATTGTTGGTAAAGATGGCTCAACTACAGTTGCTGGCTCATCAACTCCCCTTTCAACTGATGAGGACAGAAGGCGCTTTCATCAATTGCGCACCGACGCAGATTTGATCCTAATTGGTGGCAACACTGCAAGGCGTGAGCCATATAAGCGCACCCCAATCCCGCTTTATATTCTCACCCACACCAAGGTAAGGCTGGCGCCCAAAAATCAGTTAGCTAAACAATTCTCCATGACCCCCACACAGATGATCAGTGAAATAAGTAATAACTTCCCGCCCCAAGATAGTAAAGCTGGCATCAAGTTGTTAGTTGAAGCAGGTCCAAAGCTGCTGCAGCAAATGATCAACGATTCTTTAATTGATCAGCTTTATTTAAGTATTAATCTTGAAAAAACTGGTGATAACCAGATATCAATTGATGATCTGACCTCAACTTTTAAATTAATCTCTACTGAGACGATATCTGCTTGTGAGTTTAGGTATTACCAAAAACTAGCCAATTGAGATTACGGCAATACCAGCAATAGCAAGTCCAATGCCAATATATTGAACTTTATGTAATCGCTCATGCAAAATCTTAAAAGCAAGAAGTGCGGTAACGATTGGAAATAATGAACCAAGCACTACCGCAAGAGATACCAAGCCTTTTGTAGTTGCAACACCTAGAAGTAGGTTGGCAATGAAATCAGCACCTCCAATTGCAATTAAAAGCGGCAAATCTTTTCGGGTAAAGCCACCAAAAGTTCGATATTTTGCAAATAAAAATAAAGCAATGATAAATGTAGTAAAGCGCATGGTAGTCATTGTCATAATCGCACTTGAGGTTGAGCCCTGAGCAATAAAGGCCACAGCTCCACCAAAGCCAAAAGCTGCAATGAGTGCATAGATCAGCGGCTTAACACTTATGCCACCTTTTATCTCTGGACCACTTGCACAGAATGCACCCAGTAAGGCAATACTCATGCCAGTTAATTGGGTTGAGTTTGGTTTTTCACCATTAATAAATGCAATTGTTACTGGGATTAATACACTAAGTGCTGCGATAGGTGAGACGACTCCCATACGTCCAGTTGCAAGTCCAGTATAAAAAGCTACTAATCCAATGAAGCCAAGTGATCCGGCAAAAACCCCAGACAAGAAGTAATTATCCCAACTTAATGAGGGTTTGATCCAAGAGGAGCTGATAAGAATTATTGAAATACCGATGATTAAACCAAAAGCTTGTGAGACGGCAGTAACAGCCAGTGCTTGATATCGCTTGGCTAAATTGCCACCAAAGAAATCTGCCGCTCCCCAAAGAACTGAACTAAGCAATGCTAATAATGCAGCCATTAAAGAAGCCTACTATGGTCAAATAGGATGGATTTGCAGCAATATCTCATCAATGATTGCTCGTGCCTAGTCCTGCTTAATCTACTTGTAATTTATCCTTGGACAGTGAAAAAAACTTTTGACCAATTAACCGCACCTATCTTGGCGTTAAAACCGCGTGGTGAGATTATGTTGGAAAGTGTGCCTGCGCCACAAAAACTTGCGCCCCATGCTTTAGCAATGACTGCAGATGTTTTAGAGGATGCGGCCACTGGTCGATTTGTATTACTGCACGACCCTGCCGGCCAAGAGGGTTGGGGCGGGCAATGGCGATGTGTCACATTTGCTCGGGCAGCAATTGATCTAGAGATGGCATCTGATCCATTATTACCAGAGGTTGGTTGGGCTTGGTTAATTGAATCATTAAAAAAACAAGGGTGTGAGTTCACCGCCCCCAGTGGCACCGTCACTAGAGTTGCTAGCCAATCCTTTGGTGAATTAGTAGATAAAGATGAAAACTCTGAGATTGAAATACGCGCATCTTGGTCTCCAAGTAATGAAGATAATTTAATAAATCATGTAAATGCTTGGCTGGAGTTATTGGCAATAAGTGCTGGGTTGGAACCAATTCCACAAGGTGTCACCTCCATCGCTGGCAAAAATTAGAAGTTTTTAATTAATGCTCACCCCACTTCTTGCACCCCGTCATGGCACACCTAAAATCGTTGATGATGAAGCTGGCTTTGCGCAAGTAATCACTGATCTAGCAAAAGGAGATGGCCCAATTGCTGTTGATGCCGAGCGGGCATCTGGGTATCGCTATAGCCAGCGGGCGTATTTAATTCAGATCTACCGCAAAAATGGTGGGCTGCATCTGATTGATCCAATTCCACTTAAAGATTCAAAGTTGTGGCAATTATTTAATCAAAACTTCTCTGAATATGAATGGGTTATCCATGCCAGTACTCAAGATCTTGCCTGCTTAATAGAAATTGGCCTAAAGCCTAAAAAACTATTTGATACTGAGTTAGGCGCCAGAATTGCAGGTTGCCCGCGGGTTGGCCTTGGCCCACTTGCCGAGAGTTTGCTAGAACTGAGTTTAGCCAAGGAGCACTCCGCAGTTGATTGGTCAATTAGGCCCTTAAAATCTGAGTGGATAAATTACGCCGCCCTTGATGTTGATATCTTGTTAGATATCAGAGATAAAGTTGCAGAGCTGTTAGTTGAACAAAAAAAATTAAAGTGGGCTGAGCAAGATTTTGCATCCATTCTTAAGAATTATGAAAATTTTCAGGTAGTAGATACTCCTAAGCCAGATCGTTGGCGTAGAACCTCTGGCATGCATAAGGTGCGGGATAGATTAACTATGACGGTAGTACGAGATCTTTGGTTTTCACGTGATGAGTTGGCTCGACAATTAGATATTGCCCCAGGTCGAGTATTAGGTGATGTGGCGATAGTAGAGCTGGCAACTAAGCGGCCCGATAATTTAGAGGCGGTAGCAAAGGTTATTGGTTGGCGCACCAGATTAGAGGCACCACCCTTTAATCGCTGGTTATCGGTATTAACCACTGCGCTTGCTACCCCAATTGATGCCCAACCTGAGTTTCGTGTGCCATCTGCAACCTTGCCGCCAATAAAAATTTGGAAGGAAAAGAATCCACTTGGTTATGCCAGATTGACCCATGCTCGATTGCAATTGGCAACCTTGTCTGGAACCTTACAAATCCCAGTTGAAAATTTAATTACGCCAGAACTGGTAAAACGTATCTGTTGGCAAAATCCACCAAGTGCAAGCAGTGAGTATGAAGGATTTGTAAAAGATGAATTGGAAAAAATGGGCGCACGCCCTTGGCAGATTGAGCAGGTGACATCAATTATTGCCCCGTGCCTATCCGAGATTGAGCCAGTGTTAATTCCAGAGCCGGTAGAGGTTGAATCTGAGCCTGAGGTAGCGGGGCCGTAATGTGATAGGAATTACGCAACACTTAAGTTGCGTAATTCAATTTATTGGGTTTATGCTAACTCCATGTTAAGTACATTTTTAATCGCCCTTCGTGAGGGGCTAGAGGCTGCATTAATCGTGGGAATTTTAGTTGCATATGTAGTCAAGACAGATCGTAGAAACTTACTTGCGCCAATTTGGAGTGGTGTGGCGTTGGCACTTGCTGCCAGCTTTGCATTAGGCGGCTTTTTGTCCTTCACCTCAGCTGAGTTAAGTGAGCGCGGTGAGCAATTCTTCGCTGGTACGACATCATTTTTGGCAGTGGGTCTAGTTACCTGGATGGTTTTTTGGATGAAGCGGGCGGCAAGAACTTTAAGAGATGAGTTGCATGGCAAGGTTGATAATGCGCTATCTGCTGGTCCATTAGCAATAGCGGCTGCAGCCTTTTTTGCAGTTGCCCGTGAGGGGTTAGAGACTGCGCTCTTTGTTTATACAAACTTCAAGACGGTAGCTGCAACATCCTCTGCATCTGTGGGATTAGTTTTAGGATTAACTCTGGCGGTAATTTTGGGGTATTTAATCTACAACCGAGCTATCAAACTTAATCTAAGCAAGTTTTTCACTATTACCGGTATTGCGCTAATTATTGTTGCAGCAGGAGTTCTCTCCTATGGAGTGCATGAGTATCAAGAGCTTGGTTGGATACCAGGTGATGGCTCCTACGCTTGGGATATCTCATCTTTCATGGCGAAGGATTCAATAGTTGGCTCAGTACTTGCCGGCACTATTGGTTTTGATGTAAATACCTCATGGATTCAGCTTTTTGTTTGGGCGGCATATCTATCTATTGTGCTTCGCCTTTATACAAAGCCCGCGAAGGTGAAGACACTAGTTTAAGTTTGGGGTTGCCCCACTACCCATTTACTCTACTGGCGAGTAACCTAGCCCTATGAGCAAAACTGCCACAGCAAAAACTAATGTGGTTTTAGTAGATGCCGTTAGAACTCCATTTGGCAAAGCCGGATCTCTTTACTCTGGGACCAGAGCAGATGACATTATGGTGCGTTGCCTTAGAGGATTACTAGAGCGAAATCCAAATCTACCAATTGATCAAATTGATGATGTAGCAATTGCTGCTGCAACTCAAACTGGTGATCAAGGAATGAATATTGGCCGCTCTGTTTCGATATTAGCCGGACTTCCAAAGACAGTACCCGGTTACTCAATTGATCGCTGGTGTGCTGGCGCCCTCACCGCAGTCACCACTATCGCCGGTGGCATAAATATGGGTGCTTACGATCTTGCAATTGCTGGTGGGGTTGAACATATGGGAAATCATCCAATGGGTGATGGCATGGATCCAAACCCTAGATATCTAGCTGAAAAAATAGTTGATAACGATGCGCTGCAAATGGGTGCAACCGCTGAGCGATTACATGACAAATTTCCGCATCTGACTAAAGAGCGGGCGGATAAATACGCCCTGGCTTCACAACAAAAAACTGCAGCTGCATATGCGGCAAATAAAATTCAGCCAGATTTAATTCCAGTTGCCACCAGAAGTGTTGAACTTGGTTGGGGAATGGCAACTGTAGATGAGCCACCTCGGCCACAAACAACTTTGGAGGCTCTAGCAGCTCTTAAAACACCATTCAGGCCAGCTGGTCGAGTAACTGCTGGTAATGCTGCTGGATTAAATGATGGTGCAACCGCTGCCATCTTGGCATCAGAAAGTAAAGCAAAGGAGTTAAATCTTTCAATAAAAGCAAAGATGGTCTCATTTGCATTTGCAGGTGTTGAGCCAGAGATTATGGGATATGGCCCAGTGCCTAGCACCATCAAAGCGTTGAAAAAAGCTGGCTTAGATATTGGTGATATTGGTTTGTTTGAAGTGAATGAAGCCTTTGCAATCCAAGTGCTCTCATTTTTAGATCACTTTGGTATCGCCGATGATGATAAGCGGGTAAATATTTATGGCGGTGCTATCGCAGTAGGCCATCCATTGGCCTCCTCAGGGGTGAGATTAATTCTTAATCTAGCAAACGGTTTTAAAGAGCATCCGCAAGTGAAGTATGGAATTACTACCATGTGTATTGGATTGGGTATGGGTGGCACAGTTATTTGGGAGAATCCAAACTACAAAGGCGATAAGTAGTGGCTGAAGTTTTAACTGCTGCGCCGGATGAGGTAATCACCAAAGCGATCTTGCAATTAGTTTCACTTCAACCATTTGGTAATGCCGGCAAATTAGCCTTGATTACCTTAGATAATGGCCTTGATTACAACCGTCCTAATACCTTTGGCGCTGCCTCCTTAGCATCACTTGCCGCTGCAATAGATGAGGCACAAAAAACTGAAGCTGTTGCGATTGCAGTGACTGGTAAACCATTTATTTTTGCAGCAGGTGCTGATCTATCTGCGATGCCTTTTTTAACCGATAAATCCCAAGCAATTGCCATCGGTGATCTTGGGCATGAGGTATTTTTAAAATTATACGAAAGCAAGAAACCAACCTTTGCATTTATAAATGGTTTAGCTTTGGGTGGTGGCCTGGAGGTGGGCTTAAATTGTCACTATCGAACACTTTCTGCCACCGCTTTCACCGCACTNCCAGAGTGCTTCTTAGGATTAGTTCCNGGCTGGGGTGGNGCAACACTGCTGCCAAAATTAATTGGTCCTGAAAATGCGGTGCAAGTAATTATTGTCAATGCTNTAAATAACAACACCATGATGAAGGCAAAAGATGCTTTATCACTGGGTGTGGTGGATGCTGTTTATGANCCAGTTGATTTCTTAGAAAACTCAGTCAAGTTTGTTGCTGATATTTTAAATGGCAGTAAANAGATCGATCGTAAGGACCACAGCAAAGATACTGCTGGCTTTGAAAAAGCTATCGCNACTGGCAAAGCAGTCATTGCAAAAAAATATAGTGGCGCTCAAATCCCATCACCACTTGCAGCACTTGAGTTAATCAAAGCTGCACAAAGTAACTCTGTCAGGGATGGATTTGCGGCAGAGACTAAGGTGTTAGCAGATCTAGTGATGAGTGATTCACTACGTGCCTCTTTATATGCCTTTAATCTAATTCAGAAGAAACGTAAAAAAGTTGAAGGAGCACCAAAGCCTGCACTGGCAAGAAAGGTTTCTCGAGTTGGTGTTGTAGGCGCAGGGCTTATGGCTGCACAGCTTGCGCTACTGATGCTTCGTAATCTTAAGGTTCCGGTAGTAATTACTGATTTAGATCAAGAGCGAGTTGATAAAGGATTGAGCTGGATTAAAAATGAGATTCAAAAGTTAGTTGATAAAAAGCGAGTTTCACCTGAAGGTGCCGCCAGATTGCTCTCAAATATTTCAGGCTCTGTCGATCAAAAGGTATTTGCTAATGCTGACTTTGTTATTGAAGCTATCTTTGAAGAGTTATCACTTAAACAGAAATTGTTTAAAGATCTGGAAGCAATTGTTACACCAGAGTGTGTAATAGCCACCAATACCTCATCTTTGTCAGTTGAGGCAATGAGTGAAGGTTTAAAGAATCCAGAACGGGTAGTTGGCTTTCACTTCTTTAACCCGGTAGCAATCATGCCACTACTTGAAGTAGCAAGAACTAGTAAGACTGATGATGCCACCACTGCTACGGCGATTAATGTTGGTAAAGAATTAAAGAAAACAATGGTAATTGTTAAAGATGCACCAGCATTTGTAGTCAACCGCTTGTTAACCAGATTTATGGGTGAGGTTACCGATGCAATGGATGAAGGAACTGCCTATGAAGTAGCAGATGCTGCCATGGCTCCCCTTGGTTTTCCCATGTCCTCACTTGAATTACTCGGCTTAGTAGGTCCTGGTGTTGCCCTACATGTATCGCAAACTTTAAATAAGAATCTTGGACCAAGATATAAAGTCTCGCCTACAATGCAAAGATTTGTAAAAGAAGGTGTAAAAACTTTTTATGTTAAGGATACAAATGGCGTGAACACTGTTAATCCAGCAGCTTTGGCACTGCTTGAAAAAGGTAGCTCACCATCGACTTCAGATCAGGTTAGAAGACGAGCACTAGAAGCATTAGCACTAGAAGCAAAAATGATGCTTGATGAGAAGGTGGTTGCAACTCCACAAGAGATTGATATTTGCATGCTACTTGGCTCAGGTTGGCCGATACATTTAGGTGGGATCTTGCCTTACTTAGATCGAGAAGGAATTAGCGAAGCGGTTTGCGGTGCTCGTTTTCATCCGCCGGCAGTTGCATCTCTTCCTTAGTATCACTTGCTACTACGCTGCTATGCCAGGTTACTAGCGAGCGCGCAATATTCTGAACTGTAATTCCAAGATCTTCTAGAATCTCAGCACGCTTGGCGTGCTCCAAAAATTCAAGTGGCAAGCCAATTGAGTGCACCGGCACATTTAATTGCGCATCTCTAAACATCTCTGAAATGGTGCTAGCAATTCCACCATGCTTAATTCCATCTTCTAGCACAACAACATTTTTATATCGCTGGGCCATAGTGATTAAGGATTTAGGCAAGGGCTTAACCCACCTTGGGTCAATTACCGTTACNCCTACGCCNTCACGATAAGTCTGTGCNGCAGCTTCTACTGCAATTGCAGCGAAGGCTCCAATGCTGACCAACAAAACATCTGCGCTCTCACCACGATATAAAACATCGATGCCATCGCGTCGCTCAAAAGCTGGAATATCTGGATTTACTACACCTTTGGGAAAGCGAATCAGCGAAGGGGCATCTGCNATATCTAATGCCTCACGCAATGTCTCCTTTATTCGCTGGCCATCACGAGGGGCNGCAACATGCAANGTNGGCACTATTCCAGTCAGGGCTAAGTCCCACATTCCATTATGTGAAGGTCCGTCATCACCNGTAACACCTGCTCGGTCCAAAACAAAAGTAACACCGGCTTTATGCAGCGCCACATCAAGTAGTAACTGATCAAATGCTCGATTTAAAAATGTGGAGTAAACCGCAACAACTGGATGAAGGCCAGCAAATGCCATTCCTGCCGCAGAGGTAGCTGCGTGTTGTTCAGCAATTCCCACATCAAAGGTTCTATCTGGATACGCCTTTTCAAATTTGTCTAACCCAGTTGGTCCCATCATGGCAGCGGTAATCGCTACGACATCATCTCTTTCACTACCAATTTTTACTAACTCTTCAGAGAATATGCTGGTCCAACTCTTGCCCGCCTTACTAAGTGGCTGCCCCGTCTCAACATCAACTACTCCAACTGCATGAAACTTCTCTGCTTCATCATTAATTGCTGGAGCATGTCCACGACCTTTTTCGGTTATCACATGGACTAAAACTGGTCTGCCAAAATCTTTAGCAATCTTTAAAGCTTTTTCAATTGCGCCAATATCATGGCCATCAACTGGGCCAAAGTATTTAAGCCCAAGATCCTCAAACATTCCTTGCGGGGCAACAATATCTTTGATTCCTTTTTTTACTCCATGCAAGGTTTCATATATTGGCCCTCCTACAACTGGCGTCTTTTCCAGCACCCCTTTGCCCCAATCCAAAAACTTCTCATAACCACTGGTAGTTCTAAGGGTGGATAAATATGTTGCTAGCCCACCGATTGTCGGTGAGTAGGATCTTTCGTTGTCATTGACAATGATTACTAACTTTTCTTTTTCACTTGTTGAAATATTGTTTAATGCCTCCCAGCTCATACCACCAGTTAATGCACCGTCACCAACCACACAAACTACAGTTCGATCTTTTTGATTGGTCAATGAAAATCCTTTGGCAATACCATCACTCCAAGACAGGGCGGTTGAGGCGTGGGAGTTCTCCACCACATCATGTTCACTCTCACCTCTATTTGGATAACCGGCTGCGCCACCTCTTTGACGAAGTTTGGCAAAACTAGCCATACGTCCAGTTAGTAATTTATGGACATAGCTTTGATGTCCAGTATCAAAAACAATTACATCTTTTGGTGATTTAAATACTCGATGGATCGCAATTGTTAACTCAACTACACCAAGATTTGGTCCAAGGTGCCCACCAGTCTTTGAAACTTGTTCAATTAAAAAGGTACGTATTTCTGATGATAATTGATTTAGCTGCTCAACTGAAAGCCCTTTGAGATCATCTGGGGATTTAATTTGCTCCAACATGGGTATAGTTTAAAGGGTACTTACTTATTTTTACGATCTACTTGCTTAACAATGAGCGTAATACGTACTGCATAATCCCGCCGTGGCGATAGTAATCTGCCTCACCTGGTGTATCAATCCGCAATTTTGCCTTAAATTTCTTATCCCCAGCTATTACCTCAACCTCTTTTGGGGTTTGACCATTATTTAATTGATCAACACCGGTGATAGTAAATNCCTCACTGCCATCTAANCCAAGTGANGCNCTACTTTGACCATCTAAGAATTGCAGTGGCAACACTCCCATACCAATCAAATTAGATCTGTGAATTCTTTCAAATGATTCTGCGATTACTGCGCGAACACCAAGCAATGCAGTNCCCTTTGCTGCCCAATCTCGAGAGGAGCCAGAGCCGTACTCTTTTCCAGCTAAAACNACCAGCGGTACATTGGCATCGATNTANGCACGGGAGGCGTCATAAATTGTTGTTTGCTCACCATTTGCNAGGAAGTTTTTAGTAAAACCACCTTCAACACCGTTGAGTAATAAGTTTTTAAGTCGNATGTTGGCAAAGGTACCGCGGATCATTACCTCATGATTTCCACGCCTTGATCCATAGGAGTTGAAATCTGCTCGATCAATTCCATGTTCAGCTAAGTATTTTCCTGCAGGTGAATCAACCTTGATATTTCCAGCAGGTGAAATGTGATCTGTTGTCACTGAATCACCAAGNACTGCTAACACTCGAGCACCTGCGATATTTGTAACCGGCTTTGGCTTTGCTGGCATATTATCGAAGTAAGGCGGTTTTCGAACATAAGTGGATTTAGCATCCCATTCAAAAGTTTTTCCACTTGGAGTATCAAGTGATTTCCATCTTTTATCACCATCAAAAACTGATGCGTAATCTTTGATAAACATTTCTGATGAAATTGATTCTCCAACAACCTTATCTATTTCAGCAGTAGTTGGCCAGATATCTTTAAGGAATACCGGCTGACCATCACTGCCATTACCAATTGGGTCTTTTTCAAAATCATGGTTCATCGAGCCAGTTAGTGCGTAAGCAACCACTAATGGCGGTGAGGCTAGATAATTCATCTTTACATCTGGTGAAATTCTTCCCTCAAAATTACGATTTCCAGAAAGTACCGCTGAAACCGCCAAATCATTTTCATTAATTGCCTTGCTGATATCAACTGGAAGCGGACCTGAGTTTCCAATACAGGTTACACAGCCATATCCAACGAGATTAAAACCCAGTTTTTCCATATAGAAGGTAAGACCTGCTTTATCGTAATAATCAGTAACCACCTTTGAGCCTGGGGCCAAAGTCGTCTTTACCCATGGCTTACTGGTCAATCCTTTCTCTACCGCTTTTTTAGCGAGCAAAGCTGCGCCGATCATTACCGATGGATTTGAAGT
>JGI25910J50241_10000625_pt1 | contig 11985 bp, 8 predicted proteins | sample LauGreSBDMM110SN_3_FD_50241 | JGI IMG/M metagenome (IMG submission 50241) | reverse complement strand
TACTATTTCAGAGGAGCAATCGCCAAGTATGGGCGCTAGTTTAATGGCTGCTTTTTTACCCGTTTTATTAATTGGCTTAGATACTATTATTAGCTTAACGCAAATAGAAAAAAATACTGCCACCCAAATAATACATATTATTGGCGACCCCTCTGTAGCCATGCTTATCTCTTTTTTAATTTCATTATATACACTAGGTATAGCGCAAGGTAAAACCATTAAAAATATGATGGGGCCCATTGGCGATTCGGTGAAAGAAGTATCTAGTATTCTACTCATTATTGCAGGGGCAGGGGCTTTAAAACAAATATTATTAGATACAGGCATGAGTATTGAACTTATTAAGCCATTGACAAATTTATCCTTACATCCTTTATTGTTAGCCTGGCTTATTGCAGCTATATTAAGAGTAAGTATTGGCTCTGCAACGGTGGCGGGTTTAACCACAGCGGGCATTGTGGCGCCTTTAATTGCTAGTAGTGGAGTGAATCCTTGTTTAATGGTACTTGCCACTGGGGCGGGTAGTGTTTTTTTCTCCCATGTAAATGATCCAGGTTTTTGGATGTTTAAAGAATACTTTAACTTAACGGTCAAAGAAACATTTAAAACTTGGAGCACTATGGAAACCATTGTTTCTGTGGTAGGCTTAGTAGGTGTTTTTGTTTTAAACTATTTTATATAATTAAAAAATACAATTATGAGTACTCCCGAAGAAAATTTTGCAAAATTAGGATTGGTTTTACCACCAGCCCCAAAACCACTAGGTGTATACAAGCCTTTATTAGTAGATGGTAATCATTGTTTTGTTTCTGGTCATGGTCCAGTGCAAGAAAATGGCTCACTTATTATTGGAAGAGTGGGCGATAATATGACTATGGAAGAAGGAAAGCTAGCTGCAAGACAAGTAGGCCTTGCTATTGTAGCTACTATCAAAGCAAATTTAGGTTCGCTTGACAAAATCAAAAGAGTTATAAAAGTATTAGGCATGGTAAGTTGCACCAGCGATTTTGAAAAGCATCCTTATATTATTAATGGTTGCAGTGAATTATTTGCTGCTATTTGGGGTCCAGATAATGGGGTGGGTGTAAGAAGTGCGGTAGGCATGGGCTCGCTTCCTGGAAATATTCCAGTGGAAATTGAAGCGATGTTCGAACTAAATTAAAAAATTGTATTTATGCATTGGTATGAAATTGACACAATAGAAAAAATAGATTCGCCTTCTTTAATTGTATACGCCTCAAGAGCCAAAGAGAATATTGATAGTCTTATTAAAATGGTAGGGGGTAATGTAGACCAGTTAAGGCCCCATGTTAAAACCAATAAGATTGCCGAAGTATGTCAAATGATGATGGATGAAGGCATTCGTCATTACAAGTGCGCCACTATTGCAGAAGCTGAAATGTTGGGCCTATTGAAAGCGCATAATGTATTAATTGCACACCAGTTAATGGGCCCTAAATTAAACAGGCTAGTTGCTCTTATTAAAAGTTTTCCTGGAACAAAATTTTCCTGCTTAATAGATAATATTGAAACAGCGACTTCAGTTTCAAACTTATTTGGAGAAGCAGGTTTGAAAATAGATGTTTACATGGATGTTAATATTGGTATGAACCGTTCTGGTATTATAACAGATAAAGCCACCACATTATTTAAAGCAGCTGCATCTCTTTCTAATATTAAAATTATTGGGCTACATTGTTACGATGGGCATATTAGAGAAACCAATATAAGTTCTAGAAACGCGCAAGCCGATGCTGCATTTGAAAATGCAGACCAGCTTAGAAAAAATATCGAAGCCAGTACTTCAAGTAAATTAGAACTTATTGTAGCAGGCTCTTGTTCTTTTTCAGCACATATTAAAAGAAAGGATATTCAAGTAAGTCCAGGTACTTTTGTTTTTTGGGATTGGGGCTATAAAAATTTATTCCCCGATTTGCCTTTTGAATTTGCAGCATTAGTGGTTACAAGAATTATTTCCATTATTGATGAGCATACGCTTTGTACCGATTTAGGACATAAAGCAGTGGCAGCAGAAAATCCCATGCCTAGAGTACATTTTTTAAATGCACCCGATGCTGAACCGGTGGGTCAGAGCGAGGAACATTTAGTAGTAAAAGTACAAGACGCTTCAAAGTATAAAGTAGGAGATGTTTGGTACGGAGTGCCTGTGCATATATGCCCTACTGTGGCTTTATATGATAACGCTCTTATTGTAAATAATAATAAAGTAGTGGATGAGTGGGAAGTAGTAGCCAGAAAAAGAAAAATTACTATTTAATCTATAATAGTATTTCAAAATGTTTATAATAGATGCTCATTTAGATTTAGCCATGAATGCCGTTGAATGGGATCGCGATTTAAGAAAATCGGTTCCTGTATTAAGGCAATTAGAAAAAGGCATGACTGATAAACCAGATAGAGCCAATGGTACTGTTTCACTTCCACAACTTAGACAAGGAAATATTGGATTAGTAGTAGCCACTCAAATTGCAAGGGTAGAAACACCCGGCACAGGTATAAAGGGATGGCAAACTGCAGAACAAGCCTGGGCGCATACACAAGTTCAATTAGCATGGTACCATGCAATGGAAGCTGAAAAAGAAATGGTACAAATAAAAAACAGGCAAGCATTAGACGCGCATATATTAGCATGGAATAATGGTTTGCCTAATGACAAAAAACCAATTGGATATATTCTTAGTTTAGAAGGCGCCGATTCCTTGGTAAATATTGACTACTTACATACAGCTTACAATTATGGACTACGTGCAGTAGGGCCCGCGCACTATGGACCAGGCAGGTATGCACATGGCACCAATGCCAATAGTAAATTAAATGAGCAAGGCAAGGCCTTGATTAAAGAGATGGACTCTTTAAATATGATATTAGATGTCACGCATTTATGTGATGAAGCATTTTGGGAAGCACTTGAAATATTTAATGGCACCATTTGGGCAAGTCATCATAATTGTAGGTCACTAGTGAATCATAACCGACAACTAAGTGATGATATGATTAAAGCGCTCATTGAAAAAAAAGCTGTCATAGGTGCGGCATTTGATGCATGGATGATTGTACCCAATTGGGAAAGAGGCGTCTCCACTCCAACAAATACAAATTGTAATATTGAAAAAATAATTAATCATATAGATCATATTTGTTCTTTAGCTGGAAATACAAATCATATTGGCATTGGCACCGATTTAGATGGTGCCTTTGGTAAAGAACAATGCCCTTATGATATTGACACTATTGCCGATTTNCAAAAAATTCCCAACCTACTTTTGAAGCGTGGTTATTCGCAGCAGGATTGTCAAAAAATCATGCATGGTAATTGGCTAGGCTTATTGAAAAAAACAGTTTAGCATACTAGATTTTAGCCTATATTATATAAATAAATTATAATATATAANTAANTATTTTANAATTAAAAAATAGGCCAAATTAAATTTTGTTTACAATTTTTTAAAGATTTCTTAACTATTCCTTAACATTGGTAGAATTTTTTCGTAGCTTTCTAGCTAAGAAATTAAAATTTAAGCAAATGAAGAAAATTCTATCCTCGCTCTTCTTAGCTGTGTTATGCAGTTTGATAACAGCCAATGCTCAAGTTCGTTCAGTAACCGGTTCGGTGAAAGATGAAAAAGGCGTAGCTGTTTCTTATGCAACAGTTAAAGTAAAGGGCCAAGCCTCAGCTGTAGTGGCTGATGAACAAGGTAACTTCAAAATTAATGCTGCTGCAAACCAAACTTTGCAAGTAACTGCCACTGGTTTCGCTTCTACAGAAGTGAGAGCAACTGCAACTACATTAAGCGTTATTTTGAATCGTCAAGCAGATGAACTTGAAGACGTAGTAGTTACCGCACAAGGTATCCGTAAGAAATCAAAAGAAATCGGGTATTCTTATGCTAAAGTTACAAGTGAAGAAATTACAGTAGGTCGCTCACCTCAGTTAACACAAGCCCTTGCGGGTAAGGTTTCTGGTTTGGCTGTCTATACTGTGAATAACAGCGTTGACCCTGCAGTGAAAGTGGTTTTACGTGGTTATCGTTCANTAACTGGAAACAACGAAGCCTTAGTAGTTATTGATGGTATGCAAACTACCGCAACTGCTTTAGCACTTATCAATCCTATTGATGTTGAAAACGTGTCTGTCCTTAAGGGCGGTCAAGCGGCAACATTGTATGGTTCTGCGGGTGTAAACGGTGCTTTAGTTATTACCACTAAACAAGGTGCTAAAGGAAAATTAAAAGTTGCTTACTCAAATACGACCAACATAGAACAAGTAAGTTTCTTGCCTGCCTTTCAAAGTAAATATGGTTCTGGTTCTCAGTATTATCCTCTTTCATTTGGCCAAGCTGGTTATGATCCTAGTGCATTAAGCCGTGCGAAGCAAAACTGGCGTTCTTATGAAAACCAACAATATGGTGATGCTTATGATGGAAGTAGACGTATTGCGGGTCGTATGTTAGAAGATGGATCTGCTCTAATCATTCCTTATGCAGACGTTCCAAATGTTCGTCTGAATAGCTTCGATATGGGTATCTCTCAAAATCACCAAGCTAGTTTCCAAGGTGGTGACGAAACATCTAGTTTTTATATGTCAGTAGAGAATAATAAAATCAATGGTATTATTCCCGGCGATTTAAGTGATAGAACGGGTGTTCGTGTTAAATCAAGTAAGGAGTATGGTAAATTATCTACTAGCTTCAATGCTGCATTCACACAAGCCTATTTTGACAGAACAAATTCAGATTTCCAAAATGATATCATCAACACTGCTTCTTGGGTAGATTTAACTACGATGAGAAACTGGAGAACAAATCCTTTTGCGAATCCAAATGGTTATTATAATGACTATTATAATAACCCTTATTTTAACAAAGATATTCAGCGTGCAAAATATAAAGATGCCAACATCTCTGGAAACTTCGATATCACTTATCGTGCGCTTCCTTGGTTGCAACTTTATAACAGATTAGGTATTATGAATAACTCTCGTACTGGTAAAAACACTACTGAGAAGTTTAACTATACCGACTGGGCTAAGTATGATGCAGATATTCCTGCACCATGGCAGAGTTATGATGACTATCCTGGTATCTACCGTGCTATNGGTGATATCTTAGGNGCNGTNTCTGATTATTCTTCTACTGAGAATGTNGTCAACAATGAATTCCAAGCGCGTATTCAAAAAGATATCGCTAATGTTCAAAATAAATTGACTTTAGGTTATAGTATCTACCAACGCTATACAAAATCAATCAACGTTTCTTCTAGTTCAATTGTGGTACCTGATGTTTACAACGTATCTAACAGACAAGGTAATTTAGGAGGTGGTGAATCAAATACTACAGAACGTAGGTTTGGTTACTATGCCGATTTAAACACGAATGTGAAAAACATGGAGTGGTTAAACTTAAACTTGACTGCTCGTTATGATGCAACATCACGTTTCTTCAAACAAACAAGAGCCGCAGATCAATATTCTTATTTGTATTATGGAGCTGCCTTAGCTTTTGTTGTAACAGACGCCTTTCCTGCTTTAAAGGGCAATACTTTGAACTATGCTAAATTGCGTACTTCTTATAACAAAAACGGTAATGACAATATTCCTTTATATGGTTTAGATCTTTCTTACAATAATGGTGCGAATTTTCCTTATGGAAATAACGTAGGATTAACAGTAGGAAATACTTTACCTGATGCCAATTTAAAACCAGAGTTTGTTACCTCTATGGAAATAGGTGCTGAGTTAAGTATGTTTAAAAACAGAGTAAACTTAGACGTTTCTTTATATAAGCAAAATTCAATTGGTCAAGTAATAACAGTAAAAGTACCTAATTCAACAGGTTTCTCTAACTTGTTAATTAACGTAGGTCAAGTAGACAACTGGGGTTATGAAGCAGACTTAAAAGTGCAAGTATTACGTGAGACTAAAATCAAATGGGATGTGAATCTAAGATATTCATTCAACGACAACAAAGTGGTTGATTTATTCCCAGGTATTACTCAATTCGTTTATGGCGGGTACTCTTACGCTACTTCAAACATTATCAAAGGAGAACGTTTCCCCATACTTAAAACCACTGGTTATTTTTATTCAAAAGATGGTTCTGGTATGAGAAGAGTAAGCCCTACAACTGGTTACCCAGTTCAAAATACTACTCTAGAATCTCGTGGTGGTACACTTCCACGTGATATGGTGGGATTAGGTTCTACTTTCACTTACAATGATTTCCGTTTAGCATTTAACTTTGAATACCGTGGCGGCGGCAACGTAATGTATGCTGACCTTGGTCGTCAAATGACCTTCACAGGTTCTGGTGCTTGGACTTCTGATAGAACAGACCAAATCTTCCAAAATTCTTATTTTATAGATCCAGTATCTGGAAAAGATGTTCCTAATACAACGATTAAAGTTCGTGAACCAGAGTATGCGCTTTGGGTGAACAACTACCGTTTGATTGCGGAGAACTTCGTTACACCAGCCTGGTTTATTAAATTAAGAGATGTNAATTTATCTTATACACTACCAAGTGCAATGGTTAAGAAAACAAAAATTTTCAGTGCAGCTAACGTAGCATTATACGGTAGAAATGTATTCACCATTGTTGACAGCAAAAACCAATTTACTGACCCAGAGTTCAGTTATACAGCAGGAAACGGTTCAGGTATTTCTAATACCTTGCAAACGCCTCCAGTTCGTCAATTTGGTGTTAATATAAATTTTATTTTTTAATAACCACACACTAAAACATTAGATATGAAACTAAATAAATTATATATCGCCGCGTTTTTGGTACTTGTGGGAACAGGTTGTAAAAAAGACTATCTCGATGTCAATACCAACCCTAACTCACTTCCAACCGCAACTCCTGCATACGTTTTAGCGAATGCATTGAACACTTCTGCTGCAAGCATGGTGTCTCCTAATGAAGTAGGTATGTTCTGGTCTGGTCATTGGACTCAATCCAATGGTTATATCATTAGTACTACTTTATTCTCTTATGCCTTTACCAATGTTGACTTTAACTATTGGGATGCAACTTATGATAACCTTTACGATTATCAGTATGTAATTGACAATGCTTCAAAGTATAGTCAAGAATANTTAAAAGGTCCGGCTAAAGTAATGAAGGCTTTTAATTATCAAAAATTGGTTGACTTATATGGTAATATCCCCTATACTGAAGCCTTAAAAGGGGTAAGCATCTTAGCGCCTAAATTTGATGATCAAAAAGCAGTTTACCAAGGCTTGATTGTTTTATTGGATGATGCTATTAAGGACTTAAAAGCAAATGCTTTTGCGAGCACTTACTCAGGTTCTGATATCGTTTTCAAAGGAAGCAATTCAAGTTGGATCAAATTTGCGAACTCTATGAAATTGCGTATTTTAATGCGTCAGTCAAGAGTAAGCGGAACAGATGCTTATATTACTGCTGAGATTAACAAAATCGTCACTGAAGGTTCTGGTTTTATTACTGGAGCTGAAGTAGGTGCAAACCCTGGTTATGTTGCTTCTGCTGGTCAAATTAACCCAATCTATAATAACTACGGTTATACTGAAACAGGTGCTAGAGTAGGTAATAATAACTGGCCTAGAATTACCGATTTCATGGTCAAGGAATTGATTAAAAATGCAGATACTTTCCGCTTAAAGCGTTTTGCTTATGCGCCAGGTAATGAAGATTTAGCGAATCCAGGGGTGAGTGTTAAGCCTGAAATTGCAGCTAACTATATTGGTATTCCTTTTGGTTCAAGTTCAGGATATTTACCTGGAGCTAGTTCCGCAGTAGGTCCTGTCTTATTAATAAGAGGACAATACAACAGACCTATTATTATTATGACTGCGGCTGAAGTTCAATTTAACTTAGCAGAAGCGAAGCAACGTTATGGTGCTTCTGTAAACTTAACAGGAACTGCTCAATCATACTATGAAGAAGGTGTAAAACAAAACTTCCGCGCCCTTGGAGCTAGCACATCAAATGTGACAGCTTTAGTAACCAATGGTATGCAAGATTGTGATTTTACTGCCTCTACTAATAAATTAAATACAATTGCTTACCAAAAATGGGTAGCACTTGGTTATTTCAATGGATTAGAAGCATGGTCTGAGTATCGTAAGAATAACTATCCAGTTACTCCTAACTCTAAAAACTATGTAGGTACATCTCGTCCATTACGTTTATGGTATCCAGGAACTGAATTAGGTTCTAATGGTGCGAACGTAAATGCACAAGGAACAATCGATCCTTTAGCTACACGTATTTTCTGGGACATTGACTAATAATTAGTCAACTTACTAGATAAGAAATAAAAAACCCTCTNCCGAGCAATTGGTAGAGGGTTTTTTTATGGAGTCAATTTTTATTATGATACTACTTCTCCTTCNANNACTAATTCGGTTACTGCTTTTTCACCAGCGAATTTAACAGAGACTCTTTTTTTAAATGCGCCTTCAAAAGGTGCTGTATAGGTTACTTTAATACTGCCTTTCTGTCCTTTTAAAANAGGGCTTTGATTATACTCGGGTTTAGTACATCCGCATTCTGCTGTGGCAAATTCTATCACGGCTGGCTTAGCAGATTCATTGGTATAGCTGAAAATAACCGACTTGTGTANNCCNTTTTTTATTTTGCCATAATTATAGCTAGTTTGATTGAACTTGACAGNTGATTGTGCAAAACTAGTGGCTGCAAATAGTAANCTNAGAATNANTAATCTGGTTTTCATGGTATNNGATTTTAGNTTAANTNTTTGTTTGATTTTTACTGCTTTTNTGCCCAAATAGGCTTACGAATTTATTGAATTTTCACTAATTAAGTGATTTTAGTTNTGAATGTACTTTTTATGCATTCTGACCCCTATTTTTGTCNTATGGAATCCACCCTTGAAGCTGTATCTGCCCAAGACATGCTCTCTTTTGAGGCATTTCGGAACTCCGTTATNGCCGACTATAAATTGGCCATAATGAGTAGGGAAGTAAGCTTATTGGGAAGAAGAGAAGTTTTAACNGGGAAGGCCAAATTCGGTATTTTCGGAGATGGTAAAGAAGTAGCACAAATTGCACTTTCAAAATTTTTTCAAAAAGGCGATTTTAGAAGCGGTTATTACAGAGACCAAACATTTATGTTTGCNNTNGGAGTAGCCAATGTNGAAGATTATTTTTCACAATTGTATTCTGATGTTTATAACGACCCCTTTAGTGGCGGTAAAAACATGAATTCCCATTTTGCCACTGCCTTTGTTAATGAAAAGGGGGATTGGAATGAATTAACACAAAGCTATAATGTATCTGCAGACATTGCACCTACAGCAGGACAAATGATGCGAGGACTTGGCTTGGCCTTTGCTTCGAATTGTTTTAGAAATGCAAAAAACAAAGAGGCCTTTCAACATTTAAGTAATAATGGAAATGAAGTTTGTTTTTGTACCATTGGTGATGCCAGTACTTCCGAAGGACATTTTTGGGAAGCTATTAATGCAGCCGGCGTATTACAAGTGCCCTTAGCTGTTTTTGTGTATGATGATGGCTATGGTATTTCTGTACCTATTGCTTTACAAACTACAAAAGGTTCTATTTCTGAAGTGCTAAATGGTTTTCAAAAAGAAAAAAATACCAACGGTATAAAAATATACACAGTGAAGGGCTGGGACTATGCCGCCTTATGTGAAACTTTTGAAGAGGGTATTCGTTATACAAGACAAACACATACCCCTGTTGTATTTCATGTGCAAGAATTAACACAGCCGCAAGGTCATTCAACTAGTGGTAGTCATGAAAGGTACAAGCCTTTAGAAAGGTTAGAATGGGAAAGAAATTGGGATTGTAATAAGCAAATGAGAGAGTGGCTAATTACCAATGAACTAGCTACTGATGAGGTATTACAAGAAGTAGAAAATGAAGNAAAGCAATTAGTACGTACCGATAAATTAGCTGCATGGGAAAAGTATATTGCACCCATTAAAGAAAAAATTAAAGAAGCAGTTACACTAGTGCATCAAGGTTTAAGTGAATCGGATTTAAATATTGCAAATAGTTTTTTACAAGAATTAGTACAAAGTAAAGAGCCTTTAAAAAGAGATATTTTTAGAACTGTTAATTTAATCTTGGAAAAAATTCCAACACATATTAATGCGGCTGCGATACAATCTTTTTTAGCAAAATACAATCAGGCAGAAGCACCTTTTTATAGTAAGCATTTATACAACGAAGGGCCTAAGAGTGCCTTGAATGTATCTGTGGTGGAAGCTGAATATGCAAGTGAAGTGCATACAATCAATGGCTATGAAGTATTGAATCATTATTTTGATAAATTATTTGAAGAAAACCCATTGGTGTATGCATTTGGAGAAGACCTAGGGGGCATTGGTGATGTGAATCAGGGCTTTGCAGGACTACAAAATAAACATGGCATAGACCGAATATTTGATACAGGCATAAGAGAACAATCTATTATGGGACAGGCCCATGGTATGGCTTTGCGCGGGCTTCGACCTATTGCAGAAATTCAATACTTGGATTATTTATTATATGGAATACAAACATTGAGTGATGATATTGCCACTATTCATTATCGTAGTAATGGAATACAAAGTAGTCCAGTAATTATTAGAACCAGAGGCCACCGACTAGAAGGTATATTTCACAGTGGTTCACCCATGGGCGTTATTATAAATGCACTTAGAGGCATGTTTGTTTGTGTGCCAAGGAATATGGTGCAAGCAGTGGGTATGTATAATACTTTATTAAAAGGAAATGATCCTGCTTTATTAATTGAGTGTTTGAATGGCTACCGCTTAAAAGAAAAAATGCCTTTGAATATTACTGCATTCACAGTGCCATTAGGCAAGCCTGAAATTTTAAAAGCAGGAGAGGATGTAACTATTGTTTCTTATGGTTCTACTTTAAGAATTGTGGAAGATGCCGCTACAAGATTATTAGCCATGGGCATTGATTGTGAAATTATAGATGTACAAACATTACTACCCTTTGATATTAACCATCAAATAGTTGCCTCTTTAAAGAAAACCAATAGAATTTTATTTGTAGATGAAGATGTACCAGGTGGCGCAAGTGCCTATATGTACCAGCAGGTTATTGAATTACAAGGAGGCTACCGTTGGTTAGATGTAGCGGCTCGTACTTTAAGTGCTAAAGCGCACCGACCAGCCTTTGGTAGCGATGGAGATTATTTCTCTAAACCGAATACCGAGGAAATTATAAATGTCATCAATGAAATGATGAGTGAGTAGCCTGGACTAATCTAATGCTGCGTGTTTTTAGATAAATTATAGCCTTCTAGTTTCTGCGTTTGTTCTACCGATCCCAATCTAAATTTAAAAGCTATTTTTGTTCTTTTTTCCAGAGACCTTTCGGTGTTGCAAAAAAATCCTGTTTTGGTGGTATAGTAATTGGGTGCCAATTTTAAATCTGCACTAAGACTATAATAGTTGTGTTTCAATTGGCTAGTATCTTTTATTATTGGTAAAAGAAAGCCTGCTAATAATATGGTTTGAATAATTCGCATATTTCGCTTACCCCATGTTATGGAATACTTTGTTTACATCTTCATCTTCCTCTAATCTTTCAATTAGTTTACTTACATCCTCTGCTTGCTCATCTGTCATTGGCACNGTGGTAGTAGGAATCCACTCTAGTTCTGCACTAATGGGTTGAATATTTTTATCTTCTAATGCTTTTTGTAAATTTCCGAAGTCGGTGAAAGCGCATCGTAATACAAAAATTGCATTTCCGTTGTCGTCGTTGCTTTCTCCTAATTCATCCAAGCCATGGTCAATTAATTCTAATTCTAGGTCGTCCATTTTTAAACCATCTGGCTTTAAATTGAACACACCCATTTTCTTAAATTGAAAACTTACACTTCCTGAATTACCCAATGTGCCATGACCTTTATTGAAATGACTTTTTACATTGGCTACTGTTCTTACATGATTGTCGGTAGCTGTTTCTACTAATAA
>JGI25910J50241_10000615_pt1 | contig 12038 bp, 2 predicted proteins | sample LauGreSBDMM110SN_3_FD_50241 | JGI IMG/M metagenome (IMG submission 50241) | reverse complement strand
AATCAGGCTTGGGAGGACATGGAGAGCCCGAGGGCAACATCCACCGAGGACCCAGGTGCAGGTGCGAGGAACCAGGGTGGTGAATTGCCGAGGTCCGGCCGTCACAAGCAACAAAAAGTAAATCACAAACAATGAACTCACTTCAAGAAATGGGTGCACAGCCGGGCACGGTTGGATGCATTCAAGACAGAGAGAGTTTTAGCTCTAGCCAAGAGCACCGACCCGCATCTGTGCATAGGGATGACGAAGCCGCAGCCCTAAAGGAGGTGGTTTCTGAGGAATGCACAGATGTGAGGAACACGGGCCCGCCAGGCCCAGGAGGAAGGAGGGAGTCTAAGTCAAATCAAGCTAATGAGAGGGTCAACCAAAGTCAGCAGGCAACAGACGCAGCGATGGGGAAAGCCAACCCTGTCGCCAGTTCAATGAATATCACGTCTAGCACTGCACATGAATCAAACACTGCAAATAGCCTAGAATGGGGCTCGTCGTCAACAAGAACTTCCAGTCGACGGAGAGCTACAATNAAAAATTTTACTGGTGAAGAGCAGATCCACGCTTGCGAATGGAAGAGGCGCATGGATCTCATATGCACCAAAGAATGCACTTGTAGGAACAGCATACCGCAAAGGGAAGAGGAAAAGGTATCCAAGGTACGTGGTATGGATGCTTCAGAGGATAGCTGGGGAGTAGTCGCGAATGCTGACATCCAGGACGGAGAAATTCTCACGGTCTTTGGAGGCACAACTTACGTTCTAGGCTCCACGCCTGAAGGCAAAGAGTTCAGCAAAATTCAGGCAAAAATGGTTGTCGAAGGGACGCCTCTCCAGTACACGTTCCAGGGGCACCTTGCGGAGGCCAGCACGGAGCAAGTATGGGCGGTACCGGAGCAGGACAAGAAGTTAGTGCGTACAAGGGTAGATGTTTCGTCGCGACTGAAACGAGCGCTTACTCCAGAAGGCGATCAAGGGGTGGGCCATCTGGTCAATCATACGTGCTGTCCAGAGCATCGCAATGCAGAGCTTCTGCTTACTCGAGCAATGTCTGGAGATCCCAGGAATAATCTCGAAGACGATGAAGGAGCCATATCGCTGGCAATCAGAGCTACAAGAGCGATCAAGAGACATGAAGCTATACTCATCCATTATAACCCGGAAGAAGGAATTGCCTCGTGGAAGCATGTCTTTAAATGCACATGCTGTAGGTGCAAAGGACAGTGCGGAGTATCGGCGCAGAGTAGCTGTGAGNCTAGACAGGCATTTACAATGNGTGTTAAGCAATCAAAGCATGAGGGAGTACCTGATGTGAGGAGTATGATCAAGAGTGACTTCGTGCGAACTCGTCTAAATGACTTCTGGGGCAATATTGTAGAGATCACAAATGACGACGTAAAAGTGAAGGGATTCTGTGTCGCAGCTAAAAGAATCCTTACCAAGCGCATGCAGGCCGACGACTTGCAACGGGATGACCAGGTAATCAGGTGGCATGGAGCATCTAAAATTCTTAGACGATGTGCTATTGCGAGGATCTGGACACAAGCCGGTCAGTCAGCAGACGCCAAAGGAGGGTGGCTGGAAGATGAGACGGTGGACAGTGCTGTAAGATGGTCTCTGTATGGGAATACCAATGTGGCAGGACTGGCCCCATGCTCTGCCAGGAATGGATACATCCCGTGCGCGGCTCTTCATGAGCTCAGAGAGTTACTAGTAAGTACATCACCAGTGAGAATGGGGACGCCAAGAATCTCACTACGGGATGCACTAGAAGCCCTCACTGGTATGCAGGGATGTCATTGGAAAGAGATAGAGGGCCTAGCACCAGAAGATGGATTGGAGCTAGAGGTACCAGTGTTACAGCAAGCATTGCGAGACCGCTCGGACTTCACGATGGATGAGTGGCACCAAATGAACGTATGGGGTCTGCAATCAAGGCACTACGTGAGAGTAGGTAACAGGATCATGAAGCCACAGAGGCAGCGAAACCACAAGCTAACAAAGTGGCTGAAGAATGCGGGGTGGCGTATAGACATGACTTCAATGGACAACATGTTTGCCACAGTCAATGCGCACAACCATTATTTCGTCATTCACTGGAATCCCCAAGACAAAGTGTTTGAGCTGTGCGATCCGCTAGCGAGGGTAACCACCGAGGACCACCATGAAGCAATGGTACTTCTGTGGGCCATGCTCCTTGCGTCAGCTAGAATTGAAGATAATCTGTGGACTGTGGAACCAAGGCTCTCATTAAGTGAGGAACAGATTCTGGGTGGATTCCGATCGTTCCTGCTAGGCAGTCTTGGTGGTGAGAGATGCGGAGCGATCACAGTGGAGGATAAAATGAATCTTCAAAGAATGGGTATTGAGATCCAAGGAATGGCAGCAAGGGCTGCAGAAGTGTGGACGTGGAAAAGAAATACAAGCTTTCCGCAGCAGAGTAATGGTACTGACTGTGGAATGGTGGCAGTAGTTGCGATAACGCACCTGGCAAGAGGATGGCAGCTACCCACAATGGACGAGTCGATGATCAATCAGTATCGGCAATGGTTAATACAAACGATCGGGAACGACAGCGAGGATCTCTACAAGGTACCTTGTCCAAGGTGCGGAACGACACACTACAGTAACCAGATCACACCGGTAATGTGCGGGAATAGACTAGCATGCAACATAGCTAGGGGGGATCTATCGGATGCGGTGATATGTGTGGAGCAGCAAAGACATCACTCAGTAAAGGCACGAGGACAAAAACGGACGACTCAACAGCGGGGCACGGGGAGTCACGAAACATCAAAAGCTCCACACTCTGTGGAGAAAGGCGACAATCAAGAAGCAGGTGGAAGTGAGAGTGAGGCCACGCTCGCTGGGGAAAAGCAATTATCTGCGGAAGGTGCCAGCAGGACAGACGTACGTGCAATTACGTCGGGCACCACGAGATCTGATGCGCCTCGATCATTGCCTGAGAGTGGAAAGACGGTAAAACGGCAGCGGAGCCTCAATGAGATCTTTGCACCCACCACTAACAAAGATGCACGAGAAAAAAACCAGGTGAATGAGCCTGGAGCATCTAAATTAGTGCCGCCGCTGAAGACACAGACCAAACGGGACGACACCACACAAGCTTTATGGGTGCGTAACTTCTTTGGGGCCAAACAAGGGCAGCGATGGGGGGCGCCGCAGTGTCAGGAGGCTTCGAAAAGGTGTGCTGAATGCTCAAGTATAGTGGTCAACTGTACAATGCAGGAAAGATGTGTTAGATGCAAAATCCCAACATACTGCGGGAGCCAGTGCAAGGAGCGACATTGGACAAAAACGCATCATCGAGAATGTGAACCTAATTCTACGAGCTGTCCAGCATGTGGAGAGGATATTGTAAACGAAGAAAGTACGAATATAACCTGTGAGCGCTGCCAGGGGGTAAAGTACTGTTCCCAGCAATGCCTCAATAGAGATTTTAATAAGCATGTGTCACGGTGTCCCATAACGCTGCCCAGCCTGATGGTTACTGAGACGCAGGCAGCTCCCACCTCAGGTGAAGGTAGAGTGCAAATGCCGACTTTACTACAACCAGGGGGTGCGCGAGATCAACGAAGCGTATTAATTGACTCTGAGGAGGCGATTAACAATATCAAAAATGAACGGTGGCAGCTGGGCAGGAAGCTCCAGGAAGAGAAGGAAGTTGATGAGCGAAACGCGGTGAAGTGCGAAGAAGCTCGAGACAGAGTTCTTGAGTGGTGCACACAGCACAACCAGAGATCAACCATGGAAACCTGGAGGGCGGAGACGGCGAGCGCGAAGGCCATTACGGAACTTCTGCGAACCACCAGGGACGACAATGATTTTGTATGTACTAGAGAGATGTGGCAAGCAGCCATCCGGGTTAGNGATGACCTTCTAGTCCCGCTTGCACAAAAACTGAGTGCCGAAAGAGGACAGCGTATATGGACAACGTGTATTGAGGGGGTGCAGGAAATTACGCTGTGCTTCCAAGGAATTCAAGCGACCAGCAGACATCAGGCGCTAGCGCTACTGAAGGATGCTGAAGTATGTGCGACAGACGGAGAGTGGGATAGGGCCACATGCGCTATTCGCCGTCGACGAGGGACAAGACCGCCTCTGGTAGCAGTGACAGTCAAGGTTCAGCCAAATGCTTCCCTCTACAGGCTCTTAACTGACAAACAACGGATTAAACAAGACAAGGTTGAAGTGTGGGTGTGCCGTGAGGAGGAAAAGCTAGGAAGTGTGACAACCCTGGTGCCGGACCCGTTGGTGGAAGGGCATTGCCTCCGATCGTGGACCAAGGTGTATGATATGCTAGGAATATCAGAGGCCTTTCAGAGAGAGCTGATACTCCTAGCAATCATGCTGGAGCAACCTTCTTTCGTGCCCTTGGATATGTTGGTGGGCAAACTGGAAAATCCATGTGTATTGACTGAAGTGTGGAAGGCAAAAGGAAGGGGAAGTGGTCCCATCCACATAGCCGGCAATCATACTCTGGTGACCCCAGGAAACAGGTTCGCCACCAACGAAGGATGCTCAATAGCAGGAACTGAGAGCTACGCAGGGCGCAAGGAGCAAGGCAACCATGCGTGTCTACATCGAGGAGCGAAATCGGGCATTCCAAAAATGCATGTGCATGTAGGCATTCCCAAATGGAGTGCAACCATGAATACATGGATGCAAAAACAGGAAGGCATGTCGCATGAATGCGCCAGTAACGTGCAGAATCTGCTGGAGATGACTCCAGAATGGTGGTCAAGGTGTCTGGTGCGAATGTGCTGGGCACCACTTGAGCAGCAGAGCGAACGAGAACGTGAAAGTGTGCTATGTATCCGGATTGAGCAAGCTCGGCGAGAAGACGCGGACAACAACAGGCAGACATCAGCCAGGGGGGTGGAGGAAGACGTCTTGAAACTCGCCAATCATATCAAAGAACAATGCTTCCCACACGCCGAAACTTTCATATCAGGGGATATAAGGTATCAAGGGTTTGAAGACCAGGAGGGATTGGGGAAAGGTATGATAACAATACGACGTCGAGGGGTAGAAATGTTTGAGGTCGACACCGCACTAGGCTGTCTCCTGGGCTTCTACATGGGCAATGGAATCCAGGCCAATAGTGGACGGGCGTATAAATGGTGTCCATTTTTGGGAACGATGGGCATTACGACGGCGCGAGTCACATCTATTTCTAGGGCAAACGATTATTATTCCAAGTCTCGAGTGCCAGTGACCTTCGGCAGTCAAATCAGCGGGCAAAGGCTGGGATATAACAAATCCTAAGGAGAAAATGGTAAGGCGTATGCTGCAACTGCTTCAGCAACGAGCAGGGTCAGGACCAGTACTGGCACTGCTCAAAATGCCGGCATGGGAGCCACAGCCACGAATGTTCCAACAGGGCCAGGCAAGCGCCCAGGGAGAGAGTGCCCAGGAAGCTCAAGCGACTTCCAGGGAAAAGCACGAAGACGCAGCACGGAAAAAGAGCAGATATGCCATGCCTATCTGGTGGAGTAAATCAGGCCCAGTGGAGAGTCGAAAACGTCGGAACAACAAAATCGGCAGGTTGCTCAGATGGACAATGGCTGCCAGAAGTACATTGGGCGAGAGCACTCAAAAATATCTCCTCAACCGGAAAAAAGAATATCTGATTCTGGAGGGTGACAGAGCAGGAGCCAATGCAGTTATGGCCGATCAGTACGATACTGAGTGGGAATTGAAGGAGAAGAGGTATTGGGGGGTATGGGCGGAAGCTGCTGAGCAAGTAAGCGCGTATTGGCAGGCTCAGGAGCACTCCACAATGTCACACTATCTTCAGGGACTACGTGAGCAAGGTAAAATTGGATTAGCCAACTGGGGAGAGCAACTCCAAACGGAGCTAGAAATAGAATGGTGGCTCCAATGGTTGGAGTGGGAGAGCCTGTGGGCCAAAAGGGATTTCCCAAGTGATGTGATCACCTGGAACATTGGACCGCAGAGTGTCGACCTCTCCATTCCCCAGATAGCCCAAACACTCTCAAAAGGGTCGGCAATCGTCATGTTACAAGAGGTGTCTTTTCATCCAGGGGAGAGAAGAAGGATCAAAAACGTATTGAAAAAGATAGGGCCAGAATACTGGTGCTGCATGGAAGCTAGTCAGCGGGTGCGAGCGGGAATGGAGGAGAGAAAGGTCGGGGTATCAAGCAAGAACTATGCGGCGCCATGGGTGTATGCGGTAGTCACATTCTTGCACAAGGACATATTCAGAAAGCCAATCCGGCTGGACTGGGCGGGGCAGTTCACAAAGAAGACCATGAAACATATGCTTCTGGGACGCATGTCATGCCTATGGGTCCAGAGACACAAGGAAGCTCCGATGCTAATCGCTAATATACATCAAGCAGGCTCAGCTACACCAGAGCTACAGCAACAAGTCTGGATGGCTCTACAGGGGGTGCGAGCAAAGTATCCAGAAGCCCAAGGAATCTTAGGCGGCGATTTCAATGCAAATGCATCAGGTGATAGAGAGGGATATTCGCCAAATAATGCAGGACATATGAGCATGGTCGATAATCAATTCCAAGCATGTGTAGCGACTATTAAGGGTACGCTAGTATCTCCGCAGACACCATCGTGGATCGACACCCAGACGGGGAAAGGAGCCAGGTTAGATCACTTGGTGGGGCTGGGAGTAGAATTTACATGTACCTCCGGGAAAGTGGCCTGGGTGGGATCGCCATTCCAGGATCACGCCCGTGTGTCCTTTGCAGTGAAAATCGGAACGCCAAGAGTAAAAGACACCAATAGGGGAAAAAGGGAGCAACATCAAGCAATGACGCTGAAGCAATGGCAAGGAATCGGCCATCTAATTGATGAGCCTCTGAAAAATCGGGCCATGCAAAGTCTTGAGCGGCTTAAGGATGGGGCAGGAGATGCTGACCTTGAAAGACGGAGCATGATAGNGGCACGTATAGCGGAAGCAAAAAAAGTGATGCCGAGTACGATGAGTGAAGCCTCAGCCAGGATGCCCTTCAGGAGTAAACAACAACAGGCTCTGATGCGAACGAGGAGTAGGTTGGAAGCAGCCTTGCGGGAAACAACAGGGGGCAAGGGGCTGACTATACTACAGCTCACGTGCATGCACGATCTAGGGATCACAGCTCTTTCCAACGGGTCGCTGCAAGACAAGGAANTACTGACTGAAACGCCACAGTGGAAAGCACTGCTGAAGGCGGAAATTCAGAGCAACAAGAACCAGCTAGATGCCTTGGTCAAGAAGCAAACGTGGCAGTGTGAGAGACAGGCTAAGCGGAAAGAAGCAAAAGAGTATCTGCGTGATAAGAAGGGCCCAAGTAAATTCTGTGGGAATACGCATTCTATGCAGACACCCAAGGAATTAGTACTAGATATGCCCATAGGCGTTATGTGGATCAATCGAAAGCCAACAGCAGAATCTCAGGGGATTGTAAAGAGAATTTACGAGGAAGTCCCATCCGTGCAAATATACAAAGCGGAAGGTGAAGTGGCAATCCTCGTCTTAACTATTCCGGATGAGCAGGCAAGCGAGGGGGCAGCTCTAGTGAGGAATGCTCAGCAGACGTGGAAATGGAAATTAGCTTTGCGAAAGCCGCAACACCTAGCGGAAGTTCTCCGAGGCCTCTGTCTTAAGAAGAAACAACGCAATCCAGACAAAGGGGTCTTGCGACAACTATTGTTAGAAGTGGTCAACATCCTGTGGGAAGAGCAAGAGGGTCATCGGCATGCAATGACCATAGGTAACACGGGAAGCCATCACGGAGGGGAACGTAGTTGGTGGGCACGAGGGCCGAAAAGTCTTGAACGTCTTCAAGAGTGGGAGCAGTGGCTACAGGAGTGCCACTCGTCAGGCATCGACGAAGGGTATGATTGCGTTTCATTGGTGGATGGCAAGATCTGCGTTGAAATCAAAGGTAAGCAACAACGATTGGAAATGGATATGGACACTGGTAAGTGTATAGACACCAGCATCACTGAATCCTCCGGGAGGAAGCTCACCACTGAAACCGAAGCTTCGAGACAAGGAGATGCGAAAAGGGAGATGAGAAATCATCAACCGTACCCATTCTCAAACAGCAAGGTATGGCATGGGCCTTCAGGAACTCTAGAAGTAGTGTACGTTCAGGTAAAAGAGCTTCTTCATTGGGAAGAGTTGGCGCACATCACTAGAAGGTTAGACGCAGGGTCAGTCAGCAAAAAGATAATCATGAACCAGGGAGCTTGGAGTGAAGAAGAACAGACGATGGCTTGGGAGCGGTACATGCAAACGGAAGGGTTGAGCCAACATGTAAGTTGTCAGCATTGTCAATGCCAGGAAAAGCCGATTGCAGTGGTTGTCCCAGGCAAAGACCAGCAGCGTCGTCAGCTAACTTGCTTCTGCATGGGTTGCTGGAGCTTTACAAGCATTCATCACAGCAGAAGGGCACCGAGTAACGTCTCATTCTTCAAGCAATACAATCACGAGACAGGTAAGTTCCATCGAGCATTACCATACACAGATGAAGAACATCCAAGGAGAATTCGTGGGCCGGTCACAGATCATGAAATGGACCACTTCAGGAAAACTAAGCTCAAGCTTAGGAAGGCGGGAGGACCAAATAAAGAAACCAATGAGCTATATCGATCACTAACGGCGGAGGAGCTAGCAGTCGTCCGGACCTGGGCGGACCGCGCATTAAGTGACGTGCAGAGTGCAGCCTCGGCGCTTACAGATGAAGATTTGAGATGCGCGATACGACTGCTTCACAAAGGTGGGGACACCAGCGACAAACCAAGCGACTGGAGGCCGATTGGTCTTCTCAATGTGGGAACCCAATTAGTCCATCATGTCATCAACTACAGACTGACCACCATTACGGAAGTGGAAAACATCATCGTGCCGGGTCAGGATGGGGGAAGAGCCGGAAGAGGTGTGGATTTGAATCAGCTCAAACTCGAGTGGATCACGAGTGAAGCGAAACGGCTAAAACAGAGAATAGTCCGAATCGATATTGACTTCAAAAACGCCTTCAATAGCATGTCCCAGAGTGCCCTCTGGGAGGTGATGAGAGCGTACAATATTCCGGATGTTGACCTGCTGGAAGCCATCTATGGCAGGACAACAGCGTGCATGGATCCAGAGGACCCCAAATGCGCAATCATCACATTCCTGACAGGGGTAATACAAGGAGGAGCGTCTTCTCCCCGTATCTTCACGTCTTTATTAATGCCCTGCTGGAGCATTTGACGCATACAGGAAAGGCATTGGGCATCAGTCATGGTATCGAAGAAACAGATCAGTTCAACCATGTAGCCTTCATGGATGACATTACAGTGGTAGCGCAGGATGATCCGGGATCACAAGTCTTGATGGACGCTGTCCAGGAATTTGAATTTTGGAGCAATACCAAATTGAACATGACCAAGACAGTAGCAATGAATATCAATGACGAAGGTGAGGAAAAGGATCCGCCTCAAATTACGTATAAACAGAAGCCAATCAAAGTCCTTAAAGCTAAGGAGAGTTGTAGGCACTTAGGCTTCTGGGCGACACCTGATGGGGACATGACGAGTACTAAAAAGCGTGTGTTTAAGAAAACAAGGGAAGTCTTAGAGCTTCTCATGCACCATCCGCTGGAGACCAAGACAGCGAAAGAGCTTTTCCAGAGTATGGCGGTAAGCGTATTCAGATTCTCGGCAGCCCAAGTGCGGTGGAGCCAGGCCGAACTCGATCAGCTACAGTCCTTATGGACGAGAGCATACAAGAGGGCCGAAAGTCTGCAGAATGGTACAGCGTCAGACATCTTTGTTTTTCCGAAAAGATGGGGAGGGGAAGAGTTATCCACACCGATCAATATCATCGCCCAGGAACTCTGCAACAACATTCGTAGGTGCCTGGTGCATGATGATGTAACGAAGTCTATTACTGTCCAGGAACTCCAAAGAGCCAAGGAAGAATTTATGTGTCATACGACTCGCGAATTGTACGACGAAATGGAGCTATGGGGGTGGGACGAAGTGCAGCACAACCGGTGGGCGAGAGCTCTGAAGGCGAGCCACAGGGTGGGGGTGCGGCCAATATGGTACTTGGAGGAAGAAGAACAAGAGAATAAGCGACTGAGTTGGGCAACAGCGACAAGGTCAATACGCAGACTCAGGGCACGAATCACCAAAGTAGGAGGCAGGCGGGATCAACCCATGGAGTTAGAATGGCAACTGGAGGATGCCGCTCAATGGGAACTCTTATTTTTGGGGGAAGAGGTATTCTGGAAGACAGCTGGAGCCATCAGAGCAGCAGGATATGACTCGATCTATAGTCTAACACAAGATGCTAACGAGAAAAGTAGCCCAACGCCACTACTCACTCGGGAGAATCAGGGTAGCAGAGGTACAAGGCACCTTCGACTGCTAATACCCAAGGGCATAGCAGGAGTATCAGAAAAAGAACGGACGATTCTACAAGCATGGCTGGAACTGGTTGACTGGACTGGGCTGGGAGTACTGCCCAAGTCTCAAGTATCGAGAAGGATAAAGCTAAACATGAATCCAATGAGCCAGGTGTTTCAATGGCTGCGGAAGGAAGAGCGTCAAAAGGGGATTAAGGACTCTGAAATGGCGCACTTGTTCACAGACAATCGCAAAGAGCTTAAGCAATTGGCGGAGGCCATTCGACGCCAAGAGCTTAATGCTGCTAGTAGAGTGGAAGTGATGGGCGGAGGGGAAGCGCTGAGCACAGCACTCGTTGCGTGGCTTAAGGAAGACGATGAGGACATTGAGATAGCCATGAGAGTAGTGGAAGCGGTGTGGCCACGGGTATGTATAGGGCGAGCTCAAGCCCATCTCGATTGGACAAAGCCGTGTGAAACGAAGGTGGATCTCATCCAGGTGATAGAGAGCTGGGTACGCATGAATAATGCTAGATGTGCGCGGCACTTAAGCAAGTTGGAGTATCGCTGTCCCAAGTGCCAGCACGGCATGTGCACTGTATGCAATGAGATAGAGGGGCGTATACAATGTTTGTGGTGCATGGAGCCTTTTCCACAAGTGCCCCATGCACATCAACAGCAGGCACACAGTCGCGCCTGCACGAAGCAATGTCTCAATATCCATGCCCTGGGGGAACAGTGGATTGAAGAGGTCACAGATGTGGAGGAAGTGCAAACACTCCAGGAAGAGTGCCTTGAGGAAAAGCTTAAGTTTAAGGCCCACATTCGAGGGTGGAAGACAGAGATTAGGAAGGAAAGATGTCAACAACTGTTAGACAAAAATGGATATAATCTACGGAGAGCCCTACTGAGACCGTTGTGGAAAGACGTCTTGCTCATCCCCCGAGACTGGTACCCCGAGCATCAGCCGAGGTATGAGACGCCAGGGTGGTGGTATGTACCGGCGGAAGAAATTCTAGGACGAGAATGCAAATCCTGCAAAGTATTTCATGAACTGACAGAGTATGTAGGTGCAAAAAGACGAAAAGATGGCCGAGGTCAATGCAGAAATTGCCAGTCGAAGGAAAGCCAAACAGACGTACCGAGTACACGAAGGAAAAGGAGAAATGCAACGTACAAAAGGGCGGCTGTGATGATTGGCGATGGCAACCCCCGACGATCGGAACGAATGAGTGGGCGAGAGCATGTGGATTACAGAGAAAGTTTGATGGAAAGTGACACTAAGAGTGACAGTGACGAGGAAGATAGTAGAGCGACACTGTCATACAGGCTCAAATTGCGTGCGGCGGACACTCGATACATTACTAGCAGCGAGGATGGCAACAGGGGTGATGTAATCTGTACAGTTGAACAAGTCAAAGAATTGATAGCCAGGAAAGCCGCCGCGGAGGACGGGATTGCCGCGATCTGGCTTACCACAGCAGAGATGGGCTTCTCTTTGACGGAAGAGCAAGATGAAGTTGTATGCGCCAAGGATGTGAAAGCAGGAAGAATCACTGACAGATTCTTAGCACCAGCGATATCAAGGTTTGCTACTGACGTGTGGAGTATGAGCAAGCAAACTGCAGGTGTTAGAAAGAAAGTGGAGGACTTGCATCAGAGATGGGGC
>JGI25910J50241_10000604_pt1 | contig 12136 bp, 10 predicted proteins | sample LauGreSBDMM110SN_3_FD_50241 | JGI IMG/M metagenome (IMG submission 50241) | reverse complement strand
CCCGCCGTTGAGGCCGTCACCGTGGACGACGAGGCCACCCTCGATGCCATGCGGCGGGTTCGTGCGGCCAGCGGCTACGTCCTTTGTCCCCATACCGCGGTCGGCTGGAAGGCCGCCGAGGGTTTGCTGGCGCGCGCCGGCGACCGGCTCGACGACGTCGTCGTCTTCGGCACCGCGCACCCCGCTAAGTTCCCGGACGTATTGCTGGCCGCCTTTGGCGACGCCCACGTCTCCCGTTTCCCGGGCGAGCTGCCGGCGCCAGCGCCGCTGCGAATCGGGAATGATTTCGAGGCGGTCCGTCAGGTTCTCGAATCCGAAGCTGGTTTTAGCCGCTAAGGCTTATTTCTCCGCGCTGGTCGCGGCGGGCTTAGTCGCGGCTTTCTTGGCCGGGGTGGCCTTCTCGGCCGGAGCCTGTTCGATCACGACGATACAACCCGTGAGGGTGGGCAGGGCGAGGGCGAGTACGGCAAGGAGGGCGGTCTTCATGGTGCGGAGCATGGGGTGACTGGCGCGCTTGGCAAATCCGCAAAATAAAAAAGCCGCCAGGTGGCGGCTGAGGGGCGGCGCTGGGGAGGCTTATTCCGTGTCGGACACGGCGAACGTGACGTTCGTGATGTTCGCCTTGGCCAGGCAATCGAGGACGTTGATCACGCGCTCATAGCGGGCGGTTTCCTCGGCTTGGACCGTGATGAGCAGCTTGGTCTTGGACTGTTCGGCGGCTTGGCCCATCTGCTTCATCTGATTGTAAAGGTTCTCGAGGAGCTTGTCGTTGGCCGCGCCCACCGGATCTTCGTTGAGCGTGATCTCGCCGGTCTCGCTGACGCCGATCGTCACTTCGTCGGGCAGTTCGGTCTCCTTGGCGGTCTCGGCGTTACCGGGCAGGGTGGTCTTGAGCTCGTGCTCGACCTTCACCGCCCCGGCCATGACCATGAAGAAGAGCATGATCACGAAGACCACGTCGATCATCGGGGCGATTTGGAAGCCAGGGTTGGCGTCGGCCTGTTGTTCGATTCTTTTCATGGCTCACTCCTCCTTGTTGAGGCCCGAGAAGGCGATGTTGTCGATGCCGGCTTCGGCTCCCCATTCGAGGGCCTTCGAGATATATTTGGCGTGGCACTCCCGGTCGGCGCGGATGAGCAGACGATACTTTTCGTTCGTGCCCTTGCGGTCGGCGAGTTCCTTCGCGATGCCATCCTTGTCGTTCGCGTCCAGCTCGCGGTCATCGAGCTTGTAGCGGGCTTGTCCCGTGGTCTTGTCCCACGAGATATTGACGAGACCGGCGGCCGCCTTGTCGTCGCGCTTGATGCCGTTGGTGGCGACGGGCAGGGAGATATTCTTGTCGACCTTGAGCACCTGGGCCGAGGTGATGGACATGAAGAAGATGAGCAGCACCAGAAGCACGTCGATCATCGGCGCGACCTGGAATTCTGGTTCACCTTCTCCGCCTCCGCCTCCGCCTGCCATGTCCGTGTAGTTGGGTTAAGGGTGGGGTGCTCAGCCTTAGGCCTTGGAGGAAGTGCTCCAGTTGGGCTTCGAGGCGTAGATCTCTTCGTCACCGACCTGGCGGTCCTTGATTTCCTCGTAGGGGAAGGCACGGAAGAGGCCGGTCACGATTTCGGTGATGTCGTGGATGCCCTTGTTGATGCGGTTCGCCAGAAGGTAGTAGGACATAAACGCGGGAATCGCGATGAACAGGCCGGAGGCGGTCGCCACGAGCACTTCGCCGATGGCGCCGGAGAGCTTGGAAGGGTCGCCCACGCCGGAGGTGCCGAGGGTCTCGAACGCGCTCATCATGCCGGTTACCGTGCCGACTAGGCCGATCATCGGGGTGCAGACGCCGATCACGGACAGGTAGGAGGAGCGGCCCTTGAGTTCGGCTTGGATGCGGGTGATTTCAGAGATGATCGCTTCTTCCGTCATGGTCTTACCATCCGGGGTGAAGGCCACACCGGCCCGGACGACGTCGGCGACAGGCGAGCCAGCGGTCTTGGCGAAGGCGTAGGCTCCCACATAGTCACCCTTCTTGAAGAGCTCCCGGAGTTGGGTGACATGTTCGGCAGGGTAGAGCTTGCCGGCGCCCGTCCGGATGTAGCCGTCCACGATGAACCAGATCATCGCGACGGAGCAGAGGGTGATGGGGTACATGACCCAGCCGCCCTCGATGAAGAGGTCCGCGAGGGTCTTCTTGTGGACGCCCGCCGCGGCGGCGGCTTCCTGGGCCGAGGCAGCAAGGGTCATCAGGCCGAGGAGGAGGGCACTGAAGGAGGGGGATTTGAGATGCATCTTCATGACGATAGGGGGGTGGTGGTTTGTAGGTGAGGATTTGGAAAGGGGCAAGGACTCACTTGTTGCCTTCGACCTTCTCTTCGTCGGCGAGCTTGGGCTTGGCCATGATGACGCCTTCGGGCAGGGGGCCGCCCCCAGCAATCTTCTTCTGGTCGGCCTCGGCCTTGGCGCGTTCTTCCATGGGCAACATCTTTTTGGCCTCTTCGGCCTCCTTGGAGACCGGGAAAGAGACGATGATGTCGTAGAGGTAACGATTGGATACCGTCTCGAGTTTCTGGTCGCGGAGGGCTGGGCTGTCCATGCCACGGAAGGACCGGGCGGCGCCGAGTAAAGCCTTGGGGATGAGCTCGGTCTCGGAGCCGAAGAAGACCGGTACACGGAGGTAGGCGGTCATGGCGGCCTCGTATTTCTTAGTGGCAAGGAGCGAGTTGCCTTTGACGATATGGAGGCGGGCTTGGAGTTCGGCGGTATCGACCTTGGCGAGGAGGCTGTTGGCCTCCTTCACGACTTCGTCATGGTCGCCTTTGCGGGCGCGCAGCATCAGGCGCGTGAGCTGGATTTGCGTGGCGACCTCAGGGAGCTTGGCGGCTTCCTCCTTCTCGAAGGCATTGAGGTAGTTCACGGTCGCGGCGTCGTTCTCGAGGCGATCGAGAGCGTCCAGCTTGACGAGCGAAGCCTTGATCCACCAAGAGCCGGGGATGTTCTTGAGGGGCTCGAAGAATTTCAGCACGGCTTCGACGTTGTCGAGGGCCTTGGCGGGTTCGCCTCGGCTGACGTTGGCTTGGGCCTCCGCAAGGCGCGAGGGTACGGGCCAGACCACTTCGGTGACCTCGGAGAGCTTGCGGGTGAGGGTCACTTCGATCCCTCCGGAATTACTCACGCGGTCGACGGTTCCCTTGATCGCGTTGATGACACCCTTCTTGGAGTCGATGACGGGCTTCGGCGGTACGGAGCTATCCAACTTGAACGGGTCGTTGACTTCCCAGCGTTCGCCTTTGAAGACGAAGGTCTGGGCCGAAGCCGCGGCAGCGGCGAGGAGCGCGAAGGCGGGGAGGAGTCGGAGGGAGCGCATGAGGTTCAGAGTCCGAGGAGGTAGGCCTTGGCTTCGACCCCTTCGCGGGTGTCTTTGATGCGGTCTTTCTCGAGCATCTCTTGGAGGATGAGCTTGGCGGCGTCCTTCTGGTTGAGTTTGGTCGAGAACAGCTTGGCGGCCCCGAAATAGGATTTGGCGGCCCAGACCTCATACTTCTTCCAAGTCAGGTAGCAGCGGCGGTAGTAGGCGATGGCTTCGCTGTAGCCTTTCTCATCGGTCGCCTGGCGTTCGGCGACTTGGCCGAGCCAGTAGAGGGAGGCGGCGGTCTTCTCGCCGCGCCATTCCTTGGTCCCGGCGATCATCGTGAACGCATCATGGGCTTCCTTATATTGGGAGCGCTCGGCCAAGGCACAGGCTTGGATGAAGCGAATGTCGAGCTCCTTGGCCATCAGGATATTATTGTCGACGGCCTCGTTGCAGAGCGAGAGGGCTTCGGCGTACTTCTTGTCGGCGAAGGCGATTTCGGCCAGGCCGGCGAAGCCGTAGTCGGCGTATTCTGACGAGCGGGAGTGCTCGAGAATATAGCGGAAATAGTCGGCGGCTTTCTGTCGGTCGCCCTTGGCGAGAAGGCTGTCGCCGACGATGGCAAGGATGGTGGGATTGAGCTCCTCGGCCTTGTAGTTGGCGGCGATTTTGGCGAAGTTGGCGGTCGTCTTCTCGGGTTCGCGGGTGAACACGGCGAGCTGGCCGAGGGCGAAGAAGCCGCGGGCTTGGGCCACGAGCGAATTGCGGTTCGCCTCAAGGCGGAGCAGTTTGACGAGCTCCTTCTCCGCGTCGGCGCTGGTGTAGGCGCCCGGTTCAGGCGCGACACCAGGCTTCACGCGCTTGACCTTGCGGGCGAGCTTCTCGGCGAGGAAGACGATGAGCTTCTCGGTTCCCTCCTGCTTGCGATCGTTGATGGATTCCGCGACGGCGTCGGAAAGAATCTTGAGCGCGCGGGTCTTCTGGTCGGCGATGGAGGTCTGCCGCTTGGCTTCGACCTTGGCGAGTTCGGCCTCGAGTTCGGCGGAGAGCTTCCGGACGGACGCCTTGGCGACGTCGATCTCGGCTTGAGTGATGCCTGGCTTGCGCTCGAGTTGGTCGACGGCCTTGCGGCCGGCGGCGAGCTGGTCGCTGAATTTCTTGCGCACCGTCTCGGCCTCGCCGACGAATTCGGGCATATCGCCCATCCGCTCGGTGGAGCGGATGACTTCGTAGAGGTAGGTCATCGCCTTGGGGTCGTTATGGTCCCAGTCGAAGATTTCCTTGAACAGGTCGCGCATGCGCTTGTGTTCGCCGCGGCCGGGCAGGAGCTTGCGCAGCTCGCCGAGGACGAATTCCAGGGCCTGGGGATTGGTGCGGGCGCTCTTGGCGGCGGCCTCATAGGCGTCGATTGCCTTGCTGGTGACGGCCTCCTTCTCCTGCTCGATCTTCGTCTTGATTTCGACGAACTTGGCCTTGTCTCCCGTCCGGGCGTTGAGGCGGACGTCGATATCGGCGGCCTTGACCTTCTTATCGAGCTCGTCGGCAACGGCGATGTAGGCGTCGCCGATGAGGGTGTGGACCTCGGGCACCTGCGCGATGACCTCATCGAGGTTGTTTTTCGCGTTATCCTTCAGCCAGTCTTCACAAAGTTTGAGGGTGCCGGGGATGTCGCGCGGAGTGGTGCCGAATTTGACGATGGCCTGACGGTAACGGACGTCGGCGATGAACTGCCCCTTCGGAAACTCCTGCTCATACTTGTCGAAGTCGGTCTTGGTCTCCTTGTACTTGCCTTGGAAGAACGAGCACAGCGCGCTCATGTAGAGCACCTGCTGGCGGACGGGGGTGCGTTCGTATTTGGCGAGGAAGGCCTCGAAGGCCTTCTGGGCGGGCGCCCAGTCGACCTGGGAGAAGAGGCAGGCGGCGATGCGGAACTCGATCTCCTCGGCAATTTCGGGAGCGAGGTTCTTCACGTTGGCTTGGACCCACTTGTAATGGGCGATGGCCTCGGGGTATTCCTCGCGCTCCTGGGAGATATCGCCGAGGATTAGGGCGATGGAGGAAACCTGATCGTCCTGGGGAAACTTGGCGATGAACTCCTTGCACTTCGCCTGGGCGTCGTTGTTCCGNCCGATGCGACGTAGGGCGAGGATGTGATAGTAGTAAGCCCCCGAGATGCGGCTGAAGCCTGGGCTATTTTCAAAGATGTCGAGGAAGGCGACGTGGGCTTCCCAGTTGCGCTTCAGTTCGAGCAGGCAGAGCCCGATGCGATAGGAGATGAATGCGTCATAGTCCTTGTTCGCGTTGAACTCATCCTGGATTTTCTTGAATTGAGTAATCTCCTGCGTGACCTTCTCGATGTTGGCCGCCTGTTCGGGGTTCGGCTTGGGGAAGTTCTTCGTGAGGGTGGCGANCTCGGCCTGTTTCGCCTCGATGGCCCGCCCGAAGGAGCTGCTGAGGTTGGCGCGCCGTAGGGTGCCTTGGTAGTTGGCGAGGGCTTGGCGGTAGAAGTCGCCGCGGAAAGCCTCGTCGGCGGCCGATTCGGCGGCGGAGAAGCGGGCGTCCCCGATTTCGAGGCGCTGGAAGTTGGAACGGACGACTTCAACGGGCGAGCCGCTGCTCCGCGCGTCGACCTCGTTCTTCAGCTGGGTCGCCTCTTTGGTCAGGCCGAGCTTGGTATACATCTCGACAAGCTTGTAGGCGGCGTCGCGTTTTTCCGGGGTATTAATGCCGTCGGCGGTGGCTTGCTTGAGGAGGGTGATGGCTTGCGCGTAAGCGGCCCGTTTGACGTCGTCGGTGCCGCTCTTGGCTCGGTCGACGATGACTTGGGCGGAAAGGGCGAAAGCGTTGACGCGTTCTTCCGGGCGGGCGAGCGCGCTGGAGCGGATTTTTTCGAGGCGCGCCAAGGCCAGCTCCCAGCGGCTTTGCTTGGAAAGGGCTTCGATCAGCAGCAAGTCGGCGACTCCCCGGCGATTATCGGTATCGGAGAGGAAATCTTCCGTGCCTTTGGGGTATTTCTCCAAGAAGGCGGTCAGCTCGCTCTCCGCCCGGGGCCAATCCTTAATGAAGAAGTGGCAGAGGGATTTCTGGAAGGAGAGGACGGCCTTCAGCTTCAGCTCGACGTCGACGGCCTTGGCATCGAGTTCCTCAAACTGTTCGAGGGCTTCCCGGTATTTCTTCTCTTCGAAGCTCTTGACCGCGGCTTTGTACAAGATGGACATGGGGTCTTCCGCCTGCTTCTTGGCTCCAGGGAGCGGCGGTGTTTGCGCCAGCAATACGCCGGTGAGCGGGGTCACGGCGATGAGGACGGCGAGCAGGGCGGCCTTGGCTGCTTGATAGGTTCGGGACTCTGGGGTAAGCATCGGTTGGGAGGAGTGTTAAGCTCCTTATCGGGGTAGGTCTAAATAGCCCATTCGACCGATGGTTGCCAAGCAATAAGCCCCATGAAAACCCCCAAGTGCGGGGAGGAACTTCCGGGCCCGCCGCTGTGAATAACTCAAGCGCCAGGTTTGATGCCGGTCGCTAAAATGGTTTCGAAGCAGGGCTCTTTGGGTTCTTTGGCGACCACCCGGACTTCCGACTGGGCAAAACCCGCCTCCTCGATCCAGTCATGCAGGTCGTTTTCTTTGAAGCCAAGCCAGCGGTCAGCATAAAGCTCCCGGGCTTTTTCGAAGCGATGGGCCCGTAGGTCTAAGATGAGCAGGCGCCCGCCTGGTTTGAGGATGCGGAAGGCTTCCGCCAAGGCCACGCGGGGATTTTCAGCATGGTGCAAGGCTTGGCTGAGCAGGGCGAGGTCGATGCTGCGGTCGGGCAGGGGTACTTTCTCAATGTCGCCCAAGACGTAGGTCAGGTTACGGATGTGCTCCTTTTTGGCCAAGGCCCGGCCGACTTGGACCATCTGGGATGAACTGTCGACGCAGTGGACGCTCTCGGCTTGGCGAGCGAGGAGGCGAGACAGGGTGCCGTCGCCGGCACCGAGGTCGGCGATGCGCACGCGGGGAGTGAGCAGGAAGAGCATCTGTCCGATCGCCTCCCAGGATCGCCCCGGGCAGTAGTGGCGGCCCAGGCGTTCGGCCACGAGGTTGAAATGTTGTTCCGCCTTCTGCCGCCGTTTCTCGACGATGCGCTGCAGGGCACGCTGGTCGGCGGCGGATTTCGATTCGTGTGCGCTGGCCGTCAAGGCGGCGTCCACGATGCCGACAATGTTCGGTGGCAGGTCGCGGGAGAACGAATAGAAAGATTTCTTGCCGTCGCGCCGGTCGTTGACGAGCTCCGCCTTCCGCAGCAACGCCAAGTGAGTCGAGATGCGCGACTGGGGCAGGCCGAGGATTTCCTGAAGTTCGCTGACCGCCAATTCGCCGCGGTGCAGCAGATGGAGGATGCGGGACCGGGTCGGGTCAGCCAGCAGGCGCAGGGTATCCCAAGGGTCGGACATGGAGGCAGGTTGGGGCGCGGCGGTGCCCATGTCAAAAGAGGAAGCCCCGTTGCCGGGGCTTCTTCCGCGACCGGCCGAGGCCGTTCAGCGCTTGTCCACCCAGCGGGAGATGCGGACGACGGTCCAGGACTCGGCCTTGCCGTTGATATTCGTGGTGAAGGTTTCGCCCTTCTTGTGGTTCAGGAACTGCTTGGCCAGGGGGGAGATGTAAGAGAGGATGTTTTGCTCCGGTTTGCCATCCCAAGCGCCCAGGATATCGTAGGCAATCTCGGCTTCATCCGAACCCCGGCGGAGCACGATGCTCGACCCAATGCAGATCTCGTCGGCCTTCGCTTCGTTGAAGTCGGTCACGCGGGCCTTCTTGAGCAGGCCGTCGAGTTCGGCGCGGCGGGCGGAAAGGGTGTCGTGGTCTTGGCGGGCCATCTTGTATTCGGAATTCTCGCGCAAGTCGCCGTGCTCCTTGGCCACCTGGATGGCTTCTTTGACGGCCGGGAGGCGGACCTTGACGATTTCCTCGTGCTCGCGCTCCTTTTCTTCCTTGGAGTGCTGGGAGACGAAGAGCTCTTTTTCCTCCGCTTCGGAACCCGAGTGCTTCGACTTGGCGAGGCGCTGGACATGCGGCTCGATTTTGGCGAGGCGGGAGAGAAGGGCCTTCTTGGTCATCTCATCGAAGCCTTGGCTGCTCATCATCGTCCGCGTGAGGTCGAAGATGGTCTCGCTGTCGGCCTTCTTGCCGTGGGCGGGGACCAGGATGTTGGCGATGAGCTCCTTGTCTTTGATGAGTTCGTTCGCGAGCGGGATGCGGGCGGTCGAATTGGACTCAAGCGACTCGGTGTCGATCGAAGAGAGGATGGCGCCGAGCAGAGAAGGATTGATGAGGGGGGCGACGATGTCGGCGTATTTTTTCGAGTCGCGGTTCTTGATGATCCAGATGATGACGGGCGCGCGGAGTTCGCGGGTCTCGAGCCATTGCGCGAAGCGGGCGGCGACGGCGCTGGCGAGTTCCTGGTCGCAGAGGTAGGCGATGGATTCGGAGACCAGCTTGGCGGAGCCGCTCTTGGTACCGCCGATATCGCGGTTGCGGAGGAGGTCGAACGCGCGTTCGGCCCAGTTATCGTTATGGTGGACGCGTACGAGCTCGAGTAGGGAGCGGATTTTCTCGCTGGTGTGCGGGATGTTCAGCGCGACGAGGGCGAGGTCGCTTTCGGTGCAGAGGCCAATGATCTCCGAGGCGGTCGGGCTGAGGGTCTCGACGTTCTCGACGGCGGAGCGGAAGAATTTATCGCGGTTCCAGATGCCGCCGAGGATGGCCGGCAGGTTGTCCCGGTTGCGGGCGGTCTCGAGCTTCTTGATTTCTTTGCTGAGGTCGGCGGAGACTTTTTCTAGGTTGGCGCTCGTGGCGGCCGAACGGGTTTCCGCGGAGGCGCTGGAGGCGAGTTCTTCGAGGAGGGCGAGCTTGCGTTCGAAGTTCGGGGCACCTTCGTATTGGGCGAAGAGATCTTCACCTAGGTCCTTGGGGGCTTCGAGGAGGGCGTAGAGTCCACCCTTGCGTTCTGGAACGAGGATGGCGCGGTCCTTGCGGAGCGCGGCCCGGGCCTTGGTCCACCAGGCCTTGAATGCGGTGAGGCGATCTTTGCCGGCGGGCAGGGAAGCGAAGAAGATGCGGTCGAGGTGGCCTTCGAGGGCGTAGGAAGTGCATTCGCCGGTCGCGAATTCGGCGAGAAGGGTCTTCACGACGCCGGCCGGGTCGTTGGCGACCATGTTGGCGATCTCGGACTTGGTGGTATCGCCGTAGGCTTTGGCCACGATGCCGTTGGCGTTGATGACCTCGATCTTGCCTAGGAAAAAGGCGGAGTCCATAACGTGCCCTTTTTTGTTCTGCTCGGGGAAATCGACCGTCAGGCGCTTGGTGGCCTCGTCATAGGCGCGGATGACGCCGATGCCCCAGGTTTGGTGAAGGCAGAAGGCCGGCTGACCCGTGGCGACCAAGTCGACAGCGGCCTGCAGGGAGTTGATTTTAACACCTTGTGGGTTGAGGGCCTTGTTGCTCATTGCAAAAGTGGGTTTTGGGCATAACAATTCTCACTTGCAAGCAGGAAGGCGGGGGGCTTTGGGGTCTACGCCTCGCGCGCCCTCCAGCCCTGCGCTCCTCATGGCCTTTAAGCCCGAAAAACCCTCAATCCACGGTGAAACTCCGACCACACTCGGTGAGCGGTTGGTCGCGGACGGCCACCCTCGATACCGGGCCGGCCAAGTATTCGAATGGTTATACCCTCGTCGGGCGGAGACTTCTGAGGCGATGACCAACCTGCCGGCCGACCTGCGGGCTTGGCTGGCGACCCATTATGACTTTGCAGCGACCGACTTGGTCCTACGCAAGGCCTCCTCCGATGTCACCCAGAAGATCCTCCAACGCCTCCGCGACGGTTCCCTGATTGAGACCGTGATCATCCGGGCGCCGATGGAGGGGGTCGGCCAGGAGAAGTCCCGCCGGACTATCTGTATCTCGACCCAGGTGGGTTGCGCCTACGGCTGCAAGTTCTGCGCCTCGGGGCTCGACGGCTGGAAACGCGACCTCTCAATCGGCGAGATTGTCTCCCAGCTCGTCCAGGTCTGTCGCATCGAGGACCAAGCCGACCCGGCCCGCGCCGCCGAGGGGCTAGCCTCTTTTGATAACATCGTCGTGATGGGCATGGGCGAACCCTTGGCCAACTACGAAAACCTCTTGGCCGCGTTGCGCATCGTGAACGCCCCTTGGGGCTTCGGTTTCGGCGCCCGTCGCGTGACGATCTCCACCTCGGGCGTCGTCCCGAAGATTCTCAAGCTCGCCGAGGAGCCGCTGGGCTTCCGGCTCGCGATCAGCCTGCATGGTGCGACCAACGAGGTCCGCGACCAGATCATGCCCGTGAACAAGAAGTTCCCACTCGAGCAGCTCATCCCTGCGGCCAAGGCCTTCGCCCGTAAGCACGGGCGCATGCTCACCCTCGAATTCATCCTCATCGAGGACATCAACGACTCGCTCGAGCAGGCTCGGAAGCTCGCCGTCATCGCCCGCGAGCTGCATGCGCACGTCAACCTGATCCCATACAACAAGGTCGACGGTCTGCCATGGGTCCGCCCGTCCCTGACGCGGCAGGATCGCTTCGTGAAGGAGTTGCGCGCCCTCGGCGTGACGGCGACGCTCCGCCGCGAGAAAGGCCACGACATCGACGCGGCCTGCGGTCAGCTTCGCCTGCAGACGGAAAAGACGCTCCGGCTAGACCCGCCGCCCGCGGCTGCCTAGGCCGTCAACGCGGCCGCGAAGGCCCGGCGGTCCGGCGCCTGGAAGAAAGCCGTGCCCGCCACAAAGGTATCGGCGCCCGCTTCGCGGCAACGCCGGCCCGTCTCAAGGTTGATGCCGCCGTCGACCTCGAGACGGAAGCTCGCGCCGCGCCGCGCACGTTCGGCGGCGAGAAGGCGGATGCTGTCGAGGACGGAAGGGATGAAGGACTGGCCGCCGAAGCCCGGGAAGACGGTCATGCAAAGCACGAGGTCGACCGAGTCGAGGTAGGGGAGCACGCGGCGCGGATCCGCGTCGGGGTTCATCGCGATGCCGGCGGCTAGGCCGGCGGACTTGATGGCGGCGAGGGTCTTGGCGACATCGTGGTCGGCTTCGACGTGCACGGTGAGGCGCTCGGCGCCGGCCTGGGCGAAGGCCGCGACGTATCGATCCGGATGGCGGAGCATCAGGTGTACGTCGAAATGCAGTTTCGTCAGCGGGCGGAGGTCAGCGACGACCTGCGGGCCGAAGCTAATGTTGGGCACGAAGTGTCCGTCCATGATGTCGATGTGCAGCCAGCCCAGGCCGGCAGCTTCCACCGCGCTTACGCCCTGCGCGAACGCGCCATGATCAGCGGCCAGGAGTGAAGGGGCGAGGACGGCGGGGTTCATGGTCACCAAGCGGTGGTGGCGGCTTCGCGGATCTGCGCGGCGATGTCGGCGAAGAGCGTCGGCGCGAGGCTGAGCTCCTCGGCAGCCGGGTCGCCGACGATCTGCAGCGTGGCGACGGAGCGGAACATGCGGTCCTTGAAGAGTACGCGCTGGCCGCCGTCCGTGGTCAGGGTGCAGCGGACCTCGAAGCTTACGCGGTAGCTCGTGAACGCATAGGCGTCGCCGGTCTTGGTGGTGAACCCATCGCGCTGATAGCGCGTGACCTCGGCGGCGAGGACGGCGTCGCCGGGACCGACTTTCACGCGCGGGTCAGCCGAGAGGGCTTCGACAATCTTACCGTGGAGCACGGCGTGGGTGCCGGTGCGCGCTGTGGCGTTACGGATGGGCGAGACTTCGATGCGGCTGAAGGCCGGCTTGGGGCCGCCGAGCCG
>JGI25910J50241_10000602_pt1 | contig 12145 bp, 8 predicted proteins | sample LauGreSBDMM110SN_3_FD_50241 | JGI IMG/M metagenome (IMG submission 50241) | reverse complement strand
TAACGCGCTTGTGTAGGAAATTATAAGCGTAGGCTGCGCGGCACCGGCAATAGTGCAATAGCAGCCGGCGAATAGTCAGCCCGCTAAAAGTTGGGCTAGGCTGCAAACTGCAGCGCCGGCATGTGCGGGCACGCACTCACTGCCAGGCAAGCACACCGCAACCGCGCGAGCAGCGCCGGATCTTTACTTTAGTGCGAAGCTGCCTAGCTCAACCCAGCCGTCGGCCGCCGCCTGCCCGTCGGACGGTGTCACTACCAGGCGCGTACCGCTGGCCGGGTCATAGAAACCGGTGGCAATTGTGTAATCGCCGGGCAGCAGCGCACCGAGATCCAGGCGCACATCCTCGCTGACAACTTCTCCCCGCGCCCACCACGATGTGGGGTACGCGTAATTGGCGGGCATCGAGTCGATTTGGGCAACGACTTCCGTGCCCCGGCGCACATGCACAAAAAATTTGTAATCCAGCAGCATGGCTTGCTGCGCCTGCCAGTGCAAGCGCAGCTGCAGTTGGCGGCCGTCCAGCAGCACATCGCGCCCCAGCAACTGCAGTTCGCTGCCAAAAGTGGCGCGCATTGTCTCTTGCATTGCCGGCGGCACAAAGCTGCGCGTGCGTGCTGTAATCACCACCGGCTGCGCATGGCGATATTCGCCGGCTAGCGGCTGCGCGCGCGCGTCAAGCAACTGCAGGCTCAGGCTGTAGGTGCCGGGCGCAATGTCCGTGGGAATGCGCAGCAGTTGGCTGCCGGGCATGAACGCGCCCGGCGGCCATTCGTTTGCCGGATAGCCCGGCGCCAGCTGCGCAGCAGCTGCAAATGCGGGCAGGCCCGCTGCAGTTTGCAACTGCCAGCGCACGGTGAGGCCGGCCGGCAGCGCTGCACTTGTGCGCCATACCGCGCGCACTTCCAGCGGCGCGCCCTGCGCCTGCGTATTCACCACTGCCAGCGAGTCCAGTGCAACGCCATTTGCCCAGCCGGCTGCGGGCGCAGGCGCGCCCCGCACTTGCGCCATTGCGTAATCCGCAGCCGCATGCTGCGCATCAGGCATGGTCTTGATATTGCCAGCCGCAGTGTAGACGCCAAAGCGGATAAACAACGGCTCGCCCGCCGGCAGTGCGCTGCGCAGCGCAAGCGTGAGCCGGCTCAGCACAAGCTCGCCGCTGCGCTGCTGCCCGGCCGGCAATGCGGGCACATCTGCCTGCGCGTAAAGTTTGTCTGCGGCGTCCACAAGCTGCGCAAAAAGTTTGAAGTCTGCGTCGGGCGCAGCATCCATCCGCCAAATTAAATCCAGCAGCCAGCTGCGCGCATCCGGCGGCACACCGGCCACCGGCCGGAAACCCAGCACGCTGCTGCCATTGGCAAACTGCACCGGGCGCGGCAGCGCCAAGCTTGGCGCAAACCCCGCAGCCGGCGGCAGCTCCGCAAAACGAAATCGGCCGCGCACTTCTGCGTTCGCAATTAAATCGTCGCGGCCGGTGTAGTCAGCCGGGCCAATCACAATTGCACCTTGCGCCGGCAGCGGCAGTGCCCGCCCGTCCCAAACCACGCGCACGGCGCGCCCTTCCGCCAGCAGCGCCCAGCGCCGGTAGCTCTCAAGGTCGGTGGCACTGAACGGAACCGTCGCAAGCACTTCGCGCCCGGAGCTGCGCGCCAGCTCCTGCGCATAACGCAGGGCCGCAATGTGCTCGGTCAGCGCCGGCCCGGGATAAGTGCGGTCATGCGTTGCGAAGAATCGCAGCTGCGTGCCGGCCAGCAATGCAAGCAGCAGCGAACCCGGCAGCAGCCAACGGCCGCGCAGCCAGCCGCCCCAATCGGGGGCAGCAGCCGGGCGGGAGGCGCGCTGCCCCGTGCGCGCCAATCCGCCAATCACAGCGCCTTGAATCAAAAACGCGCTGCCGTACTCCGGCCAGATGTAAGTGTCGCGGTACTTCATGTTGAACACCAGCGCCAGCACGGGCACGGCAAAGAAACAAAACACCGCCACGAGGCCGGCTGCGCCGGGCTTGCGCTGCACGCCGCGCACCACAAACCATACTGTGCCGGCAATGGTGAGCAGCGGCTGAATGGCCTGCACCCAGCCCATGCCCCAGCCGCCCAGCAGCGTGGTCATGGTGGCGGCGGTGTATTGCAAGCCGCGGTTGCCGCCCACTTCAATGCCGCCCGCCAAGGCCGCAAAGTCGGCATCCTGAAACAGCGCGTATGCCCACGGCAGCAGCAGCGCGCCTGCCAGCGCAGCGCTCACAGCCGTCTGCACCAGCAGGCTGCCGCGCCGCGCCGGAAACTGCAGCCACGCCAGCACCAGCAGCGCCAGCGGCAGCGGCGCCAGCAGCACCGATGCGGGATGGCATTGCAATGCGAGGCTGAGCAGCGGCAGATGCGCAATTCGCGCCCACGCGCGGTCTTCGCAATAACCCAGCAGCCCGGTCAGGCAAAACGCCAGCACAAACGGCAGCCCGACCACAATGTTCAGGATTTGGCGCGAGATGTACACCGCCTCCGGATGCACGGCGAAGAGCAGCGCTGCCACGAGCCCGGCCGGCACGCTAAAGTAGCGCCGGCCCAGCAGGTACACAAGTGCCACGGCAACAATGTTGAACACGCCGCTGTAGAGGCGCGCGAGGCGCGGATCGGCATCGAGTGCGTAGGGCAGCGCGTAAAGATAAACACTGAGCGGCGAGTGGAAGGTGCCAACGGACATGGACGGCCCGCGCAGATCAAGCGCATCACCGCGCACAACCGCGAGCGCTTTCATGGAGATTGCGGTGCCGTCAATGCCCAGGGGCTCGGCGCCAATATCAAACCAGCGCAGCCCGGCGGCCAGCAGCAGTATGCCGGCTGCAAGCAGCAGCCGCTGCAGGCGCGTCATGCGCACAACTCTTTTAGGCTGGCAAACAACTTTTCCGCCAGCGCCTGCTCGCCGTAACCGGCCACTACGCGGCTGCGCAAGCGCGCGCCCAGTGCCTGCCGCGCAGCCGCCGGCTGCTGCAGCACGCCCAGCAGCAATAGCGCCACGTCGTCAGCGGTTGCATCAGCCGCCAGCAGCGCCGGCGCATCTTCCGCCAGCAGCCCCGCAAAAGTAGTGTTGCGCACCACCGTCGGCAATCCGCAGCTAAAGCCTTCGAGCACCGCCTTGTCCATGCCACCGGTGCCGCACAAGTTTGCCGCAACTGCAGCAGATTGATACAAGCCGGGTACAGCCGCGTACGGCAGCGGCCCGATAAACTGAAAGCGGCTGCCCAGCGCGCTTGCGGCCGCGAGTGCCTGCAGTTGCCCAAGGTACGCTTGCATCCCGGGCGCGTGCGCACCACCGGCCACCACAAAATCCACATCAGCATGCACCGCAGTCACGCGCTGCGCCGCTGCAATCAGCAGCTCGTAATTTTTTACGGGCGCAATGCGGCCCACCGCCAGCACCAGCCGGCGCGCGCCGGGCAAGGCGGGCGCCGCGGAAGGCGCAAAGCGCGTGGTGCTAATGCCGTGCCCAATCACGCGCAGCTTTGGCGTGCGCAGCCGGAAGCTCTCGGGCGAAGCCGTGAGCACGCGATCCGCCAGCCGCGTGGCGATGCGCAGCGCAAGGCCCGCATGGCGGTGGGTGTACCACAGCGCCACCGGCCAGCGGCGCAGCTTCGCCAGCGGCGCAATGGCCATCACAAATTCCGGGCTGAACTGGCAGAAGACCACATCCACCTTCAGGCCAAGGGCGACGCGGTAGAAAGCAAGCGCCTGTGCCGGTTTGCCGAGCGCCCGGCTGCGTGCCAAGCGAGTGCACGCGCACATTCGGTTGCAGCTGTGCCGGCCCGCTGGCAAGGCAGATGACCTCCACGCGGCTGGCATGCGCCGCCAGCGCATTCAGCCAGCCAACCACAAAGCCAACCAGTGAGTCGCTTTCGTCCACCTTGTATGTAATGAACAGGATGCGCATTACGGGCTTTGCTGCGCGGCGGGCGGTGCAAGCGCCAGCTGCTGCAAGGCGCGCGCGTACTCGCCCACTACGCGCTGCTTTTCAAAGTGTGCAACAGCAGCAGGCGCTGCCGCAGCCATGCGCGCTTGCAGCGCTTCATCGGCCAATAGCTCTATGATGCGCGCGGCCAGCTCGGCGGCGCTCCAGCCGGCAAGGAAGCCGTTCGCGCCATTGCGCACCAGCTCGCGCGCCATGCCCACGGCCGTGCTCACCACGGGCGTGCCGCACGCCAGCGCCTCGGCCACCACGCGCGGGCCGCCTTCGCTGCGCGAAGCACATACCAGGCAGCGCGCACTGCGATAAAGATCAGCCAGCGCAATGCTGTTCTCCTGCCAGCCCAGCCAGTCCACGCAGCCCGCCAGGCCCAGCTGCGCAGCGCGACGCTGCATGGCCGGCAGCAACGGCCCGTCCCCCACAACCGCAACGCGCAGGCTGCCGCGCGCGCGCAGCACAAGCGCCAGCGCGTCCAGCAGCAGCAGCCCGCCTTTGTTGGGCGTCATGCGCGCCACAAACAAAACATCGCAGCGCTTGGCAGCCGGCAGCGGCTGCAGCACATTAAAGTCCAAATACAAACTGTGCAGCACCCGCACCTTGTGCGCGGCAATGCCGTGCGTGTGCAGCAGCGCCGGCAGCTCCTGTGAGTTGACTACACGAAAGGCACGCGCGCGGTTGCGCGCCCAGCGCAAGTAAATTCCAGCTGCAATGCGGCGCACTCGCTCGCCGCTGCTGGCAGCCTGCGGAAAGCCCTCCACATGATGAATCTCGCTAACGTAAGGCACACCAATGGCGGCGCCGAGGCGGGCCGCACCGATGCCGTTTAGAAAGAAGCCGTAATCATGGCTGAGGATGAGCGCGTAATTGCGCTGCGCAGCCAGCTGGCGCCCGCGGCGCACAATGAACACCGGCTGCAGCAAGCGCGGTGGCGCTGCCGGCCAAAAGTGCACATTGCCAAACAACACGCGCTGCCCGGCAGTTGGCGCTGCGGGTGTGAGCACATCAATGCGCTCCCAGTGGCGCGCAAATTCTTCGAGCGTGCTCGTGAACGCACCGGCGCGCCCGCTGGCGGCCGCTGTGTCACCACTGAGCATGATCAGGTTCATTGCGCTGCAGTTTTGCCGGGCAGCAGCGCAAGCAGTGCCGCTTCGTATGCATCAACTAATTGCGGCCACGCGAAACGCGTGAGGCTGCGCGTTGCGGCTGCCGCCAGCGCCTGGGCAGCGGGCGCATCATTCAGCAGCTGCGCCAGCACTGTGGCAAGCGTTTGCCAGTCGCCCGCCGGCACAATGCGGCCCGTGCTGCCGTCCGTTACCACTTCCGGATTGCCGCCTGCATCCGACACCACCACCGGCGTCCCGGCTTGCATGGCTTCCAGCACCGTGTGCGGCAATCCTTCATAAGTGGAGCAGAGCACAAAAACATCTGCAGCCCGCATATACATTTGCACAGCCGCTGCGGGCTGCGCACCCGCAAAACGCGCGGGCACACCCAGCGCCTGCGCTTGTGCCTGCAGCGCTGCCTGTTCGGGGCCGGCACCCACCACCACAAACTCCACGCCGGCCACAGCTTGCTGCAGCCCAACCATGGCGCGCAAGATGGTGTCGATGCCCTTCCACGGCGTCAGGCGCGCCACCGCCAGCACCAGCGGACCAGTAGCGCCAAGGGCTGCGCGCGCAGCCGCACGCGCCATTGGTGCCGGCGCCGGGTGCAGCGCGTTGTAAATTACGGATAGCTTGTGCGCGGCCACACCCCAGCCCGCAACCAGGCGCGCGGAGTATTTGCTGGGCGCCACCACGCGCGTGGCAGCGCCAACGTACCAGCGCTGCAGCGCGCGCAGAAAGCGCACCCGCCACGGATGGGCGGCCAGCTGGAACTCATCAATCGTCTGGCCGGCTGCAATCCATTTATGGCGCGTGCAAAATTCCCAGGCAAAGTCGCCCACGTTCTTCAGCAGCACCGGGCGGCGCAGCACGGCGTTCACCAGCGCCACCGGCAGGCCGTAATCGCTCACAAAAAAGACGTCAGCGCTGCGGCCGGCGCGCCACACGGCCGCCGTGAAGACCAGCAAGCGCAGCGGAATGGGCAGCGCGCGCGATACGCGCTGCACTGCATAGGGATAAGTGGGCTGCGCTGCCGGCTGCCCAAATGCAACCACGTGCACCTGATGCCCGCGCAGCACAAGCTCCGGCAGCAGTTGAAACAAAAAGGTTGGCGGGCCGCCCGCCTCGGGATGAAAAGTGCCGCTGACGACACAGATGCGCATCTTGCGCCCGCCGTTTAGCTGCTGCCTGCCGGCCTGGCGCGCAGCGCTGCCCGCGCGCCCAAGCCGCAGCGCGCCTTACAGCGTAACAACACGCGCGCTGCCCGTGTGGCCGGCCGCGGCGTTGCGCGTGTCCACCAGCAGCCGCGCACTTGCCAGCACCGCATCCATGTCAAAGCAACTGTGGTCGGTTATCAGCAGCACACAGTCCGCCGCCGCCAGCAGCCGCGCGCTGTAGGGCTGCGAATGCAGCGTGTGGCCCTCCAGCTTCACTTCCGCCACATAGGGGTCATGAAACTCCACCAGTGCGCCGCGCTCCAGCAGCACCTCCATTACATCCAGCGCCGGCGACTCGCGCACATCACTCACATCGCGCTTGTAGGCTGCGCCCAGCACCAGAATGCTGGAGCCGCGCACCGGCTTGGCCTGCACATTGAGCGCCTGCGCCACAATGTCCGCCACATGCTGCGGCATGCTGCCGTTAATTTCGTCCGCCAGCTCAATGAAGCGCGCCTTGTAATTAAGCGAGCGCATCTTCCACGACAAATACAGCGGGTCAATGGGGATGCAATGCCCGCCGAGGCCCGGCCCGGGATAAAACGGCATGAAGCCAAAGGGCTTGGTGCGCGCGGCGGCAATCACCTCCCACACATTTACGCCCAGCTTGCCGCAAATAATTGCCACCTCGTTGATCAACCCGATGTTGACGGCGCGAAAAGTGTTCTCCAGCAGCTTCACCATCTCCGCCGTGCGCGCAGTGGAAACCGGCACCACCTCATCCGCCACGGTGCCGTACAGCGCCGCAGCCACTGCGCAACAGTCGGCCGTAACGCCGCCAATCACCTTGGGTGTGTTGCGCACGCCGTACACTGCATTGGCGGGGTCAATGCGCTCCGGCGAGAAAGCCACAAACACATCCGCGCCGGCTACCAGGCCCGTGCGCAGCATGCGCGGCAGCACAACCTCGTCCGTTGTGCCGGGGTACGTGGTGCTCTCCAGCACCACCAGCAGCCCGGGGTGCAAATTTTCGGCCACGCGTTCGGTGGCGCCGACCACGTAAGACATGTCGGGGTCGCGTGTCTTGCGCAGCGGCGTGGGCACACAAATGATTACAGCATCCAGTTCGCGGATGGCTGCATAGTCCGTGGTGGCTGCCAGCTTGCGCGCCTGCACCAGCGCAGCCAGCTCCGCCTGCGCCACATCCGGAATATAACTGCGGCCCGCATTAATGTCGTTCGCACGCTCGCTGTTGTTCTCAATGCCAAGCGTATTGAAACCTGCGCGCGCAAACTCCAGCGCCAGCGGCAGGCCCACGTAGCCAAGGCCAATCACGCCCACGCGTGCGCTGCGCTGCGCAATCTGCGCCAGCAGCGCGGCCTTGTGCGGCACCGCCTTAGCCAACCACAACCGCGCCCGGGGCGGCGCGCTGTGAAATTGTGTCGCTCTGGCCTTCGACGCGCGCGTGGTCAATCATGTCATTCAGCGTTTGCTCCAGGTTTAGCTGCGGCTGCCAGTGCAGCAGGCGCTGCAGCTTGCCGGTGTCCGGCACGCGCCGGCGCATGTCTTCAAAGCCCTCGCTCGTGGCCTGCTCGTAGGGCACCAGCACAATGCGCGATTTGGACGCGGTCATTTGCTTGACCTTGCGCGCCAGCTCCACCACACTGACTTCATTTTGCGTGCCCACGTTGTACACCTCGCCCACAGCCGCCGCACTGTCCGCCAAGCCCGTCAGCGCGTGCACCACATCGCGCACGTCGCAAAAGCAGCGCGTCTGCGCACCGTCGCCATACACGGTGATGTCCTGCCCGGCCAGTGCCTGCTTCACAAAGCGCGGCACCACCATGCCGTAGCGTCCGCGCTGGCGCGGCCCGATGGTGTTGAACAAGCGAAAGACCACCACCGGCAGGCCCATCTCGCGGTGGTACGCCAGCGCCAGAAATTCATCCAGCGCCTTGGAGGCCGCGTAGGCCCAGCGGCTGCGCTTGGTGCTGCCCATCACAGTGTCATCATCTTCGTGAAACGGCACCTTCTCGGTCTTGCCGTAAATTTCAGAGGTGGATGCAATCAGAGTTTTCTTGCCGTAGCGGCGCGCAGTGCGCAGCACCGCATCCGTGCCCATCACATTGGTTTCGATGGTGTGCACCGGCGAATGCAAAATTAGCTCGACGCCCACGGCCGCCGCCAAATGCACAATCAAGTCGCACTCGCTGCCCAGGCGGTCCATCACCGCCGCATTGGTGATGCTCTCCACTACCACATGAAATTGCGGGTGCGCCTGCAGATGCGCAATGTTGGACATGCGCCCGGTGGACAAATCGTCAATGGCTGTCACACCGTGGCCGGCCTGCAACAGCGCCTCGCAAAGGTGACTGCCAATAAAGCCAACACCGCCGGTAACTAAATATTTCATGCTTGTCCCTGTGGTGGCGCAGCGCTTTGAATGCGCGGCCGGGTGATGCATGATTATAACCGCGCCATAAAAGTGCGTCTAAGACCGCCAGCTTTGACGCTGGAGTCGCGCCCTGCTATAGTTGATTTATGCGGGCAAATGCGGCAAATCAATCCGGCTTGGCGCTCAATGTGGGCTTTCTGCTTAATGAAAACATCGGCCACAAAAGCCTGTTCACTGTTGATGAGGCGGCGCCCAGCCTCGATCCCGAGCTGCAACTTAGCCGCTTAGCGGGCAGCGTGCAGCTGACGCGCACGCCGCAGGGTTTGTACGCTGCGGGGCGCCTGCATGCCGGGCACACCGCCGAATGCGTGCGCTGCCTGGCACCGGTCCCGGTCACGCTTGAGGCCGACATCGCCGAGCTGTACAGTTTGGCATCCAGCGCGGATGCCGATACTGAATTCACCATCAGCGACAGCGCGCTGCTGGATCTGGCGCCGTTGGTGCGCGAGCTGCTGGTGCTGGACAAGCCAGCGCATCCGCTTTGCCGCGCAGAATGCAAAGGCCTGTGCGCGCAGTGCGGCACCAACTTAAATGAGGCAGCGTGCACCTGCTCCGCCGAAACGCTGGACCCGCGCCTCGCGCCCCTCAGCCGCCTGAAAACCAAAGAAGACTAAGCGCAGCGGCGCAACGCAGCCGGCCGCAGCCGCACTCCGATGCACAAACCCGCGCTGGCCACCACGCGCACAATTTTGTGCGCGCTCATCTTAATCTCCACTGCCCTGCGCGCCCATGCGCTGCTGGCGCTGCCGGGCTTCTTGGATGAAGGCCAGTATTTGCGCTGGGCAGCTGAAGTTTGGGAGGGGCGCCTGCTGTTCCCGCTCAGCTCTGCGAAGGCGCTTGAGATCTACTGGCTGGCGCTGCTCAACCCGTTGGGCCCCGTGCTCTTTGTGGGGCGCGCTGCCAGCGTGCTGGCCGGCACACTGACAATCAGCGCAATGTGGGCGCTGGCGCGCAGCTGGGGCCGGCCGCAGCCGGGCTTGTGGGCAGTGGCCTTCTATGTGGTGCAGCCGTGGGCATTTTTTTACGAGCGCCTGACCACAGCGGATACGCTGCTTGCCACGGCGGTTGTCATGCTGGCGTGGCTGGCAAGCGCCCATGCGCGCCGTGCGCGCCCGTCCACGCCCGTGCTTGCACTCGCCATGCTGGCAGTGCCACTCACAAAGTTCAGCGGGCTTTTCTGTCTTGCGCTGCCGGCGCTGGCACACGCGCTGCAGCCGCTGCGCGCCCGGCGCGTACGCCAGCTGCTGGCTGCTTACACGCTGGCACTGGGCGGCCTCGCGCTGCTGCTCGCCGTCACGGCGCTGCGCTACGGCGCGCTCGGCTTTTTGCTTGGCGGGTCGCGGCCGGGCAACACAAGCTGGATGGCAATGACGCGCCTCAATCTGGCGGACTTGGGCGACTCTGTGCGCCTGTACATGGGCGCACCCGGCCTGCTGGTGCTGGCCGGCGCGCTGCTTGCGCTGCTGCGCCGTGACCGCCTGCTGCTGCTGGCACTGGCGGGTGTGGTGTGCGGCGGGCTTGTTTTTACAATCACGGGCGCGCGCAGCTTCTCGCGCTACTACATGCCCGCGCTGCCGTTTGCTGCGCTGCTGGCCGGCGGTGCGCTGCACGGGCTGGCACGCGCGCAGCGCACCGGCAGCATGCCGAGCGCTGCCCTGCTGCTGGGCTGCGCTGCATATTTTTCCAGCTTCGCCCGCAGTGCTTACTCGGACCCCGCNCAGCTGGCGCTTTCAGAAGTGGACCGCATTCAATACATCACCGGCACTTCAGCCGGCTACGGCTTCAGCGCAGCCGCAACGTTTGTGGCTGCACAATTGGCACGCGAGCCGCAAGCNATTGTGTTCGGCTACGACCTGCCGGTGCGCGACATTCTGCGCCTGTACTGGCACGACCCTGCCAGCGGCAACCCGCATGTGTTGTGGGATGAACATGCGCCNCCCGTGATTGATGTGGTGGCGCGCGGCACAACTGCGTTTGTTGTGGTGGACCTCACTGAGGATGTTGCCAACTTCAACGGCCTGACCATCCGGCCACTGGAGCTGGCACGCTTTGCGCGCCCCGCCGGCGGCAGCCCGATTGCGGTTTACAAACTGCTGGCCGAGCCGTTTGCGTTTGCGCCGCCGTAGCCTACGGCGACCACTCCACCAGCACATACCCGGCCGTGCTGCGCACCACGCGCGCGTGGAGGCTGGCCTTCAATTNTNCNGCATCCGCAAGCGGCGCAATCAGCAGCGCATGCTGCGCCGGCAGTTGGGCAGTTGCCACGCGCTGCAGCCGGCCGCCAGCAGCGGGCGGCTGCGCTGCCAGGAACTGTGCGTATGGGCTGCCATCCCACAAACTATCCGCCACCCACAGCGGCAGCGCGGCTGCGTGTGTGTCCGGCAGCGCCACCAAGTTTGTGCCCAGCCACCCAAAGCCCAGCTGCCGGTTGATCTCCAGCACCAGCTGCGCATCCTCGCCGTCAAATGCCGCCAACACCGCCGGCGTCTCCAGGAATCCGCGCAGCCAATAATCGCGCACGGTCAGCATGCAGGAAAGCGCCAGCAGCAGCGCCGGCAGCAATGCAGCCGCCAGCGCACCTGCGTGCACCTGCAGCCAGCGCTGCATGCGCTGCAACCCCAGCGCCGGCACTACAAACAGCAGGGGCAGAATGCCGCACGCACGCAAGAAGTGCGGCGTCGCCTTCGCCAGAAATGTGGGCATCAAAAAAATCAGCAGCCATGTGCACACAAACAATCCGCGCCAGCGCTGGCGCGGCGCGGCCAGCGTGGCAGTGCCCAGCAGCAGCGGCAATAGCAGCCAGATGTCAAAGACTGCCCGCCCGGGCAGATTGTGGCGCGCCTCCAAGTCGCCTTTGTAGACAAACATGCGCAGCGTCAGGTAGCTTTGCGCCACAACCGTGCGCGCAAAATCCGGTGCGCCCTGCCCGGCGTAGAACACGGCCAGCTCTTGCGGCCGGGCGCTGTCTTGCGGCGCAATTACGGTGCGGAACAGCAGCACGGGTGCAGCCACGGCAGCAGCCAGCCCGCCCGCCAGCAGCAGTTCGCGCCAGCGCGCGCGCCACACCGCGGGGCGCAGCACCAACACACCCGCCCCTATCAACAACAACGCCGGCAGCACAAACAAGTTTGGCGCGTAGGTGTAGTGCGTTGCGCCCAGCAGCACGCCGCCGCCGATCCAGTGGCGCGGGCGGCGGCTGCGCCAGCCGCGTGCCAGCGCCCACAAGCCAAATGCGGCCAGCAGCGGAAACAGAACCGGGCGCGTGCCCAGCCGCCCCAGGTACACCGGCCAAAAGGTTATGGCGCACAGCAATGCGCTCAGCCAGCCCGCTTTGCGGCCCCAAAGTTCGCGCGCCAACAAGCCCGCGCCCAGCACCAGCGCGCTGCTGGCCAATGCCATTGGCAGGCGCAGCGCGCCGGGCGTGCGCCCCAGCAGCCACACCGCCGCAGCCTGCAGATAAAAGACCAGCGGCTCGCGCC
>JGI25910J50241_10000601_pt1 | contig 12158 bp, 10 predicted proteins | sample LauGreSBDMM110SN_3_FD_50241 | JGI IMG/M metagenome (IMG submission 50241) | reverse complement strand
CTCGAACTCGCCGAAGACGACTCCGTCCCCCTGCTCGAACGCGTCCGCTTTCTCTCGATCGTCAGTTCGAATCTAGACGAATTCTTCGAGATCCGTGTCGCTGGCATCATGCAGCAGGAGGAGTCCGCCAGCCATCCAGCGACCAAAGAGTTCCTCGCCTCCGTCCTGCAACGTACCCGCGACTTGGTCCAAGCCCAACAACTTTGCTGGAAGCAGAAATTACTACCCGCACTTGCGGCCCATGGCATCGAAGTCCTCGCCCGCGAGCAAATTGGCGATAGCGCCCGGAACGAGCTTTCCCCGCGCTTCGATCGCGACATCCTGCCCGCGCTGACCCCGTTGGCCATCGATCCTTCGCACCCCTTCCCAGTCCTGACCAACAAAGGGCTCTACCTTCTCGCCCTGCTTCGTGATCCGGCTTCGGGCGAGCTACGCCGGGCTGTCGTTCCCGTGCCGCGGATCTTGCCGCGTATCCTCGGTCTCTCGGACCGCAAGAGTTTCACCTTCCTCAGCCAAGTCATTCAGCTGTTCATCCACCGGCTCTTCCCTGGACTCGAACTCCAGGGCTCCTGGGCCTTCCGCATCACGCGCAACAGCGATCTCTACGTCGACGAAGAAGAAGCCGTCAACCTGCTCGAAGCAATCGAAGACGAGATTCGTAATCTGCGTAAAGGGGCGCCTGTGCGACTGGAAATCGAGGCCGACGTACCCGAAGGNGAGATGCAGTGGCTCCTGAATTCCATCCATCTTACCTCCGACAACGCNTTCCGCATCCCAGGTCCGGTCAATATGCTCCGCCTAGGAAGCCTGATCGACATGGTCGGTCGACCCGAACTCCTATACCCCAATTTCGTATCGGTAATTCCTCCCGAGTGCTCNGAACCCACCAAGCTCTACGANCGCATCGCTGAGCATGACATCATTCTNCACCATCCGTACGAATCCTTCTCGCCCGTCGTCGATTTCATCCGCCAGGCCGCCAAGGACGAGACGGTGGTGGCAATCAAACTGACCCTTTACCGAACCAGTGGCGACTCGCCCGTCGTTGAAGCACTCAAGGAGGCCGCGCGTAACGGCAAGCAGGTGACTGCCTTGGTCGAACTCCGCGCCCGTTTCGACGAACTGAATAACATCGAGTGGGCCCGCCAGCTCGAGGAGGCCGGTGCGCATGTCGTTTACGGCCTCGCGGGACTCAAGACCCATTGCAAGGCGTGCCTCGTCGTGCGTCAGGAAAAGGATGGCCTCCGGCGCTACGCCCACCTCGGCACTGGAAATTACAACCCAAAGACCGCTCGCATCTACACCGACTTCTCCCTGCTCACCTGCGACGAAGAAATCACGGCTGATGTCGGCCTACTCTTCAACGTCCTGACCGGTAACCTCGCTGGCCCCAAGTTCAAACACCTCCTCATCGCCCCCTTCGACTTGGCGCGACGAATCGTGGAACTCATCAAGGCCGAAACTGCTAACGCCAAGGCCGGCAGGCCCGCGACAATCTTTGCCAAGGTCAATAGCCTCGTGGACCCTGAGGTAATCAACGCCCTATACGAAGCATCCCAGGCGGGCGTGCGCATCGAACTCGTGGTCCGTGGAATCTGCTGCCTCAAGCCTGGTATCGCGGGTAAGAGTGAGCATATCCGTGTCCGTAGCTTCCTCGGTCGCTTCCTCGAACACAGCCGACTGTTCCGCTTTGAGAACGCCGAGGCGCAGCCCATCCTACTCATGGGCAGCGCTGACTGGATGCCTCGAAATTTCCAACGCCGCATCGAATGCGTCTTCCCTTTACGTTCCGCCCAAGTGCGCCGTCGTATTGAGGAAGAAATCCTCGCCGTCTATCGTGATCGTCAAGGAGATGCCAAAGCCCTTACCGGCGATGGCGAGTACGTGAACTGCGAGCCCATGGGACGACTCGCACCGGGAGTGCAGGATACTTTCCTGCAGTTGGCAGCAAAGGCCGCTCAAGCTCGCCTCAGCGAACAGACGGAGAAATAGAAGCTCCCAGACAGATCCGTTCGACGGCTGAATTGAAGCCTTCCGGATCGCCGAGGATCTCCACCTCTAGGCGGACGAACATCAGCGGGATGGGCGGTCGGAAGCGTGCTTGCAGGCGGACTGCGTCCTTCTCGGTGGTGATAATCATCTCGGCTTTGGCCTGCATAGCTTGATCTAGGACCTCGTCGAGGTCCTCGTCGGCGAAGGCATGGTGATCAAGGAAGCGGCGGTTGGCGACGAGCATGGCTCCATTATTAGTCAGGATCTCCTCGAAACGCTCCGGGGTCGCGATACCGGAGAAGGCTGCGATGCGTCGACCTTTAAGATCGGACATCGGGAGGCGCTTCGGACCGTCGACTTCGACGAGTTCGCAAGCACGGTGCGAGCAGGCGATGATCTCGGCCTTGGCNTTGTGCCGACGGATAAGACTGACGAGTTCCGGATTAGGCGGGCCGACTGACTTCGTCACGAAGACATAGGAAGCTCGGCTTAGGTTGGAAATCGGCTCGCGCAAGACGCCTCGTGGAAGCAACGAACCGTTGCCAAACGGGTCGCGGCTGTCGACGAGAAGCAGGTTGATCTGGCCGCGCAGAGGAAGATATTGGAGGCCGTCGTCGAGCAAGATCGTGTCCACGCCAAAGCGACGAAGCGCNAAACGNCCGCCCTCNACGCGNTCGCGNTCGACGATAACAATAACGCCTTCGCCACAGAGATTCTGCGCGAGCATGTAAGGCTCGTCACCGGCCTCATCGGGGCCGACCAAAACAGTCTTACCGTCGGAAACCACGAGCGGATCAGGGCGGCTAGCTTGCGTTAGCCAGCGCCAGAAACGCTTCAGCATCGAATCCGAAGCTCCTTTATAGCCACGGGAAAGAATAGCCACCTTGCGTCCCCGCGCCGTGAGCACGCGCGCCATCTTGAGCACGATGGGGGTCTTCCCGGTGCCGCCGACAGTGAGATTACCCACGACCACGACCTTGCAGCCGAGCGGCGTATCGCGAAAAAGCCGGTTACGATAGAGCCAGAGGCGCAGGCGGACTAAGACCTCAAAAATCCATGAAAGGACCTTCAGGAAGGCTCCCAGCAAGGTCGCCCCGGGCCCCTTGCGACGCTCGTAGACTACGTCTACGGCATAGCTGGCCACGGCCTCTCCTAGGGAGGAAAAGAACCCTCTGTGCTTCGCGGCCATGGACGAATTGATGCAAAGTTGTTTGACGAAGGCAACCATCCCGATTGAGAAGGACGACCCAGCGCTATGCTCGTACACCTGTTGCGCACCAAACTTCTCCGAGCCGAGGTCACCGCGGCCCGGCTCGATTACGAGGGCTCCTTGGCCATCGATCGGGAGATCATGGCCCTCGTCGGCATGCTCCCTTACGAGAAGATCTTGGTCGGCAACCTGGCTAACGGGGAGCGTTTCGAGACTTACGCCATCCCTGCCCCCGCCGGGACCCGGGAGGTCTGCCTGAACGGCGCCACCGCCCATCTAGGCAAGCCCGGCGACTTGCTGGTGGTCATGACCTTCACCCAGATGGAAGAGTCGGCTGCGTCGAACTGGAAACCCCGGACCGCCACCCTCGCCGAGGGTAACCGTCGCATCGTCCGCCTCGAGAACCCCGACGTCCCCACCTCTCTCCTCACCACCTTCCAACGATGAGCTATCGTCTATATATACCCGGACCCCTGACCGTCTCTGACTCGATCATCCAGGCCATGGGAAAACCCATGGTCGGGCACCGCTCTGGCGACTTCGTNAANCTGTANAACGACATGCAGCCCCGCCTGCAGTCCATGTTCTTCACCCAGGACCCAGTCTACNTGGCCACCAGCTCCGCCTGGGGCGTGATGGAAGGCGCCCTTCGCAACGTCTGCCGCAAGGGCGTGCTCAACTGCATGAACGGCGCTTTCTCCGACAAGTGGAACGACGTCGCGAAGCGTTGCGGCAAGTACGCCGAAGCCCTCCAGTTTGACTGGGGTAAGCCCATCGACCCGGAAGCCGTCCGCAAGGCCCTCGCCACCGGCAAGTTCGACTGCATCACCTTCATCCATTCGGAGACCTCCACCGGCACGCTCTCGCCCATCGCCGACATCATGGCCGTGGTCCGTGAGTTCCCTGACGTAATCTCGATTGCCGACACCGTCAGCTCGTTCTCGACCATCCCGATCAAGAAGGATGAGCTCGGCATCGATATCTTCCTCACCGGCTCACAGAAGGCCCTCGCCCTACCCCCGGGCCTCGCGATCTTCGCCGTCAGCGAACGTGCCCGCGAACGCGCCAAGCAGTCTCCCGATCGCGGCTACTACTTCGACCTGATCGAGTTCCATGATAATCACGTCAAGGGCATGACGCCTTCGACGCCCTGCATCTCGCTTTTCTACGGCCTGCAGCAACGCCTACTCGAAGTCGAAGCCGAAGGCCTTGAAAACCGCTACGCCCGCCACCTTCGTCTCAATGAACGCATGCGCGCCTGGGGCTTAGCTAAGGGCTTCTCGCTCCTGCCGGAAGTCCAGTTCGGCACCCGCGGTCTCAACTGCTTCAAGAACGACCGTAACGCTGACCTCGAGCGCCTCAACAAGACCCTGAAGTCCCGCCACAAGCTCGTCATCGATGGCGGCTACGGCAAACTGAAGGGCAAGACGTTCCGTATCTCCAACATGGGCGACGAGACCGACGCTACGATTGCCACACTGATTGCCGCCCTTGACGATTCCTTCGCCGAGCAGGGTATGTAACCGGAATTGACCCTCGGTTATAATCCTACGCATGCGCAAGAAATCATCCAAGTCGTCCGACGAAGTTTCCGCCCCCGCCGGTTCCAAGATCCTGGTCATCGCCGAGAAGCCCTCGGTGGCGACCGACCTAGCTAAGGTCCTCAAGGTCCCCAAGTCCACGAGCGACTACTTCGAGAATGAGAAGTGGGTGATCAGTTCTTCCATCGGTCACGTTGTGCGCCTCGTGGACCCAGATGACATCGACCCGAAGTTCAAGCGCTGGACCCTGAAGGACCTTCCGATCGACCCAGTTAAGTTCGATGGTACCGCTAGCCCCGATATCCTCAAGGCCGTCATCAGCGAACGTAACAACGGTGACCGCTACAANCTGCTGAAGAAACTNCTCAACCGNCCCGACGTCGGCACGGTCGTCAACGCCTGCGACGCCGGCCGCGAAGGCGAACTCATCTTCCACTACGTCTACCAGCTCGCGAAGTGTAAACTACCCTGCCAGCGCCTCTGGCTGGCCAGCATGACGAACACGGCTATCGCCGAAGCCTTCGACCACCTGTTGCCCGCGGAAGCTAAGCAGGGCCTGCTCGACGCCGCCATCTGCCGTTCCCAGGCCGACTGGCTGGTCGGCATGACCGCGAGTCGTTTCTCGACCATCATCATCGGTGGAGCGAAACGAGAAGTCTTTTCGGTCGGACGCGTCCAGACCCCTACGCTCATGCTCATCGTGAAGCGCGAGCTGGAGATCCGTAATTTCATCCCTAAGACCTTCTGGAAGATCGAGGGCGACTTCGGCCTCTCCAATGGTGGTTACCGCGGCGCCGCCCAGGTGCCCGGCGTCACTGACCGCAAGGAAGCCGAACGTTTTTACGACGAAGCGCAGGCCCGCAAGGTAGCCGAAGCTTCGATCAAGATCGGCACCGGTATCGTCACCGATGAGCGCAAGCCGAAGAAGGAAAGTGCCCCGCGCCTCTTCGATCTCACGACCCTTCAGCGCGAAGGTAATCGTCGCTTCGGCTTCTCGGCCAAGACCACCCTCGGCGTCGCTCAGGCCCTCTACGAAAAGCACAAGGCGCTCACCTACCCTCGTACCGACTCCCAGTACCTACCCGAGGACTATCTTCCGAACGCCAAGGCGGCCCTCCAGTCGCTCGAAGGCGCCCACCCCGCCGGCGTTTTCGCCAAGGAAGCACTCCGCAGCGGCTGGGTTGATTCCGCTGGCCGCCGCGTGTTCGACAACAAGAAGGTCAGCGACCACTTTGCCATCATCCCGACCGGCACCGTCCCTCACGGCCTGACTGACGTCGAGCAGAAGATCTACGACCTCGTCGTCCGTCGCTTCGTCGCCGTCTTCTTCCCGATGGCCGAATTCGAGGAAACCGTCCGCACAACCCTCGTCGGCGAACATAATTTCCGCACGACCGGTAAGGTCCTCGTCGTCGCCGGTTGGCGCGCCGTCTGGGGCCAAGAAGCCGAAGCCGAGGAAGATAAAGACAAGGAAGGCTCCGCCAGCCTGCCTGCGATCGCGGCCGCCGACGGCTCTCCCGCCAAGGCCAAGGTCAACGGCGTCGACGTCAAGGAAGACGCCACCAAGCCCCCCGCCCGCTACAACGAAGCCTCGCTCCTCGGCGCGATGGAAAATGCTGGCAAGCTGGTCGACGACGAAGCCCTCGCCGAAGCAATGAAGGAACGTGGTCTCGGCACGCCCGCCACCCGCGCCGCNACGATTGAAGAACTTCTCGCGAAGACCTATATCGAGCGCCAGGGCAAAGAGCTCGTCCCCCTCGCCAAGGCCTTCCAGCTCCACCAGTTCCTGCACGCNAAGGAAATGGGGCTCTTNACGGAACCCCAGATGACCGGCGAGTGGGAATATAAGCTCAAACAGATCGAGCACGGCAAGATGGGGCCGCGCGAGTTCATGAAAGAGATNAAGGAGCTCCTTGAGATCATCGTGAAGAAAGGCGCCGTGAAACCGCCTTCGCTNGAACTANCCCCGCAGGTNCTNTCNCCGACNGACGGNAAGCCGCTGCAGACCGACNGNGANAAATACTTNTCTCANGANACGGTCGGCACGACCGATCGCCCTAAGNTGACAATCTACGTCGGCATGAACGGACACACGATCACTCCGGNTGAAGTCGCTGAATTAATCGAGAAGCGTCGCATCGGACCGTTCTCCGACTTCCGCTCGATGAAGTCGGGCAAGAACTTCACGGGCTACATCGACCTCGTCGACCCGGACACAATCAAGCCTCGCGGCACCGAGGAAAAGACCGAGACCCCGGCCACTCCTGCCGCGGAAGGCGAAGCAGCCGCCCCGGTCAAGGCCCCGCGCAAGACCAAGCCTAAGGCCCCGAGCGGCAAGCTTAAGGCCGTGCTCTATTTCCCTCCTCGCGAAGGTGCCGACGGCAACCCGGACGCTTTCGACGTCGAATGGCCCGTCCTCGGTCCCTGCCCCGTCAGCGGCCTAGACGTCCAGCACACGCCGACCGCAGGCTACCGCGTCTGTCCGCACAAGGCCCAGGAAGCCGGCGCGAAGAAGACCTTCAGCCTCAACTCCGAGATGCTCAAGTCGCCGATCTCCGCCGACGACGTCCGTAGACTCCTCAACGAAGGCAAGACCGGGATCAAAAAGTTCGTCTCCAATCGTACCAAGCGTACCTTCGAAGCGTTCCTTATCGCCGACAAGCAGAAGGGCTGGTGGTTCGAATTCCCTCCGCGTAAGCCTCGTGCCCCCAAGGGTACGCCTGCGGAGAAGAAGTCAGGCGAGCCATTCTAATCAGCGCTCCCAGACCTGTCGGGGTATCCGCTCAAGGATGCCGAGTCGCAGCTCAGTCTCCATGATGCGTAGCCTGATAAGGTCTTCCGGAAAACCGTCCTCCTTGGCACGCATACGCGTCTCCCAGTAGTTCCGGTACCAACGGTAGGCCTCGACCTTCCGGCCGGCACCCCAATCAAAGTCCGCGCAAATCCGAGCCGCATACCATGGAGCGTCCACCGCCTCCGCGGCCTGCCGGTAATAATCGGCTGCGAGTCGGAGGTCCTTGAGTTTTCCTTCCGCAAGGAAGCCTGCCGCCAGCAGCAAGGAAGTGCGACTACGGGCATACGCCATGCCCTCTTCGAGGACATCCAGTCCTCGGCGTCCATATTGGCGGAAAAGTCGCTCCTGGGTTTCGGCGGGGACCTTGGCATAGCCACCCCGACGACGAATCTCCCAGTGCGCCATGTCTAGGCCGATGCGTAACCCGGTGTTTTCCCAAAAATATCGAGCATGCGGATCAAGGGTGCAGGCTGTCCGCATCAAAGCCTCGCAACCGGGACGATCACGTCGCTCCCAGAAGACGTAGCTACGGATCCAAGCGATGTCGGCAACGACCGTCCGCAGTCCGCCCAAGACGCCGAGCAGCACGCCTTGTCCTAGGGTGGGCTCAAGCTCCTTGCGCCCAATTTCGGGAATGCTCGGCCGGATGCGACGCCAAGAGGATTCCGCCAAGGTCCCGGCGCCGAGAATGAGCACGCCGACCACGAGCCAGGGGGCGAAACGGCGCATTAGATTTCCCTCCGGCGGAAGATCAGCGATCCGAGGGTCAGGTAGGCAACCAGATAAGCCAGACCGGAGAAGCCGACGGAAATCAGCGCACCTTCCTCGACCACGGAGGAACCGAGCACTAACGCGTCAGCGAGATTAAATTGCTGAAGATTAGGAATCAGCCGGGTGCTGATCCAAAGGAAGGCTGCATAAACAGGTGAATCGGTCGGACGAAGGAACGCGTCTTGGGCAATCCACTGGAGCTGACCGGCGACGACGGCCAGCGAGCCGACTACGACCGTGAAAAGGAAGGTGCGCGCCAAAGCGGAAATCGCGAGGACGATGGCGATGACCACGCCCAGCCGGAGCCATTGCAGCAACACTAACTGGCCTAGGCCGACGATGCTGAAGGTGGGAGGAATCTTACCGGCCTGCTCGGCCATGACGATCAACTCCTGCTCGCGAGCCCACAGGACAACACCCTGAAGGCCAGCTAAGACCAAGACGAAGACGCCCAATACCGCCCAGGCGCCGAAGAACTTCCCCAGCAGGAATTCCGGGCGACTCAGGGGTTTAGCCAGCAACGTAAGCGCGGTCTTATTATCAATTTCGCTGAAGAACAGCTGAGCAGTCATGACCACCGCAAGGACTGAGCCGAAGAAGAACATGCCGCCGAACCCAAAATCTGCGATAAACTTGAGTTCCCCGTGGCCAAAATCGAAGACGCGGAGCGAGACGGAGGACAGGACCATCGCGGCACTGAGCACGAGCAGAAAGGCGAAGAAACGCTGACGGACAGCTTCCAGGAAAGTGACCTGGGAGATCCAAAGTGTGCGGCGAAGAGAATTTTTCATATCAGGCGTCGCGACTTCCAGTTACGAGTTCACGGAAGAGGTCTTCCAGGGAGCGGCGGGGATGGGTGACGGAGGTGATTTTGGCGCCATGCGCCTCCAGCGCCGCTTCGGCGGCGGCCCGCGCGGTGGGCGTCATGGCCTCAATCGTCATCACATGGCGATCACGACGGGACAGGACATCCTCCACGGCGCCTTCGAGGACGAGTTTACCGCGGTCCATGATGGCGACGCGGTCGCAGACCTGCTCGACCTGTCCGAGGAGATGGGAGCAGAGAACGACGGTCTTACCTTTGGCGCGCATCGCCTGGATCATCCTGCCGATTGAGGCGGAGCCGACCGGGTCGACGCCGGCGGTGGGTTCGTCAAGAATGACAAGTTCGGGATCGTGCACCACGGCCTGAGCGAAGCCGATGCGTTGCAGCATACCCTTCGAATAGGTGCCAATCGGCCGATTGGCGGCCTCGTTCATCGCGGCCAATCCCAACGCGTCTTCAACAGCGGCTCCGAGGTCAGCGTCGGCGACGCCACTCAGCTGCGCGCAGTACCGCACGAGTTCGCGGCCAGTAAGGAACTTATGAAAATAAGGTGCCTCGGGCAGGAAGCCGGTACGACGACGCGCGGCGCTGGTGGCGGAAGGTTCGCCGAGGATACTGATCTCGCCAGCGGTCGCGGAGACGAGGCCCAGGATAACCTTGAGCGTGGTGCTCTTGCCGCAGCCGTTGGGCCCGAGCAGGCCGTAGACCTGACCACAGGGAATCTCCAGTGAGAAATCGTCGACCGCGCGGAGCTTGAGCCCACGGAGGCCAATGCGGAAATCCTTGGTGAGATGGCGGACAGAGATGGCGGAGCTCATCGGCGGAGGGCGAACTCGCGACACGTGCGCAGTCCGGTGAAAGTTTTGATCTCCTCGCCGCGGATATGCCCGTCGAGAGATTTGGCAATCTGGTCAGTGAAAGCTTCGACCTCACCCTCGTCGCCCTCGGCGTGCAGATACACCCTGCCGTCAGTCAGTTCTGGACGTAACCCGTCACATCATAACCACGGGCCAAACCGAGGACTTGGGCACGAAAACCGACCCCTTGGACATGGCCTACGTACCAGACATCACGATGGGAGACATGGGTTGACATAACCAAGACTTATCGAAATATTTGACTCTCCCTCATTCACAGCAATCGCAATCTGACCATGAACCTCCCTCTTGCCGTATTCGATGGCCCAGTCATCTGGGTTGTTCTCTTCGTTGTCCTGCTCCTTTTCGGAGGTTCCAAGCTCCCTGAACTCGCCCGCGGCCTGGGTAAGGCCAAGCGCGAATTCAAGAAGGCTTCCGATGAAGTTGAAGANGAAGTGCGNAGCGCCGTCGAAGAAGACGAACGCAAGAAGCTCCGNCTAAAGCAGATCGAGGAAGAAGAACGCGCCGCGGTCCGCGCCAAGCTCGACGCCGAAGAACGCGCCAAGCGAGCCCAAGACGGCAAGCAGAACTAACACCTCCGGGGCCTGCAAAGGCCCCTTTTTATTTCTCCATGTTCACCGGGTTAGTCCAGGGAGCCGCCAAGGTCCTTACCATTGCTCCGCGCGACAAGGACGGCGCCCGCCTGACCTTTGCCCACCCCCTGCTCGCCTCCGCCAAGACGGGCGACAGCATCGCTACCAATGGCTGCTGTCTAACAGTCGTCGACCCTCAGGGCGAGCAAGCCAGCTTCGACCTCCTCGCCGAGACGCTCCGACTGACTAATCTCGGCGACCTCCGCCCAGGCTCGGTCGTCAATATTGAACCCAGCCTCCTGCCGACCGACCGGCTGGGCGGGCATTTCGTGACCGGACATATTGACGGCTGTGGCGAGATCCTGTTCTTCGGACAGGACGGCGCTGACTGGCGGCTCGACATTATGGCTTCCGACGCCTTCCTACGCCACGTCGTGCGCAAGGGCTGTGTTGCCGTCGATGGCATGTCGCTGACGGTGGCCGACTTGATTCCCAATGGCTTCCGCATTTGGGTCATCCCACACACGCTGGAAGTGACCAACCTCTCAGGCCGGAAGGCCGGAGAACGGGTCAACCTGGAGTCCGACCTACTGGCCAAGTACGCCGAGAAGCTTCTAGGCAAGGCCTGAGCGTCTACGCGGGATCAGTCGAAGTGTCGTCCAAGCGGGCCTTTAATCGGGCGGAGATGATTTCGTCAGTTTCTCCATCGGCTGGCATCGGCTCGCGCTCCAAAGTGACTAACACTTTCGAGAAAGGGATCGGCATCGCGAACCGATCCCAACTGCGCATACGCCAGCAAGCATCGTAACGGATACCCATGACGACGAAGGGGCTGCGCGTCAGGCGAGCGAGCGACACCGCCCCCGTCTTGAACTCAAGGGCGGGACCCTTCGGTCCGTCCGGAGTGATGCCGGTATGATTACCCGCACGCATGGAGCGAGTGAGGGTGATCAAAGCGGCGGCACCGCGACGATTGGAAGACCCCCGGACCGCGGCGATACCCATGAACCTGAAGAAAGCGACCAACCAAGCGCCGTCCTTACTCGTACTAATGAGCGCCGTCACCGGTCGGGAGAAGTAGCGGTTCGCGACCCACGACGAGACGAAAAGCTTGTCGTGCCAGAGTAACAAGACCACTGGGCCCTCGGAATCGTCGAACCGTTCGACGTTACACCGGAAACGCAAGGTGGCCAGCCACAGGCGCAAGAACAAGGCCATCGGCACCACCCACGCCCAATGATACCACGGCACCACCGCGGGGGCATCGGAATATTCTCTGGGGGCGTCGGACACTCCCCTCTATCTCACCTCCCCGCGGTTAGTTCAAACAATTACGCAGACAGGCCCAAGGCGCGGCGTATGCCCTGCCTGCGAAACAAGTACATCAGCGGCGTTGCGAACACCGCCGGCTCGGCCTTGGCCCAAGACCCGACCTCGGCGGGAGTTCGCCAAAGCAGGGAGTCCACCTCGAATTCGGCGAGCTCTGTCGGATGGTCGCCACGCAACAGATAGGATCGGACGAACTCGTTCCCGAGGTCCGCATGCCAGGGTGCGTAGTCGATCTCGACCAGAGC
>JGI25910J50241_10000600_pt1 | contig 12176 bp, 8 predicted proteins | sample LauGreSBDMM110SN_3_FD_50241 | JGI IMG/M metagenome (IMG submission 50241) | reverse complement strand
GACGGTATCTATCTGGCGGTCTGTTGAAATCGACAAGACAACGGCGTCAAACCAGTCTGACAAGAATATTCGCTTGAAATCCACAATGTCTTGGGGGGATGCGAGCGTGACGCGCCAACCAGCCTGACGGAAGAATTCACTCAACATAAATACGCCAAGCCCATGCTGAGAGCCTGGTTCTGTCATCAATAGCAGGCTCAATCCATTTGATTCGGAGTTCCCTTCGGACAAAAACTCTTGGCTGAATTCGTGCATTACTCGGTGTAAGCGCGACAGGGCTATGGTGACATTGACGAAGTCCAACGTATCTCTTGACCAAAGTTCACCGATNAGTCTTGCCGACCCCGTGATACCAAAGAGGTAGGTGTCTTTCAGGCTATGCCCTTGGCTACGCCATTTCATCAAGATTTTGCGAGTCTCTTCCATGCTTTTGATGGCGGCCTGAGTGAGCAGCGCCACTTGGCTTTGATCAAGAGCAACTAGGTCGGAAAATGTCGTTCCACCCACCAGGCGAGGGCTAGAGCCAAGGGAATATATGGACTTGAAGTCTTTGGCTTCAGTTTCCCTAACTGGAATACCTGAAGTCTTTGATGGTTCAAATTTAAACTGAGCCACGTTGACCCCCGTCTTTAAATAAATCTAATAGGTAATGGGTAATGGTTACGAAATGGCCCATCAAATCAGGGGCTCACTGCGTGTTACATCGGCATACAAAGTTCCGCCGCCGTAATAAGCCGTGATTTTTTCTTCTTCCAATTTCGTGACCTGATCTGGATTTTTGAGCGCAGGTACAGCAGCGAAATGGCGCGCATAAATAGCGTGCACTTCAACTTGGTTTCTGCGAATCAGTGAAAACGTGATCGGCAACAACACTGTTTTTCCACCCGTAATTTCAACTTCCAAATAACGGAACATCATTTCGGCCGAATCAATCCAAATGTCTTTGACCGTACCACCCTGTTTACCGTCGCCAGCCATCACTGGAAGGCCACGAGGGTCTACATCTTGGGGCGCGACGGAGAAGTCGTTGGCAATTCGTAAGGGTTGAATCAGTGGCACGCCATGCGTTGTTCGCTCAGGAACATCCTCGCGGTTGGAATATGCACCTGCACCCACTGCGGCAGTCATGGCATCACCTGTTGGCTCAATGGGTGAACCTGAACTAGGGTGGGAAGCCACTGCGTTGTAGGCTGGCTCTTTACGTGTCAAGTCTGGCACTGTCACACGTCTTCCGCCTTCGAGCAGAAAAGTTTTGGGTTCTGGAATTGGAAACCCTTTGATAACAGCACGTCCGCTGCTGCCAGACTCCATGGGGTAGCCTTCGCGGTGGCCTTCCATCACGAGATACCAAATGAGNCCTGCGAAAAATATCCAGAATACATAGAGCAGTATTTGCGCTAGATCTATATATCCAGTGATGTTGCCTACTGTTTGCATAGCGACTTCTCCTTTTTACAACTAAATACGAGACTCGGTCAAACCGAGGGTTGAGGGGGTAACGGGTGAATGAAACGTGCTGCGCTTAACCAAGGGCCCTAAAGCAATCATGGTGAGAAATAACAAAAGCATTTCGANGTGATAAACGACGCTATAAGCCACTGAGGGGTCAGTCAAACCTGTGCCTAATAGACCTTGAGAGGTCAGCGTGTTCACAGCATCACGCAAAGCGCCGCCAAAGAACATGGCGAGGCCAGCCGCTCCAGCTTGCACAGCTCCCCAAGCTCCTAAGGCCAAGCCGACAAAGGCCGCCTCTAAACGCATGGCGGTAAACAGAGTTCCCACTGCAAACAAGCCACCACCAAATCCGATGCCCAATGCGCCTAATTTGAATAGCCAACCAGCTTCCAGCGGTGCCGAAAAAATTACTGCTGAAAAAGCAGGCAAGCCTGCCAAAGCACCATAGGCTGCTAAGCGCATAGGGTCCACCCCTTTAGCCAATTGACGCCCTGCCAAATAAAAACCTAACAGCCCACCGGCTGCCAACATGGCTGTGAGTGCACTGGTAGCACCTACAGTCAAATTCAAAATCTCACCGCCATAGGGCTCAAGAATAATGTCTTGCATATTGAATGCCATGGTGCCCAAAGCTGTCGCCCATAAAAAGCGCTTGGCGTTTGGCAGTGCAATGAACTCAAACCAGACCTCTTTAAAAGGACGTCGTATTTCTGATTTCAATGCCTTCACGCGCTCTGGATTACGAGGCTCTTGCTTCCAAAGGGCCACACCGTTGAGTAACAACACCACTAACGCAGTACCTTGCACAACTTGGACCAAAATTTCAGGCGTGAAATTAGCTAGGAGAGAGCTGAACACCAAACTGCCAAAAACAGCGCCTACCAAAAGCATGGTGTACATCAGGGCTACAACGCGTGGCCGAGTTTCTTCACTGGCCTGATCGGTGGCCAAAGCCAGTCCCGCGGTTTGCGAAGTTTGTAAACCTGCACCCACCATCAAGAAGGCAATCGCTGCAGCGCCTTGGCCCACCCAGTCTGGCACGGGAACTTGCCCACCACCAGACAGAACCAATAACGCAAAAGGCATGACAGCAAGTCCTAAAAATTGAATCAAGGTGCCGCCCCACATATAAGGCACGCGACGCCATCCAAAAGCAGAGACATGGATATCAGATCGGTAGCCAGTCACCGCCCGAAATGGAGCCACCAATAAAGGGAGCGCCAACATCATCGAGACCAACCAAGCAGGCACCAACAATTCAACAATCATCACCCGGTTCAGCGTGCCTATCATCAAGGCGGTGGTGATGCCCATGGTGAACTTGAACAGAGATAAGCGCAACAAGCGCGCCATAGGCAGGCCAGGGCTGGCAACGTCCGCAAACGGTAACCAACTAACCGGAACTTGCTTGGCAAACTTGCTGAACGTTTTGGCTCTCATGCGCGTACCCACTCCATTGCTTTGGATTTATAAAAGCCACTAGACACTTTATGGCTGCGCGCGCATTGCCAATGGTTTAGTGATGCATGCGTCTTCATGAGTTGCGAAATACTTTTTTCCGCCATTGGTTCCAGCCAAGGTGCGCGATCGCTTCTTGGCAGCAAGCGTCCTACCGAAATCATCAATGCCAACATCGGCGTGCGCGGTGCAAAGGTGAATACGATGGACGACTTGGTGCGTTCCGCCAGTTGGGCTAAGGCTTCCACAGCATCGTCGGTTTGGTAATGAATGATCGAGTCCATGGCAACGACATGGTCGAAGTGTCCTAATCCTTTGTCTAGCATGTCACCGCTATGGAACTCCACCAAGTGGGCAACATCTGAAGGAATGCGTTCACGGGCTAAGTTCACCAAGGTAGACGACAAATCGATGGCTACCACTTGGGCGCCTAATCTTGCCGCCTCAACAGCTAAGGCACCTGTTCCGCAACCCGCATCCAAAATGCGTTTGCCCCTCAGGTCAGTGCCCAACCAACTGACCAATGTCGATCGCATTTGATCGCGGCCAGCACGCACCGAAGCCCGAATGCGACCTACTGGCGCATCGGACGTCAGCTTGGCCCAAGCGGCCGCAGCCGTGCGATCGAAATAATTTTCGATTTGTCCGCGACGTTGTTCGTAAGTGATATCAGTCATCTGTAAAAGTCTCAATCAAAACCCAAGAGATCAAAAATATCGCGGTCTTTCATAGGGACCGCTGAATAGGTCTCACCACCAAGCCACAAATTGGCGGCAAGTCGCATATATTCTTTTTGCACCGCTTCTAGTTCGGGGGAATATTCCATCTCAAAAAGAGTAGATTTTTTTAAACGGCTACGGCGAATCACATCCAGATCAGGAAAATGCGCTGCGAGCTTGATACCAATACGGTCGTTGTATTTGTCGATCTGATCTGTCGCTGCGCTGCGATTGGCAATGACGCCACCCAAGCGCACGTTGTAGTTTTTGGCCTTGGCACCAATCGCTTGCACGATACGATTCATCGCAAAGATGGAATCAAAGTCATTGGCGGTGACGATCATGGCGCGATCGGCATGCTGCAGGGGTGCAGCAAAGCCGCCACACACCACATCTCCCAAGACATCAAAAATCACCACATCCGTGTCTTCTAACAAGTGGTGCTCTTTGAGTAGCTTCACTGTCTGCCCCACCACGTAGCCACCGCAGCCGGTGCCCGCAGGTGGACCACCGGCTTCGACACACATCACGCCGTTATAGCCTTCGAACACAAAGTCTTCCACGCGTAATTCTTCGGCATGAAAGTCCACTGTCTCCAGCACATCGATCACCGTAGGCAGCATTTTTTTAGTCAAGGTAAACGTGCTGTCGTGTTTGGGATCGCATCCAATTTGCAGCACACGTTTACCCATTTTGGAAAACGCAGCAGACAAGTTGGATGAGGTGGTGCTCTTGCCAATGCCGCCTTTACCGTAAATGGCAAATACTTTGGCATTGCCAATTTTTACGCTGGGGTCGAGCTCGACTTGCAAACTACCCTCGCCATCTAATTTTGAATTGCGTTTTACCGTTGGGAAAGGTAAGGTTTCTACTGTCATGCTGGTGTTCCTTCATAAACGCCTTCAAGGCGGTCTTCTAGTTCTTCACTTGCTTGGCGAAGGGCTTGCAGGGTCTCGGCATCAGGCTGCCAATAATTGCGTTCTGATGCTTCGATCAAACGGTTAGCCACGCGGGCAGAGGCCGTAGGATTCAGTTTGGCTAAGCGGTCACGCATAGCGGGGTCAAGCATGAAAGTCTCAGACAGTTGCTTGTATACCCAAGGTTGTACTTGGCCTGTGGTGGCAGACCAGCCCATCGTATTGGTCACATGTGTTTCAATTTGTCTTACGCCTTCATAGCCATGCTCGAGCATGCCCTCGTACCACTTGGGGTTGAGCATGCGAGTCCGGGTTTCAATAGACACTTGTTCTTTCAAAGAACGAACAGCTGCATTGCCTTTGGTTTGGTCACCGATATAGACAGGCGGGGTTTTGCCACCTTTAGCCACCTTCACTGCTTGGGTAATACCACCCAAGGTGTCAAAGTAGTTGTCCACGGTGGTGACGCCCAGTTCCAAAGAATCAAGGTTTTGGTAGGTTAGCTCTACATCGGCCAATGCTGTTTGCATGAGGGCCGTTTGTTGCACTGCACGCCCAGTACGCCCGTANGCAAAACCTTTGCGGCGCTTGTAGGTTTCAGCCAATTCACTCTCGTCTTGCCAACGGCTACTTTCGATCAAGTTGTTNACATTGGAGCCGTATGCNCCCTCGGCATTGCCATAGACCCGCAAAGANGCGGTTTCTAACGTACAACCATGTTCTTGCTGATAGGACAGCGCATGTTTGCGGATCCAATTCATCTCTAGCGGTTCGTCAGCCGATGCCGCTAAAAATGCTGCTTCAGCCAACAGCTTAATTTGTAATGGCATGAGGTCTCTAAAGATGCCAGACAAAGTCATGATCACGTCAATGCGTGGCCGTCCTAATTCTTCTAAAGGTATGAGGCTGGCACCCGCAATACGTCCATAGGTGTCAAAGCGAGGCATGGCGCCCATCAAGGCCAAAGCCTGCGCTATGGGGGTACCTTCGTTTTTCAAGTTATCACTGCCCCAGAGCACCAGGGCAATAGATTCAGGCAAGGGGTTGCCATCCGCACAATGGCGATCAATGAGCAATTGGGCTTGGACTTTGCCATCCCGAACCGCCATGGCACTTGGAATTCTGAAGGGATCAAAGCCGTGGATATTGCGACCCGTAGGCAGCACAGCCGGCGTGCGCAAAATATCACCGCCCGGTGCAGGTCGAATGTACTTAGCGTCTAAAGCGCGCAGTATGGCGGAGACTTCCGTGTCAGCGGCCAAGTGGGCCTGCGGTTCCACCAAGGCACGCAAGACCTCTAAGCTGGAGTGATTGCGGGGCAAGCCGGCTGCAGACAAAGCCAGCTCTGGGGAATGCCCTTCGACCAAAGCTTCTACAGCTGCGCGCTCTACTTGCATACCGTGGTTGGCTTCTGCCATGGCCAGCAACATATCGACTTGCTGGGCAGCGCTAGGTGCGCGACCTGCTACATGCAAACCATACGGAACCAGTGTGTACTCCAGTTCAAGCAGTTCCTCGGACAAGCGCATCACTTCTCTGTCGAGTTGCGCGCCCATGGCGGCAACGTCCCAAGCAGGTTCTGCAGACACTAAATCAAGCGCAACAGCTTGCCCTTGAATAACCGCTGCCAAAGCAACACGCTCGCTATTGCTCTGCTCTAAAGTGCGCCACCGTTCAATAGATGACTTCAACTCGTTCAAACCTTTGTACAAACCCGCTTGCGTAATAGGTGGCGTTAAGTAGCTGATCAAGGTTGCGCCAGATCGACGCTTGGCAATCGCACCTTCAGAAGGGTTATTGGATGCGTACAAATACAGATTGGGCAAGTCGTCAATCAAACGATCGGGCCAGCAAGTGCCGCTCATGCCAGACTGTTTGCCAGGCATGAATTCCAACGCACCATGTGTACCAAAGTGGAGCACTGCGTGCGCTTTGAAATCTTCACGTAGGTAGCGATAGAAAGCTGAGAAGGCGTGTGTCGGTGCCAAACCTTTTTCAAACAACAGGCGCATCGGGTCGCCTTCATAACCAAACGATGGTTGTACGCTGACCAGCACATTGCCAAACTTCTTGCCCAATACAAAAATGGAACTGCCGTTACTCAACTGAGTGCCNGGNGCNGGACCCCACTGNGCTTCAATCTCTTTNAGCCAGCGCTCGCGCTTGACATGATCGTCTGCAGAAATCAAGGCATGCACGTTGGCNTCCGCCCCATATTGCGCGGCGTTTCCATGTAGCAAGCCATCTCTTAAATCATCAACACTATCTGGCATATCCACTTGGTAACCCTGTGCCTTCATGGCGATCAAGGTATGCCACAACGATTCAAAAACAGCCAAGAAAGCTGCGGTGCCAATATTGCCAGCGTTGGGTGGGAAATTAAACAACACAACCGCTACGTTGCGGTCTTTGCGTTCGCTGCGCTTCAAAGCCACCATCTTGCTGACACGTGCCGCCAACATGATGGCGCGCTCTGGGCAAGAGTGCATGTCTTGTGCGCTTGTGCTTTCACCAAAAGTACAGGCATGGTGACAACCAGTGCATGTCACGCCGGTCGCACCAGGACGTCCACCAAAAACCATGGGGCTGGTAGAACCATCGAGCTCCGGAATCGCCACCATGATGGTGCTTTCAACGGGCAACAAACCTCGGTCAGAACCACCCCATTGGTCCAAGGTCTGAAATTCAACGGGGTGTGCTGCTACATAAGGCACATCCAGTTTTGCCAGAACCTCTTCCGCAGCTTTGGCGTCGTTGTAAGCGGGACCACCCACCAGTGAGAAACCGCTCAGCGACACCACGGCATCGACACAGACTTGGCCATTCTTGATGAAAAAAGCATCGATGGCGGGACGAGAGTCCAAGCCGGCAGCAAAAGCAGGTATGACGCGCAAACCTTTTGACTCCAGCGCTGCTATGACGCCGTCATAGTGACCTGCATTGCCGGATAACAAATAAGAGCGCAACAACAAAATACCAACGGTGCCTTTCACCGCCATACCAGTCGGCGTAGGCAATGCACTGGCTTCTTCACTGAATTTTCCAGTCATCCGAGGGTGGTAAACGCCTACCTCAGGATAGTCAATGGGAGGCTGCACTTTGACCTGGCCCCGCAATGATTTGCGAGGACCATCTGCGCCGCGGTCAATCAGGTGACGCACCATGTTCAACACATTGTCATCTGAGCCACCCAGCCAATATTGCAAAGTGATGAAGTACGAACGCACGTCTTGCGCTGTGCCAGGAATAAAGCGCAGCAATTGGGGTAAGCGGCGCAACATTTTCATTTGCGCGGCACCGCCTGTTGTGGGCTTTTTGTCTTTACCGCCACCGCCGCGTAATTTTTTCAGCAAGGCCATCGGGCCACTGGCAGGTTTGCTCATATCAAACTGACCCAAACGGGTAAGTTGAGTGACTTCGGTGGCACTGGCCATGCAAACCATGGCGTCGCAGTGCATACGCCGTGCGCGCAAATCGTCCAAGATAGGAAGGAAATGGTCTTCCAAAAACAACATACCGCACAACACGATGTCGGCCGATGCAATATCGGCTTTGCACTTCGCAATCAAGGCATCGTTACCCGTGTACTCCGAGGCTGCATGCAGTGTCCAAGTCAGGCCTGGATAGTCGCGCTTTAACGCAGCGTTAGAACGATTGAACGAACTGGCAAAGTGCGTGTCCATCGTCACCACCACCAAACGGATGGGGGTGATGTCACGCGATGTAGGCTTATTGCTGAGAGAAGTAAGCTTTAGATTCATACAGTGTTTCCGTAGTGATTACCGAGATGCCCCGCTCCATGGCGAAACGCTCGGTATTTCTTTTGGCTTTCCCTCGCACGAAAAATGGTATTTTTTTCAGTTCTTTTTCTGCACCAGCATCCCAACCCGAAACGGTGATGGTTTCTGCCGTAGCAACAGCCATTGACTCTCCTGCGTCACTAGGCTGCGTTGTTTTTGTATTGCCGTGATTACTTTGCGCGTGACCGTTTCCGCCCAAATGCGATGGCGCCGCATCCTCATGAAACTCTGAGTCGCCTCTGAACATTCCAATCAAATGTTCTTCAAGGCCCATCATGAGTGGATGCACCCAAGAGTCAAACAAGACATTGGCGCCTTCAAANCCCATTTGNGGTGAATACCTGGCTGGAAAATCTTGCACATGCACTGGCGCAGAGATCACCGCACANGGCACGCCCAAACGCTTGGCAATATGGCGTTCCATTTGCGTGCCGAGCACCAGTTCAGGGTTCAACTCGGCAATGTGTGCTTCTATTTCTAAATAGTCATCACTGATCAATGCCTCAACTCCGTAAAGGCTAGCGGCCTCTCGTACCTCGCGGGCAAACTCGCGGCTGTATGTGCCAATGCCGACGACCGTGAAGCCCATTTCTTGCGTAGCCACGCGTGCTGCCGCCACGGCGTGTGTGGCGTCACCAAATACAAAGACGCGTTTGCCCGTCAGGTAGGTGGAGTCCACCGATTTGGCATACCAAGCGGCACGCGAGACGGCTTNTTCAAGCGCCGCGTTGGGATCAATCCCAGCCAATTGCGCCACCTCTTGAATAAAAGCGCGTGTACCTGAATTTCCAATAGGAATAGTTTTGGTATGTGGTTGTTTGAAATTACGCTGCAACCACTGCGCACTCAAATTGGCAATTTCAGGGTAGAGCACCACATTAAAGTCTGCATCGGCCAATTTAGCGATATCAGCAACCGTAGCCGTGAGCGGGGCCACCACATTGATGTCGATACCTATGTCGGTCAGCAATTTACGAATTTCAGTCAAGTCATCGCGATGTCTAAAACCCAATGCGGTGGGTCCTAATATGTTGCAGCGGGGCTTGGTGGATGCAGACGTTGCATCTGCGTCTTTAGGCAACGCTAAATTGCGAACCAATTGGTAAAAAGTCTCAGAAGCGCCCCAGTTTTCTTTGCGCTGATAGGAAGGTAATTCCAGCGCAACGACAGGGACTGGCAAATTCAGTGCTTTGCATAAACCACCAGGATCGTCTTGAATAAGTTCAGCGGTACAAGACGAACCTACCAACATAGCTTTAGGCGAGAAACGTTCAAAGGCTTCTCTTGCAGCAGTTTTGAAAAGCTCGGCCGTATCNCCCCCAAGATCACGTGCTTGGAAAGTGGTGTAGGTCACAGGCGGACGCTTTTGTAAACGCTCGATCATGGTGAACAACAAATCGGCGTAGGTATCACCCTGAGGCGCATGTAAGACGTAATGCACATCTTCCATAGCCGTAGCCACACGCATCGCGCCCACGTGGGGCGGTCCTTCGTATGTCCAGAGTGTGAGTTGCATATTTGTAATTCCTTTAAGCGGCAAGACGCATGCGGCGCAACAAAGGACGGGTAAATAATTCAGCCAAATCACCGGCTTGGTCGAAGCCCTGAATAGGCGTGAAAACTAATTCAATCGCCCACTTGGTGGTCATGCCTTCAGACTCCAGCGGATTAGCTAAACCCAAGCCACACACCACCATATCGGGGTGCAAAGCGCGACAACGGTCTAACTGTTTTTCAACATCTTGTCCTTCCGATAGGAAGGTACCTTCAGGCAGCATGGCCAGCTCCACCGCCATATGCTGACGATGCAAATAAGGGGTGCCGACTTCCAGCAATCTCATTCCTAGTTCGCGTGACAAAAATCGCGCTAACGGAATTTCAAGTTGTGAGTCAGGAAAGAAGAAGATGCTTTTACCTTCCAAATGCAATTTGGCGCGCGCCAATGACGCCGTAGCCCTGGCTACAGGTGCTGCCAGCGCGGCTTGAAAGCGGTCTTGCGCCACACCGAAAGACGAGGCGGCTGATTGCAACCAAGCCGTTGTACCCTCAATGCCCAGCGGAAATGGTGCAGACAACAAACTTGCACCGCGCGCTTGCATCACACGGGCTGTTTCGCCCAAAAAGGGTTGTGCCAACAGCAGGCGTGTGTTGGGACCAATAGACACTTGGTCTTGCGCACGGCGTGGTGGGAAGAATCGAACGCGCTCGATACCCATATGGTTCAAGATACGCACGAACTGGTCTTCCACCACATCGGCCAAAGTACCCACAATCAGCAATTCTTGTTCAGCTTTATCTGGGCTCGATGGCATGTCTGGCACCATCGATGCCAAGCAAGCGTCCTCACCTTGGGTGAAGGTGGTTTCGATTCCGCTTCCCGAATAATTCAACACGCGCACAGCGGGAGAATGCTGCGCAGAAAGCCTAGAGGCAGCGCGGGATAAATCTAACTTGATCACTTCAGAGGGGCATGACCCCACCAAGAACAACAACTTAATTTCTGGACGACGCGCCAAAAGCTGATTGACAACGCGATCGAGTTCAACATTCACATCGGCTAATCCTGCCAAATCACGTTCATCGATGATGGCTGTTCCGAATCGAGGTTCAGCAAAGATCATTACGCCAGCAGCAGACTGAATAAGGTGCGCGCAAGTGCGTGATCCAACTACCAAGAAGAAGGCATCTTGAATTTTGCGATGCAACCAAATGATGCCCGTCAAACCGCAAAACACCTCACGCTGGCCGCGCTCCATCAAAGGCTTGACGTCTGTACAGCCTTTACCAAACTCTGCACGGATGGGAATGACTGAATTCATGCACTCACCTGAGCATTAGGCTGGATCAAGTTGCGATAAGGCTTTTGCAAACGCGCCATACGAAGTTTTCTGATGTACTGGGCTGCATTGATGCCGTAGGTGATGTAGGCAGTCAAAGCCAGCAAAAGTTGATCATTTGCTGACCAATTACCTTGCCACCAAACCCACAAATAAGCGGTGTGCAAAGCCATCACCAACATGCTGACAACATCCTCCCAAAAGAAGGCGTGGGCAAAAAGGTATTTATCGAAAACAACCTTCTCCCAAATACAGCCTGTGATCATGATGGTGTACAGCACCAAAGTTTTGAGTACTACCGAAGCCAAGGCCCATTCGGTGTTTTCGCCTGTTTTCAAGCTATTCACTACCAGATAGAGGCTGACTAAGAAAACTAAGAATTGAACAGGGGCCAACACGCCTTGCACCAAGGTCCACCGGGTGGCATCACGCTTGGCGCGCTGCTCTGGTGTGTACAAAACCTGTGGCTGAGACTGCTGCATGACCTACCTTCATTACAAATGAACTGAGGCAACTTTAAGGCTTAAAAATGAGACTGTCAACATAAATTGACAATAAATGTGTTAACAAGGGTTTACACTTAATAGGAATATGTCTAACTTGCGTGACACTTAATTCATGAACAGTTGATTGGGAATAAAAATGCCTATTGAAAACCTTGGCCATGAATACGAATTTGAGCCTCAGTTCGGCCTGCCTGAGAGATTGCCTTCGGATGAATTCATTGTGTGGCAAGGCTCACCAGATATTGGTGCCCTGGCCGCGTCAGCCTTTCACATTAAAAAACTGGTGGTTTATTTCGTCCTACTAATTGTTGCCTGCGCTTGGCCAGCGCTTGAGGCGCAGGCAGATGCCATGGCTGTGCTGCAGGCGATCAAATGGATTGCTCCACTGTCTTTATTAGGCCTTGCCTCCGTTTGGCTGGTGGCTTATATGACTTCACGCGCCACCGTCTATACCTTGACCAACAAACGTGTGGTGATGCGCTTA
>JGI25910J50241_10000594_pt1 | contig 12193 bp, 10 predicted proteins | sample LauGreSBDMM110SN_3_FD_50241 | JGI IMG/M metagenome (IMG submission 50241) | reverse complement strand
ACATGACCAATTTTGCTCCACTCTTCCTGAATAGGCTTTAAGGCTTGTCGAGCTGATTTCATGTCTGTGATGGGCAGAATCTTTTCAGCTTTTTCAGCCAATAATTTCTTTGCTGCTAAGTTTTTTGTATGTTCTTCATCAAGCACTGATAGGGCAGCAGTACGAGCAGCAAAAAATACATCTTGAGCAACTTTGAAATCTTTCCAAAGTTTTTGTTCTTCTTTGCGATCTAAAATTGGGGCNGCTTTCCACTTAACCATCAAATTTCTAAACTTATTAGCAGTATCAGACCAGTCTTTAGAATCAGCAATAGCTTTTGCTTGAGAAACAATTTCTGCTTTAATTTTATTGGCTTCTTTGCGACCTGATTCAAGTGTGGAAAAATAGTGTCTTCTGGTCTTATCGAAGGCTGATCGGGCAGAACTAAATCTCTTCCATAAAACTTGTTCTTCAGATTTTGTTCCGTGGGGAAGTTTCTTCCATTCTTCAACTATTTCTTTAAATCTTTGGGTGGTTACTTTCCACTGCTTGGAATTGATTAAATTTTCAGCTTCTGCGACAAGTTGGTTTCTTTTTTCCATTGCTTTTTCTTTAGCAATAGCTTTGGCAGCAGAAAATTCTGCTTTTTTCACTGCAGCAATTACTTGGAGTTCTTCAACTTTGGTTGAAAGGATTGATAAATCTCCCACAAAGGTGGGATTTTCCAGATTGGTTTTAACTCTTTCAATGAGTTTAAAAGCAGCTTCTGCGTTACCTTTACCTTCTTTAAGTCTTTGTAAAGTTAAAGATATTTCGTTCTCAATTTCATGAAATTTGCGAACAAAGAAAGTTAAACCATCATTGGGATCTCCAGCGGCCCATTGGCCAACTTGTTTCTCAGATCCATCAGGCATCTTCACTAAGACAGTGCCATCATTTTCAACTCGACCGAAGTCTGTTGAACTAGTACTGGTGGTCATCGGGCTTTGTTACTACTTTCTGCTTCTATTGCTAACTAATTGTAACTTTTGTAGATTCAATCGTGACACTGGTCTTGGGTGCACCATCGGCACCCCCGTCAATCACGCCTGCACTTGCAATTGTCTTCAAAATATCTAAACCACTGGTGACTGTGCCCCAAATTGTGTAATCAGGGCCAAGGGTGGTGTCCTGGTACACCAAAAAGAATTGAGAACCCGATGTTCCTGGACCGGCATTGGCCATAGCAACAGTTCCGGCTGGGTAATTATTTTCTTTAGCTTCAGGAAGATTTTCATCCGGGATATTAAATCCAGGTCCACCCGTACCTGTGCCTGTTGGATCTCCGCATTGCAAAACATAAATTCCCTCAGTTGTTAAACGATGACAAATTGTGCCATCAAAATAATTTGATTGAGCAAGTGATGAAAGAGCGTTAACGGTTTGTGGTGCTAGTGCAGGAATTGTGTCAATCACAACTTCACCTTGATTGGTAGTAAAAGTTATTACCGCTTTATTTGTGGCAGTAATACCAGCTGTTGGTAGTGCAGCAGCAGGAGTTGATTCTGCGGTGACATCTTGAGTTGAGGTTTGTCCACCCAGACCTAGAATTACGGAACCGATAATTATCGCTAAGGCGGTTATTAATGCAATATAAACTGTTGACTTCTTAGTTGCGTTAGAGCGATTTTGGTCAGACATTGTTACCTTTCAAAGCCACTTTTAGGATTTAGGGATTAACTAAAGTCTAGGCTGTACGCAGGTCAGGAATAAATCCGAGTAGAGGATTAATACAGTAAATGTTGATCAAGTCTTTCCCAGCTGGTCCTTGGGCTACTAATTGCTATTTGGTTGCCAATGAAGCCAATGCTGAATGTGTCATCATCGACCCAGGTTTTGAATCCTTACCAGGAATAAAGCGAATAGCAGAACAGTTTGGACTTCATCCTGTTGCCACTTTGTTAACTCATGGCCACATGGATCATGTTTGGTCTGTGGTCCCACTTTGTAAACATCACAACATTGCCGCCTATTTACACACTGATGATGAATGGATGATCACCACTCCAGAAAAAGCTTATTCAAAATCAGGTTGGCAAGAAATAGTTAATATGGCCGGTGGTGTCCCTGATTACAGACCTGATGAGCTAAAACTAATTAAAGAAAACCGAAATTTAGATTTAGCAGGAATTAAATTCAAAACTCATCATGCACCAGGCCACACTGAAGGCTCCACAGTTTTTGAAACCGGTGACCATTTGTTTTCAGGTGATGTTTTATTCAATAGGGGAATCGGGCGAACTGATTTACCGGGCGGAAACGCCAGCGCCATGGATCACACTTTGGCAAATGTAATTCTTAAATTCCCTGATGCAATGAGCGTTTACCCAGGACACGGACCATCAACAACAATCCAAGATGAGCGCACAAGTAACCCTTACCTGCGACACTTGGTTTAGAAATATTTTCCTGAGGAGTAGATAAAAAGTGGCTGGACAGTTTCAAGCGCCTAAAGGAGTTCCAGACTATTTTCCTCCCCGCTCAAATTCTTTTTTAGCTGTTCAAAACGCAATTGGTAATGCAGCAGCTTTAGCTGGTTATGGTTATGTCGAATTACCAATTTTTGAAGATGTAAATCTTTTTGTTAGAGGAATTGGTGAATCAACCGATGTAGTGAGCAAAGAAATGTATGTGTTTGAAGATAGAGGTGGCAGAACTCTTGCCTTAAGACCTGAAGGTACAGCTGGTGTGGCACGTTTAGTTATTGAACATGGATTAGATCGTGGCCANCTTCCNGTAAAACTTTGGTACAANGGTCCATTCTTTAGAGCAGAACGTCCACAACTAGGAAGATACCGACAATTACAACAAGTTGGTATTGAAGCAATTGGTGCACCAGATCCAGCATTAGATGTTGAAGTCATAAGTGTTGCTGATGATGCATTTAGATCCCTTGGTTTAAGAAATTTTAAACTACTTTTAACCTCTTTGGGATGTGCAACTTGTAGACCAAAATACAGAGAAAAACTATCTGGTTATTTAGCAAAACTTGATTTTGATGAGGAAACAAAAACAAGAGCTAACATAAATCCTTTAAGAGTGTTGGATGATAAAAGACCAGAAATACAAAAACAATTAACGAATGCTCCTTTGATTATTAACGAATTATGTGTTGAGTGTTCCAGTTATCACGATGATGTTGAAGATTTACTTAAAGCAACAGAAATTGCATTTACTCCTGCTCCAAGACTTGTGCGCGGACTTGATTACTACACCCGCACCACTTTTGAATTCGACCATCCAGAACTGGGTGCCCAATCTGGTATTGGTGGTGGCGGAAGATATGACGGGCTTATGGAATCACTTGGTGGTCAAGATTTAAGTGGAATTGGTTTTGGTATTGGCACAGATAGAACTTTGATGGCTTGCGAAGTGGAAAATTTAATAGTGGGTGATACCACTTTGGTAGATGTGTTCATTGTACCAATTGGAGATAATGCACACAGGTTAGCTGTTTCGTTATTGCAACAAATTAGAGCAGCAGAAATAAGAGCCGATATGGCTTATGGTGATCGAGGATTAAAAGGTGCGATGAAGGCAGCTGATAAGAGTGGTGCGAAATATGCCGTGGTGATTGGCGAGGATGAAGTAAAAAGTGCCCAGGTGCAAATTAAGAATTTAGGGGAATCTTCACAAGTTCAAGTCGCTCTAGGTGACATGGTTGCGCACTTAATTCAAGTGATACGACAGACTGAGAACTAATAAAAACTAAGTTTTTTGTTACAAAAAAAGGATGAAATTTAAGTGTTAAGAACACATGTGGCAGATGCGCTTCGACCAATTGATGCTGAAGTAAAAGTGACATTGGCGGGCTGGGTTGGAAACCGTCGCGATCATGGTGGAGTTGCCTTCATTGATTTAAGAGATGCCTCAGGAATTGTGCAAGTAGTAGTTCATGATGAAAAACTTGCCCATGATTTAAAACCAGAAACTTGTGTACAAATAACTGGTCAAGTAAAGCTTCGCCCCGCAGGTAATGAAAATAAGGATTTACCTACTGGAAGTATTGAAGTTTTTGCTAGCGAAGTTAATGTTTTATCTCAATCCCAAGCTCTTCCTTTTCAGATAGATAAAGAAGTAGATGTTAACGAAGAATCTCGATTGAAATATCGCTATCTAGATTTAAGAAGACCAGGTGGTCCAGGAGCTGCGTTAAGAATTCGTAGCAAAGTAAGTCAATATGCTCGAGATGTTTTATTGAATGATGACTTCATAGAAATAGAAACCCCAACTTTAACTCGTTCTACCCCTGAAGGTGCCAGAGATTTNCTAGTTCCAGTTCGTTTGCAACCAGGTTCTTGGTATGCNCTNCCNCAATCACCCCAATTGTTTAAACAATTACTAATGGTNGGTGGNATGGAAAGATATTTCCAAATCGCTCGTTGTTATCGAGACGAAGACTTTAGAGCNGATCGTCAACCAGAATTTACCCAACTTGATATTGAAATGTCTTTTGTTGATCAAGAAGACATCATCAAAGTTGGCGAAAAAGTTATTAAAAAACTGTGGAGTGAAATTCTAGATCACGAAATTGGTGTAATTCCTCGCATCACTTATCACGAAGCGATGAGAAAATATGGTTCAGATAAACCAGATTTAAGATTCGCACTTGAATTAGTAGATTTAACACAATATTTCAAAGCAACACCATTTAGAGTTTTCCAAGCAGATCATGTAGGTGCAGTTGTTATGCCTGGTGGTGCAGATACACCTCGAAAACAATTTGATGCCTGGCAAGAGTGGGCTAAACAACGCGGTGCCAAAGGTTTGGCATACGCAGTATTTTCTGCAGATGGTGAAATAGCTGGCCCGGTTGCCAAAAACTTAAGTGATGAAGAACGAAATGGTTTGATGAATGCAGTTGGAGCAAAAATAGGTGATGCTGTTTTCTTTGCCGCCGGTTCTCGAAGTGAGGCCTTAGGACTTCTTGGTGCGGCACGATCAGAAATTGGGCAACGACTGGGATTAATTAATGAGAAGGAATGGAATTTTGTTTGGGTAGTTGATGCACCGATGTTTGAACAAGTAACCAATGATCAAGGACAACTGGTGTGGACTGCAGTGCACCATCCTTTTACTTCACCAAATGCTGAATCGTTAGCCACATTTGTGAAAGATCCTGGATCAGCTCTGGCTTGGGCATATGACTTAGTTTTGAACGGAAATGAAATCGGCGGCGGATCTGTTCGTATTCATAGAGCAGATGTACAAAAAGAAGTATTTAAAATTCTTGGCATCAATGATGAAGAAGCTCAAGATAAATTTGGTTTCCTATTAGAAGCATTTAAGTACGGTCCACCACCACATGCTGGAATTGCATTTGGGTGGGATCGTGTGGTGATGTTATTAACTGGAGCAACCAGCATTAGAGATGTGATTGCGTTTCCCAAAAGTGGTGGCGGACAAGACCCACTCACAGGTGCACCAACACCAATTACCCCAGCGCAACGAAAAGAAGCTGGCATAGATTTTAAACCTGAAAAATAATCATGGATGATGCGCTGTTTGACGCTGAACCAATTGAAGTCCCTGCAAACAATAAATTTGTAACCGCACCTTTAGCTGCGCGAATGAGACCAAGTTCTTTAGATGAAGTAGTTGGACAAAATCAAGTCACCAGAGCTGATTCACCATTAAGAGTTTTATTAAATCCAGATGATGACAACAAATTAGCTGCCACCTCTTTGATTCTGTGGGGACCCCCTGGAAGTGGTAAAACCACTTTGGCTCACGTTATTTCTGTTTCTACCGGTAGATCTTTTGTGGAACTATCTGCAACTTCAAGTGGGGTAAAAGAAGTTAGAGAAGTAATTGACTTAGCGCGCAGAAGATTTGCGCGAGGAGTAGGAACAGTTTTATTTATTGATGAAATTCATAGGTTTTCAAAATCTCAACAGGATTCATTACTGGCCGGAGTAGAAGAAGGTTGGGTTACTTTAGTTGCGGCCACAACTGAAAATCCTTCTGTTTCAATAAATTCAGCACTAATGAGTAGATCACTTGTGCTGCCACTAAATCCACTCAAAGATGAAGATGTTATTGAACTTCTGAAAAAAGCTTTAACCAGCGACAAAGGTTTAAAAAGCAAATACCAGTGTGATGAGAAAGCTTTGGCACATATTGCACGGGCAAGTGGCGGGGACGCTAGACGCGGACTTATCGCTTTAGAAACTGCGGCCGCTGTTGCTGATGCTGAAAAAAGATTAGAAATAAGTTTAGCTGATGCAGAGGTCGCTGTGCAAAGAGCTGCGTTGAGATATGACAAAGCAGGAGATGAGCATTACAACGTAATTAGTGCTTACATAAAAAGTGTCCGAGGCAGTGATGTTGATGCTGCAATTCATTACTTAGCCAGAATGGTTGAATCTGGGGAAGACCCAAAATTTATTGCCCGCAGATTAGTAATTTTGGCAAGTGAAGATATTGGTTTAGCAGATCCCAATGCTTTAACAATGGCAGTTGCTGCCATGCAGGCAGCTCAACTTGTGGGCTGGCCTGAAGCACGAATCGTTTTGGCCGAAGCAACTACTTATTTAGCCCTTGCTCCAAAATCGAACTCTGTTTATAACGCAATCAATGAAGCCCTTGATGATGTCAGAAAAGGCAACGCTGGGCCGGTACCGCAGCATTTAAGAGACGGTTCATTGCCTGCTTCTAGAGACACTGGTGCTGGAAAAGGTTATAAATATGCACATGATTTTGAAGAAGGTGTGGCAAGTCAACAATATTTGCCAGATAACTTGAAGAATAAGACTTATTACAAACCTGGAAGTCGTGGAGCAGAACAACGCTTTGCCGATTTATGGGAGCGTATTCGTCAGGTACTAAGGTCATCTAAGTAGTTAATTAGCAAAGGAAGTTAAAAAAGTGGATTCAGCAGACATTCGTCGCCGATTCCTAGATTTCTTTGAAAAAAATGGTCACACCATTGTTCCTTCAGCTTCTTTGATTGCCAATGATCCAACACTGTTACTTGTTAACGCTGGAATGGTTCCGTTTAAACCATATTTCCTAGGTGAAGCACCTGCACCATATAAAAGAGCAACTTCTGTTCAAAAATGTGTTAGAACATTAGATATTGAAGAAGTTGGCAAAACTACACGTCACGGCTCATTTTTTCAAATGGCTGGAAACTTTTCTTTCGGAGACTATTTCAAAGAAGGCGCCATCACTATGGCGTGGAAATTATTAACTTCAAGTGTTAAAGATGGTGGATACGGTTTTGATCCAGAAAAACTGTGGGTAACAATTTATTTAGATGACGAAGAAGCCTACGACATTTGGCGAAACAAAGTTGGAGTACCAGAAAACAAAATTCAAAGACGAGGCATGGCCGATAATTATTGGTCAATGGGAATTCCAGGCCCATGTGGACCATGTTCAGAGATTTACTTTGATCGTGGACCTGAACACGGCAAAGAAGGCGGACCAATTGCTGATGAGGAACGTTACTTAGAAGTTTGGAATTTAGTTTTCATGCAATACAACCGCGGGGAAGGTGGAACTAAAGATGACTTCCCATTAAATGGTGAACTTCCTGCAAAAAACATTGACACGGGAATGGGTTTGGAAAGAATGGCCGCCATTTTGCAAGGGGTGGACAATATTTATGAAATTGATACCACAAAAATAATTTTGGATAAGGCAACTGCGATCGTTGGTGTTAAATACGGTGCCGAAATTTCAGCTGATATTCGGTTAAGAGTGGTAGCTGATCACACCAGAACTGCTGCATTTTTAATTGGTGATGGAGTTATTCCGGGCAACGAAGGACGCGGATATGTGCTTCGCCGCATGATGAGACGTGTAATCAGAAATATGAGAATTTTAGGTGCCGATAATCCGGTGATGAAGGAATTAATTGAAGCAACCATTAAAGCAATGGGACCACAGTATCCAGAATTAGTTAGTGACAAAAAAAGAATTTTAGAGATAGCAATTGGTGAGGAAACCTCTTTTGCGCAAACGCTTAAAACTGGAACTATGTTGTTTGAAAACACAATTGATGACTTAACTAAGTCGAAATCAAAAACCTTGTCAGGTGAGAAAGTTTTTGAACTTCATGACACATATGGGTTTCCATATGACCTAACTTTGGAAATGGCCACAGAAGCTGGTATCTCCATTGATGCTGAAGGATTCAAACGTTTGATGTTGGAACAAAAAAATAGAGCTAAAGCAGATGCTAAAGAAAGAAAACAAGGTTTAGCAGATGTGCAGCAATACAGAGCTTTGGCTGATTTAGCGGGCATAACAAATTTCACAGGTTACTCAGAAACAAGCAGTGAAGTTAATTTGAAAGGTTTGTTAGTAAACGGTGCTGTTGCCAAAAGTGTTAACCAAGGATCAGAAGTCGAATTTGTGTTGGATCGTTCTCCCTTCTATGCAGAGGGTGGTGGACAATTAGCTGATAGTGGCAAATTGGTTTTAAGTAACGGGTCTGAAATTGAAGTTGATGATGTGCAACAACCTGTGCCTGGTCTTTATGTGCACCGTGGTCGTGTTGCTAAGGGTGAGGCTGTCACTGGATTAAAAGGTGTGGGCCATGTTGATTTGTTAAGAAGAAAAGCAATCTCTAGAGCACATACTGCAACTCACTTAATTCATAAAGCATTTCGTGAAGCATTAGGAGAAACTGCCACACAATTAGGAAGCGAAAATTCTCCGGGCAGATTACGTTTTGATTTTCCTTCACCAAAACCAGTTCCATTAAGTGTTTTAAATGATGTGGAAGCAAGAGTTAACGAAGTCTTGCTAAACGATCTTGGCGTTAGTGCACAACTAATGTCCCAAGATCAAGCACGATCATTAGGTGCGATGGCATTATTTGGTGAAAAATATGGTGACGTAGTCAGTGGTTAGTGTGGGAGATTGGGCTCACGAATTATGTGGCGGTACTCATGCTCAACGATCAGCACAACTAGGAGTAATTAAATTCTTAGGTGAGCAAAGTATTGGTGCTGGCACCAGAAGAGTTGAAGCTTTAGTGGGAACTGATGCCTACCAATTTTTAGCACGAGAACATTTAATTGTTTCCAACTTGCAAGAAATGTTAAAAGGAAGACCTGAAGAATTAGCTGACAAAGTTGCCTCTTTAATGGAACGCTTGAAAGATGCTGAAAAGGAAATCGAAAAATCTCGCAAGAATCAACTCTCCGGCAGTATCAATGATTATTTGAAATCCGCCCATGAGGTAAATGGGGTTAAGGTTGCTAACTTCTTAGCCGAAGGTGAACTCAGTGCTAATGATGTGCGTGAACTTGTGACAAATGTGCGTGGCCAACTAGGAGAGAGTGCTGCAGTGGTAATCGGGGCAGGGATTAGTGGTGGCAAGGTAAATGTTGTGGTCGCAACTAATGATGCTGCTAGAAAAAATAATCTTAATGCCGGGGAAATATTGAATGCAGTTTTGTCTAAATTAGATGGCAAAGGTGGCGGTAAAGCAGACATGGCTCAAGGTGCGGGAAGTAACGTCAGTGATGCGAAAAAAGTTATTGCCGGTGTCGATTCTTTGATCCGATAGTCAGAAAGTGCGCAAAGGAATCAGATACGCCATAGATTTTGGTGATGCCAGAGTCGGTTTGGCAAAAAGTGATATTGACGCCATCATGGCGGTTCCGGTGGCAACAATAAAAAATGATCAAAACATGTTAAAAAATATTATCGAACATATCAATGAAACTGGTTGTATAGAAATATATGTTGGTTTACCTAAACATTTATCAGGCGCCATTGGACAATCAGCGAATAAAGCTCTCAATTTCGCACAACAATTAAGTAAACAATTACCAGATATTTCGATAAGAATGATGGACGAGAGATTAACCACCTCAAGTGCTAGTGCTCGTTTACAGGAAAGTGGTGTGAATACTCGCGCACAGAAAGGCTTGATTGATCAGGCTGCCGCCATAGAATTATTAGAGCAAGCACTGGATTTTGAGAAGCGTAATAACCAGATTCCTGGGCAAGACTTGAAAGAGGTGAAGTAAATGAAATCTATTTTGGATGATTTTAAATCAGAGCAGAATAGCTACAAATCAGATCTTCACCCTGCACCATATTTGAAAATGGGTTTAATTACTTTTGCGGTTTTAGTTGGAATTGTTATTTTCTCTTTTATTCCCAGTGGCGGAGTAAAAATAATTAATGGTCCAGGCGGAAGTGGTCCAGTACAAGTATCAATTGCCCCTGGTTCTTCGTTAACAGAAATTGGTAAAACTTTGGCCAGTGCTGGGGTAGTTAATAATTATTTAGAATTTGTTACAGCAGCAGCAGACATTCCTCAATCAAGTGCCATCGGCCCGGGTAATTACAACTTAGTTAAAAGCATGGGATCCAAAGAAGCTATTTTTGCTTTATTAGATCCAGAAAGCAAAGTAAGTATCAAAGTAGTTATTCCAGAGGGTTCTAGATCAAAATATGTTTTTGCAGCAGCAGCTCAAGCACTAGGTGTTTCAGTTGGCGATTTTGAATCTTTGGCTAAAAATCCTACCGACTTAGGTTTACCTGAATATGCCAACAAAAACGTTGAAGGATTTCTTTATCCTGCAACTTACAGGTTTGATCAGGGAATAACTCCTAAAGAAGTTTTGCAACAAATGATCAAAAGATTTATTCAAGCAGCAACTGAACAGCAATTAGAAGCAACAGCTAAAGCAAATGGTTTAACCCCATATGAGGTGTTGGTCATAGCAAGCATTATTGAAAAAGAAGTTGCACCTGTTGATCAACCAAAAGCAGCAAGGGTGGTTCTTAATAGATTAGCTAGGCCAATGAGATTGCAATTAGATAGCACACTTAATTATGAATTAGATTCAAATGCAATTATTTTGACNAGTGAACAACTGCAGGAAGATTCCCCGTACAACACATATACCAATGATGGATTACCACCAGGACCGATTTCTAATCCTTCAGAAGCTGCNCTNAACGCAGTATTAAATCCTGAAGATGGTGATTGGCTGTATTGGGTGACNGTCAATCTTGACACNAAGGAAACAAAATTTGCTTCAACCAATAACGAATTCTTAATACACAAGCAAGAATTCTTAAGATGGTACAACCAAAACAAATGAGCAACAAGTTTGCTGGTGTTGCAGGATCTCCCATAGAACATTCATTAAGTCCAGAAATTCATAAGGCAGGTTATGCTGCTTTAAAAATGGATTGGGATTATTTTAAATATGATTTGAACATTGACACGTTGCCAGATTTTGTTAAAAATCGAGACGCAAATCTTGTAGGAATGTCTCTGACGATGCCTTTAAAGGAAGTGGCAATTACTCTTGCCGATTCTGTTACCGAGCTAGCAAAACAAGTTAATTCGGTAAACACTTTGTTATTTAAAGATGGAAAAGTTTTTGCTGGTAATACTGATATTTATGGCATCGTTGCCGCTTTACAAACAAATAAGCAACTTGATGTTTCTAATCCGGCCATAATCGGCAGTGGGGCAACTGCTAGATCGGCTATAGCGGCCCTTTCTCAATTAGGTGCTAAACAAGTAATGTTGTGTGCCAGGAATGAAAAAACAATTACAGAGTTGAAAAAAGTCGCACAAGAATTTGGTTTAACTGTGACAGATGTTCCTTGGAATCANATTTACAAAGCATTGGCAGCGAGCACAGTGATTAGCACTTTGCCAAGTGGGGCATTGGATGATTTTGCAGCCATGGGACCAGAGATTCCTGGCTCACTACTTGATGTTGCGTATTCACCGTGGCCTTCAAAAATTGCCTTGGAATGGATCCTTCGACGCGGTTTTGTCGTCTCAGGTTTAGAGATGTTGTTACATCAAGCTACCAAGCAGTTTGAGTTAATGACCGGACAAAAAGCACCACTCAAGCAAATGCGGGAGGCGCTTTTTAAGAGCTGAGGAAGAATTGAATTGGGATCTGCTGATTCTTTTAAACACTTCAATTTTTGCAANTTTACTTGGCATTATCGATTACAGATCTAAACTTTTACCNAATAAATATGTTTTGATTATGATCATCACAAATTTAGGTTTAATCTGTTTAGCTCCTGATATAACTCTTGAATCACTTTTGATGACAATATTATTATCATTCTTGATATTTCTTGTTTACTTAGTAATCTTCTTCATTTCGAAACAATCTTTTGGTTTAGGTGACGTTAAATATAGCTTCGCTTTGAGCATTCCCAGCACCTATGT
>JGI25910J50241_10000585_pt1 | contig 12322 bp, 10 predicted proteins | sample LauGreSBDMM110SN_3_FD_50241 | JGI IMG/M metagenome (IMG submission 50241) | reverse complement strand
ACCTTCTACAAGGAGGTTGTTTTGTCATATTCATTTGAAACCCAACAAGTACATGCTGGTCAAGTTCCTGATCCAACAACTGGCGCTCGCGCTTTGCCGTTATATCAAACAACTGCATACCAGTTCCGTGATACCAAGCATGCAGCAGACCTTTTTGGTTTGGCAGAGCTGGGAAATATCTACACCCGGATTATGAATCCAACTCAGGATGTAGTTGAGCAGAGAATCGCTGCTTTAGAAGGTGGCGTAGCAGCTTTGCTACTGGCATCAGGCTCTGCGGCTACTACCTTTGCTATTTTAAATGTGGCTGAAGCCGGTGATCACATCGTCTCCTCACCATCTTTATATGGTGGTACTTACAATCTTTTCCACTACACCCTGCCAAAGTTTGGCATTCAGGTCACTTTCGTTGATAACCCAGATGATCCAGAGTCTTGGCGCAAAGCGGTAAAGCCAAATACCAAAGCATTTTTTGGAGAAACTATTGCTAATCCAAAAAATGATCTACTAGATATTGAAACGGTGGCAAAGATTGCCCATGAAAACAATGTGCCATTAATTGTTGATAACACCGTTGCTACCCCTTATCTAATCAGACCAATTGAGTGGGGGGCAGATGTAGTGGTTCACTCCGCTACTAAATTCCTATCTGGACATGGAAATGCAGTTGTGGGCGCAATTGTGGACTCTGGCAAATTTGATTACGCCAAATATCCAGATAAGTTCAAAAACTTTAACCAGCCAGATCCTTCATATAATGGCATTGTCTACGCCCAAGCACTTGGCGTTGGCTCAGCCTTTGGCGCAAACCTTTCTTATATCTTTAAGATCAGGTTAACTCTGCTGCGAGATATTGGCGCAGCAGTCTCACCATTTAATGCTTGGCTACTTGCCCAAGGGCTGGAAACACTATCCCTTCGAATTGAGCGCCATGTTGAAAATGCTAAAGCGGTGGCAGCATTTTTGGAAAAACACCCACAAGTCTCATCCGTTAACTATGCCTCCCTTACATCTTCAAAGTGGAATAAGTTGGCAACAAAGTACTCACCAAAGGGAAGTGGCTCTGTCTTATCCTTTGAAATAAAGGGTGGGATTGAATCGGGTAAGAAGTTTATCGAAGCACTTAACCTGCACTCACATGTGGCAAATATTGGTGATGTTAGAAGCTTGGCAATTCACCCAGCCTCTACTACGCACTCACAATTATCACCAGCTGAGCAGATTACGGCCGGTGTCACACCGGGATTGGTTCGATTATCTGTTGGTATTGAAAATATCAAAGATATTCAAGCTGATCTTGAAAAAGCATTTACAGCTGCAAAGTAATTAAATGAGTGCAGTAAACCCAGCAGTTACCGGGGCATGGCTTGAATACCATGACCCCGGTGATCGCCAATTCATAAAAATTGGGGATCTAACGCTGGAGTCTGGGCAGGCCTTGCCAGATGTAGTAATTGCTTATCAAAGTTGGGGAAAATTAAACTCAGCAGGTGATAATGCAATATTGGTAAATCACGCATTAACTGGCTGGGCTGATGTCAACGGTTGGTGGCCACAGATGGTCGGATCTGGTTTGCCATTTGATAGTGATAAGTACTTTGTGGTTTGTCCAAATGTTATTGGCGGCTGCCAGGGATCAACCGGTCCATCATCTATTGCAGCAGATGGAAAAAGATGGGGATCTAGATTTCCTGTACTAACCATCAGAGATATGGTGGCAGCGGAGTTGGCATTTACTAAAAAAATAGGTGTCAATAAATATCAGTTATCAGTTGGTCCATCCCTAGGTGGTATGCGCAGCCTGGAGTGGGCGATTGATTACCCGCAATTAATTGGTGCTATCTGCACAATTGGCTCATCAGCGGTGGCAACTGGGGATCAAATTGGCGCAGCTTCAATTCAGCTGCGGGCAATAAAGAGTGATCCAAACTTTAATAATGGTGATTACTACCAACAAAGTATTGGCCCAATTGAGGGAATGGGAATTGCCAGACGAATTGCACATTTAACCTATCGAACTGAGTCGGAGATGGATGTCAGATTTGGTCGGGAATTGCAAGGAGATGAAACTGGCCGATACGCAGTTGAATCATATTTAGATCACCAAGCCGAAAAACTTGCCAAGAGATTTGATGCTAATACCTATATTTCATTAACTGAGGCGATGAACTCCCATGATGTTGGTCGAGATCGAGGTGGGGTGGCAGCTGCCTTAGCAAAAATAAAGGTGCCAATCCATGTTGTCTCGATCGATACCGATCGGCTATTTCCACCCCGCCTGCAGCAGGAGATCAAAGAGCTGGCCCCGGATGTGACCACACTCCACACGATCGCCTCACCATTTGGCCACGATGGCTTCTTAATTGAGGTCGAATCGGTTGGGGATGTCATCAGAAATACGCTCAATCTGCAAAATATCTCAAAATAATCAATATGGATGTGCATTTACCCCTGTGGACAATTTATAATATAGCCAAGGGTCGCAGCGGTTAGAAAAAATCGCAAAAGTATACGACTCAAAAACAAAGGATGAATTGTGGCTTTATCTCGTGCGCCCAAAAAAGGCGGCAAAGGCGGAAAGAGTAAGCAAAAGCCTGTGAAAAAAAAGAGTTTAGTTAAGAAAGTTGTAACAAAAAAAGTAAAGCCAAGTAAAAAAATTGTAAAAATTCCACAGAAGGCAGTTTTAGATGCCAAAGATGTAGGAATGATTCTTAAGGTAAGAGATTTAGTTAATCAACAAAAATCTGTGATGGTTGAGGTTAGCTCTCGGGGAATTAGTAATATTCATCGGATCTCAAAAAAAGCTGATCATGATTTAGTTTTAATCGCACGTGAGCTAGAGCTAAGTGTGCCCAAGCAGGTTGAAAAACTTAGAAAGCTTGGCTTATCACCTTATCGAATGCTTAAGAAAAGTGAATTGGCATTATTCATACCAGTTGCGCCTAAACCAACCGCTGCAGGCAAAGGGGAAAAAGTAACTAAGGTAAAAATTGATGGTGAAGAGGTTGAGTTAGAAGAGGTTGAGTTAGAGGATTTAGAGAAGTTAGTTGATGAGAAAGAGGAGGGTGCAACCGAGGAGGGTGCCTCTGAGATTCAGGGTAGTAAATGTTGCTGAGGAGTCACAAAATGAGGCTAACTCTTTTGTTCTTAAAGACTCCGAAGAGGATGATGCCCCACCACAAACTGTATTAACCGCAGGTGCTACTGCAGATCCAGTAAAGGATTACTTAAAACTAATTGGCCGAGTACCACTATTAAATGCCGAGCTAGAGGTTTCCCTTGCGCAATCAGTTGAGGCTGGTTTGTTTGCCGAGGAAAAAATTACTAAAGACAAGAAGATGGATAAGAAGTTAAAGCGTGAGCTTCAACAAATTATTCTCAACGGTAAACGAGATAAGAACCACCTACTGGAGGCAAACCTTCGGTTGGTAGTCTCACTTGCCAAGCGATATACCGGCCGTGGCATGTTGTTCTTAGACTTAATCCAAGAAGGAAATCTAGGTTTGATCCGTGCGGTTGAAAAGTTTGATTACACAAAAGGTTACAAGTTCTCAACCTATGCCACATGGTGGATTCGNCAGGCGATTACNAGAGCGATGGCAGATCAAGCAAGAACAATTCGTATTCCAGTACANATGGTGGAGGTTATTAATAAGTTAGCCAGAGTACAGCGGCAGATGCTGCAAGATCTNGGAAGAGAACCAACTCCGGAGGAGTTAGCTAAAGAATTAGATATGACCCCAGAAAAGGTTGTTGAGGTTCAAAAATATGGAAGAGAGCCAATCTCACTTCACACACCATTGGGTGAAGAGGGTGATTCTGAGTTTGGAGATCTAATTGAGGATTCAGAGGCGATCGTGCCAGCTGATGCTGTCTCCTTTACTTTATTGCAAGAACAGTTGCACTCAGTTCTAGATACATTATCTGAACGAGAGGCTGGAGTGGTTGCGATGCGCTTTGGCTTAACTGATGGCCAGCCAAAAACTTTAGATGAAATTGGTAAGGTTTATGGAGTAACTAGAGAGCGAATTCGCCAGATTGAATCTAAAACAATGTCAAAATTGCGCCACCCATCCAGGTCGCAAGTACTACGTGATTATCTAGATTAAGGGAGAGAAAAATAATGAGTGATAAAGTGACGATGCAGTTTAAGAAAAATGCCTCAGTCCGAGTTACCGGAACAGTGGAAATTGTTGATGCTGACGGTAATGTGGTGGAAACTAAAACTGATTTCTCGTTATGCCGCTGTGGGGCATCAAAGGAGAAGCCATTTTGCGATGGCAGTCATCGCGATGCAGGTTTTGTAAGCGAGTAGTTATTTAGCTGCTTTAGCAACTAAGTTTTCAGATTCATCCTGAATAGTTGCAACAACTGGTTTTAATCCTTGAGCGTAAGTTTTTGCGTGGTGAGCACAGAACAATAATTGGCCACCTGATAACAAGATTGCGCGCACATATGCCTGAGCGCCGCATCGGTCACAGCGGTCTAGTGAGTTCAATGGCGTTTGCTCCATTGTGATCTGGCTACTCATCATCTCTCCATCTGTTGGTGTCATCAGGGGAACATCAAACCATGAATACTTTATTCCCCGCAGGTTATTTGGTTTCAATTGAGTAAATTTTTCCGCTCAAATACTGAGAATGTGTTGTAAATATCTCATTTTCGTATCAATTGGGGATAAATATGGGTCAATATCGGCGAGCATCATCTACAGGTGGTATATGCGCCGATAATCTAGCCGCCCATGGCAACGAAAATTACAAAAGCTGATGATGGCACCTCTGCTGCAATTATCAGCACCTATACCGCAAAAGATTTATCAGTTCTTGAGGGATTAGATGCAGTTCGAAAACGTCCTGGCATGTATATCGGCACCACCGATTCTCGTGGCCTTATGCATTGCTTGTGGGAAATTATTGATAACGCAGTTGATGAAGCACTCGCTGGTCACTGTAAAAAGATTGAAATTAATTTAGAAGCAGATGGTTCAGTTGAGGTCCATGATGATGGTCGTGGAATTCCGGTAGACAAAGAGCCCAAGACAGGTTTGACTGGTGTTGAAGTTGTAATGACAAAGCTTCATGCTGGTGGAAAGTTTGGTGGCGGATCTTACGCAGCCTCTGGTGGTTTACACGGAGTAGGTGCTTCAGTTGTTAACGCACTTGCATCTCGACTTGATGTTGAAGTGGATCGAGATGGCAAAATTTATTGGATGTCTTTTAAACGCGGGCACGCTGGCATATTTGATGGCGATGGGCCAAATGCAAGTTTTGATGAAAAATCAGGATTGCGGATTATTGGAAAAGTATCAGCTAAGGTAACTGGCACCAGAATTAAATGGTGGTTTGATAAGCAAATATTCTTAAAAGAAGCCTCCCTTGCAATTGAAGATGTATATGCCAGGGCAAGACAAACCTCTTATTTAGTACCCGGCTTAACTTTGATTGTTAATGACAATAGAGCAAAAGCAAAAACCAGTGAGACATTTTTTCATAAAGGTGGCATCTCAGAGTTTTGTTCATTTTTGCGACCAGATGATCCAGTTGGAGAGGTAATACGAATTTCAGGAGGTGGTGCATATACTGAAAATGTTCCAATCTTGGATGAAAAGGGGCACATGACCCCAACTGAGGTGGATCGTGAGATGGGTGTAGATATTGCGATGCAATGGGGCAATGGTTATGAAGCAACTATTTCCTCCTTTGTAAATATTATTTCTACCCCAAAGGGTGGTACTCATGTTCAAGGCTTTGAGCGAGCGATTACCAAAGCGGTAAATGATGCATTACGGGCCACCAAGACTTTAAAAAATAATGAGATTGATGTAATTAAAGATGATGTGCAGGAGGGATTAACTGCGGTTGTCACAGTACGTATGTCAGAACCACAATTTGAGGGACAAACCAAAGAGGTATTGGGAACAGCTGCTGCTACCAAAATAGTTAGCCAGGTGGTTGCAGATGAAATGAAAGCATTTTTCAACACTGGTAAGAGAATTGATAAGGCAACTGGGCGATTAATCCTAGAAAAGATTGCAAATGCCTCTAGAACCAGAATTTCAGCTAGAACCCATAAGGACTTACAGCGGCGTAAAAATGCATTAGAGAGCTCATCACTTCCTACGAAATTATCTGATTGTCGATCAGATGAGGCTGCGCGAACTGAACTATTTATTGTTGAGGGAGACTCGGCCTTAGGAACAACTAAAGCTGCTAGAAACTCAGAGTTTCAGGCGATCCTGCCAATCCGCGGAAAGATACTTAATGTTCAAAAAGCATCGCTTTCACAGATGCTGGAAAATAATGAGTGTGCATCAATTATTCAGGTAATCGGTGCTGGTAGCGGAAAATCTTTTGATATCAATGATGCTAGATATGGCCGAGTAATTTTGATGTCAGATGCTGATGTGGATGGCGCTCATATTCGTTGTTTGCTTCTAACTTTATTCAACTCTTATATGCGCCCATTAGTTGAGGCGGGTCGAGTATTTGCTGCAATCCCGCCATTGCATCGAATTGATGTCATTGGTGGCAAGAAAGGGGAGGTTCACTACACCTACTCTGATGATGAGATGAAGAAAGTTATCACTGCTCTTAAAAAAGATGGCAAAAGATGGAAAGAGCCAATCCAGCGTTATAAAGGATTAGGTGAGATGGATGCTGATCAGCTTCGTGAGACAACTATGGATCCAGATAAGAGAACTTTGCGAAGGATTACGATGAAAGATGTGACAAAGGCTGAAGCGATGTTTGAGTTATTAATGGGCAATGAGGTTGCACCTCGTAAAGAGTTTATTTCAAATGCTGATATTGATCGGGAACGGATTGACGCTTAATCAATCGTAACTAGATCGAAGTACTCCTCTTTCCATAAATCCTCATCACCATCTGGCAGCAGTAATACCCGTTCTGGCTTTAATGCTTCAACTGCGCCAGCATCGTGGGAAACAAGAATTACTGCGCCTTGATACTCAGCAAGTGCGCCAAGAATTTCCTCACGAGATGCTGGGTCTAAGTTATTTGTTGGCTCATCGAGCAGTAATACATTTGCTGCACTAACAACTAGAAGAGCTAAAGCTAATCTTGTTCGTTCACCACCACTTAGTACCTTCACTGGCTTATGGACATCATCACCAGTAAATAGGAATGAACCCAAAACATTTCTTGCCTCTGGCTCTCTAATATCTTTGGTGGCACTAAGCATGTTCTCTAAAACTGAGCGCTCATAATCTAAGGTTTCATGCTCCTGGGCGTAGTAGCCAATTTTCAAACCATGGCCAGCCTCCACATGTCCAGTATCTGGTTCCAAATCACCGGCAAGAATTCGAAGTAAGGTTGTTTTACCAGCACCGTTTAATCCCAAAATTACAACTCGAGAGCCTTTATCAATCGCTAATTCAACATCAGTAAAGATTTCAAGTGAGCCATAGGATTTAGATAATTCAGCAGCGGTAATTGGAGTTTTGCCACATGGGGAGGGAGTAGGAAAGCGAAGTTTTGCGACTCGATCAACCTTTCTAACCTCTTCCAATCCACTTCTTAACTTCTCAGCACGCCTAAGCATTCCTTGCGCAGCGGTTGCTTTGCTAGCTTTTGCGCGCATCTTCTCACCCTGCTTTTGCAAGATCTCTGCCTTCTTTTCCGCATTTGCCCGCTCACGTTTTCTTCTGTGCTCATCTGCTTCACGCTGAATTAAATAGTTTTTCCAACTCATGTTATAGACATCAATAACATTTCGATTGGCATCGAGATAGAAAACCTTGTTTACTACAGTTTCAATCAGGTTAACATCGTGGCTAATAATCACTAGCCCGCCTGGATACTTCATCAAAAACTCACGCAGCCAGATGATTGAGTCGGCATCTAAGTGGTTTGTTGGTTCATCTAAAATAAGCGTTTTCGCACCTGAGAACAAGATTCGTGCTAATTCAATTCTGCGTCGTTGACCACCTGATAGTGCGCTTAATTGTTGATCAAATAAGTTGTTAGGAACACCTAATGAGGATGCAATTGCCTCTGCCTCAGCTGATGCGGCGTAGCCACCGGCTGCGGAGAAATCATGCTCCACTCTGGTGTAGCGCTCCATCGCTTTTTCTAATTCCACACCTTGCGAGGTTGCCATCTCCTCTTCAACTGCTCGCATTCGCTTAGTGATTTGATCTAGCTCTCGAACTGAAAGAATTCGGTCAATTACATTGCCTTGATCCTCACCAGTTCTAGGATCTTGTGGCAGGTATCCAATTTTGCCGACTCGATTAACAATTCCACCTGCTGGCATAGTTTCACCAGCTAAAACCTTTGCCAACGTAGATTTACCAGCGCCGTTTCGACCAACAAAACCAATACGGTCACCATGATTAATTCGAACCGATACATCCTTAACCAGAAGCCTTGCGGCAGCGCGAAGTTCTAGGGCGTTAGTTGATATCAAAGTTGCTTATGCAACAAGGCGGGTGCGGCGAGGGGATGCGTACTTCTTTTCAACTTCAGACAACTCCTCGGACACTTTAGCTTTGATGCTCTCCTCAGTTTTTAGGATTGCAGTTAAGGAGGAGATTGTAGCCTTTAATTCTTTGGCTTCATTCTCTAGTTCGATTTTGCTCATCTTGGTCAATCTGCGCAGTGGCATATCCAAAATATAGGTTGCTTGCTCATCACTTAATTTAAATGTTTTGATTAAACCAGCCTTGGCAACAGTTGCATCCTCACTTGCCCTGATTAATTTAATAACTTTATCAATATCTACAATTGCTTTGAGCAGGCCATCTACTAAATTTAACCTTGCCTGTGCTTTAGCCTTACGGAAGATTGATCTGCGCTTGACCACCTCAATTCGGTGATCAATAAATACTTGAAGCAGATCTTTTAATCCTAAGGTCAGTGGTTTTCCATTTACTAGCGCCACCGCGTTGATAGAAAAGGCATCCTCCATAGGGGTGAGGCGATAAAGATTTTCTAGGACCTCGATGGGTTCATAACCATTTTTGATCTCAACTACAACCTTGGTGCCAGATTGACCATCTGATAGATCCACAATATCTGAAATGCCTTGGATCTTTTTTGCCTTAACTAAATCAGCGATCTTTTCAACTATTTTTTCAGGCCCAATGTTGTATGGCATTTCAGTTATTACTAATCCTTGTTTACGGGCAGAGACTTTTTCAATAACTGCAGTTGCTCGCACCTTAAAGGAGCCACGGCCACTGGCGTACGCCTCAGCAATGCCTTCGGTGCCAGTTAGGTAACCACCTGTTGGAAAATCTGGTGCTGGTACAAATTTCATTAATTGTTTTAAAGTTGCCTTTGGGTTTTCCATTAAATGCTTTGCAGCTGCAATAACTTCACCCAGATTATGGGGCGCCATATTTGTGGCCATACCTACTGCAATTCCAGTTGCACCATTTACTAATAGATTAGGAAAAGCTGCTGGTAAAACCTGCGGTTCAAGAATTTGACCATCGTAATTCGCACCAAAATTAACAGTGTCCTCATCTGATTCATCCACCATCAACATGGCTGATAGTGCAAGCCGAGATTCGGTATATCGCATGGCTGCTGGGCCAGAATCTAAGGAGCCAAAATTTCCATGACCATCTATTAATGGCAGGCGCATTGAAAAAGATTGTGCCATACGAACCATCGCGTCATATATTGCGCCATCACCATGTGGGTGAAGCTTTCCCATTACATCTCCCACAACTCGAGCAGATTTCACATGACCTTTATCTGGCCGAAGTCCCATCGCATTCATCTGATGCAAGATGCGACGTTGCACTGGCTTTAAACCATCGCGAGCATCAGGCAAAGCCCTTGAGTAAATTACCGAATAGGCATACTCCAAAAAAGATTCAGACATTTCAGAGGCAACATCAATATCAATTATGCGGCCAGGGTTTTCCCCTGCTTTAGCTACAACTACTTTGGGTGTCTTGGCCATAGGCAGTATCTTGCCAATATTTCATCAATTTCTTCTTCGCGACAAGCCCATTACTTAGTAATTTCTTCATCTAGGTATCCTTGCGCTATGAATAGTAGGAAATTAAATGATCAGTTTGGTTTATCCCATCTAATCAACTCAATATTCTCATCATTAAATCTTGCTGATACAAATGATTATTTATCCCTTGGCCAAGGGCAGATGCGAGAGTGCGTGGTATTAATCGATGGCATGGGGCAGGATGCAATAAATAAATTTGCTGATCAGTTCTCAATATTTGAAGAGCTTAAACAGATTAAAACTATTTATACTGATTTTCCATCGACAACTGCCACCAGCATCTCAACTCTTGGAACCGGTGTGCTGCCTGGCTTACATGGCATGCTTGGCTACACCGTAAGGGTGCCACGAAGTGATAATCGTTTACTGAACGCACTTAAGTGGGATGAGCGAGTAGATCCAGTTATCTGGCAAAAAGTTCCAACTATGTTTGAGCGGGCAGCAAATGCTGGCATCTCAGTTACGCATGTTGCAGCTAAAAGATATGAAGGCAGTGGATTTACGCAGGCTGCATTGCGTGGTGCAAAGTATGTGGGCGCAAACAGTATTGAAGAGATGGTTACTGCCGTACATCTTGCTTTAAAACCGCAACCCTCCTTTGTCTATACCTATTTAAATAATTTAGATTCTGCTGGACACAGTGATGGAGTTGGATCTGATAAGTGGCTTACTGCATTTGAATATATTTCTGAATTTATCACCAAGATTAAACAATCAGCACCTGCTGGGACGCGAATTTGGATCACCTCAGATCATGGAATGATAAATAGCACCGAGCAGATAATTTTGGGGCAAGATAATAAATTACTTGAAAATGTGACATTAATTGGTGGTGAACCAAGGGCAAGGCATATCTATGTTGAGGCAGGTGCTTTGGCAGAAACTATTACTCAATGGCAGGAGTTTTTTGGTGACAAGGCAAAGATATTAAGTAGGCAAGATGCAATTACAACAGGATTATTTGGACCAGTAGTCACCCAGGATTCATCAGATCGTATGGGTGATTTAATTGCAATCGCTAATGGTGATTTAATTTTGGTGGATCCAGCAAGAGTTAAAGAGGAGACATCAATGGTGGGTCACCATGGGGGAGTAACAGATACTGAGGTTGCGATCCCGCTTTTACTTACTTAGTCTGGATCTTTTTTCCCAAACATAATGTCATCCCAAGATGGAATCTTAATTCTTTTGGTAACACCATCACGCTGTGCTTCATCATCTACTTGCTCACTCTCAAGGCTTTCATCAACTATTACTAATCTAGTTGGCGCATAAGGAGTGACATCCTCCCTGATTGAAACCAATCTTGGTGCTTCACTTACTGGAACATTCCCATAAGTTTGAACTGGGGCTTTTTGTTTAACCTCACCACCAATCCACCTTGCGCCATCATCATCAGCTGACAAAGTTCTTCTGCCTAAATTAAATAGCCAAACTGCCTCACCTTTTGCATCCTCTGGTGAACCATCGCGAAGTGGATAGTAAAGAGTTAGTTGCCAATTTCCATCAGCTGTGCGGTGTGTGTTCCATTCGATCGTATTCATATCAACTCCACGGGGTGCTAGTTGATTAGCAACAGCAGTTTCAAGATATGGCGCATGAGGCTCACGGCGAATTTGAGTAGCAAGTGCTTGCGAAATAATAAATGCGCGCTCCTGCAAGATCGGACCAGCATAGTTTTCTATTTTTTCAATTGACCAATCAGTAGTTCTAGAAATTGAATCCATAGATTCACCAGCTCGTAATCTTGCCTGCACCTCTTTTACAGTTGTAGTTACACTTTCTTGAATATCTGAAACAGCAGAAAGACGAGGTTGATTAACAGTTGCCCGCAGGCCATCACTTATCCGCAGCTCGTATTGATTTCCAACCTGATCAACTAACTCAAGATTGGCACCATCGGCAGATTTACCAGTTAACCGCAGATCCGTTGGCTCGCTCATGAGAGTAGATTGCCACAATTTAACGGGGGGATAAATAAGCCACTCACAGAGTGCGGCATCTTTTCATGCTTAGATAACCTGGTGAGGGCGGAATTACTTAAGATTGCCGAATCGGTGGCACATTTAGCTGGATCGCATTTAATGAAGCGACCAGATGCCTTTACTTTTACGGAGAAAAGTTCTGCCGTTGATTTTGCAACACAGATGGATCAGCAGGCAGAGGCGCTAATTGTTAAGCAAATTCTTAATCTTCGGCCAGATGATGGGATTATTGCTGAAGAGGGTAGCGCTAAAGAAAGTACATCTGGAATAACTTGGGTGATTGATCCTCTTGATGGCACTGTGAATTATCTTTACAACCTACCTGGATGGAATGTTTCAGT
>JGI25910J50241_10000581_pt1 | contig 12373 bp, 10 predicted proteins | sample LauGreSBDMM110SN_3_FD_50241 | JGI IMG/M metagenome (IMG submission 50241) | reverse complement strand
TTATTGCAGGGTCTGGGCGGAAATGCCATTATATTCGAGATGCAATCGCTGCTTGTCAATCCGGCGCAGGATCGCCGCGCCGCAGCATTTAGGATGCGGCCTGCAGCTGGTGTGCCACCGCATGCGGCGATTGCTTCGGGTCTTCAAGTATTGCAGTCGCGTGGTTCATTAGCAGACAACCAACCACGACCGGATTGGCAAAGCGCGTGCTGCTGCTGCGTGCAGTGGATGTCAGCGGGAAAGACAGGCCGCGGCGCAGGCGTCAAGAATTGCAGCGGTATCGATGCCGTAGGCGCGGTAGAGGTCCGGCAGGCTGCCGCACTGCCCAAAGTGATCGACACCCAGCGGGTACACGCGGTGGCGCGCCACGGAACCGAGCCACGAGAGCGCTGCCGGGTGCGCATCCAGCACTGTGACGATTGCTGCCTGCGCAGCTAGTGGTGCCAGCAGCGCCTCAATATGCGCAGGCGGCGGATTGGTGCCGCGCGTGCGCGCCTGCACAGTTGCCGTCCAGTTGGCAAACAGGCGGTCGGGCGATGTCACCGCCAGCAAACCGGCGCCGGGCACATCCTCCAGCAGCTGCTGGTGCGCGGCCAGGGCTTCCGGCGCAACTACGCCGCAGTAAGCAATCACAAGCGGGCAGCCCGCCGTTGGCTTGCGCTGCCAGTAGGCGCCGCTCAATATTGCGTCCCGCAGGTCTGCATCCATTTCACGCGCCGGCTGCGCCAGCGACCGCGTGGAAAGCCGCAGGTAAAGCGAGCCGCCATCCTCCGCCTGCATATGCTCAAAGCCCCAGCGCATGATCACCGCCAGCTCATCCACAAAAGCGGGGTCAAATGATGCCAGCTTGTCCTGGCCCATGCCAATCAACGGCGTGGAAATGGATTGATGCGCGCCGCCCTCGGCCGCCAGCGAGATGCCGGACGGCGTGGCCACTAGCATGAAGCGCGCATCCTGATACGCAGCGTAGTTCAACGCGTCCAGCCCGCGCATGATGAACGGATCATAAAGCGTGCCACCGGCAGCAGCCGGCAGCCAAAAAGCGGGCCGGCAAGCCCGAACGCGGCCAGTGCCAGAAACAGATTGTTCTCCGCAATGCCCAGTTCAATATGCTGGCCGGCTGGCGACACCTGCCAGCGCTGCGCCGAAATAATTTGTTCCGCTTTGAAGGTGTCCGCGCGTTCGCGCCGGTCAAAAATTCCGCGCCGGTTTACCCACGGCCCCAAATTCGTGGACACTGTCACGTCTGGCGACACGGTCACAACGCGCGCCGCAAGCTCGCCATCTGTGCGGGCAAGCTCGTTTAGGATGCGGCCGAACCCCTCTTGCGTCGAGAGGCTGGGTGTGGATTGGTAAGCCAGCGTTGGCGGCACCGCGACGGTGGGCGCTGCCGGCCGTTGGCCGTTGCCTAAAAAGTAAGGCACCTGCCTGAGGTAGCTTTGCACGCGCTCCGCGGGCAGCCGCACCCCGGCCAGCGGCTCCCACTCCGCACCATCCGCAATACCCTGCGCCTGCTGGAACGCAGCCATTTGTGCAACGCTCATCAGGCCGGAGTGATTGTCTTTGTGGCCCGCAAACGGCAGCCCCCAGCCTTTGATTGTGTAGGCAATGAAGCAATGCGGCTGGTCGCTGTCCACCGCGCCAAAGCCTTCCAGAATTGCCGCCAGATCGTGCCCGGCAAGATTCGTCATGAGCGCATGCAGCGCTGCGTCATCATGCGCAGTCAGCAGCGCCGTAATGCCGGGCACAGTGCCAATGTCCTGCTGCAAATGTTCGCGCCAGCTGGCACCGCCCTTGTACACCAGCGCGGAGTAGAGCGAGTTGGGGCAGTCGTCAATCCACTGGCGCAGCGCCGGGCCGCCTTGCTGCTCAAACGCCGCCTGCAGCTTCTTGCCGTACTTCAGCACAGTTACCTGCCAGCCCGTGCTGCGAAAAATATCATCCACCCGGCCAAACAGGCGGTCCGTCACCACGGCATCCAAACTCTGGCGGTTGTAATCAATCACCCACCACAGGTTGCGCACATCGTGCTTCCAGCCCTCCAGCATGGCCTCAAACACGTTGCCCTCGTCAAACTCGGCATCGCCCATCAGCGCCACCATGCGGCCGGGCGGCGTGCTGGTCGGCACCAGTTGCTTAAGCCGCAAGTAGTCCTGCGCCACAGATGCAAATGTTGTTAAGCCCACAGGCAACCCCATGGAGCCGCCGGAAAAATCCACGACCACAGTGTCTTTGGTGCGCGAGGGGTAGGACTGCACGCCACCCCATGCGCGAAACTGCTCGAGCTTCTCGCGCGTCTGGCGGCCCATCAAATACTGAATGGCATGGAAGGCGGGACTGGAGTGCGGCTTGACCGCGATGCGGTCCGCCGGGTTTAGGATGTGGAAGTAAAGCGCGGTGAGCAGCGTTACGGATGAAGCGCTGGAAGCCTGATGTCCGCCAACCTTGAGGCCGTCAATGTTGGGGCGAATGTGGTTGGCGTTGTGCACCATCCAGGTTGACAGCCACAGCACCTTGCGCTCCAGCTCTGCCAGCACCGCAAGGTCCGCTTGTGACACAACGCTTGGGTTGGCGGGAAGCGCTGGCTTGCCGGACGCCCGGCGCGCTGCATCCTGTTTGCCGCGCGGAACGCGAGTGGTCACCGCGTAATGTTAGCAGCTGGCGGCGCACAATATGAGTTGCGCGCACATGGCAAGCCGTGGCGCAGCCGCCCGCAGCTGCTTCAGCGCTGGTGGTAATCCTGCAGTGCACACACTGTCCGCGCACCACCCGCCTGCTCCGCCATGCCCTGTGCCACCGCCAGCGCAGCCGCAATCGTCGTCACCAATGGCACGTGCTTTGTACTGGCTGCCCGCCGAATAGCCTGCCCGTCTGAGCGCGGGCCGCTGCCGCGCGGCGTATTCACCACAAAGTTAATTTCGCCGCACTCAATCAGTTCAACCGCGTTGCGGCCCGCGCCAGCTTCGGCTAGTCTGGGGATCACGCGATCCACTGCCTCGCCAAAGCGCGCCAGATATTCCGCGGTGCCGCTTGTGGCCACCAGCGCCAGCCCAAGTTGGCGCAAGCGGCGCGCCACCACCAAGCCCGCCGGCTTGTCACGATCAGCCAGAGAAAGAAACACAGTGCCACTATCGGGCAGCAGCGTGCCGGCAGCCGTCTGTGCCTTTAGAAATGCGCGCCCGAATGTCATGTCGATGCCCATCACCTCGCCAGTGGAGCGCATTTCCGGGCCAAGCACCGCATCCACTTCCGGAAAGCGACTGAGCGGCAGCACCGCTTCTTTTACAGAAACATGCCGGCTGGTGACGGGAGCAGTGAGCATGCCCTCAACGCGCAATTCTTGCAGCGTTGCACCTAACATCACTCGGCTCGCAATTTTGGCAAGCGGCACGCCGGTGGCCTTGGCCACAAACGGCACGGTGCGGCTGGCGCGCGGGTTGGCTTCGATGACATACACGGTGGTGCCGACCACTGCAAACTGCACGTTCACCAGCCCGCGCACATCCAGCGCCGCCGCGATTGCGCGCGTGTATGCGCTGATCACCTCAATCACCCAGGGCTGCAGCGTTTGTGGCGGTATGGCGCAGGCCGAGTCGCCGGAGTGCACGCCGGCTTCCTCCACGTGCTCCATCACACCTCCAATCAACACCGCGCCCGTATGGTCGCGGATGGCATCCACGTCCACCTCGATCGCATCCTCCAGAAACCGGTCAACCAACACCGGCCGCTCTGCCGTCAGCCCGCCCTCGGCGCGCAAGCTGCCGCGCGGTCCGAGCGCTTGCATGGCATGGGATAGCTGCGCGCCGTCATGCACAATGCGCATGGCGCGCCCGCCCAGCACATAGCTGGGGCGCACCAACACCGGATAGCCCACGCGTTCCGCCACCGCCAGCGCCTCACGCTCGGTCAGCGCTGTGCCGCCGGGGGGCTGCGGAATCGCCAGCTTGCTGCAAAGCGCGTTCCAGCGCTCGCGGTCTTCAGCCAGGTCGATGGCGGCGGGCGCAGTGCCGGCAACCAGCCCGGGTCGGCAGCAGCCCGGCCAGTTTCAGCGGCGTCTGTCCGCCCAGGCTCACAATCACCTTGGGCGCCACACCGCCCGCAGCAGCCGTTTCCGCCTCAATCACGTTCAGTACATCCTCCAGCGTCAGCGGCTCAAAGTACAAGCGGTCCGCCGTGTCGTAGTCGGTGGACACCGTCTCTGGATTGCAATTGATCATCACGGTTTCATAGCCGGCAGCGCGCAGCGCAAAGCTGGCATGCACGCAGCAATAATCAAACTCAATGCCCTGCCCGATGCGGTTGGGGCCGCTGCCCAAAATTACAACCGCCGGACGGTGCGTGGCGCGCACTTCGTTCTCGTCTTCATAGGCAGAATAGTGGTACGGCGTGTCTGCTGCAAATTCTGCGGCGCAGGTGTCCACCGTTTTAAAAACCGCACACACCCCCGCGGCCATGCGCGTCGCCCGCACCAGCGCCTCGGGCTGCTGCCACAAGTAGCCCAACTGTGCATCAGAAAACCCCAGCCGCTTGGCGCGCCGCCAGCCGGCAGCGCTGATGGCCGGCAGGCTGGTTGCCTGCAGCGCAATGCGCTCGTCCACAATTATTTGCATCTGCTCCAAAAACCAGGGGTCGATTGCGGAAGCTGCATACAACTGCGGCAGCGCAACGCCGCGCCGCAAACATTCACCCACTTGAAAGATGCGCTCCGGTGTGGCCTGCGCCACGGCCGCGAGCAGCTCTGCATCGCTCAGCGCAGCCAGTGCCAGCTCGCCGGCATCACAGTTCAAGCCCATGCGCCCCTGCTCCAGCGCGCGCAATGCCTTCTGCAAACTCTCTGGAAAGGTGCGCCCGATCGCCATCACCTCGCCCACGCTTTGCATCTGCGTGCCCAGGCGGCCGCTGGTGCCGGGCAGCTTCTCAAACGCCCAGCGCGGAATCTTTGTGACCACATAATCAAGCGCCGGCTCAAAGCTGGCGGGTGTCTTAAGCGTGATGTCGTTGGGAATTTCATCCAGCGTGTAGCCCACCGCAAGCTTCGCGGCAATCTTGGCAATCGGAAATCCGGTTGCCTTTGATGCCAGCGCCGATGAGCGCGACACACGCGGGTTCATCTCAATGATCACCTGCTCGCCCGTTGCCGGGTTCACCGCAAATTGCACATTGGATCCGCCGGTCTCCACGCCCACGCGCCGGATGCACGCAAACGCCGCGTTGCGCATCTGCTGGTACTCAACATCGGAAAGCGTTTGCGCGGGCGCCACAGTAATCGAGTCGCCGGTGTGCACACCCATGGGATCCAGATTTTCAATTGAGCACACGATGACGCAGTTGTCCGCACTGTCCCGCATGACCTCCAGCTCATACTCCTTCCAGCCCGCAATGCTGCGCTCAACTAATATTTCGCCAATCGGGCTGGCTGCCAGCCCGGTGGCGGCAGCCGCCAGCAGCTCGGCCTCGGTCGCTGCCAGCGCCGTGCCGTGTCCGCCCAATATGTAGGCCGGACGCAGAATCACCGGCAGCCCAATCTCACGCGCCACCGCCAGCGCCTCATCCACCGTGCGCGCAATGCCACTCGGCGGCACCTGCAGCCCAATCTCCAGCATTGCCCGCCGGAACTGCTCGCGATCTTCGGCCGTGGCAATTGCCGCTGCGTTTGCACCAATCAGTTCCGGGGTGCCGGGCACACCGGCCAGCCCGCGTGCATGCAGCTGCATCGCAAGGTTTAGGCCCGTCTGCCCGCCCAGCGTGGGCAGGATTGCGTCGGGCCGTTCGCGTTCAATGATGCACGCCAGCACCTCCACTGTCAGCGGCTCAATATAGGTGCGGTCCGCAAACTCCGGATCGGTCATGATGGTGGCGGGATTGGAGTTGACGAGCACAACGCGGAAGCCTTCGCTGCGCAGCGCGCGGCACGCCTGCACACCGGAGTAGTCAAACTCACATGCCTGCCCAATCACAATCGGCCCAGAGCCGATGATCAGGATCGACTCAATGTCGGTGCGGCGCGGCATCAGCGAGCCTGCAGCATGCCGAAGAATTCGGCAAAGAGATAGCGCGCATCATGCGGCCCCGGGCCGGCCTCGGGGTGGTATTGCACGCTGAAGGCGCGCCGGCCGCGCAAGCGCAGGCCTTCGTTGGTTTGGTCGTTGAGGTTGATGTGCGTCACGTCAGCCACTGCGGCAAGCGACTCCGGCGCCACGCAGAAGTTGTGGTTCTGGCTGGTGATTTCGACGCGCCCGGTGCGCAGGTTGCGCACGGGATGGTTGGCACCATGATGGCCGAAAGGCAGCTTGAAGATGCGCGCACCATGCGCCAGCGCCAGCAGCTGATGTCCAAGGCAGATGCCAAACACCGGCATACCGGCTGCCACAATCTCGCGGATGGTCTGCGGTGCACCAGTCACCAGCTCCGGATCGCCGGGCCCGTTGGACAGGAACACGCCGTCCGGCTGCAGCTGCAAAATCTCGGCAGCTGTTGCCTGGGCGGGCAGCACATGCACCGTGGCGTCCGCTGCCATGCAGCGCAAGATGCTTTGCTTGATGCCATAGTCGATAGCCACCACACTCAGCGCACCGCTGCCAACGGTGTAGCGTTGCGCGGTTGTAACCTGCGCCACCAGATTGACACCGGCCGTGCCGCGCTCGGCAGCTGCCGCTGCCCGCAGGACCGGCTCTGCAGCCGTGCCAAAAGCGCCGGGCATGGCACCCGCCACGCGCAGTACGCGGGTCAGGCGGCGCGTGTCAATGCCTGCGATGCCGGGCACACCCTGGCGCCGCAGCAGCGCGTCAAGGTCATCTGTGCTGCGCCAGCTGCTGCGCCGGCGGGCAAGATCCCGCACCACAATCCCGCGTGCAAACGGCNGGCGCGCCTCGTCATCATCCGCCACCACGCCGTAGTTGCCAATGTGCGGGCTGGTGAAAGTAATGATCTGCCCGGCATACGATGGGTCGGTAAGAATCTCCTGATAGCCGGTGCTCGCGGTATTGAACACCACTTCGCCCGCCGCCACGCCGCCGGCCGGCTCCGCGCCAATCGCTTCGCCCTCGAACAGCGTTCCATCTGCCAGCACCAGCCGTGCGGGGCGCAGTTCATTCATTGGCATGCCGTGCCGCCCGTCGGCGGTTGCCTTGGATTCAATTTCAGATTCACTTGTGGGTGCAGCGTGCGCGCTGAATTATATGCAACAGACTGCTTTTACGGGTCTCAAGTTAGAATGGGGCCTGCAGCAGAATGGGCGGGCGCATGGCGCGCGCATCTAAATTATTTGAGTGCAAGGAGCAGCACAATGCAAAAAGTTCGCTGGGGAATTTTGAGCACGGCAAAAATTGGCACGCTGAAAGTTATCCCGGCGATGCAGCTTGGCAGGCACAGCGCGGTGGTGGCGATTGGCTCGCGCTCGGCAGCTGCCGCCGAACAGGCAGCCGCCACGCTTGGGATTGCGCGCAGCTATGGCAGCTACGAGGCACTGCTCGCTGACCCGCAAGTGGAGGCCGTTTACAACCCGCTGCCCAATCATCTGCATGTGCCGTGGTCCATCAAGGCGCTCGAGGCGGGCAAGCATGTGCTGTGCGAGAAGCCAATTGGGCTGACGGCCGCCGAGGGCCAGCTGCTGGTGGACGCCGGGCGCCGCCACCCGCAACTGAAGTTGATGGAGGCCTTCATGTACCGCCATCACCCGCAGTGGCTGCGCGCGCAGGAGCTGGTGCGCACCGGCGCGATTGGCGCGCTGCGCACAATCCACTCATTCTTCTCCTATCACAATGCGGACGCGCTCAACATCCGCAACATGGCGGACATCGGTGGCGGTGGCTTGATGGACATTGGCTGCTACAACATCTCGCTTGCGCGCTTTATCTTTGGCGGCGAGCCGCGCCGCGTGTGCGGCCTGGTGGAATACGACCCGCAGTTCAAGACTGACCGGCTGGCTTCCGGCATGCTGGACTTTGGCACGGGCAGCGCCACCTTCACCTGCTCTACGCAGCTGGCGCCGTTTCAGCGCGCCAGCATGTATGGCACAACCGGCAGCGTCACCATCGAAATTCCGTTCAACGCGCCGCCCGACCGCCCCTGCAAGCTATGGCACCAGCACGCTGGCGGAACCGACGAGATTGTGCTTGAGACCTGCGACCAATACACGCTGCAAGGCGACTTGTTCTCGCTGGCAGTGCGCAACAATACGGCGGTGCCCACGCCCATTGAAGATGCGGTGGCCAACATGCGCGTAATCGAAGCCGTGGTGCACAGCGCCAAGACCAGTCGCTGGATTGACCTGTAGCAAAGCGCCGCAATGCTGCCGACCCCGCACACTGCTGCTGCCTGAAGTTAACATGCAAGCGCCAACATTTACCGACGTGCTTGCTGCGCAAAAAAACATTGCGCCGCATCTGCCGCGCACACCGCTCTTCAATTACCCGGCCCTTGACCGCGCCACGGGAATGGAGCTGTACGTAAAGCACGAGAACTACCATCCCATCGGCGCATTCAAGGTGCGCGGCGGCATCAATTTGATTTCGCAGCTGCCGGCGGACGAGTGCCGGCGCGGCGTGATTGCTGCATCCACCGGAAACCACGGGCAGTCGATTGCCTATGCAGCGCGGCTGTTTGGCGTGCCCGCCACAATTGTGGTGCCGGAAGCTGCAAACGAAGTGAAGGTGCAGGCGATGGACGCGCTGGGCGCCACAATTGTGCACCACGGCGCGGACTTTGATGCGGCCCGCGAGCACTGCGAAGCCCTGGCGCAAGCACGGCAGCTGCGCTACGTGCACAGCGGCAATGAACCGCATCTGATTGCCGGCGTGGGCACGCACACACTGGAGATCATGCAGGTGGAGCCGCACACCCAGACGGTCATTGTTCCCATTGGCGGCGGCAGCGGCGCTGCCGGCGCCTGCATTGCAGCCAAGGCCATCAACCCCAAAGTACGCATCATTGGCGTGCAAGCCGCGACGGCGCCGGCCGCCTACAAATCCTGGCGGCAGCGCGCGCTGCTGGCAGACACCACTGCCACCTTTGCGGAAGGGCTGGCCACGCGCAGCGCGTTTGAACTGCCGCAGCAAATACTGTGGGAGCTGCTGGATGACTTTATGCTGGTGAGCGATGACGAGATGCGCGCGGCAATTGTGCTGCTGCTGCAAACCGCCAAGACGCTGGCAGAGCCCGCGGGCGCCGCACCGCTGGCAGCAGCGCTGAAACTTCCGGCCGCCATGCGGAGCGGGAAAATTGCGTTGATCTTGAGCGGCGGCAANATCACGCCCGCGCAGCTGGCGCAGGTGCTGGCCAGCGCATAATTACAGTNNCGCTGCTGGCCAAGCAGCGCCGCAGCGCAGATTACAATCCNNTTCTATTTACAGGAGCACAAACATGGAAATCAAACGCCACAAAATGGGACCGCGCCTCAGCCAGGCCGTGGTGCACAACAACACTGCCTGGCTGGCGGGCATGGTGGCCAGCGACGCCAGCGCCGGCGCGCAGGCACAAACAGAGCAGATCCTCAAACAGATTGATGAGACACTGGCAGCGGTGGGCAGCGATAAATCAAAACTGCTGTCGGCCACTATTTATCTTTCGAACATCGCGCTGTTCAACGAAATGAATGTGGCCTGGGAGGCCTGGGTGGATAAACGCAATCCACCGGCCCGCGCCACGGTTGAGGCGCGCCTGGCTGCGCCGCAATATCTGGTGGAGATCATGTGCACAGCTGCAGTTTGAGCAAGCCAAACTTGTAGCGCAGCATTTTCCCAAACCCGCGCCCAGATGCGCGGAACTTAAATCAAGCGCTGCTGGCTGGGCGCAACCACTGTTCGCGCGACCGGCAGCCCGGCCTGTGGGGTTGCGGGCTACGCGCAGACCGCGCTGATAAATTTCTCGTAGATGGGCACGGCGCGCTGCAGCTGCTCAATCTCCACCCATTCGCCAATGGTGTGCGCTTGGGCAATGTCACCCGGCCCCAAAATTAACAGCGGCACGTGCGCTTGAAACACCAGTGCGTCCGTGCCGTACGGCACGGTAGCGGCATCCAGGCCGGTTAGCTGCTCGCCGAGGCGGATCACCGGCGCGCTGCGCGGCGTGTCCACCGCATCCCATCCGCCGGTCTCTACTTCAAAGCCGTGCGCCTTGGCGCGCGCGCAAATATGATCCTGTACCACCGCCGTTGCCACAGCCGGCATTGTGCGAAAGTTAAACTGCACCACCGTCTTGGCGGCCGTCACATTCGCCGGGCAGCCACCATCGTTAATGATGATGTTGAAGCCGTTGGTTGGCGGTTGAAAGTCTGCGTCCATGAAGCGCCGGTCTTGCTTGAACTGCCGGGCGTACTCTGTGATTTCCGCCAGTAGTGGCGCCAGCAGCATCGTGGCGGAGATACCACTGTCCATGCTGGTGTGCGCGGCTACGCCGCGCGCGGTCACGGTGATCTGGCATGCGCCTTTGTGCGCACGCACCGGAATCAGGCGCGTCGGCTCCGCAATAATGCCCATGTCTGGCCAGTTGCCTTTTAGCAGCTGTGAGTCTGCCGCCACTTGTTTGGCACCGCCGAAGCCCACTTCCTCGTCCGCGGTAATCACAATCACCACCGGCTTGGCCAGCGGCCTGGCACGCATTGCGGCCACTATCGTTGCGGCCAGCGGGCCCTTCATGTCACAGCTGGCGCGCCCATAAATTCTGCCATCCTTCACTACCGGGTTCCACGGCTCCCACTCTGCGGGCTGGCCGGGCACTGTGTCTATATGTGAAAAGAAACCCGCGCCGCCGTGGCCGCTGCCCTTGCGCGCAACAAGGCTTACCTTGCGCTGGCCGGCATCGTCCAGATATTGCAGCCATTCCGTCTCAAAGCCGCCGTGTTGCAGCAGTGCCTGCAAATGCTCGCAAATTACGGAGTTGCTGCTGCCACTCTCGGAGGGAATGGCTACCAGTTCCCGGGTGAGCGCCACCACGGCCGCGTCCGCATCGGTCCATGCATGCATAGTGTCCTCCGGTTTGCTGCGCGCTCAGGCTGCCTGCTGCGCCTCAAGCGCATCACGCAGGCCATCGCCCAAAAAGTTAATGCTAAGCACAGTTAGAAAAATAAGCGTACCGGGCACCAGTGCCAGCCAGGGTGCCACTTGCAAATACTGGCTGCCATCTGTAACCAGCCGGCCCCAAGTGGGTGTGTCCGGCGGAAAGCCCACGCCCAAAAATGAAAGCACAGACTCGGTAATGATGGCGTTGCCCACGCCCAGCGTGGCTGCCACAATTATCGGCCCAAGCGCGTTTGGAAAGATATGCCGGAACATGACGGCACTGTCATCGGCCCCCAGCGCCAACGCCGCCTCTACAAATTCCTTCTCGCGCAAAGATAGAAAGGCGGCGCGCACAATGCGTGCAGTCTCCATCCATGAGAGACCTCCAATCAACGAAACAAGAATAACAAATATTGCCACTTCTGGAGAGCCCAACGCCTGTATGACAGATTCTCGAAACAGGTAGACGATAAGTAGAATCAGCGGCACGCCCGGCAACGAAAGAAACAGGTCCGTGATGCGCATCAAAATATTGTCCAGCAGTCCGCCAAAATAGCCGGACAGTGCCCCAATGAATGCGCCGAGGCTGGTAGCAATCAACATCGCCACCAACCCGACGGTAAGCGAAACCCGCCCGCCATAGATGGCTCGCGCCAGCAGGTCCCGGCCGAGATCGTCAGCACCCAATGGGTGCACCTTTGATGGCGGCGAAAGAATGCCCACGTAATCCAAGTGGTCGACAAGGGTTGTCAGCGTCGGGCTGCTTTCAGTAACCGGAATACCGGAGTCTGCCAGCTGGCGCACCAAATAAAAAGGGTAGAGAAATGTGCCGGCCACCACACTCGCGACCAGCAGCAGCAAGATCAACGCGCCATTTAACGCGAGCCGATGGCGCCGAAAGCGCCGCCAAGTGTCACCCCACAGCGTGCGCGCCGGCAGCGCGCCCTCCGCACCCGGGCTGCCGCCAGCACGGCTCATTTAGTTGTAGCGGACCCGTGGATCCAGAACGCCATACATCACGTCCGCAACCAGATTGCTAAAAACCATCAAAACCGCAAACACAAAGCTGAGCGCCATCACCACCGGTGTATCAGAGTTGTTGATGGAGGTAATGAGCAGTGCACCCAGCCCGTTTACGCGAAACAAGTTTTCCGTGATGATCGCGCCCCCAAAAATACTGGGGATGCTAAGTGCCACCAGTGTGACAATTGGAATGAGGCTGTTGGAAAGCACGTGGCGCAGCACCACGCGCCGATACGGCACGCCCTTGGCGCGCGCGGTGCGCACATAGTTCTGGCTCAGGTTGTCCAGCATTGCAGAGCGCGTAAAGCGCGTGAGGGCCGCGGTTTGCTGCACCACAAGCACGGTGACGGGCA
>JGI25910J50241_10000576_pt1 | contig 12422 bp, 7 predicted proteins | sample LauGreSBDMM110SN_3_FD_50241 | JGI IMG/M metagenome (IMG submission 50241) | reverse complement strand
AAATTCGGCTTGATCAAAATCTTTGAGTTGTTGGGGAGTGGGTTCCAGCAAGTGAATTTCGCGCACATTCACCATTTCAACGTAATAACCGCGCTCAACCAAGCTGGTCCAGACTTCCATGGAGGTGCCGTAACACCCCCAGTGGTAGGTGCTGGCCGTGAAGTTGAGCAACAAAGCCTGTTTTTGATCAATTGGCGACATAAAACCTTTGCGCAAATGCACGAGACAACTGCTCCAACACCGGTCCCCAGTCTGTGACCATCGACGGCCTGAACAAGCGAGCACTGGGATACCAAGGGCTGTCCGAGCGCTCAAGCAACCAACGCCAATCGGCACTGAATGGCAGCAGCACCCACACGGCTTGTCCCATCGCACCCGCCAAATGTACGGTGGTATTGTCGGCAGATACCACCAGATCGCAGGCACGAATCAACGCGGCAAGCCCGTCGAGGTCAGTTTGGTTATCCACCAGCGGACACTGAATCACCTCCACCCCCGTCGTTTGCAGCAATTGGGAAAGCTCTGGGTCAACCTCACCGTATTGCAAATTAACCAAGCGCACCTGTGGGTTAATCAGTGCTTGAACCATAGCGCCCAGCGGCACGCTTCTGTCTTCGCCTCTTTTGATATTTTTGCTGCGCCAACTGATGCCACACAGCGGCTTGCCATCGGGGCTTAACAAGTCGCGCAATGCACGAACACGCGCCGCATCCGGCTGTACATACGGATGGGAAAGGGCTTGAAAATCTTCTAAGTGCTTGCAAAAAATACCCGGCAAGTCTCCCATGGGCATATGCGCGTCGTACAAAGACTCGCTCAGGGGTACATGTTTGGGTATGAGTTGAATATTCGGCATGCTGCGTGCAAACAGGGGAATGAGCCGCTCATCTAACTGCACCAACAACTCGCCACACAGCGTCTGTGCTTGCGCCAACAAGGCGCCAAACATCAGTTCATCTCCCACGCCCTGCTCTGGCCATACCAACAAACGCTGCGGCGAGAGCCCCTGTTGCCAGCGCGGCACATGGCTGCGCAAGGCGTGGGAGGTGAACTCCTCCTCGTGTTGCTGCCAACGACTGGCATACAAAGGCCAAGCCTGAGCAAATTCACCCATTTGCAACAGGCACAAGGTCTTGCCCCAAAGCGCGGGGTGGAAATGGGGCTGCAGTTGCAAGGTCGCTTCAAATGCTTGTAATGCTTGCAATGGGAGATTTACATCGCTGTACAACAAACCGCGGTTGTAGCGTGCTTGAACCATGTCTGGCTGCAATGACAAGGCGGTCTGGTAGCTCTGTAAGGCCTCGTCATAGCGTTTCAAGCTTTTCAGGGCCACGCCACGGTTGACATGGGTCTGGGCATGTTGCGGGTCCAAAGCCAGCGCTTGGTCGTAGCTGTGCAATGCATCCTCCAAACGGTTTAACTGCCTCAGGGCCAGCCCTAAATTTTCGTGTGCGCCCGCCACATGGGGTTGGATGCGCAGAGCTTGCTCTAGCAAAACAACCGCGCGCTCGGGTTGCTGGGTTTGCGTAAGCAAAACGCCCAACATATGCAGGGCATCAAAATGCGCAGGTTGTGCGGCCAGAACTTGCTCATAGCCGGTTTGTGCCAGCGCCAATTGCCCCTGCTGGTGCTGCGACAAGGCTTGAATCAACAAGGCTTGCAGATTACTCACCCCAGGCGGTTTGCCTGCCGCACCTAACGAAGACGCAGGTTTGGCGTTGGGTTTGAATTTGGGCTTCACATGCGAATTTTAGATTCGAAAACCAATGCCCAAAAAAAGCCCCGCTATGCGGGGCTTTTTGAATCAGGTAGCCCTTGTGAGGCTGTACCGATTATTTCAACAAAGACAGCACGCTTTGTGCTGACTGGTTGGCTTGCGCCAACATGGCAGTCGCTGCTTGCGAAATGATTTGCGAACGGGCCAAGCTGGTGGTTTCTGTCGCGTAGTCGGTATCCAAAATACGGCTGCGTGAAGCAGACATGTTTTGGTTGGACTCGGTCAAGTTGCTGACCACAGACTCCAAACGGTTTTGGAAGGCACCGGCTTTGGCTTGCATGGCAGACACAGACTCAATAGCGCGGTCGATGGCTGTGATAGCTTCGTCAGCACCGGCTTGTGTGGCGATACTGATGTCAGCCACTTTCAAGCCATCGTCATTGCCGCCAAAAGTGCCGCGTGTGAAGCCCAACAAGTTGAAGTTGGCATTGCCTTCGCTACCGCTTTGCACATCAAATTGTTTGTCAGACTCAAGGCGAACTTGAGAGAAAAATGTGACTAGCTCGTTCTCAGCAGGACCTGCTCCGATATCTTGACCTTCAAGGCCTAGGAATTCTGGATCGGTACCACCTTCGGTGGACCCAATAGAAATGTTACGACCGTCTGCAGCTGTCAATTGAACGCCAGCACCCCAGGCAGTTGCTTCAACACCGGTTTGACCTGAGAACTTGTTGATGGCAACCAACACGTCATCGCGGTTAGATCCTTCATTCAAATTGATCGCAATGTCAACACCGTTAATGTTTAGATCGGCAACTTCACCAGCTGTAAAACCAGTACCGCGAACGATGGTAGGTTCAGCAACAGCACGCACACCAGTCAATTCTGTCTTTTTGTTGATGGCCGCCGCAATGGCGATACCACTGGCTGCTTTAGTGGAAGAATCCGCAAAGGTATTGGAGGCTTTGTCATCGCTGCCGATAGCAGCATCAATGCCCACGCCATTGATTACAAGAGTATTGCCGTTTAACACACCTGTAGTTCCATCAGATGGGGCGGCAGCAGCTAACGCGCTTGCACGTGTAATTGACACCATGCTTGCTGTGTTGTTACCAAAGGTGCCGACCGACAAACCCGAGTTTTGAATAGACCCATTGGTTTCACTTGACAAGGTGAATGGTGAACCGTCTTTGGAACGTAAATTAAAGGTGCCGATGTAAGTACCTTCTGCGCTAAGGCCTGTAAAGGTCTCATCAAGGCCACCTGTGTCTAAATCTATCTCAATGTTGCGACCATCAGCAGCCACCAACACAATACCTTGCATGTCGTCGTGTGTATTTACTGCCTTCACGCCAGTTTGTGAGGAAATATTATTAATGGCGTTAGCAACCATTAATCGGTTAATTTCCAAGTCTGAGCCTAAAGTGAAGGAAGCGGTGTCCCAGCCGTTGATGGAAACAAATCCATTTTCACCAGTTCCGTCAGCCATTTCTGAACCGTAAGCAGTTGTCTCACCCACAGTTGCAACAACACCACTTTGTTCTGACACGCGGTTGATGGCAGCTGCTTTAGAAATAGCGCTTGCAGATTTAGGGTCAAAGTCTGCATTAGTAAATGCATCAGATGAGACTTTGTCATCGGTTGCCAATGATGCGCCGACTACCACGCCGTTGATGACCAAGTCACCGTTGTACATGGGACCAGATACACCTGGCTCAGGCGCTGTATCGGCATCTATTGCAAGAAGGTCTAACTTCGTACCCACTGAGCTTAAAGAAGCCAATGAGCCTGAACCGATGTCTTTGGTTTTGACGGAGTCAAAACCAATGGTCATGGTGTCGTTGCCGTTCACACCGGTTTGCAATTGGATTTTGCCCGCTGTGCCGTCCAGCAAGTTGATATGGTTGTGGTTGGTTTTGGTGGCCACGTTGTTGATCTCGGCCTTCATTTCNTCCACTTCCAACTGCAATGAGTNGCGGTCAGCTGCAGACATGGCACCGTTGCCCGCTTGCACAGCCAATTCACGCATACGCTGCAACATGTCGGTGACTTGACCCAAAGCGCCTTCAGCGGTTTGCGTCATGGAAATGCCGTCATTGGAGTTGCGAATAGCAACTGCATAACCGCGGATTTGCGATGTCATACGGGTGCTGATGGCCAAGCCAGCAGCATCGTCTTTTGAGCTGTTGATACGCAGGCCTGTGGAGAGACGCTCCATGGACGCTTGCATCTTCTTCTCAACGTTCATCATCGAGGCCTGAGCTGACAAAGCTTTTACGTTAGTGTTGATTACGGACATGGTGTTTCTCCTTGATAGTCCAAACTGAAATTTACTGAAAAGTCAAGATTCATTTNTTGATGAAAATAGAATCGTCTGGTTGATTAAAAACTTTAGAAAAATTTATATAGATTTGTTATGCAACAAACCTTTGAGGTCTTCTATGCCGTGGGCAATACGCACCACCACTTCATTGGGGATTTGGCGAACGACTTCACCTGTCTGCGAGTTCTTCACATAAATAATGGGGCGGCCTAATCGTTCGTCCATGGAGAAATTCAAGCCACGTCCACCCGACACCATCATGTCATTGAGCTTGCCAATGGCCTCATTCAAATTTTGACGCATGCGGTTGGCGTCGAAATTGATGTCAGCCTTGGGTATGGCCATGACTTTGGGTGCGGCTTCCACAGTCCCAACCGACGCGGCTGGGGCGGCACTGGGCATGCGTGCAGTCTGATGCTGCGAATTCACGGAAATTTCATTAGCCATGGTGAGTCCTTTGAAAATCTTTTGTCCCGAAGGGGAAAAAAGAATTTGACCAACACCTGATCGACGCAAGTCTGCAAGACTTGAATCAAATAATTGAAATAAATTAAAAAGAGTATTTTTTAAGTATATAAATTAGTTATTTACTTATTTATTGGTATACGCTGCCATCATGCCATCAAAGCTGGCCTTCAAGCTGGTCTTTTGGCTGTTGACGTTACCGACCATACTGTCCATAGAGGCAAACTGCTTGGTGTAACGGCCAAGCAAAGCCNTCATGCGGGTATCGAGCNTNGTGAGGTCATCTTTGTATTTGNTGTTCTGTNTGTCGGCATTGGTGCTCTGACTGAGCATGGGGCCCGTCGCACTCAAGAGCTTGGAGAGTTTGCGAACACCATCGCCTGCAAAGCCTGCGTTTTGTTTGCTGTAAGCACCCAAGCCGTTGTAGTTGCCAGTGAAGGCTGTCACCACATCGCTGAAATTGTTTTGCAAGGCCGAATCGAGCTTGGTCGCATCCACCGACATGACACCTTTTTCATCGATCTTGAAGCCCATTTGCCACATTGCACTGATGTTGGTGCCTGGCGTTGACGAGTCACCCATAAACAGGCTGCGCATTTGTTGACGCACTGCACGCACGGTGGAATCTCCCACCAAGGTGGCGCCATAAGTTTCCACCGTGGACTTGGGGTCTGTGACTACACCAAACATGGTGTTGGCATCGTTGTAAGCAGCGACCAAGGCATCAAATTTAGTTTTGATAGCCGTGGGGTCACGGGTCAAATTCACCTGTGCAGCAGGGCTGGTGGTTTTCAGCTCAAAGGTCAGGCCATTGACCACATCGCTGATGCTGTTGGTGCTGCGCGTGACCGAAATACCATCGACCTTGAGAATCGCGTCTGCCGCATTTTGGTTGGCTGCGTTGCCTGCATTAAAGCCCAAACCTGGGGTGGAAGAACCCGTGCCGTAGTTGGTGCTCATGGTGAAAACACCTGCAGACCCTGTGGGACCTGTCAGCACAATTTGATAAGGCGTGGCAGAGCCGTCGCCCGTGTTAATTAACTGTGCTTTGACACCGGTGTTTCCCGCATTGATGGCGCTGACAATGTCTTGCGGCGTGTCTTTGCCATCAGCCAAAGTGATGGGCTTTTTAGCCACCCCTGCGATGGAAAAATTGAGGGTCAAAGCTTCTCCGCCATTGATCGGGGTGTTGGGCAAGGCAATGCCATTGCTGACACGCCTTTGTGCCTTGGCGATTTGCAGCACCTCTATCTCGTGAGAGCCGGTGGCAGCTGCAGCACCTGCGGTAACTGAAAACGCGCTGGGGTTACTGGTGACTGCCGTCACCGAGCTAAAGCTGGTTTGGTCTTTAAGGGCAGCCAAGGCGGTTTGCACTTCGTTGACCACAAACGAAACAGCCGAATAGCCGGAGATGCGCGCCTCGTTTTTAGAAATCTTGGAATTGATGGCATTTGCCTTGGGCATTTTCTCGGCATCGACCAAGTTTTGCGCCAAAGAAGATACATCTACACCCGACCCAGCTCCCAATGATGTTTTGATTTTCTGTGCATTGGCTTTGTTCGCGGCCGCCACCTGCTCTGCCGTTGTAGCCAATGTGCTGCTGGAACTGATGGGGGAGGTGGCCATTAGGTTAAGGAGAGTAATTTCAGATGAATCGGATCAAATCCAAAAAACTTAAAACCATCAATTGATGTAATTGAACAAACTGAGCTTGGAAATTTTGGCAAAAGTGCTTTGTGCGGATTCCAAAGCCAACTGGTCTTTGTTCATTTTGGTGATGGCCTCGGTGTAGTCCAAGTCTTGCACATCAGACAAAGTGGTTTTCAGGCGCAAGGTAATCTCTTCAAGCACGCCGCCTTGCGCGTCCACCACATTCATATCGGTGCCCACCTGCGCGTTGGCGTCACTGACGCCTTGCTGCATGCGGTCAAGTTCTTGGATACCACGTTGCATATTCATTCTGTCGGAACTCTTCACCGCGTCGACCATGTCGGCCAAGGCTTGGAAAAAGCCCACGCCTGCCCTGTCGCCCTTGTCATCCACACGCACCAAATTGACAAACGCGTCTATCCCTGGGATGTTGAGATTCATACGGCGGTTGTCACCCACGGGCACCAACATGCGGCTTTGGTCACCTTGGTAGACCACCCGCCCCTTGGCGTCTTCACCAAAGGGGGCTTGGCTCACACGTGAGCCGGCAAATAAATAATTACCATTGGAGTCTTGGGAATTAGCCAAGCTCAAGATTTGATCTCTGAGCTGGGTCATCTCCAAGGAAATGGTTTTTCTGTCCGCGGTACTCAAGGTGTCGTTGGCTGCTTGAACAGCCAATTCTTTAAAGTGATACAGCACATCGCTGGTGTTGTTTAGCGCTGTTTCCTCGGCCTGCAATCGGACATTGACCGCATTCAAGTTGCCTTGGTAGCTGGCTTGACGTGTCATTTCAGACTGCAAGCGGGTGATCAACGAGGATTTATCGGGAGCGTCACTGGGCTTATTTATTTGTTTACCCGTAGACAACTGTTCTTGGGTTTTGGCCAAGCTGCCTTGGATATTGCCCAGCTGCTTGCTGGCATTATCAAAAAACATACTGGTCGAGACTTTCATCACCATGGCTTGAATCTCCTTCAGCGAATCTGAACAATCGAGTCAAACAACTGACCCGATATTTGCAATGACTTGGCAGCCGCTTGGTAAGCCTGCTGAAAACGAATCAAGTCGGCGGCTTCGTCGTCTAGGTTGACGCCAGAGACTTTGTCACGCGACTGCTTGGCCTGGGCATTCACCACGGTCAAAGCTTGTTGGGTGATCTTGGCCTGCTGAGCGGCATTGCCCACGGTATTGACTTGATCGATGTAAGAATCCGAAAAGCTTTTGTTGCCAATCACGCCTTTTTTGGCCAAATCGGTCATGACCAGCATGTTTTCGTTATTGCCCAAGCCGTCGTGGTTGCCGTCTACCGCAAATATGTCGCCCATGTCCGGGGTTCGGGTGAATTTAATGGCTAAACCTTGGTAATTCACCACAGGGTTCAAGACGGTGTTGTCGTAATGTCTTTCTGCCAAAACAGTGCCCGTCGCGCCGTCTTTGATGGTGTAGTGGTCGGTGGCATCAAATGTCACCACCAATTTTTGAGCGCGCAGTTTTTGCTGCGGGTCGATGGGCTGACCAGAAAAGCTTGCAGCAATCGTGGCTTTGCCCGCGCCGGTGACAAAAACCTGTAGGTCGTCGGGTACTTTGCCCTCCACATAGGCGGCGGTTCGAAAGCCCACCATGTTTAAGTCAAAGGGCGAACCGGCGTTGGGCGGTGCGCCAAAGGACAAACGGATATCTGACTTGGCGGGGTCGCCCAAGCTGCGTGTTAAACGTACTTGGCCTTGAATGGTGCTGTTGGCGTCGCTCAGACTGTAGTTAAAAATATTGATCGACTTACCGTTGACATCTTTCGGGCCCAAAACAATATCTTCCCCCTTGCGGCCAGGGGCGTTTTCCAAAATCAAATCGCCGTTTTCTGCAATGCGTGCAGTCACGCCCGTCTGCTCTTGGGCTGCCTGAATCGCCTTGACCATGCTGGGAAGGTCTTGGTATTCGCTGGCCGTTTTGGAGACTTGATTGATCGTTCCTATCTTGACGTTATTGATCGACAAGGCTTTGTGAAAATCAAGTGATGCGGTATTGAAACGAACTTGGTTAAAGACCTCAACTTGCATATCGGTCATTTGGTTATCGTCCAAACCTTTTTGTAGCCAAGCCGCCACTTTTTTCGGTGTCAAAGAGGTCCCTGCACCCAACTCCAAAGAACCTAAAGGTTTTCCGTTAAGCGTAATAGACCCCTTAGCAACCACAGTTAGCCCTTCGGGCCCAGCCGTCAGTTTCTGAATGTGCGAGGTCTCCAATTTGGCAGGCTCCAAAACGGGGTCACCCTTTTTGAATTGCACGCCATTGAAATTGGGAGAATTACTGATCGTGCTGATGCCCAGTTTTTGAAGGTTTAAGGTGATACCTTGTCGAAAATTGGCTTGTACATTGCCAGGGCGGGAATAAGGATTCCCATTCAATGTAAATTGAGCATCTTGTGCGACTTGGAGGGGAACGTTGAAATCGAAACCCAAGTCAGGGCCGCCCGCTTCTACATCTAAAGTAAATGCATTAGCAATACCCGTCTCGCTGCTGGTCAGAATAATTTTGTAAGGATTAGCGCTTCCATCTCGCGAATTCACTAACTCAGCTGTCACACCCATCTTTGCATCATTGATTGCTTTAACAATACTTTGCGGACTTGATTGATGTGCTGTGATGGGGATGGTTAAAGCGTCCCCTTGGTTGACAGAAACAGACAAATCAAAATCTACGGTACTTAGCCAAGTCGATGGCGAGGAAAAACCAGCACTGGCAACTTGCAAGGGCTTGGCCAATTGCTTCACATCCAGAACATAAAAAGACTTTAAATTCAAAGACATATCCGGAAGAATGCCCGCCACCACATTGGTGTTACTTGTGTAATTGAGGCCGTCCAGCGTAAATGCGGAATCTGTGGGTTCTTGGTGCGCTTCTTCGTCCTTTATCAAACCACTTTTGGCATTCAGGCTAAAGGTATTACTCGCACCACTAAGGCCAGACAAAATGATTTTGTATGTTGAGTCTTCACTCTGCGACAACTCTGCTTTAACTCCGGTGACAAATGTCTTGCCGTTGATTGCATTAACGATGCCTTCAGGTGTATTTGCAGTAATAGGGATAGGTGTACCAGAGATGCCATCTTTCTGAAAGGAAAGTGATAAGCCAGACAAATTTGCGATCGGATCTTTAGCGCTTGCAAATCCAGTGCCGTCTAAAGCACTTCCATAAGCATCCTGCTGGAAATTAGCGAATTGAATCACTTCAATTTGGTGAGAGTCTTGGCTGTGGAAATCATTGCTACTCACCACAGTGCTTTTAGCGCCATAAAACACATTGGCGTTCAAGTAACCGTTGGTGCCAGACTTGTTGAGATAAGCATCGCTAAGAGTGACAGGGTCTGTAAAGCCGTTCTCTGCGGTCAACAATTGGTATTTTTCGTCGACACTCATTTCACTGCCAATGAGGTGACGTCCATCTTTGGTCAGCAGCTGTAATTGCTGCCCAGGCTTAGCGTTGTCCAAGTAAATGACGGGGTTTTCCATGCCAGCGGACAAGGTGGTGACCGATGAAAACAAACGTCCACCACTGACATCAATTGGCAAAGGGTTATTCGTGAAAGGGTTGCTGACCAGCCGAGCATTGCTCACACCCATGGGCGCAGGTGCAGGTGTGTAAGACACGGCAGCTTTGACATCGCTGGCGTTGTTGTTGTTGGTGGTCACCCTAAACAAAGCACCTGTGGCCACCCGCATGGGGTCACTGATCACCATGCCAATGCCTTGGGCTTTGTTAACCGCGGTGACATCGATCTTCATCAAAGGCTGGCCCATATTGCCATAGCCATCGATACCGTTTTTCTGCACCTTGTTGACCTCGTCCACAAAGGTTTGTGCCAAGAAGTCGAGATTTTTTTGGGCCGGTTCCAGCACCTGCGAAATAAAGGTATTGAGCCCGCCAAAAGTGCCGCCACTGGCACCCGACAAAGGCTCTGTGTTGCCATAGGGGTCAATCATCATGTCCATTTTGCTTTTGGAATTGAGATCAATGCCCACGGGGCGAAACTTGATGCCATCGACCACCACACTTTGCTTCATGGTGGTGCCCAAGCTCACTGAAACGATACCGTTTGAAGTGAAGCTGGTTTTGATGCGTGAGTATTCAGAGAGTTGTCTCAAAAGCAAATCACGTCGATCCAAAAGCTCTGGGGGCTGAGTTTCTAAGGAGGTGCCTTTGGTCAATTGCTGGTTCACCAAAGACAGTTGTTCGGTCAAGGTATTGAATTGGCCGGCCGAGCTGTCTAACGCTTGCCGCATTTCACTGGAGACCAAATTCAACTGGCCCGACAACTCGGCAAAACGCGAGCCCACGCCTTCGGTTGAACGCAAAAAACTGTTGCGCATCACGCCGGACGCGGGGTCTACCGACAAACTGCGGGCAGATTCAAAAAACCTGTCCAGCGCAGAACTCAATCCCACGCTATCGTCGCCCATGATGTCCATCACCCTTTGGGTGTACTCCACCATCGGGGTTTGGGTAGCTAAATCGGTGTTACTGTTGCGCAGATTGGATTCGGCAAATGTGTCGAACGCTCGCTTGACAGAGGTGAACACCACGCCGGTGCCCAAAAACATATTGGCTTGTTTGGCGGGCGCACTTTGCGACAGGGTTGAGGTCTGACGTGAGTAGCCCTCGGTGCTGACGTTGGCAATGTTGTTACTGACCGTGCCCAAAGCCCGCTGATAGGCGGCAACCGCCGTGCTGCTGATGCCGAGTAAATTACTCATGGCTCAGTCCCCAATGTCAGGGGCCGGTTAGGCGACAGCGGCAAAGCTTTCAAGGTGTTTTTCTGCAAGGACATGGCCGCTTGCGCTTTGTTGGCCAAAGACATGGGTAACACCGGCGCATTCAAAGGCATGCCGTTTTGGATGCTGCTGGTTTGGCGCAACTGCAGCAATTCGTTGGTACTGGGCACCGCTTTTTGCTGGCTCAGGTTTTTGATCACCACGTCGGAGAAGCCCAAGGCGTTGCGCTTGGCCATTTGCAAGGAGATTTCTTTGTCATACATGCCTTCGAAGGTCTCTTGCGCATCGTTTTGCAGCAAGTCGCTTTTCATGGCGCTGGAAGCTTCGCGCATGGACTTGAGCATCATTTGTATGAATAAGGCCTCGAATTGCTCGGCAGATTCGCGCGTCGCACTCGCATCGTTGCGCTGCGCTTTACCGCGCAATTCGCCCAATGCCGAGAAGTCGTTATAAGACTTGGCGCTGGTGATGTGGGTGTTTTCGCTCATGGCTGTGTGAAGAAGGCTTAAATGATGATCAGCTCGGCACGCAAGCTGCCCGAGCTGCGCAAGGCCTCAAGAATGGCAATCAGTGAAGAGGGGCTGGCACCGACTTGGTTAACCGCGTCGACAATTTCTCGTAAATCGACACCGGGCTTGAACAAGAACATCGGATTCTTGGGCTCATTCACCGCGATGTCGGCGTTTTGCACGCCAACGGTTTGGCCTTGAGACAGCGGATTGGGTTGCGACACCTCGTTGGTGGCGGTGACCGCCACCGAAATCGTGCCATGCGACACAGCTGCAGCGGTGACGCGCACGGCGCGGTTAATCACCACAGTGCCGGTGCGTGAGTTGATGACCACGCGGGCATTGGGCTCTGAAGGCGTGACTTCAATGTTTTCCAAGAGTCCCATGAATGACACTCTTTGATTCAAGTCTTGAGGGGGTCGTACCGATATCGATGTGCCATCTATGGCTTGTGCCACGCCATCGCCAAATTTTTTATTGATCGCCGCGACAATGCTGCTGCTGGTGGAAAAGTCGTTGTCGCGCAGGTTCATCACCAAGAACTCGGCTTTTTCAAACGGCGTCTCCACGGCTCGCTCGACAATCGCGCCAGCAGGAATACGCGCCGCTGTGGGCACGCCAATGGCCACTTTGGAGCCGGCTGCCGAGGCATCTATGCCCGTGGCAGTTAAAGCACCTTGGGCCAAGGCATAAATTTCTCCGTCCACGCCGCGCATGGCAGTCAAGATCAAGTTGCCGCCGCGCAGGTTGGTGGCTTTGCCAATCGCTGACACATTCACATCGATGCGCTGACCGGGCTTGGTGAACCCTGGCAAGTCGGCTGTCACCATGACGGCAGCCGCATTTTTGATGTCAATTCGGCTGGCGGAAGTTACCTGCTCGAAGTCGGACATGGGGCCGTCGATACGCACACCCATTTGCGCCAACATGGCTTTCATGCTTTGGGTGGTGAAAGGCACTGAGGCGTCGTCACCCGTGCCTTGCAA
>JGI25910J50241_10000566_pt1 | contig 12510 bp, 10 predicted proteins | sample LauGreSBDMM110SN_3_FD_50241 | JGI IMG/M metagenome (IMG submission 50241) | reverse complement strand
AATATAAAGAAAATTAAAAAGCCTTCTAGTCAGAAGGCTTTTTTTTGACCTCTACCTCACTTATTACCATTATCCTTAATTTAGTGCTATGCTAAAGGAATTAACGGGAATTATACTTTTACTTAGCGGCCTATGGGCCTGCGATGATGATCCTATTACGCCACCCCCAGCAACAGGGCCTCAACAATACGGCGTGCCGTTGGTCTACGTTCCTTCCACAGAACAAGCAACCATTTATGAAGTCAATTTAAGGGCGCAGTCTTCCGAAGGGAACCTACAAGGTGTCATATCCAAATTACAACATATCAAAGACCTTGGCACGAATTTAATTTGGCTGATGCCCATTTACGAACAAGGGATTACGAATAGTGTGAATTCTCCTTACTGTATCAAAGATTATACGAAGGTGAGCCCCGAATACGGTACACTTTCAGATTTACGCGCCCTGACCGATCAAGCGCACGCACTCGGTATGGCGGTCATTATGGACTGGGTAGCTAATCACACTTCATGGGATCATCCCTGGATTACCGAACACCCAGAATGGTATAGTAAAAATAGTGCCGGACAAATCATTATTCCACCAGGCACCAACTGGAACGACGTTGCAGACCTCAATTTTGACCAAGCTGCTATGCGCAAGGCTCAAATAGATGCGATGAAATACTGGGTGCTCGAAGCCAATGTGGATGGCTTTCGTTGTGATTATGCCGATGGTGTTCCTTATACTTTTTGGCAGGATGCAATTACACAACTTCGGGCGCTTCCCAACCGAGATTTATTGATGTTGGCAGAAGGAACCCGCACAGATCATTACCAAGCTGGTTTTGATTTGACCTACGGCTGGAATTACTATACAGCACTTAAAAACGTTTGGAATGGCGCTTCAAGCTCCACACTCACCACTACGCATCAATTAGAATATGGCAATATCCCTGCCGGAAAAGGAAAGGCACGCTTCACTACCAACCACGACGAATCTGCCTGGGATGCCTCACCCATGAGTTTGTTCAACGGTAAAAATGGAGCTCTTGCCGCAAGTGTTGTCAATATTTTTTCAGGGGCTGTGCCCTTATTGTATACCGGACAAGAAGTCGGTAAAACAGGTACCACACCTTTTTTTAATAATTCAACCATTAACTGGACTGCCAACCAAGATATGCTCGCCGCCTATCAGAAAATTTACAACATTTACAACTCGTATGCTGCTTCGCGCAGTCATGTTGTTTCGACATATCAACTCTCTAATGACCTCATTTGTTGGAAGAAAACAAGTGGGACATCCTCAGTATTGATTCTCGTGAACGTCAGAAATAACACCATTAATGTCAATTTACCCCCTATTCTTGCGGGTAATTTTCTAAATTTAATCACCAACCAAAATGAAACCGTTGGCACAAGCCTTTCGTTAACGCCATATGCGTATAAAATTTATGCAATGAATTAATCAATGGAAACACTCTGGATAATTTTCGGTTTTATTTTGATTTTAACAGGGCTCATTGGTAGCTTTTTACCAGTAATCCCTGGCCCACCTATTTCATATGGGGGTCTACTCCTGCTTCATTTTTTTGGTGGGCAAACGTTTTCAACTACCATTTTAATCACCTACGCACTGCTATGCGTGTTATTGCTTTTTTTAGATTATTACTTACCCATCTGGACAACCAAAAAATTTGGTGGCAGTAANGCTGGTCAATGGGGTGCCACAATAGGTGTATTGGTTGGGCTTTTCGTCGGACCCTGGGGAATTGTACTTGGCCCGCTTGTTGGCGCTTATATAGGTGAACTATTCATGGGCCGAAGCAATCAGGACGCCTGGCAATCTGCCAAAGGTGCATTCTTGGGTTTTTTGCTCGGTACCGGCCTCAAAATGATGCTCGTGGGAGCCATGTTGTGGACCGCCATCAATAGCATCTAGTTTTTGGCTATNTTTATACCCGCAATGTTACGTTTCTTATTGATATTCCTGTGTTTAGCCAACTGNACTTTGGCACAAAATATATTTGACCTGGCACGAAATGGAACAGTCAAACAAATGCAGGCGCATCTCAAAAAGCATCCGGAAGAACTCCATTTGATTTCAGAANATGGTGCCAGCCCCTTTNTACTTGCGGCTTATCGTGGTAATAATGAGGTCGCTAAATTATTGCTTCAAAAAGGTGCAGATATCCATTATTGCTACCCTGAAGGTTCTGCTATTTACGCGCTCATTTATAAAAATAATCTTGAACTTTTGGATATGCTGCTTCAAAAAGGCGTCAATCCAAACGACACCTGTCAGTTTGAACAACTGGGTTACCCATTACATTTTGCTCTATCTTTACAACGCATAGAGGTCATTCAATTGCTGCTTCAGTACAATTTAGACCTTTCTATTCAAGATCCACAAGGAAGGTCGGTGGCGCAATTATTAGCGCTTTACAACAATCCTAAACTGAACGAATTAATTTATACACATGAAAAATAGTTTCATCCTTTTTACACTTTTGTTGCTCTCATTTGCAACGCTGCGTGCACAGACCTACACAACTGGCGTTGTTAATTTGAGTAGTACCAGTGGCCTAGCCATGACTGCAAAAATTGACGTGGGCACGCAGGTAACGCTCACCTTAACAGGGCCTGCTGGTCGATGGTTTGCACTTGGTTTCGATGCGAGTTCTATGACCAACGATACTGACGTCGTGGGCGTTCATAGTGCAGGTACACTTTCTGCATTTGATTGTATGCTAATTGGTTTTGCTGCACCCGTTACAGATGCCCAGCAAAACTGGACAATCACATCTGATGCCGTTAGTGCAGGCACCAGAACCATCATTGCAACAAGAGCCCTCAATACCGGCGATGCCAATGACTACGTGTTTCCGTCCACACCTAATTTCATTAGTTTAATTTGGGCGCGCTCGGGTTCAACTAGCTTTAGCTATAGCAACCATGGAGGTTCTAATCGTGGAAGTACTTCGGCAAGTTTTACGTTTGTTCCGCCACCAGCGCCTCCTGCAGCGCCAACAGGTGCAGCTAGCCAGACCTTTTGTTCGGGGGCAACAGTCGCGCAATTGAATGCAACGGGCACTGCCGTTCAATGGTACGCCACCCCAACAGGTGGTAGCCCATTGGCAAATACCACTTTATTAATAAACGGATCTACATACTACGCCACTCAAACCGTAAATGGCTTAGTATCTGTTAACCGATTAGCCGTAACGGTGACCATCAATACTGCGCCAAATGCACCAAGTTCCATTAATGGCCCATTGCATTTTTGTGCTAATTCACTTGGTCAGTCCTATTCAATTGGGAGTGTGCCCGGAGCTACATCTTATGTCTGGACTACACCTACCGGTTCAACTGGTTCTAGTACAAATAACAATATCAGTCTGCTTTTCAATCCGAGCTTTCAGAATGGCGTACTCTCTGTTACTACGCAAAATAATTGCGGACAAAGTAGTCCAGCAAGCATTACAATAGCCCAACATTTACCATCCAATACCACATTAAACATCAGTACGTGTAATCCATACACCTTCGACGGACAAACATACGCTCAAAGCGGGACTTACAGCTATCTAGGCACAACCATTTGGGGCTGTGATTCCGTTGTTGTGCTTAATTTAACTATACACAATACCTCTACAATGACTCAAACGGAAAGTGCTTGTGGTAGTTATTCTTGGAATGGCCAAAGTTACTTCAATAGCGGATTTTACTCCGATACTTTACAAACTTCAAGCGGCTGCGATTCAATAATCAATTTAGACCTTACCGTACATCCAATCGTGTCTCAAAGTTTCGATACAACCGTACTTGACTTATTTGTTTGGAATGGAATTGAATATGCAACGTCAGGAACCTACACGCAATTTTTTAGCTCAATTCATGGTTGTGACAGTTCTGTTACTTACAATGTAACCATTGAAGACAGCGGTTTAAATAATAACATTCCAACTACACTCAAATTAAGCCCGAATCCGATCGGAGTTGGTCAAGCCATGCAAATAATTGGACTTGAAGCCACCTTAACTTATGAAATAATTAATCAAGAAGGCAAAGTGGTCCAATTTGGCCAAACAAATGGCCAAATTTTGCTCAATAAAGAATTGGAACGCGGCGCCTATTTTCTAAAAATTGCTGCACAGTCCTTACCGCTTCTCATTGCACTATAAAATTATAGCGCTTTCCGATAGCTTTTGTGCATGTAATAGACATGTGGAAAACTCAGTGCAGATAAGAAAATGAATACTTGGCCCCAATTGGGTTCTTGAACTAAATACAAATAGGTACTGAATAACAGCAGGGCGCCTACTGTAAAAGGTAGTGCCTGAAACCACATTTTCTGGTGGTTCATGTTCAGCTTTTGTCTCAAATGCAGCCAACCATGTAAGCTGTGCTGATAAATAAAGTAACAGCCAAAAGCAGGCAACAAAGGAAGCCAAGCACCGATGATTAACATCAAAATGGTTTCCTTTTTACTGGACTGCATGACCTGCTTTGGAAGAAAAAGTATGAGCGATAATGAAATTTGCCATAAATAGTCATTTTCCATCTTTAAACGATAAGTGAGTGGAATCGTGATTCCCATTTCTTTTAGGATGAGGGTTGTTTCCGTCCAATGACTTCCTAATATTATGGCCAGCGCCATACTGCCCCAAAAGAAACTTTTTAGCCCACTACTTAAATTCCAGATTTCAAAATCAGCTTGGCCGAAATGCCAGGCAGTGTATGTTAAAAAAACAAGTAGCGCGGCGGCTGGAAAAAGCCACCAAAGCAGTAAAATGAGCAGTCCGAGCCCGAGGTAAATAAAAATAAATTTCCAAGGGATACGCAGTTGGTCCGAAACCGTGTACAAGTGATCGAGTGCGCCGTGTGGTATGCCAATTGCCAGGAGTCCTACCAAGAGAATTGCATTCATAAAAACTCCTAAATGAAACTGTTGCAGCAAAAGACAGGCGAAGGTAACATATAAGGCTAAGCTTCTTTTTTTGAGTAGAATACCAACCTTTGCCCATAAATCAGTGAATGCCGCATTGACAAATAACAAGATTGGTAATGTAGACATCAGACGAATTTCTTGAAGCGGGGTAGATTGTTCGTCCAAAAAATTGAGCACTTTCGAAGCTTCGTTATGCCGAAAAAGCTTTGTAAAAATCTCTTTACCCTTGTGGGGTTTTAAAGCGAGAATTTTAAGAAGCAAACGGTCGTAATACGCAAAACGTACTGGACTTTTGCGGCGCTTGAATTTAGAGACTTTCAAACGTATGGATGCTACTATATGTTGGGCATCTGTTAAGCTTCGTACAAACGAATAACCTGTGCTCGGCTTCAGCTGACCACCTCCGGCTCCGGTTCTAAACCAATTTACTGGTAATTTTTCATTCTTTAAAGGGGCGCTACACATTGGTATACATCCCTGTTCTTTTTCTAAAATCTCAAATGCTGTATGCTTTTCCTTTAAGAAATTGGTAATGACTGCTGCGGCATCTTGCTCTGAAATTTGTGCTTGGCCAAAGCGAGTTGGCTCTATCAATGCTTGCCGTGAATCAAAAGGTAAAACGTACAAAAATTGGGTCTGGCCATGTTGAGCAATGGAGAAATCCATCATGGTAAAAACTTCTGGATCGAATATGGGTGCTTCGGTCTTGACCAACCATCCGTAAAAACTTTGGCTAATCTGTACATCGAGTGAAGTGTTCAACTCGAAATGCGGTGGCCTTGAGTCGAACACAAAATGCGCCAATTCGCTTGGATAATCTTTGAGCAATTCAGCATGAAAGGTAACCTGATATTGGGAAAGAATTTGTGAAGCATGGGCATAAAGTGCATCTGCCCTCAAATAGTAATATCTTTTACCTTCCAATGATTGGGCGGAAAGGTCATTCACCTGAACAGCTGACCAACTATGACTTACAAGCTGTTCAAGGCCAGCCTCAAGCAGCTGCTCGGGCGTTAGCCAAAAACAAAAAGTGCGGTCGTTGGATTTTTTGTGTTCTGGTTCGTAGACAACAATGCGCTTTTGCTCAAGCAAACCATTTCGCTGCAACTCCATTAAAATTAAAGAGTTGGCGCAACCCATACCAATAAAGGCATAATCAAAAGATGGAATTTGGATTGACAAATAGTAGGTTTAGGTCATAAATATAACCATTTGGGTGTTAAAATGTTTTTGCGCTTAAACTTACTGGCATTGCGCATATTTCGCATACCTATACCTACGTTTATGCTGAATGCGTTTGGTCCCCTTCATTATCAACTTGACATATACAATACCGGTTGGAATACTCCCGATGAAGGCCATTCCTGAGCCAATATTCCAACTAATCGACGCAGCCACAATTCCGACATTAATTGCACCAATAAATATGCCTACAAAACGCATACAGCGACCCCCAAATTCGTAACCAACTTTATCTCTCAAGAATAAATTTTGACCTACGTTTATACCCACAACAGCTTGTACCAAAGCAGTGTCTAATTTGTAAATATTATCTCGAACTCCATTGCCAAAGTAAAGTTGACCTTCGGATAAAAAATAAAAGTGCTCAGGGTATATTACACAACCATTTTTTAATAAAATTTGAGGCCGAAGTGGTGAATAGGATTGGGTATTCCCTTCCGGCGTTGGGTTACTTTTTATCTCTAAGCCTGAGGATGGTGTAGGTGTATCTACCTTTGAGGTCGTTGCATCCTCTTTTTCATTCACCAAAGCAACTTTGGTAAAGTTTAATTCCGGGACATTCAGGTAATAATAATAAAACCGATCAAGCTTTTCATTTTTAGAAGTGCGTATAGCTTTTGAACCATTCGGACCATAAAAACGCTCAGCAAAATAATATTTTATACCTGTAGAGAAATCTGGGGGTTTTACATCTCTCAGCGCTACCTTCACCACTTGTTGACTACGCGCCTCTCTAAAAAACAAGGTATCGTCTGCGTTAAAGTAAAACTTCATGACGTAAATCAGAGAATCGGTTTGTTTGGTTTTGAGAAATTCCCACTCTGATTCTGATGGGTAGTGAATAGGGTCTAATTGTTGAGCAAAGTGCGTTTGGAAAGCCAAAAAGAAAGTGAGTAGTGCATAAAACGTTTTCATGTTGATCATTTTGAGTAAAACTAAAGCCTCTTTTGCATTCTACCTAACTTGTTTTCACAACTGCAAACCAAACAATTGTGAAAATCACAACTGGGTACTTGAATCAACCCTTCTTTACAATTTTTTGTATTTCAACTTCGGTCTGTTGGAGCTTGGTTTGACAGTATTCAACAAGCTGATTTGCCCTGGCTACTGTGCCCGCTAACTCATCGATCTTGACTTCTTTATTTTCAAGTTTTTTAACGATGGTTTGCAGCTGAGAAAGCGCCTCTTCGTAACTTAATTTTTCTTCCATGCTATTTTTGAATTTTGGTAATGGTACTGTAAATCGTAAATTGATCAGTAAGCGTTTGTAATTCTTTACCGATATAATCACCTGTATATTGAGCAAGATCTGTATGGTCTATACTACTGATGGTATAACCAACCTTTAAAAGTTTCAACGGATTGAGTAATTCTATTTTATCACGCATTGCGTTCATTTCTAAGCGACTAATATCGATTAGGTTTTGCGCATTGACCAAAATACGATCGAGTGTGCCGGGTAACTCAATTTCATGTAAAACCTTTAAGTAATTCACGGAAGCTGTACCGCCCCTATTTAAGGCAAGTTGCAGCATGGAACGCTCTTCGGCCAAAGTGTCTGCAGTGAAAAGCTGAATGAGGTGCAATTTTGACTGAAGATCTGTTCGGTATTCCGTGATGATATGCTGAAAATAATGCGACAAAAATTTGTTGGTATTGGTAAACTGCTCTGTAGCCCTCGCCATTTGACTAAGAGCTTGCGTCAAGACACGGTCTAGGTTGGTTTGGAGGTCCGCTCTGAAGGTTCCAACCCGAACGTATAAAAACTTGGCAACAGCTGTTGGTGTAATTTGTCTGGTATGCGCAACGAGATCTGCAACAACCTCATCGGTTTCATGACCAATGCCTGTTATAACTGGCAGTCGCAGGCCAGCAATTGCACTACAGATCTGATAATCGTTAAATACATTGAGGTCCATTTTGCTGCCACCTCCTCTTATAAGGATAATAGCATCAGCATCGTAGGTGTCTGCCTCTTGCAGCGCCTGGCAAATTTCAGCAACAGCTTTATCTCCTTGGACCGTTGTCGCAATTTGCTGTATTGTAAAATTTCGGTAAATATTATTGGTGGTTATTTCGGTTAAAAAATCTCTATACCCAGAGGTGTCTGGTGAGCCAATCAATACGACGCGTTTGATGATCATGGGTAACTTGAGCTGCTTTTGTAAGTCGTACAATCCTTCTTGCTTGAGCCGCTCTATGGTTTGTTTCTTTTTGAGCTCGATTTCTCCGTAAGTAAATGCAGGGTCGAGGTCGTGGATCGTTAAGGAGAGACCATAAATTTCGTGATAAGCAACAGAAACCTTGAATAATAATCGATTGCCTGGCTGCATGAGTTGCTTGAATTCTTCACCTAAATTCGTTTGTAAGGCCAAAACTTGGGTGCGCCAAACTACCGCTTTCATTTGGGCTGTATTGAAACCCTCTACAGAATCGGCTAATTCTAAATAATAATGTCCTCCTTTAATATTGAGCTTAACGAGTTCTGCCGTTACCCAGTAAGCATTTTCACCGTACGTACGATTGATCACGCTTTTGACGCTTTCAACCAGTTGGGTAAGGGTGAAAGTTTTTTTCATTGTATAAACTTAATAGAATAATCTTTAAATTCGAACAAATGAAACTTGTCAAATGAAACTACTGCTGCCTTTTCTATTTCTTTTTTACCTTCCGGTCTTAGCACAAATACCTAGCTATGTACCAGTAAATGGTTTGTTGTCTTATTATCCATTCAACGGCAATGGCAATGACCTCAGCCCATTTAACAATCACCTCACCAACAATGGTGCTACACCAACAGCGGATCGTTTTGGGAACGCGAATGCCGCCTATGATTTCGATGGCATCAGCTCTTTTTTAACCCGAACAAACCCAAGCTATACATTTAATTCAACTTCTACATTTACGGTCTCTTTTTGGTATAAGCGCGTGAACACTGCAAGTTTAGGCATCCCAATCATGCATGCCACTACGGCAAGCGGAAATTTTGTTTGGATATTCCAATTAGCGAGTTTAAATATGCAATTTGGCACCAACAAACAAGGGTCGGCATGGATTTGGGCGCAGAGTACCACAACTACAGATGTTTGGACCCACATTGTCATGGTTTATAATGCTGGGCAAATGACCCTTTATAAAGACAATGTTGCCGCAGCTACAGGTACTTTCAATCATACCGCAGTCAGTAGCACCACCCTTCCTTTATTGATAGGTAAAGGCGTTGGCGGAAGTCATTTTTACGGCCAAATAGATGATATTGGGATTTGGAACCGTGCACTGAGCCAATGTGAAATCAATGACTTATATACATCGAGTACAACCTTAACCGGACTTAGTGCAGGCCCTGACCAATACGCTTGTAATGGCAGTCAGATTACCTTATCTGCAACAGGAGCTACAACCTATATTTGGACACCAAATATTGTAAATGGAAGTACTTTCTCCCCGACTATTAGTCAGAATTATACCGTTACTGGCTTTGATGCCAATGGTTGTTCAAGTTGGGATCAAGTAGCGGTAATAGCTCAAAATGTCAACGTCAATGCAGGGCAAGATTTATTTTTGTGTTCAGGTGATTCCGCACAATTAAATGCAACTGGGTATCCCGGCATACAATGGTCGGGGGGCATTAGTAACAATGTTCCATTTCTTCCAAACCAAACTCAAATATATATTGCAAGTGCTAGCAATGCGAATGGTTGCACAGATTCAGATACCGTGAGTGTAATCGTGAACAGTTTGCCACAGATAAATGCCGGCCCTGACCAATCGATCTGTTTTGGTGAAGAAGTTATTTTATATGGTACAGGCGGAATCTTTATGTTTTGGAGTAATAACATCGCAGACAGTATTCCTTTTGTACCCCAAATAAGCGGTTCTTATGTATTAACAGGGGCAAGTAATGAAGGCTGTATCGGTACCGATACTGTTTATGTAAGTGTGAACGACGCCAGTAGCAACAACATTACAGCCTCGGCTCTGGATAGTTATAGTTTGAACGGGCAGACCTATACCTCATCGGGTACTTACACACAAATACTGACCAATGCTGCTGGCTGCGACAGTTTGCTTACCCTCAACCTTACCTTAGATTTTACCGGACTTTCAGATTTTAACAACAAGGATTTCTCCGTTTATCCGAATCCGGCCAATGAATCGGTCTTTATTGAATTTGAGCCAGCAAATATTGGTTCTCTATTGGTAATTTATGATGCTTTAGGCAGAATTCTACTTGAAAAAACCCTTCACCAGGAAAAAACCAGCATTGATCTTCAAGAGTTAAATAGCGGAACTTACACTATAAGGATAGGTTCAAAAAGTAAAAGGCTTGAGGTTTTGAGGTAAAAGAAAGCTAGGCCTCAACCAATAAAATGTAATTGTTCTTTTTACCCTTTCCTAACAAGGCGTAACGGCCGTTAATGAGGTGCTCAGGAAGTAAAATGAAGTCTTCACCGACCTTTTCTTTATTGACTGAAATGGCATTGGCTTTGAGCTCTCGGCGCGCCTCACCATTCGAACTTAAAAAGTTTGTTTTGGCAGCTAGTGCATCTACAATAGATAGCCCTGTGCCAAAATCAGATAGTGAAATTGAAGCCTGTGGAACGCCTTCAAACACAGCAAAGAAATCTTTTTCAGAGAGCGCACGAAGATCTTCGGCAGTAGATTTGCCAAAAAGGATATTACTAGCAGCTATTGCGGTTTGCAAGGCAGCAGCGCCGTGCACTCGGGTAGTGATGTCTTCAGCTATTGCTTTTTGCAAGACGCGCAAATGTGGCGCTTGGGTGTGCTCAGCTTCAAGCGTGGCAATTTCTTCTTTGCTACGCAGCGTAAAAATGCGAATATAGTTAGCGGCATCGGCATCTGACGCATTCAGCCAGAATTGATAAAAGGCATAAGGGCTCGTCTTTTCTGGGTCGAGCCAAACCGAACCACTTTCTGTTTTGCCAAATTTGGTGCCGTCCGCTTTTTTAATCAAGGGGGTGGTGACCGCATAGGCCTCACCGCCGGCTTTTCTGCGAATGAGCTCCGTGCCCGTAACGATATTGCCCCATTGGTCTGAGCCACCTAGTTGAAGAATACAGTTGTGGTGTTTATTGAGGTGGTAAAAATCATAGCCCTGCACCAACTGATAGGAGAACTCTGTAAAAGACATCCCCGTTTCGAGCCTTTTTTTGACAGAGTCTTTGGCCATCATGTAGTTGACAGAAATATGCTTACCGACGTCGCGTATAAAGTCGAGGAAAGACATATTTTGGAACCAGTCATAGTTATTGACCATTTCGGCTGAGGTTTCACCACAATTGAAGTCAAGAAACGCCTCGAGCTGTTTGCGTACAGAAGCCACGTTGTGGTTGAGCGTGTCGGCATCTAGCAGGTTGCGCTCTTGGCTTTTGCCAGATGGGTCTCCTACCATGCCTGTGGCGCCCCCAACCAGTGCATAAGGCTTGTGACCAGCGCGCTGAAAATGAACAAGGGTCATGATTTGGACCAGATGCCCAACATGCAGGGAATCTGCGGTAGGGTCAAAACCGATATAGCCAGCGGATACTTTTTTGAGGAGTGCTTCTTCGGTTCCGGGCATGATGTCGTGGATCATGCCGCGCCATTGGAGTTCTGCGATAAAGTTGCTGGGCATTTTACTTTGTTAATTCTTTGAATACTTCTTCTAACGATTTCTGATCTACTTTTAAGGTTAGGATCAGCCAATTTTCTTTTTGGGCGTATTGCGCAATTGCCTTTCTGAGGTCTGATATGGTGACCGATTCGATCAGCCAACCGTGGTCTAGAGCTTCGACCTTACTGATACCAGGTATTTTAGAGAGTTGTGATTTAGTGACTTTGGCATCAAACTCAACGTAAACCGTTTGGTGTTCGAGCTCTTGTTGGAGTGTTTTGGCGGTGTCGTCTGCTACAATTTGACCTTTAGAAATAATGATAACGCGGTCGCAGATAGCCTCGACCTCTTGCATGATGTGCGTAGATAGGATAACTGTTTTTTCTTTTCCGATATTTCGGATAAGCTCTCGGATTTCTACCAATTGGTTGGGATCAAGGCCGGTGGTGGGTTCGTCTAAAATAAGCACCTCTGGATCGTGGATGATGGCTTGTGCCAAACCAACGCGTTGGCGGTAGCCTTTGGACAACGCGCCGATTTTTTTAAATTGCTCCACCTCTAAACCAACCGCACTGATCATTTCTGAAACGCGGGCTTTCAAATTTTTGATTTTGTAAATGCGCCCAACAAATTCGAGGTATTCGCGCACATACATATCGGTGTAAAGCGGATTGTTTTCTGGCAAATAACCGATGATTTGACGGGTGTCGAGCTTATCGATATC
>JGI25910J50241_10000561_pt1 | contig 12558 bp, 13 predicted proteins | sample LauGreSBDMM110SN_3_FD_50241 | JGI IMG/M metagenome (IMG submission 50241) | reverse complement strand
ACCCCGCCATAACTGGCGATCAAGCGCGAATGCATGCGGTCGTACAAAACACCGATGCACAAGAACATGGCGGCTGACACAAAGCCGTGCGCAATCATTTGCACCAAGGCGCCACTCACGCCCATGGGGGTGAAGATGAAAAAGCCCAGGCTGACAAAACCCATGTGGGCCACCGACGAGTAGGCCACGAGTTTTTTCATGTCCTCTTGCACCAAGGCCACCAAGCCCACGTAAATCACCGCCACCAGCGACAAGCCAATGATCAACCAGGCCCATTCGCGCGATGCGTCGGGCAAGATGGGCAAGGAAAAGCGCAAAAAACCATAGGCGCCCAGTTTGAGCATGATCGCCGCCAGGACGGCCGACCCACCGGTGGGCGCTTCGACGTGCACATCGGGCAACCAGGTGTGCACAGGCCACATCGGCACTTTGACGGCAAAGGCGGCAAAGAACGCAAAGAACAACAGGGTTTGGGCCTGGCTGCCCAAGGGCAGTTGGTACCAAACGGCCAGATCAAAACTGCCGCCCGACTGGGTGTAGAGATAAATCAACGCCACCAGCATCAGCAAAGAACCCAGCAAGGTGTAGAGAAAAAACTTAAAGGCGGCGTAGATTTTGTTCGGGCCACCCCAAATGCCAATGATGAGGTACATCGGGATCAAGGTGGCTTCAAAAAACACGTAAAACAGCATGGCATCTTGCGCGGTGAAAACCCCCACCAGCAAGCCACTGAGGATCAGAAAGGCCCCCATGTATTGGTTGACACGCTCGGTGATGACCTCCCAGCCAGCCAGCACCACCACGGGGGTGATGAATGCGGTGAGCAACACAAACCACAAGGAGATGCCGTCCACGCCCAAGTGGTAATGCACCTGGAAGCGCTCAATCCACAATGCCTTTTCCACCCACTGCAAGGCTGCGGTGTCCAGTTGAAAACCGGCATACAACGGCAGGGTGACCAACAAGCTGATCAGCGCGCCCACCAATGCCAACCAGCGCACGGCCTTGGCATGCTCATCCCGCCCCAAGGCGAACAACAGGCCTCCAAAAACGATCGGCGTCCAAATGGACAGGCTCAGCAAACCCATGTGTTTTCTCTTTTCGTGGTCATCGGGCTGTGGCTCATGGTTGTAACCACACAAACCAAGTCATCAACAAGAACACCCCCATGATCATGGCCAGTGCATAGTGGTAGAGGTAACCCGTTTGGCCCTTGCGCACCCATAACGACACACGGTTGACCCAGCGCCATGAACCATTGACCACGGCCCCATCAATCAAGGCTTGATCACCCCAGCGCCAAAAGCCCGTTCCGATCCAACGCGCGCCACGCGCCAACACCTGTTCGTTGAACGCATCCAAGTAATATTTGTGATCCAACAAGGTGTGCAGCGGTTGCAGCACTTTTTGAATCGCAGCAGGCCAAGCCGTTTTGACCATGTACAGCACATAGGCCAAGGCCACGCCAGCCACCGCCAACCAAAATGGTGCTGTGCTCAAGGCATGGCTGGCCATGGCCAGCGGGCCGTGGAATGCCTGGGCCAATTCATGCATCGCGTGGTGCTTGTCACCGTTGACGGTGATGGCATCGGCAAAGAACTCACCAAACAGCATGGGGTCGATGGTGAAGAAACCGATCAGCACCGAAGGAATGGCCAGCAAAACCAATGGCAAGGTGACCACCCATGCCGATTCATGGGGCGACGTTGAGGCACCGTGCGCATGGTGGTCATCGTGGTGATGGGCATCCGGGTTCAGGTGGTAACGCTCGGGGCCATGAAAGACCAAAAAGTACATGCGAAACGAGTAAAAAGCCGTGACAAACACACCGGCCAGCACCGCAAAATGGGCAAACCCAGCGCCAGGCAAATGGCTCTCAGCAACCGCTTCAATGATGCTGTCTTTGGAATAAAACCCAGAAAACAAAGGCGTGCCGATCAAAGCCAAGGAGCCCAACAAAGCGGTGATCCAAGTGATGGGCATGTATTTGCGCACCCCGCCCATCCAGCGGATGTCTTGGTTGTGGTGCAAGCCCATGATCACCGAGCCAGCCGCCAAAAACAGCAAGGCTTTGAAAAAGGCGTGGGTCATCAGGTGAAACACCGCCACAGAATAAGCCGAGGCCCCCAGGGCCACCGTCATGTAACCCAGTTGCGACAAGGTGGAATACGCCACCACGCGTTTGATGTCGTTTTGGATGATGCCCAAAAAACCCATGAACAAGGCAGTGATGGCCCCAATGACCAGCACCACGCTCAGGGCGGTGTCGGACAACTCAAAGAACGGCGACATCCGAGCCACCATGAAAATGCCCGCAGTCACCATGGTTGCGGCGTGTATCAAGGCAGAGATCGGTGTGGGGCCTTCCATGGAGTCGGGCAACCACACATGCAGAGGAAATTGGGCCGATTTGCCCATGGCACCCACAAACAATCCGATACAGATCACAGTCACCAACAACCAGGATGTGCCGGGAAAGGTGAGCGTGGCCAGTTCGGGGGCTTTGGCAAAAGCCTCGGCATAGTTGAGGGTTCCCGTGTAAGCCGCCAACAAGCCAATGCCCAGGATGAAACCAAAGTCACCCACCCGGTTGACCAAGAAGGCTTTCATATTNGCAAAAACCGCCGAAGGTTTATTGAACCAAAAACCGATCAACAGGTAAGAGACCAAGCCCACGGCCTCCCAACCAAAAAACAATTGCAACATGTTGTTGCTCATCACCANCATCAGCATCGAGAAGGTGAACAAGGAGATNTAGGCAAAAAAGCGGTTNTAGCCCTCGTCTTCATGCATGTAGCCAATGGTGTANATGTGAACCATCAAGGACACAAAGGTCACCACNCACATCATCATGGCGGTCAGGCCGTCGACCAAAAAGCCGACTTCCATTTTGAAACCGTCCACCACCATCCAGGTGTAGAGGGTTTCNTTGAACCGCGCNCCTTCCACGGCCACGCTGTACAAGGTCATGGCCGAGATCACCAAGGAGATGAACACGCCCAAAATGGTCACGCTGTGGCTGACGCCGCGTCCAATGCGCCGCCCACCCAAGGCGGTTCCCAAAATACCGGCCAGGGCCGAGCCCAGCAGTGGGGCCAAAGGAACCATCAAAAGTTGGGTGGCGTTCAAGGTGCTATTCATGTTGTTGGTTGGCCCGTGCTGTCAGCCCTTGAGGTTGTCGAGTTCTTCCACATGGATGCTGGTTTTGTTGCGGAACAACAAGACCAGAATGGCCAAGCCAATGGCAGACTCAGCAGCGGCCACGGTGAGGATAAAAAAGACAAAAACCTGGCCGTGCAAATCACCCAAGAAATATGAAAAGGCCACGAAGTTGAGGTTGACGGCCAACAGCATCAACTCAATGGCCATCAGCAACACAATGAGGTTTTTGCGGTTCAAAAAGATGCCGGTGACCGACAAAGCAAACAGGATGGCCCCGACGGTCAACATGTGACCCAGCGTCAAACTCATGGCTGCTCCTGGGCTTTGGGGGGTGCAGGACGCACCGGTTCGATCTTGACCAGCTGCACGCGGTCCGATGCCTTGACGCGAACTTGCTCACTGGGATCTTGGTACTTGCTGTCTTTGCGCGAGCGCAGGGTCAGGGCAATGGCAGCAATGATGGCCACCAACAAGATGACNGCCGCCACTTCCAAGGGGTAGAGGTATTGGGTGTAAATCAAAATGCCCAACTCTTTGGTGTTCGACGCTTGGGCCAAGGGNTCGGTGGCGCTGTTGGCGAAAGTGGCAATCGGCTGGGTGGATCGAAAGCCACCCATCAACACGGCGGCCAACTCAAGGGCGATCAATGCGCCCATGGTGGCCGCCACAGGGAAGTGNCGCCAAAAGCCTTTGCGCAAACTCTCGATGTTGACATCTAGCATCATCACCACGAACAAAAACAACACCATCACGGCACCCACATAGACCAGCACCAAGGTGATGGACAAGAACTCGGCCTTGAGCAACATCCACAGACCAGAGGCTTGGAAAAACGCCAACACCAAATACAAGGCCGCATGCACCGTGTTGCTGGCCGTGATGACCCGGAAAGCCGCGAACAGCATGACCGCGGAAAACAGGTAAAACAAAGCGGAAGTGGTGTCCATGGCGTTCAACGGTATTTGGCGTCCGCCGCTTTGTGCGCGGCAATTTCGCGTTCGTATCGGTCACCAACAGCCAGCAGCATGTCTTTGGTGAAGTACAAGTCGCCACGCTTTTCACCGTGGTATTCGAATATATGGGTCTCCACAATCGAGTCCACGGGGCAGCTCTCTTCACAAAAGCCACAAAAAATGCATTTGGTCAGGTCGATGTCGTAGCGGGTNGTGCGGCGCGAACCGTCATCGCGCACGTCTGATTCGATGGTGATCGCCATGGCCGGGCACACGGCCTCGCACAGTTTGCAGGCGATGCAGCGTTCCTCACCGTTGTCATAACGGCGCAGCGCATGCAGGCCCCGAAAACGCGGGCTTGCGGGCGTTTTTTCCTCGGGAAACTGCACCGTGATCTTGCGGGCGAACATGTATTTGCCGGTCAGGGCCATGCCCTTGAACAACTCCAAGAGCATGAAACTTCTGATGAAGTCACGCCAAGAAAAAGGGGAACGGGTTGCCAAGCTGGTCATTGTGGGTTTCTCCGCATCATGGCCACAGGGTCCAAGGGCTTTGCATCCACAAGCCCACCACCACCAACCACACCAAGGTGGCTGGAATAAATACCTTCCAACCCAATCGCATGATTTGGTCGTAACGGAAACGAGGGAAAGTGGCGCGCACCCAAATGAACATGGTCACCACCACAAACACCTTGAGGCCCAACCAAATCCAACCCGGGACGGCATTGAACAAGGGGCTGTCAATCGGCGGCAGCCAACCGCCCAAGAACATGACCACCGAGAGCATGGAAACCAAGAGCATGTTGGCGTATTCGGCCAAGAAGAACATGGCAAACGACATGCCAGAGTACTCAATCATGTGGCCGGCAACGATTTCCGACTCACCCTCGACCACGTCAAAGGGGTGGCGATTGGTTTCGGCCAAACCTGCGATGAAGTAGATGATAAAAATTGGAAACAGGGGCAACCAATTCCACGACAAGAAATTCAATCCACTGTCAGCAAACTGGCCCTTGGCCTGTCCCATCACAATGTCGCTCATGTTGAGGCTGGATGAAACCATCAACACCACCACCAAGCAAAAACCCATGGCAATTTCATAGCTCACCATTTGGGCCGAGGCGCGCATGGCACCCAAAAACGCATATTTGGAGTTCGACCCCCAACCCGCGATGATCACGCCATACACCTCCAAAGAGGTGATGGCCATCAAGAACAACAACCCGGCATTGATATTCGCCAAGGCCACTTCGGGGCCAAAAGGCACCACAGCCCACGCGGCCAAGGCCGGCATGATGGTCATGATGGGGCCCAATATGAACAAGGGCTTGTTGGCCGCCGTGGGCAAAATGATCTCTTTGGTCAAGAGCTTGAGCGCATCGGCAATGGGCTGCAGCAATCCCAACGGTCCAGTGCGGTTGGGCCCCAATCGAATTTGGGTAAAGCCGATGGCTTTGCGCTCCCACAGGGTGAGGTAGGCCACACACCCCATCAAAGGCAGAACCACCGCCACGATTTTGATCAGGGTCCACAGCACAGGCCACATCACCGAGGTCCAGGCCGGAAATGCGAACAAGCCCTGCCCCGCGAAGAAAATCGCATCAACCATGGCTCACCTCGGCACGGGCATCGGCGGTGCGCTGCAAGGGTCCAGAGCGGCGCACCAGACCATCCAACTGATAAATAGAAGCCGTCACAGGCACCTGGGCAGTGGGCGAGATATCGATCGCGGCTTGCGTCTGATTGGACAAGCGAGATGAGGTGTCCGGGCCCCAAGCCTTTAGGCGCACTTGCTCCAAAGTTTCAAGCTCAAAACCGGGCAGCCCGAGCATGTGACCGAGACGCGCAAGACCTTCCAACCCGGGCGGGCTTCGCCCAAGGGCTTGACCACCGCATGGAAACTTTGCGCCACGCCTTCGGTGTTGAAGAATGTGCCAGCGGTTTCGGTAAAGGGCGCAATGGGCAAGAGCACATCGCTGATGTCCATATTGGCCTTGAACGGCGACAAGGTGACGACCATCGGCACTTTGGCCAAATGGGACACATCCGACAAAGAGCTGTCAAATGCAGGCTCGGTGTTGAACAGCAACAAAGCCTGAAGTTGACCTTGCAGCATTTGGGCAGCGTTCAAGCCTGTTTGCTGTGGCCGCGCGTTCACCACCTGCGCACCCACGGTATTGGCCGCTTCGCCCAAAAAGCCCACGCTGGCTTGGGTGTGTTCAGCAATCCAATTGGCCAAGGCGAGCAACGAAGAGGCCTTGGGGTGGTGTGCAGCCGCATTGCCCAACAAAATGGCTTTGCGCTCACCACCCATGAGGGCTTTGGCCATGGCCACCGCATGAGCAGAAATTTGGGTTACCTCCACCGGTGCGGCAATGCTCAGCAACTGGGCCAGGGCCGCGGCCACCTCGGCCAGGGCTTGTGGCCACTGTGCGGGCTCGGTGATCCACGATTGTTGAACCGGCATCGCCCAGTCACGCAGGCGCTCGTTGATTTGCATCACCTGGCCACCGCGCCGGGCGGCCTGGCGGATGCGCTGGGCCAACAAGGGCTGGTCTTTGCGCACATGGGTGCCCACCAGCAGCACACGCTGAAGCGCGGACAACGAGGCCACCGAGGTGCCCAACCAACGCACCGCGCCGTCATGCTGAAAATCCGATGCCCTCAAGCGGGTGTCGATGTTGTCACCGCCCATGCCACGCACCAATTGCGCGGCCAAATGCAACTCTTCGGCCGTGCTGTGTGGGCTGGCCAACAGGCCCCATTGTTGGGGGCCGTGGTCGGCATTGATTTGCCGCAAGCCATTGGCGACATATTCGAGCGCCGTGGCCCAATCCACTGTCAGCCACTGGCCGTTTTGCTTGAGCATGGGCTGGGTCAGCCGATCTGGGCTGTTGAGTGCTTCGTAGGAGAAGCGATCGCGGTCAGCGATCCAGCATTCATTGATGGATTCGTTTTCAAACGGCACCACCCGCATCACTTGGTTGTTTTTCACTTGCACGACCAAGTTGGCGCCCGTGGCATCGTGGGGGCTGACCGAGCGGCGGCGGCTCAGCTCCCAAGTGCGTGCGTTGTAGCGAAACGGCTTGCTGGTCAAGGCCCCCACAGGGCAAATGTCGATCATGTTGCCGGATAGCTCGGAGTCGACCGTGGCACCGACAAAGGTTTCAATTTCAGAGTGCTCGCCGCGATGGGACATGCCCAGCTCCATCACACCAGCGACTTCTTGGCCAAAGCGCACACAGCGGGTGCAGTGGATGCAGCGGCTCATCTCTTCCATGCTCACCAGCGGGCCAATGTTCTTGTGGAACACAACCCGTTTTTCTTCTTGGTAGCGGGAGGCACTGCCCCCATAGCCGACCGCCAAGTCTTGCAACTGGCACTCGCCGCCCTGGTCGCAAATGGGGCAATCCAAGGGGTGGTTGATGAGCAAGAACTCCATCACCGATTTTTGGGCCTTGACCGCTTTATCAGATTGGGTGCGCACCACCATGCCTTGGGTCACCGGTGTGGCACAAGCGGGCATGGGTTTCGGGGCTTTTTCCACTTCGACCAAACACATGCGGCAATTGGCGGCAATGCTCAGCTTCTTGTGATAACAAAAATGAGGGATAAAGGTGCCCGCCTTTTCAGCGGCATGCATNACCGTGCAGCCCTCTGCCACTTCCACTTTTTTGCCATCGAGTTCGATTTCAACCATGGTGTGTGCTCAAGCCTTAAACAGGCACCGAGACCATGCAGGTCTTGTGCGTGATGTGGTGTTCAAATTCTGCGCGAAAGTGTTTCAACATGCCGCGCACGGGCATGGCTGCCGCGTCACCCAGGGCGCAAATCGTGCGGCCCATGATGCTTTCGGCCACGCTGTCAAGCAAGTCCATGTCGCTGGGGCGGCCCTGGCCGTTTTCGATCCGGTCCACCATGCGCCACAACCAACCCGTGCCTTCGCGGCAAGGGGTGCATTGGCCGCAAGACTCGTGCATGTAAAAGTAGCTCAATCGCTGCAAGCTTTTGACCATGCACCGGCGCTCATCCATGACGATGACGGCCCCAGATCCCAGCATGGAGCCTGCTTTGGCAATGGCGTCGTAGTCCATGGTGATGTCCATCATGATGGACGCGGGCAGCACAGGTGCAGATGAGCCCCCTGGAATGACGGCTTTCAAGGCGCGCCCCGAGCGCATCCCACCCGCCAATTCGAGCAAGGTGGCAAACGGGGTACCCAATGGAATTTCGTAATTGCCGGGTCGCTCCACATCTCCGGAAATGGAGAAGATTTTGGTGCCCCCATTNTTGGGTTTGCCACAGGCCAAATAGGCAGCGCCGCCGTTGTTGATGATCCAAGGCACCGCCGAAAAGGTTTCNGTGTTGTTGATGGTGGTGGGCTTGCCGTACAAGCCAAAACTGGCGGGGAACGGCGGCTTGAACCTCGGCTGACCTTTCTTGCCTTCCAAGGACTCGAGCAAGGCGGTTTCTTCCCCACAGATATAAGCGCCAAAGCCATGGGTGGCGTGGAGCTGAAAAGAAAAGGACGAGCCCATGATCTTCTCGCCCAAATAACCAGCGGCCCTCGCCTCCTCCAAGGCTTCCTCAAAACGCTCATAGGTTTTGAAGATTTCGCCGTGGATGTAGTTGTATCCCACGCCAATGCCCATGGCATATGCCGCAATGGCCATCCCCTCGATCACGATGTGGGGGTTAAATTGCAGGATATCGCGGTCTTTGAAGGTGCCGGGCTCGCCTTCGTCGGAATTGCACACCAGGTATTTGGCGCCAGGAAATTGGCGCGGCATGAAGCTCCACTTCAGGCCGGTGGGGAAACCAGCTCCCCCACGCCCGCGCAATCCAGACTCTTTGACAATGGCGATCACTTGATCTTGCGTCAAGCCCTCGGAGCCATCTTGTCCCAAAATTTTGCGCAAAGCTTGGTAGCCGCCGCGCGACTCATAGTCTTTCAGGCCCCAATTGCTGCCGTTCAAACCGGCCAAAATTTGCGGTTGTATGTGCCGCCCGTGGAAGCTAGACTCCAGGCCCTGGGCTTGAAATTGGGAAATCAATTGCTGCGCATTCATGGCGTGGCCTTCTCCATCGCAGACTGTCGCAAGCCGTCAACCAACTGGTCAAGTTTTTCATGGCTCATGAAGCTGCACATGCTGCGGTCGTTGACCAACAAGACGGGCGCATCGGCACAAGCGCCCATGCACTCACCGGGTTGCACGGTGAACATGCCATCAGCCGTGGTACCCCCAGACTCAACGCCCAAACGCTCACACAAATGGGCCAAGGCCTGAGCACCATCGCGCAACTGGCAGGGCAAGTTGGTGCAGACATTGATTTTGAAATGCCCCACTGGTTTGAGGTTGTACATGTTGTAAAAACTGCTGACCTCACGCACAGCCATGACGGGCATGCCCAAATACTGGGCCACGGCAAGTTCACCTTCNGGGCTGACCCAGCCGGCTTCTTGCTGAACAATGGACAAGCAGGCCATGACAGCCGANTGGCTTTGATCGGCGGGGTACTTGGCCACCTCTTTGGCAAAACGCTGCGCAGTGGCGTCTGACAAGGCCATGGGCGCGAGGACGGGTGCGCTGTTGCTCATCGGTCAATTTCCCCAAACACAATGTCCATGGTCCCAATGATGGCCACGGTGTCCGCAATCATGTGGCCACGAGACATTTCGTCCATGGCTGCCAAGTGGGCAAAGCCCGGNGCCCTGATTTTCAAACGGTAAGGCTTGTTGGCGCCGTCACTGACCAAGTAAATTCCAAATTCACCTTTGGGGTGTTCAACCGCCGCATAAGCCTCGCCCTCAGGGACGTGAAAGCCTTCGGTGAAAAGCTTGAAATGGTGGATCAACTCTTCCATGTTGGCCTTCATCGCCTCGCGNGCAGGCGGCGCCACTTTGTGGTTGTCGGTGATGACCGGNCCAGGGTTTTGGCGCAACCATTGGACGCATTGGGAGATGATGCGATTGGATTGGCGCATTTCAGCCACCCGCACCAAATACCGGTCATAGCAGTCCCCGGTTTTGCCAATGGGTATGTCAAAGTCCATGCGGTCGTAGACATCGTAGGGCTGTTGCTTGCGCAAATCCCAAGCCACGCCCGAGCCCCGCAGCATGGCGCCGGTGAAGCCCAAGTTTTTGGCCCGCTCTGGCGTGACCACGCCAATGCCCACGGTGCGCTGCTTCCAAATGCGGTTGTCGGTCAACAAGGTTTCATACTCATCGACAAAGGCCGGGAAACGGCGGGTGAAGTCGTCGATGAAGTCGAGCAAACTGCCCTGGCGGTTTTCATTCAACCGGGCAATGGCACGCTCGTTTTTCACCTTGCTGAGTTTGTACTGCGGCATGGTGTCGGGCAAATCACGGTACACGCCACCCGGGCGAAAGTAGGCGGCATGCATGCGCGCGCCGGAAACGGCTTCGTACATGTCAAACAAATCTTCGCGCTCGCGGAAGCAATAAATCAGGATGTTCATCGCACCGCAATCAAAGCCGTGGCAACCCAGCCACAACAAGTGGTTGAGCAAGCGCGTGATTTCGGCAAACATCACCCGGATGTGCTGGGCCCGCTCGGGCACTTCCAAGCCCATCATTTTCTCAATCGCCAAACAATAGGCGTGCTCGTTGCACATCATCGAGACGTAATCGAGCCGATCCATATAGGGCAGCGACTGGATATAGGTTTTGCTTTCAGCCAACTTTTCGGTGGCACGGTGCAACAAACCAATGTGCGGGTCAGCGCGCTGCACCACCTCGCCATCGAGTTCCAGCACCAAGCGCAGCACACCGTGGGCCGCAGGGTGCTGCGGGCCGAGATTCAATGTGTAATTTTTGATGTCAGCCATGGCTCAGTGCGGTCCGCCGTAATGCTCTTCTCGGATGATGCGCGGCGTGATTTCACGCGGCTCGATGGTGACCGGTTGATAAATCACCCGTTTTTGTTCAGCGTCATAGCGCATTTCCACATGGCCCGAGGTGGGAAAGTCTTTGCGGAAGGGATGGCCAATGAAACCGTAGTCGGTGAGCAAGCGGCGCAAATCTTCGTGGCCGTCAAAGATGATGCCAAAGAGATCGAAGGCTTCGCGTTCAAACCAATTGGCCGAACTCCAGATCGGGTTGATCGAGGCCACCCGAGGCAAATGCTCGTCGACTGCAAACACGCGCAATCGCAAGCGCCAGTTGTGCGTCAACGACAACATGTGGCAGACCACGGCAAATCGGGGGCCATCTGTGTAGCTGCTGTGGGCCCCGTCTTTGTAAGCCGAGTAATCCATGCCACACAGGTCAATGAGTTGCTCAAAAGCCAAGCTGGGGTGGTCGCGCAAGCGCTGGGCCACAGACAGATAAGCCGTTGACGCCACGGTCAATGTCAACTCACCCAAGTGAAGGTCGAGTTGAACCACGTCAGCGGCCAACACCGAATGCAAAGCACTTTGAAGCACATCGAGACGATCACTCATGGCAGTTTCTCAACGGGCAATGGTGTTTTCGCGCCGGATTTTGCTTTGCAATTGCAAAATACCGTACAACAGCGCTTCGGCTGTGGGGGGGCAGCCGGGCACATACACATCCACCGGCACGATCCTGTCGCAACCGCGAACCACAGAATAGCTGTAGTGGTAATAGCCACCGCCGTTGGCGCAAGATCCCATGGACAAAACCCAGCGCGGCTCACTCATCTGGTCATAGACTTTGCGCAAGGCTGGGGCCATCTTGTTGCACAGGGTGCCCGCCACAATCATCAAGTCAGACTGGCGTGGGCTGGGCCGAAACAACATGCCAAAACGGTCAATGTCGTAGCGGGCTGCACCCGCGTGCATCATCTCGACCGCACAGCAGGCCAAGCCAAAGGTCATGGGCCACAAAGACCCGGTTTTGGCCCAATTCACCACCGAGTCGTATGACGTGGTGATGAACCCCTCTTTGAAGACGCCTTCAAGTGACATGGTTTACTCCCAATCCAGCGCCCCTTTTTTCCACTCGTAGGCGAAACCAACCACCAAAATGGCCAGGAAAATCATCATGGCCCAAAAGCCAACGGGACCAATTTCCTTCAGGGCCACAGCCCAAGGAAATAAAAATGCAATTTCAAGGTCGAACAAAATGAACAAAATGGCCACCAAGTAGTAGCGCACATCGAATTTCATCCGCGCATCTTCGAACGCCTCAAAACCACATTCGTAAGGGGAATTTTTAGCCTCATCCGGGCGCTGCGGCCCCAAAAAATAGCCAATCGCTTGCGGCAGCACCCCGATGGCCAGACCCACCAAAATAAACAACAAAACGGGGAGATAGGCTTCAAGATTCATGACAGTTTCGCCCCTGGGGTCAGGAAATGAATAGGGACTGTGAACCCCAGCGCTGACAAGAATATGACATCCTGAACCGGGAGAGTGGGCGATGAGCTGAGGTGTCTGGTCATGGGCTGTGATCAACC
>JGI25910J50241_10000560_pt1 | contig 12564 bp, 13 predicted proteins | sample LauGreSBDMM110SN_3_FD_50241 | JGI IMG/M metagenome (IMG submission 50241) | reverse complement strand
GTTTCCGGCCAGCGCGCCACAGCCGTCTGGCCGCCGTACACTTGGCGCCCCACCGCCACCAGCGCAAGCGAGTCCGGCGGCAAATACATATCCACCCGGCTGCCAAACTTAATCAGGCCAAAGCGTTCGCCCGCCAGAAGCGCATCGCCCACTTTAGACCAGCACACAATGCGGCGGGCCAGAATGCCGGTCATTTGCGTGACGGCAATCGGCCCGTGCGCTGTCTGCAATCCCACAAGATTAGATTCGTTTTCGTCGGCCGCCGGGCTGAACGCCGGCACAAAGCGCCCGGGCACATAATGCAATGGCGCGCACTTCGGCTGCGCACGGGCTGCGCTGCACATGCACATCAAGCACGCTGAGGAAGATGCTGATGCGCAGCGCCTTGCCGCCCAGAAAGAGCGGCTCGTCCACCACATCTATTTTGCGGATGCGCCCGTCGGCCGGCGCCAGCAGCAAGTTTGCGCCGGCGGTTTCCGGCTGCCGGTCCGGGTCACGGAAAAAGTTGCCCACCAGCAGCAGCAGCAGCGCACCGCTGGCTGCCAGCCAGTACCACTGCAGCCACGCGCCGACCCCAATCAGCACGGCCAGCCCGCCCACAATTGCCGGAACTTCGCGCAGCGAGATGATTGCCGCGCGCGTCATCCAACCATATGCAGAAGCTTGCGCCGTGCCGGCGCCCCCAGCAGCAGCAGCAGCGGGCCGCTGGCNGCATACATCACGGCCACGCCAAAGGGCAGCGCCTGCCAGCCGAGAGCAGCGCCACACACAGCCAGCAGTCCAGCCGGCAGCAGCCANGCGGCAGCCGGCACCTGGCGCAATGTGGAATGCTTGGGGTAGCCAAACGGGCTCACCATCAGGAACGCCACCAACATCACCACCGGTGCCCAGCCCCACGCCATTAACCATTGCTGCCAAAAGCCGGCCGATACAATGAACATGGCCGCCGCCGGAATCGGAATGCCTTCAAACCAGCCGGGGCGCTTGGCGCTGCCGGCGGCAAAACGCGCCAGGCGCAAAGCACCGCAGACGGAATACACCAGCGCTGCGGCTGCAGCAATTGGCAGCGGCACGCCCCCCAGCAGCAGCAAGTGATGCGCCAGCAATGCCGGCGCAACGCCAAACGTGACCACGTCCGCAAGGTTGTCCAGCTGCTTTCCAAACGCCGTGCGTATGTTCAGCCTGCCGGCCAGCCCGCCATCCAGCACATCCAGCGCCGAGCCCAGCCAGATGAGCAGGCCCGCCACCAAAAAGTCCTGCGAGTCCAGCAAGATGATGGCCACTACGCCCACCACCAGCGAACCAAGCGACATGGAGTTGGGCGCCAGCCGCAGCAGCCGGCGGGCCATGGCGTCTTCGGACTGCACCATGCGCTGCGCTCGCTATCCGCCGCTGGGCAGCGGCCGGCGCAGGGATTGCAAGCGCGCGGGCGGCATATTCAACATTACAATGCGGCTGGCAAACTCAAACTTGGCGCCAAACTCATTGATCACAGACAGCGAACCATTAATTTGGCCGGCTTTTTGCGCATCTCCGAACAGGCGATTCATGCGATACCAAAACAGATATTTGACGTAGCTAAAAGCGCCGCCGGGCTTGAGCAGGTCCATTAACAGCTGCAGTATGGCCCGCGTCTTGGCAGCGGGAAAGCAGGTGAACGGCAGGGTTGAGAGGATGTAGTCGTAGTGCGCGTCGTAGTGATGCATCAGCAGGTCCGCGTTTATCAGCCGGATCTTAATGCCGGGCCGGTCCAACAGCCCATCGCGCTCCAAGCGCAGCCGGAGATCGTGCGCCAGCCGGCCGTTAATTTCAATCACATCCAGACAGTCGCCCGGCTGCAACATGGCAGCAATCTGGTGCGTAATTGCGCCATTGCCGGCACCCACCTCCAACACATGCATCGGTCCGCGCGGATGCGCCAGCGGAGCGCCAAATGCACGCCCCAGAAAGCGCGAGCTAGGCCACACGGCACCCACCTCAAAAAAGTTGTCCCGCACTTCCCGCAGAAAATTAATGTAATTCATCATGATTGCTAAAGAACCTGGAACTTGTTTTTCATTATATCCGAACCAGCCGCAGCACCCGGTTGAGAGCGCGGCGCAGGAACTGATCCACCATAAATAATCTGCGGCGAGTTTAGCACACAGCAAACAGCCGGCGCTGTGGCTTGGGTGGGCTCAGCGGACGGAAAATAATTCGGCAGAACCGGATGCCGCAGCCGCGCAGCACAAAACCGCCAAACCTAAAACTGTGGTACGCTTGCGGCGTGGCAATCCTAATGTGCGCGCACCATCATCGGCAATATTCAACCGCACCCCGGATTTGACGGACTAGTTTCGCGCACCAACTAAAGCAGAAACCCACCCCGCCGCCGGGGTGGGTTTTTTTATTCAGGAGCAATTATGCAACGCACCGACATCCGCCTGGGCCTGCCCAGCAAGGGCCGCCTCGAAACCGCCAGCCTCGACTTTTTGGAGCGCTGCGGGCTGCGCGTGGTCAAGCCCAACCCGCGCCAGTATCAAGCCGGCTTGCCGGCCATCCCCGCGCTCAATGTTTTGTTCCAGCGCCCCGGCGACATTGTTGCCGGCGTGCGCAGCGGCAGCCTGGATTTTGGCATTACGGGGCTGGACAGCATTCAAGAGCTCAGCGGCGAAACCGGCGCGGTAATTACCCTGCATGATGCGCTGGGCTTCGGGCAGTGCAGCCTGGAGCTGGCCGTGCCGGAAGAGTGGGCGGCCGTGCAGAATGTGGCCGGCCTGGCGCAGCACGCAGCGCACATGCGCCGCGCACTGCGCGTGGCCACAAAATATCCGCTGCTCACGGGCGCCTTCCTCAGTGCCCGCGGCCTGCCCGCTTGCGAGCTGATCAGCGCCGAAGGCACGCTGGAGGTGGCGCCCAGCATTGGCTACGCTGACCTGATTGCAGACCTGGTGGCCTCCGGCCTCACCCTGCACGACAACCGCCTGCGCGCACTGCCGGATGGCTGCATCCTGCGCTCGCAAGCAGCGCTGATTGGCAACCGCAATGCGCTGCAGCAGCGCCCGGCAGTGCTGGCGGTTGCACACCAGCTGCTGGAGTTTGTGGAGGCGCACTTGCGCGCTGATGGCTATCACCTGCTGATTGCCAACATCCGCGGCGAATCAGAGGCGGCGATTGCGGCGCGCATGTTTGCCGAAACCAGCCTGGGCGGGCTGCAGGGGCCCACCATCTCACGCGTGGCCGGGCGCGATCCGCAAGCCGGCATGTTTGCCGTGCAGATTGTTGTGGCGCGCGAGCGCATCGGCGCTGCGGTCAACGAGCTGCGCGCCATTGGCGGCAGCGGCGTGGTGGTCTCGCCGGTCACGTACATCTTTGAAGAGGAGCCGGCGCGCTTTGCAGCCCTGCAGCGCGCGCTGGCCGGGCGCGCCTGAGCAGCGCCAACATGCTCACCATTTGCACCGATGTAGACGAGGCGCGGCGCACCGTGCTAAACCGCGCGGCTGCCGCCAGCGCGTACCCCGCGGAACTGCTGGAGCGCATTGCCGTGCTGTTTGGCGCAGCGCTAACGCCCGCCGCAGCCGTGGCGCGCATACTGCAGGAGGTGAGCCGCGACGGCGATGCCGCAGCCGCAGCCTGGAGCCTGCGCCTCGATGGCGTGGCCGCCGCGCCGCTGGCGGTTCCAGCAGCGCAGCTGGCCGCAGCAGCCAGCCAGCTGCCCGCAGAATTAAACGCCGCACTGCAGCTTGCAGCGCAGCGCATCCGCGCCTTTCATGAGCACCAGCAGCCGCGCAGCTGGAGCAGCACTGCGCTGGGCGGGCAGCTGGGCCAGCGCGTGGTGGCGCTGCGGCGCGTGGGCATTTACGTGCCGGGCGGCAGCGCGCCGCTGGCTTCTTCGCTGCTGATGGCCGCGCTGCCTGCGCGTGTGGCCGGCGTTGAAGAGATTGTGGTGTGCACCCCGCCCGCGCCGGCGGGCCAAGGCGTGGCTGGCGCCATCTTGGCTGCGGCGCAGCTGGCCGGCGTGCAGCATGTGTTCCAGCTGGGCGGCGCGCAAGCAATTGCGGCCATGGCCTACGGTACGCAATCCATTGCGCGCGTGGACAAGATTGTGGGGCCGGGCGGATTGTTTGTGACGCTNGCGAAGCAGCAGCTGTATGGGACAGTGGGCCTTGACGGGCTGGCGGGCCCCACTGAAACCGTGGTGGTGGCCGATGCGGCTGCCAACCCGGANTGGGTGGCTGCCGACATGCTGGCACAAGCCGAGCATGATGTGCTTGCCACCGCCATCCTGCTCACCGACTCCGCAGCGCTGGCGGCACAAGTGCTCGCCGCGCTGCAGCGCCGCATGCAAACGCTGCCGCGCCAGGCAGTGATCGCGCAATCGCTGGCGCAGCGCGGCGGCATTGTGGTCACGCCGGATGTAGCCACAGCCGTGGCACTGGCCGATGAGTTTGCGCCCGAGCACTTGTGCCTGTGCGTTGCCAACGCCGCGGACTGGGCGGCGCGCGTGCGCAATGCCGGCGGCATATTTATTGGCGAGCGCTCCTTTGAAGTGCTGGGTGATTACGTGGCCGGGCCCAGCCACATCATGCCCACCGGCGGCAGCGCGCGCTTTGCATCGCCCTGCAATGTGCTGGATTTTGTGCGCATCATGAGCATCATTGAGCTGGACGCGCAAACCGCCGCCAGCCTGGCGCCGGCTGCGGCGCTGCTGGCCCAAGCCGAGCAGCTGGATGCCCACGCCGCAGCTGCGCTCTGCCGCAGCAACTGAGACATCCACCAATGAAAAATAATACCAACCAGCCGGGAGGCACAAGCGCGTGGACACCCGCGCAGTTGGTGCGGACTGCTGTCTTGGAGATGCGCGCATATACGCCCATCCTGCCGTATGAAGTGCTCTCTGCCCAACTGGGCTGTGCGCCAGAAGATATTTTGAAGCTGGACGCAAACGAAAACTTGTACGGAGCAGTGCCCGCCGTGCGCGCCGCACTGGGCGCGCTGCCCTACCCGCACATTTATCCGGATCCGGAAAGCCGCGCGCTGCGCAGCTTGCTGGCGCAGCACACCGGCGTGCCGGCCGCGCAGCTGGTGGCCGGCGCGGGCGCCGACGAGCTGATTGACCTGACGATGCGCATGCTGCTGGATGCCGGCGATGTGCTGCTGGACTGCCCGCCGACATTTGGCATGTATGCAAACTGCGCGCACATACAGGGCGCGCAGGTGCTGGCCGTGCCGCGCCGCGCGGATTTTTCCCTGGACATGCCGGCGCTGCGCGCTGCGGTTGCGCAGCACAAGCCCAAGCTGCTGTGCCTTGGCTCGCCCAACAACCCGGACGGCAGCCAGCTGGCCGATGCGGAACTGCTGCAGCTGCTGCAACTGCCGCTGGTGCTGTTGCTGGATGAAGCCTACATCGATTTTGCCGGCGCGGGTGCCAGCCGCATCACATGGCCGCTGCGCCACGCAAACCTGGTGGTGCTGCGCACCTTTAGCAAGAGCGCCGGGCTGGCCGGGCTGCGCGCGGGCTACGGCGCATTTCCCGCAGCGCTGGTGGAGCATGTTTGGAAGATTAAGCCGCCCTACAACCTGAGCGTGGCCGCTGATGCAGCCGCGCGCGCAGCCCTCGCAGCAATGCCGGCGGTGCAGGCGCATGTTGATGCAATTGTTGCGGAGCGCGCGCGCCTGGCTGCCGGGCTGGCACAGGTGCCATACCTGCAGCCCATTCCCAGCGCGGCAAACTTTGTGCTGTGCCGCGTAACGGGCCGGCCGGCGCAGCAGCTGCAGGCGCAGCTGGCGCAGCAGCGCATCCTGGTGCGCTACTTTGACAAGCCCGCACTGCGTGACTGCGTGCGCATTTCGGTGGGGCAGCCCGCCCACACAGACCGGCTGCTGCAGGCCTTGCACGCGCTGCCGGCTGCCTAAGCGCGCCTGCCGTCACACCGCGCCATATTTACAGCCGTAACAACCAATTCATCAGGGAGCACAGCATGCGCACAGCCACCATCACCCGCACCACCAACGAAACTGAAATCACCGTCACGGTAAACCTGGACGGCAGCGGCCGGCATGAGATTGCCACCGGCATCGGTTTTCTGGACCACATGCTGGCGCAGGTTGCGCTGCATGGAATCGTGGACATCACTCTGCAGGCGCGCGGCGACCTGCACATTGATGTGCATCACACGCTGGAGGATTGCGCACTGGCACTGGGGCAGGCGCTGGATGCGGCACTGGGCGCGCGCACCGGCATCAACCGCATGGGCGCGGCTTGGGTGCCGATGGACGAAGCGCTGGCGCAGGTGGTGCTGGATTTGTCCGGGCGGCCGTATGCTGTGGTGCATGCGGAATGGCACACGCCAACAATTGGCGCAGTGCCCACCAGTTTGCTGGCGCACTTTCTGGAGTCGCTGGCGGTGACGCTGCGCGCCAACCTGCATGCGCGCGTTGCCTACGGCCGCGACGACCATCATCAGGCCGAGGCGCTCTTCAAGGCGCTGGGGCGCGCGCTGCTGCAGGCGGTACAGCTGGAGCCGCGCCGGCAGGGCGTGCTGCCCAGCAGCAAAGGCAAGCTGTGACCACGATTGCGCTGGTGGATTACGGCAGCGGCAATCTGCGCAGCGTGGAGAAGGCGTTGTGCGCCGTGGGTGCCAGCGTGCAGCTGGCGCGCAGCGCAGCAGAGCTGCAAACAGCGGACAAGATTGTGCTGCCCGGCGTCGGCGCGTTTGGCGATTGCATGCGCAGCCTGATGGCTGCCGGCCTCGGCCAGGCGCTGCTGGCACTGGCGCACAAGCGCCCGCTGCTGGGCATTTGCGTGGGCATGCAGCTGCTGTTTGAGCGCAGCAGCGAGCACGGCGAGCACGCCGGGCTGGGCCTGCTGCCGGGCGTGGTGCGGCGCTTTGAGTTTGCTGCCGGCGCGCCGGAGCGCGTGCCGCACACGGGCTGGAATGTGGTGCAGCCCGCACTTGAGAGCCCGCTGCTGCACGGCCTGCCGGCTGGCAGCCACGCATACTTTAATCATGGCTACTACTGTGATGCACTGCCCGCCGATACGCTGGCGTGGTGCGAGCACGGCTTGCGCTTTAGCGCCGTTGTGGGCCGCGCTGCCATCTACGGCATTCAGTGCCACCCGGAGAAGAGCCAGGCTGTGGGGCTGCAGATGCTGCGCAACTTTGTGGAGCGCGGATGAACGCGGGCGCAGCCTTTACCGTGTATCCGGCAATTGACCTGCGCGCCGGGCGCGTGGTGCGCCTGCAGCAGGGCGATCCGCTGCGCGAGACCGGCTACAGCGGCACGCCGCTGCAGATTGCGCAGCAATGGCTGGCGGCCGGTGCGGCATGGCTGCATGTGGTTAATTTGGACGGTGCATTTGGCGAAGACGGCGCTGCCAACGCGCTGGCACTGGCTAGCATCCTGCGCAGCGGCGCGCGCGTGCAGTTTGGCGGCGGGCTGCGCACGCTGCCGGCCATCGAGCAGGCGCTGCAGTTGGGCGTGGAGCGCGTGGTGCTGGGCACTGTTGCCGCCACAGAGCCCGCGCTGGTGGCAGCGGCGCTGGCGCAGTTTGGCGCGCACCGCATTGCTGCGGGCATCGACGCGCGCGCCGGCGAAGTGCGCATCAAGGGCTGGGCTGCGGGCACCGGCGGCAGCGCATCAGCTTTGGCTGCCACGCTGCAGGCGCAGGGCGTGCGCACCATCATCTTTACGGATGTGGAGCGGGACGGCATGCAGCAGGGGCTCAACCTTTTAGAAACCTGCGCGCTGGCGACCAGCAGTGGCTTGCANGTGATTGCATCCGGCGGCGTNCAGGCCGCAAGCGATGTGCACGCTGCGCGCGCAGCCGGNCTCGCCGGCGTGATTGTGGGGCGCGCGTTGTACGAAGGCCAGGTGCAGCTGCCGGCGCTGTTGCGCGAGCTNGCTGCGGATGATGCGCGCNGGGTGCGCACCTGATGCTGGCGCGGCGCATCATCGCCTGCCTGGACATTGACCGCGGGCGCGTGGTGAAAGGCGTGCGCTTTGAGCAGCTGCGCGATGCCGGCGACCCGGTGGAGCAGGCGCGCTGCTATGACGCATGGGGCGCGGACGAGCTTGTGTTTCTGGACATCTCCGCCACCCACGAGGGGCGGCAGACAACGCTGGAAACCGTGCGGCGCGTGGCGGACTGCGTGTTCATTCCGCTGACGGTGGGCGGCGGCGTGCGCAGCGTGGCAGACATGCGCGCATTGCTGCTGGCCGGTGCCGACAAGGTGAGCATCAACTCCGCCGCCGTGCGCGAGCCGCAGCTGCTGACGGCCGGCGCTGCGCGCTTTGGCAGCCAATGCATGGTGCTGGCAATCGATGCGCGGCGCGTGCCGCAAGCGCAGCCGCTGCGCTGGGAGGTGGTGGTGAACGGCGGGCGTGTTGCCACGGGCCGCGATGCGTGCGCGTGGGCGGTGCAGGGTGTGGCTGCNGGNGCCGGCGAAATTTTGCTGACCAGCATGGATGCCGATGGCACGCGCGCCGGCTTCGACCTGGAGCTGACGCGCGCAATTGTGGCCGCCGTGCCGGTGCCCGTGATTGCCAGTGGCGGCGCCGGCAGCCCGCAGCATTTTTGTGCGGTGCTGAAAGACGCAGGCGCCGCTGCGGCGCTGGGTGCATCAGTTTTCCATGACCGGCAGCTCACCATTGCGGATGTAAAGCAAGCATTGCAAAGTGCGGGACTGCCCGTTCGGAGCCAAGTAAATGAACCCTGAACCAGAATTAAAGTTTGACGAGCATGGGCTGCTGGCTGCGGTGGCGCAAGATGCCGCCAGCGGGCAGGTGCTGACTGTGGCGTGGATGAATGCCGAAGCGCTGCGCCTCACGCGCCAAACGCGCGAGGCGCATTTTTGGAGCCGCAGCCGCCAGTGCCTGTGGCACAAAGGCGCCACCTCCGGCAATGTGCTGCATGTGGTGGCGCTGCATGCCGACTGTGACGGGGACACATTGCTGCTGCGCGTAAACCCGAGCGGCCCCGCCTGCCATACCGGCCGGCCATCATGCTTCTTTCAAGAGCTGCAGATTGGACAAGAACTGCGCTGAGCCAGTGTAATTGCTAAACTCTGCTCATTGAAGCGTGCGCTCACAGTGCTACCCACTGTGCGCACGCGCTCGGCCCCCGGCCGCCAAAACTAAAACATGCCCGCGCCAAAAACCGAAGTAGTCCGGCTCGAAAAGCTATCCAAACACTATGTTGAAGGTGGCCAGCTGCGCCCCATTCTGGATGCGGCCGATGCAACCTTCTGCACCGGCGAGCTGGTGGCCATCCGCGGCCGCAGCGGCACCGGCAAAAGCACGCTGCTCAACCTGATTGCCGGCATCGACGAGCCGGACTCCGGCCGCATTTTTGTGGAGGGCCAGTGCGTCACTGANTTGTCGGCGCGCCGCCGCACCGAGTTCCGCCGCGACCACATCGGCTTTGTGTTCCAGTTCTTCAACCTCATTCCCACGCTGACNGTGTATGAGAACGTGGCGCTGCCCGCCGAGCTGGCAGGCGGTGCGCACGCACGCGCCGTNACAACGCGCGCNCTGCAGCTGCTGGAAGAAGTGGGCCTGGCGGCGCGNCGCGATGCATTNCCGGACAAACTTTCCGGTGGCGAGCAGCAGCGCGTGGCAATTGCGCGCGCGCTGGTGTGCGACCCGCGCCTGGTGCTGGCGGACGAGCCCACTGGCAATTTGGATGAAGCCAACAGCCAGCTGGTGATGGACCTGCTTGACCGCGTGACGCGCCGCGACGGGCGCAGCCTTTTGATTGTCACTCACAGCCGGCGCGTGGCGGCGCTGGCCGACCGCGTCTTTAATATTACCCACGGCCGCCTCGAGCCGGACGCGGGTTAAGGTGCTGACCCGCACTCTGCTGCTCACTGGCGTGCGCGACATGCAGCGCCGGCCCGTGCAACTGGTGCTGATGCTGCTGGGTGTGGCGCTTGGCGTGGCGGTTGTGGTGGCCATCGACCTTGCCAACACCAGCGCCAGCCGCGGCTTTGCGCTCAGCGCCGAAACAATTGTGGGGCGCGCCACGCATCAAATTCGCGGCAACTCCGGCGTGGTGCCGGAAGGCATTTATCGCCAGCTGCGCACAGAGCTTGGCCTGCGCGCAGCCGCACCGGTAATTTCCGGCACGGTGCTGGCGCCAGACTTGGACGGGCAGCCGCTGCGCATCATGGGCATTGACCCATCCGCCGAGGCGCCCTTCCGCAACTTCCTTGGCACAGGCGGCGCGCTGCCGGTGGACTTCACCGGCTTTTACACGCAGCCCAACAGCGTTGTGGTGCCCATTGGGCTGGCGCAGCGCTACGGCCTGACACCCGGCGGCCAGTTGCGGCTGCTGGCCAATGACCGCGAAGTGCGCGTCAATGTTTGGGCGGTGCTTGACCCCGGCACGGACGGCTTGCGCCGCGCACTGGATGGCATGCTGCTGATGGATGTGTCCACGGCACAAGAGCTGCTGGGCATGCAAGGCAGCCTGTCCTATGTGGATTTGATTGCGGCGCAGCCCGAGCTGCTGCTGCTGCAAAAGTGGCTGCCCGCCACCGTGCGCCTGGCGCCGGCCACCGAGCAAACCAAAACCATCGGCAACCTGGCCGACGCCTTCCAACTAAACCTGTCTGCGCTCAGCCTGCTGGCTTTGGTGGTGGGCATGTTTCTCATTTACAACACGGTGATGTTTTCGGTGGTGCAGCGCCGCGCGGTGCTTGGCACGCTGCGCGCCCTGGGCGCCACCGGCCAGCAGCTGTTTGCGCTTGTGATGCTGGAAGCAGCTGTCATTTCCGCCGTGGGCGCAGCCGCCGGTGTGGGCTTGGGCTGGGTGCTGGGGCAGAGTGCGGTGCGCCTTGTAACGCAAACCATCAACGACTTGTACTACGTGAGCACCGTGCGTGATGCGCCGCTGGCCGCCTTCACGGTTGCCAAAGGCGTGCTGCTGGGCATTGGCGCAAGCCTGTTTGCCGCTGCGCTGCCGGCTTATGAGGCGGCGCGCGTTGCGCCCGTCACCGCCATGCGCCGCAGCTCGCTGGAAGACCGCGTGCGCGGGCAAATTCCGCTGCTAAGCCTGATCGGCGCACTGCTAATTGGCTGCGGTGCGGGCGTGCTGTTTGGCGTTCCCACTTCGCTGGTAGCCGGCTTTGCGGGCATGTTTATGATTGTGCTGGGTGCGGCGCTGCTGGTGCCGGGCACCACACTGCTGCTGATGCATGTGGCGGGCTTTGCGCTCGGGCGCATTGTGGGCACGCTGGGGCGCATGGCCGCCCGCTCGGTAAGCAAGTCGCTCAGCCGCACGGCTGTGGCAATTGCCGCACTGATGGTGGCCGTAAGCGTCACTCTGGCTGTGAGCATCATGACGCGCAGCTTCCGTGACACCGTCATCAACTGGCTGGAGCTCACCCTCAGCGCAGATCTCTTCATTACCGCGCCGGTCATCGGCACCACCGGGCCGGCATCCACGCTGTCTGCCGCGGTGCTGCCCAGCGTGCGCGCGGTGCCTGGCGTGCAAAGCGTGGAGACCATCCGCGCCACAACCGCTTTCAGCCAGTTTGGCGAGGTGCGCCTGGCAGTGTTTGATGCGCGCATGCAGCGCGACCGGCGTGTGTACCGCTTTGAAGCCGGCACGCCGGAGCAGATTTGGGATGCGGTGCAGGCCGGCAGCGTGCTGGTGAGCGAGCCGTTTGCCTACCGCCACGCGCTGCCGCGCACTGGCGCCAGCGTAACACTGCACACCGATCACGGCGAGCAAACTTTTCCGGTGGCAGCCGTGGTGTATGACTACGCCTCCGACCAAGGCGTGGTGTTCATGGCGCGCGCCGTGTATGACCAGTATTGGGATGACCGCGGCGTGACTTCGCTGGCGGTGTCCGTTGCGCCCGGCTACACGCCGGATGGCGTGGCTGCCAGCCTGCGCACTGCACTGGCGGGCAGTGCGCTCAGTGTTGTATCCAACCGCGCGCTGCGCGAGCAGGCACTGCTGGTGTTTGACCGCACCTTTGCCATTACGGATGCGCTGCGCGTGCTGGCGGTGCTGGTGGCATTCATTGGCGTGTTGAGCGCATTGATGGCGCTGCAGCTGGAGCGCACGCGTGAGCTGGCCACCATGCAGGCCGTGGGCCTCGGGCGTGCGCAGCTCAACGGCCTGGCACTGATGGAGACGGGCCTGATGGGCGCGGCTGCCGGCCTGTTCTCGCTGCCCACCGGCTATGTGCTTTCCTACGTGCTCATTTATGTCATCAACCTGCGCTCGTTTGGCTGGACNATTCAAATGCAAGTGCCGGCGCTGCCGTTTGCGCAGGCGCTGCTGCTCAGCATTCTGGCTGCGCTGCTGGCAGCCGTGTACCCGCTCTGGCGCCAGCACCACATGCCCGTGGCAGCCGGCTTGCGCCAGGAGTAGGCAGCCGCCAACCCGCCAATGCGCGCCACAATTGCAATNGGGTTTGCCGTGCTGCTGGCTGCGGGCGCTGCGTGGCTGTGGGCCGCGCCGCCGCCAGCCGCCGCCGTNCCGCAGCTGCAGCTNGCCAGCGCACCGGTTACGGGCTTTGCCAAGGCCTACGCGCCGCGCAGCTTTCAGCTGCCGCTGGACAACGGACCGCA
>JGI25910J50241_10000547_pt1 | contig 12657 bp, 14 predicted proteins | sample LauGreSBDMM110SN_3_FD_50241 | JGI IMG/M metagenome (IMG submission 50241) | reverse complement strand
GGGATCCTACCGATAAAACTGCTTTGCGTATTGATTTATGGACGAAGGATATGATGGTGGATGAAATGGCCGACTTTTTCTATCAAAATTTAATGGGCATGGGTGAAACCTATTTAAGAGCAACACAGGATCAAGCAATCGCAAATGACTTTAAAGAGTTTGCCTATTCGTTTTATAAAAAATTTAGTGCAAGTCAAATAGCACAAAACAAATAAATAATTTAAGTTATGAGTTTAGAAACTGAAGTGATGTCCTTATTGAAGGATGCAATGAAAAATAAGGATGAAGCAATGTTAAGAGGCTTAAGGGCCATCAAAGCTGAAATTATAAAAGNAAAAACCGATCCCGGAGCCAATGGTGAAATATCCCCTGACACGGAATTAAAGTTGTTGCAAAAATTAGTAAAGCAACGTAAGGACTCATTGGCTATCTATGAGCAACAAAGTAGACCGGATTTGGCAGTGAAAGAGTCAGAAGAGATTGCCATTATTGAAAAGTTTTTACCAGCGCAAATNAGTGAGGAGGACGTGAAAGCGGCTGTACAAGCTATTATTACTGAACTAGGCGCATCAGGCCCACAGGATTTGGGTAAAGTAATGGGCCTTGCCACCAAACAACTTGCAGGGCAAGCAGATGGTAAAATAATTTCGGCGATTGCGAAATCACTACTTACTACTTAATTATGTGGTTAGATATTTTAACAGGCACCCTATTGATTGTTGCAATTCTGCAAGGCTTACGTAATGGTTTAATCAAAGCGATACTTTCCTTTTTTTCATTTTTCATAGGGCTAATTGTTGCCTATCAATTAGCAGGTTGGGTAGCGAGCGTATTAAAACAATATACAAAAATAGAAAGCCATTGGCTGCCTTTTATCTCCTTCATAATTGTTTTGTTAGTGGTATTATTTTTAATCAGATGGGTTTCTGGTTTATTACAGCAAACCGCGGACCTTTTGATGTTAGGCTGGCTGAATAAATTATTGGGTATTGTACTCTATGGTTTTATTTACTTTACTATTTGGAGCGCCTTGGTCTATTTTTTACAAATTTTAGGGGTGCTGGAGGCGGAAAAAATGAAAGATGCGTATAGTTATTCCTACTTGCAAAAGTGGTGGCCCTATTGTATGGAAAAGATGAGCCACTGGCTGCCCTTTATCAAAACAACTATTGGCACTTTTTCAAATCCTTTTACCTAGCCAGTGGTAGCTAACAACGAATGGATGGTGAGTCGATTTATCTTCATTTAAACGCTCTTTTGGTCGTTATAATTTCGTTAAATTTTGTATTGTTCAAGGTGTTTAAAATTACCCTATTTTGGCATTATTTACAATGATTTAAGTATCTTTAACCGCATTATAAAATAGTAAATTACGCATTAAATAATAGTGGGTAATTTATCTGTTCAACTTAAGATATGATGGAATACGAAATACAAAAAGACGGAAAATTTAATTACCTGGAGGTAGGCGAGGGGGAAACCCTTATGCTTTTACATGGCCTATTTGGGGCACTCAGTAATTTTTCTGGTTTAATTGAAAAATTCAGACACACCCATAAAGTGGTGGTCCCTATATTGCCATTGTTCGATTTGGATTTATTACATACCACTGTCACTGGGTTGGCCAAGCATGTGGAACAATTCATTGAAGCAAGGGGGTATCAAAATATTCATTTATTAGGCAATTCCCTTGGAGGGCATGTAGGGTTGGTATATATTTTAAAACATCCTGCAAAAACAAAGTCACTTATTTTAACTGGCAGTAGCGGGTTGTATGAAAATGCCATGGGCGATACCTATCCTAAACGTGGCGATTATGAATACATTAAAAATAAAACAGCGCAAACATTTTATGATCCTAATGTAGCCACGAAGGAATTGGTGGATGAGGTTTTTGAAATTACACGTAATCGTATAAAAGTGATTAAAGTACTTGCCTTGGCAAAAAGTGCTATTCGAAATAATTTAGGCGCTGAGTTAAAAGAAATAAAACAACCCACTTTATTAATTTGGGGTAAAAACGATTGTGTGACACCACCAATGGTGGGCGAGGAGTTTAATAAATTAATTCCAAATAGTCAGTTGCACTTTATAGATAAATGTGGTCACGCACCCATGATGGAAGTGCCAGATGAATTCAATTCAATTTTGGAAAAGTTTTTAACTGAACTACCTAAATAAATAATTTGAAATGTTAGCATCCTCCATCGCAATATCAAATTTTCCTTTGCTTCATTTTGAAGATACGGCTTCCTTTGCATTACAATGTATGGAGGATTATGATATACAGCATCTGCCATTAGTGAAGGAGGAATTTTTTGTTGGATTGGTCAACAAGGAAGACCTTTTAAATCTTGCTACTGATCAAACATTAATTCATTTGGCCGATCAGCTTACCCGCTTTGGCATTTTAGGTTCCATGCATTTTACTGCGGCTTTGAATTTGTTTTCTAAAAATGAGCTATCACTTTTACCAGTGTTAAATGAGCAACAGGAATGTACTGGGGTGATACTTCAAAAAAATTTAAATGATTTGTTGGCTCAATTTTTAGGCGTGGATCATCCGGGTGCCATCATTGTAGTTTCAGTGTCACCTTATCAATATTCACTAGCCGAGTTAAGCCGTCTCGTTGAAACAAATAATGCACAAATATCCCAGTTAAACACCCATTTCGACGAGGCAACTGGGGCACTTATTATTACGATCAAGTTAAATAAAGAGGAAGCGGATATAATTATAGCCACGCTTCAAAGATACAATTATCAAGTAGTTCATTATTTTGGTAACACCATTATGCATAATGATATTGAAGATCACTACCACCACTTAATGAACTATTTAGATGTGTAAGATTTTTCGATGCTCCTTTCTTTTATTATTTTTTATCATCGGTGTTGCTGCTAATTTGAAAGCGCAGATTCGTATTAACGCCATACAGGTGGAAGGAAATAAGCGTACAAAAAATTATATTCTATTACGAGAGCTGCCTTATCATGTGGGCGATCAAATTAACAAGGACTCATTAACTATTTTAAATACACTATCGCAACAGCAACTCTTTAATACTGCTTTGTTTTTATCTGTTAAAGTGACGCCTATTTATCCAGTAAGAAATGATAGTAGTATTGTTGACATACAAATTCAAGTAAAGGAAAGATGGTATTTTATACCAACACCCTATTTCAAGTGGATAGATCGTAACTTTAATCAATGGTGGACTGAACAAAACCGAAGTTTGGATCGGGTTAATTACGGNGTCACTTTGAGTCAAAAAAATGCTACNGGTAATAATGACAAATTAGTTATTGGATTTATTGGCGGGTACACACAACAAAATATCATTCAATATCAATTNCCTTTTTTTGATAAAAAATTAAAATATGGTGTTGGTGGAGGTTGGCAAAACTATAACCAAAAGGAATTTAATTATAAAACCGAGAAGGATAAGCAGGTATTTGNAAAAACCAANGATATTATTAGAAAAGGATATCGCGCTAATGTAAACTTATCCTATCGCCCTAATTTATTTGAGCGATATTCCTTACAGTTGGGATATGGTAAAGAAGAACTATCTGATACTGGATTTTTAATTCAGCCTAATTTTTTAGCGACTCAAAAAAATGTGATGACTTATGGAGACATCACTTTTGGGTATACCAAAATTGCATTTGATTATAATGCTTATCCTACCAAGGGTACTGGAACTGAATTGTTTTTATTTCAACGTTTTTCTAAAGGGGCACCATATACTTCCATTCAGTTCAGAAAAGTAAAAGCACATTCTTTTTCGAAGCAAAATTTTATTTTCATTGAAACTAATTCACAAGTGAAATTTTTAGCTAATGATAACTATCTAGATCGTCGATTATTGGGCTATGGCAGTTTGCAAATGAATGGATTAGAATATTATGTAGCTGATGGAAATGCAGCGACCATTTTGAAAACAGCCTTTCATCATTCCTTAGGCAGCTTCACTGTTAAAAATCCGTTAACTCAAAAGTTTTTACCGGAAGTGAAATATGATTTTTGGATTCGCGTTTTTACCAATTTAGGGTATGTATATAGTGATCGCCCTTTAAATAGCAATAAATTATCTAATACCCTGATTAGAACAGCTGGTATTGGTTTAGATGTGATCAGTATTTATGATTTTGTGTTAAAAATTGACTATAGTGTGAATCAGCTTGGCGACAAAGGAGTATATTTACACGGCGGAATTAATTTTTAATTTAGATGAAAGTAGCAATATATAGTAGAGGGTTTGATTTGGATCAGCGACAATCTTTAAATGCATTGTTGTTGGAATTGCATAAGCATGATGTTGCCATTTGTATTTTTCATGACTTATTACAAAAATTTGAACTTTGTGCCCCTAGTAGCAAGGAAGCGTATATTCCATTTACATCTGCTTATGATTTACCTGAAAACATTGATTGTTTGATTAGTTTGGGAGGCGATGGTACTGTTTTAGACTCGGTTACTTTAGTGGGGGATTCAAATATTCCCATTTTAGGAATTAATTATGGCCGATTGGGTTTTTTAGCATCAATTTCAAAAGACGAATTATCCTTAATGGTGGATGCGCTTATGAATCGCACCTATGTTATTGAAAAGCGGGCATTGATTCACTTGGATGCAAATATTCCTGTTTTTGGCGCAACGCCCTATGGACTTAATGAATTTGTATTGCATAAGAGAGATACTTCCCCCATGATTAAAATTCATACTTATTTGAATGGGGAGTTTTTAAATTCCTATTGGGCGGATGGTATTATTGTATCCACACCCACCGGGTCCACTGGTTACAATATGAGTTGTAATGGCCCCATTTTATTTCCTGATTCTGCTAGTTTTGTTATTACGCCTGTGGCACCGCATAACTTAAATGTGCGTTCCATTGTGGTTCCCAATACCTCCGTCATTTCCTTTGAAATTGAAGGCAGGACTGATGAATTGATTTGTGCTTTAGATGCGCGTAAGGAAATTGTTCCAAAAACAATTGAATTAGCCTTAAAACAAGAATTATTTTCCGTTAGCTTTATACGACTCAATGAGAATAGTTATTTAACCACATTAAGAACAAAATTGACTTGGGGCTTGGATAAAAGAAATTAGTTAGCATATGTTTAAAAGCGTTTTATTTTTATTTGTTTTCTTATGCTGTTCTCAATTTGTGATGGCGCAACATACTGAGTTGTCTGAGAACAAAGGAGAAGTTGGCTTGCTAATGGGGTTGGCGTCCTATCAAGGGGATATTGCACCTGATGTGCAGGTGTTTTACAGAAATTATGGTGCGTTTGTAAAAAAACAATTAAATAGTTATGTAGGGGTAAGATTAAATGTGGAAATGCAAAAATTGGCATCCCATGACATGCTATCCTTAGACCCTTATGCAAAATTACGAAATGCAAATTTTCAAATTAATACGATAGAGGCAAGTGCGATGGGTGAATTTTATTTTTTAAATTATATTTCAGGTTCCCGTAATAAAAAGTTTACGCCCTATGTTGGTTTTGGTGTTGGTTATTTGTATACCTTGGATACCATTCGCAATAATAATACCAGTGTTGTTATTTTGAGCACGGCGGCTTTATTAAATGGCGAACAAAAGCAATCGGCGCTGAACTTAACTTTCCCGTTGAACCTAGGTTTTAAATTTAATGTTTACCGCAGATTCAATATTTTAGCCGAAGCTACTTACAGATATTCTACCACAGATAAGCTTGATTTTATAGATGGAAATGCAACTCCTGTGACATTAGCTGCCCCTTTTGGCTATCAAGGTAGTGCTAGTGGGAATGACCGTTTTTTTTCAGCGAAACTGGGTATTTCTTATTCTTTCAATAATATTTACGGGATTGAACAATACAAGCCCAAGAAAAGCATCGGGTTATTCAATAGGTTTAAACGAAAATAACCTTGGTTTCGATTAATTTTGCAGTATGGACAACTTGGATTTAAATAGATTACCTAAACATATCGCCATCATTATGGATGGTAATGGTCGATGGGCGCAAGAAAAAGGACAGGACCGACTTTATGGGCACTTCCATGGGGTACAAAGCGTTCGTAATATTGTGGAAGCTGCATCAGAAATAGGCATAAAATACCTCACTTTATATGCGTTTAGTACCGAAAATTGGGATCGCCCAGCAGCCGAGGTTGCTGGCCTAATGAGTCTATTTGTGGATACCATTGCCAAGGAAGTGCCTGACTTGCATAAAAACAACATCAAATTGCACTTTATTGGCAATCTTTCTTTGTTACCAGATGATGCCAAAGCAGCCCTAGAAAATGCCACGCAAACCACCGCCAACAATACCGGACTAGAACTTATCATTGCACTTAGCTATAGCAGCAGGTGGGAGCTCATACAAGCGATAAAAAACATCGCCGAGAAGGTAAAAATTGGGCAAATGCAGCCCGATGATATCGAGGAGGCAACCTTGGAGGCAGCCCTTTCTACCAGTGCATTTCCGGACCCAGAGCTCATGATTCGTACCAGCGGAGAATACCGAATAAGCAACTTTTTATTATACCAGCTAGCATACGCTGAATTGTACTTTACAGAGACCCGTTGGCCCGATTTTCGCAAGAAAGATTTGATCGAGGCCATCCTTGATTTTCAATCTAGGGAGCGCAGATTTGGGAAAACCAGCCTGCAGGTTCAAACAAATGAGTAAAAAAATTAATATAACTATTTTGAGGTTTTAACAAAGACTTTGAAATATTACGAGTAATTTGCGACACTTTTAAAATAATAAATGTAGCCCCTTTGCAGATGCAGAAATTCTTTTCATTTTATATAGGATCTTTATTGGTTCTTTTTTTATCCTCGACTTCTTTTGCCCAGGTGGCACCCGTGAAGGATTCAGTTACACAGATTAATGTCAAACTGATGAACATTTTCAATCAAAAAGCCCCTGCCAAATACAAAATTCGGGACATTAAAGTGGTGGGAAATGAAAATTTTGACGAGAACTTATTATTGTCTCTTTCTACCTTGAATATTGGGGATGAAGTAGCCATTCCTGGGGGTGATAATTTTGCTAAAGCGATTCATAAATTAATGGATCAAAACTACTTTAGTGATGTAAGTGTTTATATAACGGACTTGGTCAATAATGAAATTGATGTTGAAATTGATGTGGTTGAAAGACCAAGGTTATCTAAGTTTAGTTTTTTAGGTGTTAAAAAGTCGGAAACCGATGAATTGTCTGGCAAAACTGGTTTAACCCCTAATCGTGTGATTACTGAAAATATGAAGATCACTGCAGTAGAAGGGATTAAAAAGTTTTATGCTGAAAAAGGTTTTCAGGATGCAAAAGTGGCGATCATCGAAAAAAAGGATGCCACTAAAAAGAATAGTTTATTGTTGGATTTTAAAGTGGATCGTGGTCCTAAAGTGCGTATTAATAATATCAATTTTGGTGGCAACTTAGTGGACGAAGTAAAACTGAAGAAAAGTTTAAAGGAGTTGCATGAAAAATCTAGAATGACGCTGTTTCCTGTGTATGACAAACCAGTGATTGTAAAAACAACACCCTATACTTTTGAACAATACATGTCCGAAAAAGGGTATTTAACTTTTACTAAAACTAGAAAATTTTTAAATCCTTACGTACGTTTTAAATTGTCCTCTTCAAAATATAGTGAGAAAAAATTTGAAGAGAGTCGTGATAATTTATTGAATTATTATAATTCATTAGGTTTTCGTGACGCTGTAATTGAAAAGGATACGCTTTATCACAATGCAGTAGGTAATTTAAATATTGATATTCAATTAAAGGAAGGACGTAAGTATTTTTTTGGAAATATTACTTGGAGAGGAAATACAAAATACCCGGACTCCTTATTGAGCAGTATTTTAAATATTAAAAAAGGGGAAATTTATAATAGAGAAATATTATATAATAAATTAGGCAAAACACAAACAGCGGAAGGTGGAGATATCAGTGGCTTATACCAAGATGATGGTTATTTGTTTTTTAATGTTGATCCCATTGAAACTGCTGTTTATAACGATACCATCGATTTTGAAATAAGAATGAGAGAAGGACCGCAAGCGACCATCAAAACAATTCGTATTGCAGGTAATGAAAAAACAAAAGACTTTGTCATTCGTCGTGAAATTAGAACCATACCAGGTGATAAATTTAGTCGTACATTATTGATACGTTCCCAAAGAGAAATTTCACAGTTAAATTATTTTGACCAAGAAAAAATTAAAATTGATCCTGTTCCAAATCCAGAAGATGGTACGGTAGATATTAATTATGGTGTGGAAGANAAATCAAGTGACCAATTAGAATTAAGTGCTGGATGGGGAGGCTTTATAGGACTTACGGGTACCTTAGGTATCACCTTTAATAATTTTTCTTCTAAAAACTTCTTTAAAAAATCTGCTTGGGATCCATTACCCATGGGAGATGGACAAAAGTTAAGTTTGCGGATTCAAAGTAATGGTAAGGCATTCCGTTCAACGAATTTTTCGTTTACNGAACCTTGGTTTGGGGGTATCAAGAGAAATACTTTAACGGTAAGTGTTTATAATACTAAGTATGGTCAAACTTATGATCTGCAAACGGGCATGTATAATCCAAATGCTGCTGATGATCGTTATATATCTACCACTGGNGCTACTGTTTCCTTTGGACGTCAGTTGCAATGGCCTGATGATTATTTCTCCTTAAGCACCGGCATTAACTATACGCGCTATACATTAAAGGAATATCCAATTGATCCAATTAATTTACCTAATTTTTCAAATGGTAATGTAAACAATGTCAACTTTAGGATTGCTTTACAAAGAACCTCCATTGATCAACCTACCTTTCCAAGAACAGGTTCCACTTTTTTATTGAGTGCGCAATTAACACCACCTTTTTCTTTATTTGATCCCAACTTTGGAAAAAGAGGAAACCCGTATCAATTATTAGAATACCATAAATGGCGTTTTAATGGGGAATGGTTTGTGCCATTAGGTAAACCAGCAGGCGAAGAACATAACAAACAATTTGTATTACGCTTTGCTGCTAAATATGGATTTCTAGGACGTTATAACTCGAATCTTGGGATTTCTCCATTTGAAAGATTCCAAGTAGGGGATGCAGGATTAACTAACCAATTCGCATTATTAGGATATGATATTATTGCACATAGAGGTTATCCTGTGTATGAATCATCCAATCCAAAAGTGAACCCTGACCAACAACAATCTCGCCAACAATTTACCATTTTTAATAAATATGCAGTTGAAATTAGATATCCATTAAGTTTNGCTGCAAGTAGTACTATTTTTGCTTTGGGCTTTTTTGAAGCAGCGAATGGATGGTATAGCATGAAGGAATACAATCCATTTAAGTTGCGTCGTTCCGTGGGTTTAGGTATGCGTTTTTATCTTCCTATGTTTGGACTTTTGGGATTTGATTATGGTATTGGTTTAGATCGATTAAATGGNACTAATACCTTAAAAGATGCAGGAAGGTTTACCTTTATGTTAGGTTTTGAGCCAGAATAGTAACTAAATAAAGTAGTCGAGTAATTTTTAATTTTGTTATTTAAATTATAGCTTATGAAATTCAATAAAGTTTTTTTTGTTTTAGTCATCTCTATTTTGACGGCATTTTCATCAAATGCACAAACAAAATATGCGATCATCAATACAAAGTATATTTTGGATAAAATTCCAGAATATAAGGAAGCGGATAAAAAATTAAAGGCTTTAGGTGATCAATGGCAACAAGAAATTGATCAAAAGCAAATGACCCTCGATAAGATGTATAAAAATTATGAGGCGGAGCAGTTTATGCTTTCTGATGACCTTAAGAAAAAAAGAGAAGACGAGCTTTTTGTGAAGGAAAAGGAGCTTAGGGACCTTCAAAAGAAACGCTTTGGTTATGAGGGCGATTTGTTCAAGGAACGCCAAAAAATGGTTAAACCTATCCAAGACAAAGTATATAATGCCGTCCAAAAATTAGCTACTGCTAGGGGATATGACTTCATTTTAGATAAAAGTGAAGGAATTACCATTATATTTGCAGACCCGAAACTGGACAAAAGCGACGATATTTTGAAGGAATTGGGTATCAATATTTAGTAAAACAAACAAATAGATTTTTTAAAAAAACAATTAGATATGAAAAAAGGTTTTTTATTTGCAGCCATTTTATTAGTTGCAGCCTCATTTAACAACACAGCATCTGCACAGGTTAAAATTGGTTATTTTGATGATCAAAGCGTCATTGCTTTATTCCCAGGTATCCAAGAAAAATTAGATACCGTTCTTAAATCTTACGCACAAGATTCTTTACAGGATGAGTATAACTATACTTTAAAGGATTATCAAGTAAAAGATAGTATCTACAAAAGAGATTCTGTTGATTTGTCTAAGCGTCCAAAAGCTTTACAAATGGCAACTGACGATTTAAATCGTCTNAAATACAAGTTGATTAACTGGCAACAATACCAACAACAATCTATGGAGCAAAAACAAGAATCATTGTTATTGCCTTTCAGACAAAAAATTGCTACAGCATTAGGAGAAGTAGTGGCTGAGCAAAAATATACAGTGGTATTAAAAGCTGAATCATTGTCTCCTTATACACAACCTTCGATTGTTGACAATTTAACCATTCGCGTTGCGATGAAGTTAAAATTGCCATTGCCAAAGGAAATTGAAGATGCATTCAAGGCAGCTACAGGCGGTGCTCCAGCAGCAAAGCCAGCAGCGGCAGCTAAAAAAGGATAATATTTTAAATATATTTTACTTAGAACCTCGTTGTTTACAACGAGGTTCTTTAGTTTTACCCAATAAAATAAATATATGTCTACTGCGCCAATTGGTGTTTTTGATAGCGGTTATGGTGGGCTCACTATCTTAAAGGAGCTCAAGCATACTTTACCTCAGTATGATTATATCTATTTAGGTGATAATGCGCGCGCACCTTATGGCCCTCGCTCTTATGACACGGTATATCAGTATACCCTAGAAGCAGTGAATTGGTTTTTTAACCAAGGGTGCTCTTTGGTTATTTTGGCTTGCAATACGGCATCTGCAAAAGCACTTCGTACTATTCAACAAAAAGATTTACCCAACATGGCCCCTGACAAAAGGGTGTTAGGGGTGATCAGACCCACCACTGAAATTTTAGGTAATTTTTCAACCACCCATCAAGTAGGTATTTTAGGAACATTGGGCACCATACAAAGTGACAGTTATCCTATTGAATTGGCTAAATTTTTCCCTGATCTTAAAGTTTTTCAACAGGCCTGTCCTTTATGGGTACCCTTGATTGAAAATGGGGAACATGATCAACCCGGAGCAGACTATTTTGTCAAGTCCTACCTGGATCAACTTTTTGCTCAATCCGCGGATATTGATACNCTTTTACTAGCATGCACCCATTACCCCTTATTAGCGGACAAAATAAGGGCCTTTATGCCGAAGGGGGTAAACATAGTAAGCCAAGGAGCAATTGTGGCTAAAAGCCTTGCTAGATACCTTGAAAGCCATCCTGATTTAGCCCAAAAATGTAGTCAATCTGGGCAACTTAGTTTTTACACTACGGACAACCCGCAAGCCTTTGAATTGCAGGCCAGCAGCTTTTTTGGACAAAAAATTGCTGCAAAACATACAGATTTAGCTTAAAAAATAAAAAAATACCCTATTTTTGCCGTCCTTTCACAGGTAGTGGTATGGTGACTGCTATTAGGAACAGGACGAAAACGAAAATTAAAGTACAGAAAAGAAAAAAATTTAAGACATACTATGAAACGTACATTCCAACCCCATAAGCGTCGTCGTAAATCTGTTCANGGATTCCGTCAACGTATGGAAACAGCTAATGGTCGTAAAGTATTAGCAAGCCGCCGAAAGAAAGGACGCAAAAAACTTACAGTATCAAGTGAAAAAGGATTGAAATAAATCCGTTGTAGGATTTCCTTCATTCACTCGAAATTCAATAATTTTAAAGTCTCCTCCGATCAATCGGAGGAGACTTTTTTAATGCCTATATTTAAACTGTTGTCAAAAAATTTTACATACCAGAAAAAGGATAAGCTCAAAAGCCGAAAGCAAACGCAGTTTTTGTTTTCGAATGGCAAAGCTATAACGATACATCCTATTCGATTAATTTATACTATTGAAAAAGAGGAGCCAGGAATTTTTTCTAATGGTCTATTACAAGCAGGAGTGGGAGCACCTAGTCGACATTTTAGAAAAGCGGTACAACGCAATAAAGTAAAAAGATTATTACGCGAAGGGTATCGTTTAGAAAAACCTGATTTTATGAATGCGATAAGTTTAACAAACTCGCGCCTCAATTTATTTTTTTTATATGTGGATGCCAATGTNCAATCACAGCAGCAAATACAAGCCACGATTAAATTATTATTGCAAAANCTTGCCGATAAGNTAAAATCAAATGTTGTATGAATAAGCGTTACCCAAGCGATGATATCATGGGTGTGATAAAAAAGGTAAGCGCCTTCCCATTTATCATGTGCATTCGATTTTACCAATTAGCATTGTCCCCTTATTTGGGTGGCAGCAAATGTAGGTTCACGCCATCTTGTTCGCAATACACCGCAGCCGCGATTGAAAAGTATGGGCCTATCAAAGGAATTTTTTTAGGTATCAAGCGACTCAGTAAGTG
>JGI25910J50241_10000538_pt1 | contig 12716 bp, 10 predicted proteins | sample LauGreSBDMM110SN_3_FD_50241 | JGI IMG/M metagenome (IMG submission 50241) | reverse complement strand
AAGTGGTGTTCAGTAGATCTTCGAGATGGTAACCAAGCATTAATTGATCCAATGGATGCCAATCGTAAATTAGCCATGTTTAAGTTGCTAGTAAAGATGGGATACAAAGAGATTGAGGTTGGATTTCCAGCAGCTAGCCAAACTGATTTTGATTTCATCAGAAAAATTATTGAAGAAAAATTAATTCCAGATGATGTAGTTATTCAAGTGCTAACTCAAGCAAGAAAGCCATTAATTGAGCGAACCTTTGAATCAATTAAAGGATCAAAGCAGGCGATTGTGCATCTTTATAACTCAACCTCAACTTTGCAACGTCGGGTTGTTTTTGGCCAAGACAAAGAGGGCATTAAGAAAATTGCCACCGATGGCGCCCAGATTTGTTTAGATCTAGTCAAAACTGTGCCCGGCACATTGGTTTCATTTGAGTACTCACCTGAGTCATATACCGGCACTGAGCTTGAGTTTGCAGTAGAGGTTTGCAACGCAGTGAATGACATTTGGAAACCAACACCTGCTTGGAAAACAATTATGAATCTGCCNGCAACAGTTGAGATGGCAACACCAAATATTTATGCCGATTCAATTGAATGGATGCATAGAAACTTAANGTATCGAGATAGTGTGATTTTAAGTTTGCACCCACATAATGATCGTGGCACAGGAGTTGCAGCGGCCGAACTTGCATATCTGGCAGGTGCTGATCGAATTGAAGGAACTTTGTTTGGTAATGGGGAGCGAACTGGAAATGTTTGCCTGGTCACCTTGGGGCTAAATCTTTTAAGCCATGGCATTGATCCCATGATTGATTTTTCAGATATTGATGAGATTCGGCGCACCGTTGAGTACTGCAACCAGCTGCGTGTGCCAGAGCGTCATCCATATGGGGGCGATTTGGTCTTTACTGCATTTTCTGGCTCACATCAAGATGCAATTAAAAAAGGCTTTGATCATATGGAAAATGATGCAAAAACTGCAGGGGTAGAAAAAGATAAGTTCACTTGGGCAGTTCCATATCTNCCNATTGATCCNAAAGATATTGGTCGAACATATGAGGCGGTAATTAGAGTAAACAGCCAATCAGGTAAGGGTGGAGTTTCATATCTGATGAAGCANGAGCATCAATTAGATCTGCCGCGCAGATTACAAATTGAGTTCAGTCAGGTAATTCAATCAAAGACTGATAGTGAAGGTGGTGAGATAACACCAGAGGCTATGTGGCATATATTTGAAGATGAGTATCTTCCTGCGAAAAATAATCAATGGGGTAGATTTAAATTAGCTGCCCTTGCTCAAAGCTCGCAGATGGATAAAGATGTTGATCTATCTATTGAGTTACTTGATAAAAGTAAAGTACAAAAGTTATCTGGCACCGGCAACGGTCCAATTGCAGCATTTGTAGCAATTGTAAATGCCTATGAATCTAAGTTATCGCTTCGGGTTTTAGATTATTACGAGCATGCCTTATCTGCTGGTGGGGATGCAAAAGCTGCGGCCTATCTTGAGTGTGAAATTGCTGGCAAGGTTTATTGGGGAGTAGGAATTGATCCAAGCACAACTACTGCAGCCCTTAAGGCGGTTATCTCCTCGATCAATCGAGCAGTTCGCTAACAAGGAGTGACTTACTCCTCTAGTAACTTAGGGGTATGCCGCTATACCGAGATCAGGGGATTGTCCTTCGCACCCAAAAACTAGGGGAGGCGGATCGAATTATCACCTTGTTTACCAAAGAGCATGGCCGGATTAGAGCGGTTGCAAAAGGAGTGCGCAGAACTAAATCAAGATTTGGTGCACGCCTTGAGCCAGCAAGTTATGTTGATCTGCAGTTATATACCGGGCGAACCTTTGACACCGTCACGCAGGTAGTCAGTATTGAAAATTACGGTGATATTTTATCTAGTGATTATCAAAGCTGGACGATTGCAAATGCTATTTTGGAAGCAGCTGAGCGCTTTACCCAAGCAGAGCATGAACCAGCGCTGCAGCAGTACTTATTAGTTGTTGGTTCATTAAAGGTGCTTGCTGATAAGAAATATGACCCTTCTTTAATATTAGATGCCTACCTTTTAAGATCATTATCAGTTGCAGGATATGCACCATCCTTAACAATCTGCTCCAGATGTGANGCACCAGGNCCACATAAGTTTTTNTCACTTCAAGGTGGTGGNTGTGTTTGTCTAGTTTGTAAGCCATCAGCAAGTGCTGCTCCTGCGCAAGCCACTCTAGATCTAATGGCTCATTTATTAACTGGGGATTGGGAGCAAGCGATGAAGAGTGAGAGTAGAAATCGCAATGAAGCCTCCGGCTTGATCGCCGCTTATTTGCAGTGGCATTTAGAGCGGGGCTTACGATCCTTGCCATTAGTTGAGAGAATTAGTCGTGGTTAAAAAGACGAGCAAGGTAAGTCGGCGAAAAAAAGTTACACCACCAACCCCGCATCGCACCGGTGTTAAACCACCAAATATAAACCCAAAACAAATTCCTAATCATGTGGCGCTAGTAATGGATGGCAACGGTAGGTGGGCAAAACAAAAAGGATTACCAAGGACTGCCGGCCATGAAGCGGGTGAGGCTGCATTATTAGATATGGTTCATGGCGCTATTGAAATTGGTGTTAAAGAGTTAAGTGCTTATGCATTTTCAACTGAGAATTGGAAAAGATCACCGGACGAGGTTCGATTTCTGATGGAGTTCAATCGCCAAGTTTTGCGAAAACGTCGCGATGAAATGAATGCGATGGGTGTGAAGATTCGCTGGGTAGGTAGAGAAAAGCGGTTATGGGCCGGAGTATTAAAGGATTTAAAAGAGGCAGAGGAGTTAACCAAAAACAATAAAGTGTTGACTTTAAATATGTGTGTCAACTACGGCGGCCGAGCTGAGATGTTAGATGCAGCGGTTGCTATTGCAAAGGATGCTCTTCGCAGGAAAGTTAAGCCAGATTCATTATCTGAAAAATCACTAAGAAAGTATCTTTATTCACCCCAGATGAGTGATGTGGATTTGTTTTTAAGATCATCAGGGGAGCAACGGACTAGTAATTTTTTAATGTGGCAATCCGCCTATGCTGAGATGGTATTCCTAGATGTGCTTTGGCCAGATGCGGACCGGCGCACACTTTGGAAGGCGATTGAGATTTATGCTGAGCGCGAGCGAAGATTTGGTAAGGCGTAATTAAAGATTAGCTATCACTACCCACATTATTGCCACACCACTTAGTGTTGAAATCATGGTGATCTTGGATGGATGTCGGGAGTGAGCCTCTGGCAAGATATGTGCAGTAGCCAGATAAATAACAATTCCAGAAAATATTGCTAGATAAATTGCAAGATTGCTATCACTTATTGTCAGAGAAGAACCAACTGCAGCACCACCTATGCGTGCCACTGCATCAACTGCTAAGAGAAACTTGCCACGCTTTTTCCAACCTCCAGTTTTAATAAGCAAGGCAACAGTATTTAAGCCGTCACTAAATGCGTGAACAAGCATTGCAATGAAAACTGCAAAGCCAAGCTCATTACTTACCTTAAATGCTAAGGCAAGAGCCACACCATCTAAAAATATATGTCCAGCCATGGCAATTGCGCCCACTGTGCCAGCGATCTCAAATGTATGGGTGTGCTCATGACCATAATCAGACTCTGCTGGTTCATGAGAACCGGCAAACTGTTCGATGAAGTGCAGTGAGAGAAATCCAGCAATCAATGCAACCGATACAGTTTTAACCCCAATTAAATCTTGAGAATTCATTTCAAATATTTCTGGAAGTAGATCAAAGCCCACCAATCCAAGTAAGAGTCCAGCTGACAGACCCAGGACCAAATGAAAGCGATCTTTGGCACGAAGGGCTAGCAAACCACCGAAAAATGTTGCTATTACAGTGGTAGTTGCAAGTAAGATAACTAACATTTACGTAATCTAGCGTAAGGTAGTGCAGTAAGAGCAAGCCGCCGACAGCCAGCCGGATGGAGATTAAATGGCGCAGGATCGACTAGAAACAATTGTTTCACTCGCTAAGCGACGTGGTTTTGTCTACCCCTCATCTGAAATTTATGGCGGACTTCGCGCCTCCTGGGATTACGGTCCATTAGGAGTTGAGTTAAAAAATAATATTAAGCGGCAGTGGTGGAAATCCATGGTGCATGGCCGCGATGATGTGGTCGGTTTAGATTCCTGCGTAATTTTAGCTCGCGAGGTTTGGCAAGCCTCCGGTCATGTTGAAACCTTCTCTGATCCATTAACTGAGTGCACAAGTTGTCACAAACGTTATCGAGCTGATCATTTAGAAGAGGCTTATGAAAATAAGCATAAGAAAAAAGCTGCCGCACTTACTGAAATAAATTGCCCAAACTGTGGCACCAAGGGCAAGTTCACCGCCCCTAAACAATTTTCTGGACTCCTTAAAACTTATTTAGGACCAGTTGAGGATGAATCAGGCTTGGCGTATTTAAGGCCAGAGACTGCGCAAGGAATATTTATTAACTTTGATAATGTGGCATCAACCTCACGCAAAAAGCCACCATTTGGTATCGGCCAAATAGGTAAATCATTTAGAAATGAAATTACTCCTGGAAACTTTATCTTTAGAACCCGTGAATTTGAGCAGATGGAGATGGAATTCTTTGTTGTTCCTGGCACTGATGAGCAATGGCATCAATACTGGATTGATACCAGACTTGCTTGGTATAAAGATTTAGGAATTAATCCAGACCGGCTTCGAATCTTTGAACATCCAAAAGAGAAGCTCTCCCATTACTCAAAGCGGACCGCTGATATTGAGTATAAGTTTGAGTTCACTGGAACTGAATGGGGTGAGTTAGAGGGAATTGCAAACCGAACTGATTTTGATTTGAAATCACACTCGAGAGCATCTGGTGAAAATCTAACCTGGTTTGATCAAGAGAAAAATGAAAGATGGACTCCTTATGTAATCGAACCAGCAGCTGGAGTTGATCGCTGCGCGCTGACATTTATGTTAGATGCCTATACCGAAGATGAAGCGCCAAACTCAAAGGGTGAGATGGAAAAGCGAGCGTTGATGAAATTAGATTATCGATTAGCACCAGTAAAGATTGGCGTGCTGCCGCTATCTAGAAATGCAGATCTATCGCCAAAAGCAAAGGATTTAGCTGATTCTCTGCGCAAGCATTGGAATGTGGATTTTGATGATGCTGGTGCGATTGGCAGACGCTACCGCCGCCAAGATGAGATTGGTACACCATTTTGTATCACCATTGATTTTGAAAGTTTAGAAGATCAAGCAGTCACAATTCGAGAGCGTGACAGCATGGCACAATCTCGAATCGCACTTGATCAAGTTCAAAATTATCTTGCCACAAAATTATTAGGTTGCTAATTGCTTACCAAAGTTAAACCACTTCATCTGCCAATTTCTAACGGCCGATTTGAAAATAATGAGGTAGTACTAGCCACCCCGGTTGTGCTTGCCCCAATGGCAGGAATAACTAATGCAGCATTTAGAAGATTGTGTCGGGAGCAAGGGGCTGGTTTATTTGTTTCTGAGATGGTTACCGCACGTGCCTTAATTGAACGGCGGGAAGAAACCTTTAGATTAATTAAGCCAGGAGTTGGCGAAACACCTAGATCAATTCAATTGTATGCAGTAGATCCAGTTGTACTAGGAAAAGCAGTAGACCTGCTTGGTAGTGAAGATTTAGCAGATCACGTTGACTTAAATTTTGGTTGCCCTGTTCCTAAAGTTACCCGCCGAGGTGGAGGAGCAGCTTTGCCATTTAAACGTAAATTGTTTTCGGCAATTGTTGAGTCAGCAGTGAAAAGTGCAAGTAAATATGGAATTCCAGTAACGGTAAAGATGCGAGTTGGTATTAACTCTGATCATCAAACCTTTTTAGAGTCAGCAAAATCAGCAGCCGATCTAGGTGTTACTTGGGTGTCACTGCATGCTAGAACCGCTGCCCAGTTATATGAGGGCAGATCTGATTGGAATAAAATTACTGAGTTAGTTGAACATTTATCAGATACTGATGTACCAGTGCTTGGAAATGGTGATATCTGGTCAGGTGCGGATGCGGTAAATATGATGCAGCAAACGGGTTGCGCAGGTGTAGTAGTTGGTAGGGGATGCTTAGGTAGACCTTGGTTATTTGCTGATTTAGTTAGCTCAATAAATGGGGAAAATAAGCGAGTTAATCCAAATCTATTTGAGGTACGAAAAATAATGCTTCGCCATGGTCAATTATTAGTTGAGTACTTTGAAAATGAAGATCGAGCGATGCGAGATATTAGAAAGCATATGGCNTGGTATTTGAAAGGTTTCTCAGTGCCAAGAGAGATTAGATCATCCCTTGGCATGGTTTCATCACTAGTTGAAATGGAACAATTNTTATCAGGATTNCAGGATCAGCCATACCCACAAGAGGTGGGTGATGGACCAAGGGGACGAACTAGTCAAGGTCGTGAAGTGAAATTACCAGCCGGTTGGCTTGATGATCCAGATGAGTTAGCCACAATCACAATTGATGATGCAATAAGCGGTGGATAAGTAATTGTTCTTATTTAAATTTATTAGAAGAGTTATCTCATTTATTTTGTTATTAATAATAGTAATTCCGTTATATATTGCCGGCAGTATTTGGTATGCAGCCAGGAACTCAGAGCCGATTAAATCTGAGGTGATTTTAGTAATGGGAGCTGCGCAATTTGATGGCCGGCCCAGTGAAGTATTGCAAGCTAGGTTGGATGAGAGTTTAAAGATTTATAAAGCAGGGCTGGCACCAAAGATTTATACCGTCGGCTCAGGAGCACCTGGGGATAGAACTACTGAGGCAGCGGCTAGTAAAAACTGGCTAATTAAAAATGGAGTTAAGCGGGTAAATATTTTGTCGATTACAAAAGGTAGAGACACCTTAGAAAGTACGCAGGCTTATGCGCAGGTGATGAAAAAGGCAACATTTAATTTAGTGGTAATTGTTACTGATCCTTATCATTGTTTTCGATCAGTAAAAATGGCCAATGATCAAGGGTTATCCGCAAGTTGTGCGCCAGTTAAAACCGGGCCGGCTGCAGTTGCAAACTCAGGCTATAAGTATTTGGCAAGAGAAACTGGGGCATATCTTGCTTATATAACTGTCGGTAGGCTGGGTATAAAGTTAAGTGATCGCACTTAATTTTGTTGGCAGATAGGATTACCAAATGGTAATCAGGCCAGCAAATGAGCACCCCGGATACTCTGATTTTGACCGTGCAAGATTTTTAGATGAGCCAGCAAAACGAATTGGCCGAACTGAGTTTGCTAGAGATCGCGCCAGAATTATTCACTCCTTTGCACTTCGAAGACTTGCTGCAAAAACTCAAGTGGCAGTTCCTTGGGCAACAGATTTTCCAAGAACTAGGCTCTCGCACTCACTTGAGTGCGCTCAGGTTGGCCGCGAACTTGGCGCAGCTCTAGGTGCAGATCCAGATTTAATGGAAGGAGCATGTCTTGCCCATGACATTGGCCATCCACCATTTGGTCACAATGGTGAGGAGGCATTGAATCAAATCGCTAACTCATGTGGTGGCTTTGAAGGNAATGCCCAAAGTATTAGATTATTAATAAGACTTGAAGCAAAAACAGTTTTGCCTGATGGGAAATCAATTGGNTTAAATCTAACCAGAGCATCTTTAGATGCTGCTACAAAGTATCCCTGGAGCAGAGCGGTTAATGCTAAAAAATTTGGTATTTACGAAGATGACCTTGAGATCTTTAATTGGTATCGAAGCGGTATTGACTCCAGCAAAACCTCAATGGAGGCACAGATTATGGATTGGTCTGATGATGTTGCCTATAGCGTCCATGATTTAGAGGACTCATTAGTCTCTGGTCAAGTAAAATTAGATCAATTAAGTAATGATCTACCTAAGTTATATAAAGTTGCCAAAGAGATGTATTTAGCTGATATTACTGAAGCTGAGATGGGATCAGCATTGGTTGATTTGCAAAAACTATCTTGTTGGCCAAGATATTACGATGGCACACATCGCTCTTTGGCCAGATTAAAAGATTTAGCTAGTCAACTAATTGGCAGATTTGCCCAAGCAGCTGAGGTAGCAACACAAGAAAAGTATGGTGATGGTGATTTAACAAGATATAACGCAAATTTAGTTGTGCCCAGGGCGCAGCGAGTTGAGGTGGCACTGCTTAAATCGATGGCTGGTCATTATGTAATTAACGCCAGTGATTCCCAGATTAGATACGGTGAGCAGCAAAAATTACTAACCGAGTTGGTTGAAGCAATCCTTAAAAGTGCACCTACTACCCTGGAGAGTTTTTTTCTGCAGGATTGGCAACGGGCCCAAACTGATCAAGCTCGCCTGCGAGTAGTAATTGATCAGGTGGCATCGCTAACTGATCCTGGCGCAGTTGCACTGCATAATCGTCTTATTAACAGGGGATAATTTAGGTTGTCTAATTTGAAACTAGGATAGGAAGCATGGCGGGAAGAATTAAGGCAGAAGATGTCACATATGTGCGCGATCACAGTGCAATTGATGATGTGGTTAGTGATTATGTGCAACTTAAAAATGCTGGCGGTGGGCAGAAAAAAGGTCTCTGTCCATTTCATGATGAAAAATCTCCCTCCTTTCATGTAACACCAAGTAAAGGTTTTTTCCACTGCTTTGGCTGCCAAGCAGGTGGTGATGTAATTGCATTTATTATGAAGTTAGAACATTTAACCTTTACTGAAACAGTTGAGCGGCTAGCTGAGCGAATTGGTTACACCCTGAAGTATGAAAGCTCTGGTGTTAGCACCGGCCCGTCAATTAATCGATCACGGTTGGTTGCTGCGAATACAGCTGCATCTATTTTTTATCAAGAGCAATTACAGCTCCCAGCAGCCCAACATGGTCGAGATTTTTTAACTAAACGAGGTTTTGATCGTGATGCGGCAAAGAACTTTAATGTTGGTTACGCCCCAGATGAGTGGGATGGTTTATACAAAAACCTCAAAGGCAAAGGTTTTACCGATGAAGAGTTGAATTTGGCGGGGTTAGTCAAAGAGGGAAGTAAGGGAATGATCGATCGATATCGCAATCGATTAATCTGGCCAGTGAAAGATATCTCTGGTGATGTTGTTGGCTTTGGTGCCAGAAAGTTAGCAAGTGATGAGGTTGATACTGGTCCAAAGTATTTAAATTCACCGGAAACCCCAGTTTATAAAAAGAATCAGATTTTATACGGCTTAGATATGGCTAAAAAAGAGATTGCAAAAAATCGCCAAGTTGTAATTGTGGAGGGGTATACCGATGTAATGGCGGCTCACCTATCTGGTGTTATAACTGCAGTTGCCACCTGTGGCACCGCTTTTGGTGATGAACATATAAGAATTATTAGAAGATTACTGATGGATGCCGATGCATTTCGTGGTGAGGTTATCTTCACCTTTGATGGTGATGCAGCCGGTCAAAAAGCAGCACTGCGTGCATTTGAAGATGATCAAAAGTTTGTGGCACAAACTTTTGTGGCAGTTGAACCAAATGGCATGGATCCATGTGAATTGCGCCAAGCCCATGGTGATGATGCAGTTCGCAACTTAGTTGCCAGGCGAGTTCCATTATTTGAGTTTGCAATCAAATCTGTAATTGCTAATTACGATATTACTGCAGCTGAAGGAAGAGTAAATGCGCTAAACCAAGTAGCGCCGTTAATCGGCAAAATTAGGGATGCATCCTTGCGTCCAGAATATGTCAGATTACTAGCTGGTTGGTTGGGCATGGAGGTTGATATTGTTTCAAAAGCGGTCAAAGTTAGCGGTAAATCTGAACAGCCACAAAATGATAAGCGAATTAATCTCACCGATCCAGTACTAATTTTAGAGCGTGAAGTATTAAAGATTAAATTGCAGTTGCCTGAATTAGCCCACAGTTGGGTCGATTTAGAGCCCGCTGCTTTCTCCTTTGCACTCTATGCCGATCTTCGCAATTTAATTGATGGACAAACAGAGTTTGATATTCAACAATTATTAGAAACATCTGATCGAGATGAACTGAAATCATTGATTACCGAGTTAATTGTGGAGCCAATCAGGACAGATGGTGAGGTCTCAGATCGTTACATCGTTAGTATTTTTGCAAGGTTGCGTGAAGTGGCATTGAGTCGATCAATTGCAGAGATTAAATCCACCCTACAAAGATTAAATCCAGTTGAAAATGATGCGCAGTACCAAGAGATATTTGGGCAACTAGTTGGCATGGAGGCAGCACGGCGGGTGCAAAAAGAGTTGGCATTGGGAGAGAGTTAAACCCAGTATCAGGCTAGGTTTGAGAGAGTTTAGATATTCGCTACTATTTGCCTCACCAATCTTTAATTAGATTGGCGTAATCCCTGATAGCTCAATTGGCAGAGCAGCCGGCTGTTAACCGGCAGGTTCTTGGTTCGAGTCCAAGTCAGGGAGCATGGGGTTATATCGACTGCAAGTTGCTCTACCAGATCGCCCAGGTTCCTTAGGCGCGGTCGCATCCGCTATTGGTTTTGCAGGTGGGGATATTCGTGGCTTAGTTGTGTTGCGCAGTGAGAATGGTCGAGGTATTGATGACATAACAATTGCAGTTCCAGGTAGTGATCCAACTGATTTAGTAAATGTTTTGACTGCTATTGGTGGGGTAGAGGTCCTGTCAGTAACTCCAATTAGTTAATATTTAACCGCTTTTAGTTGTTCGGCAGATTGCTCTGGCTCTAAATCCATAATAAAAGCGCCCATGGCAGATTCTGATCCTGACAAATACTTTAATTTTCCAGGTGCGCGTCTAACTGAAACTATTTGCCAATGCAAGCGCATACTATTTCGACCAACATTTACTGGCGCTTGATACCAAGAGGCGATATAGGCCATTTCGATTCCAAATACCCCATCTAATCTACTTAAAGCCTGCTTTGCTACAGCTGCAAATTGCTCAGATTGTGATTGATCTAAATCCTGCAAGGATGCCACTGAGCGTTTTGGCGCAATATGTATTTCAAATGGATATCTTGCAGCGTATGGCACATAGGCAATCCATTCAGTGTTTTCACAAATTATTCGCTTCTTATCTTTAATCTCTCGAGTGACTACATCATCTAGCAATATTCTGCCGGTTTTTTCAAGGTGAGCATCTGCTGCTTGCAACATCTTCTCTACCCGTGGTGGCACAAATGAGTAGGCATATATCTGTCCATGTGGATGAGAGATAGTTACGCCAACCTCTTCGCCTCTATTTTCAAATGGAAAAACATATTCAATATAATCTAGCTTTGAAAGAGCGGCATCTCGATCCTTCCAAGCCTCTAACACAGTTCTAATTTGTTTTTCACTTAACTCTGCAAAACTTGATTCATGATCTGATGTGTAACAAACCACCTCACAGGCACCAGCTGCATCTGCATTTGGGGTGTCAATTCCATTTATCTGTGGCAGCTTCCAATTACTACCTGGGGTGGTAAGGGCTGGTGATTTATTTCCAAAAACTACAACTTCGTAATCACTATCAGGGATTTCCGTTAATTTATCACTCTTTGTTGCACATAGTGGGCAAAGATTTTTAGGTGGCAAAAAAACGCGGTGCTGGCGATGTGATGCAACAGAGACCCATTCATTTACTAATGGATCAAGTCGAAGATGGCCAATACCTGGTTGTGCTTTTTCATCTCGGGCATCAACTGCATTTCTTTTAACTTCAGAGCAGTCGTAGTAGGAAATAGTTCTACCATCGGCAAGCTTTAGATCACTTCTAAATACCCCACCAGGTAATTTCTGACTCATGATGGCTAAGGGTAGTCGAAATTGTCAGTGCTTTATTTGTTTAGCGCAGCTATCGGTTGGTTTCTTAGTGGCAGTTGGCTTAGGGGTAGGTGTCGGCACAGGAAGTTCAGCGCCTTGCATTAAATTAATTGATAGTGGCAGCAGATTATCAGCATGAGTTTTTGAAATATCAACATAATTTAAAGTACCTTCGGTAACACCTGCTGGCAGCCCCTCAAGTTTTAACTCCCACCTGCCACTTGCAGATCGCTCAGCCGTTTGTTTTTTTACTTTAATTTTTGGATCAAGTGGTCTAAATACAACTGTGCCAGTGACAACTGGTGTACCAATACTTCTAAATACCTCTACATTTACCATGACTGGTTTATTAGTGTCGGTAATACTGACTGAAATTAAATTAATGGTTGTTGCTTCATTTACCGGCATTAAATCCGCCGCTTCGGGCTGCCATTTACCCTTAATCAGTGAGAGAAAAACCTCGGGAGCTCCGCGGAAAACATTTAGATCAAGTCTTGAACTTGGCACACCATATTTTTTGCCAATTCCGCAAGATGAGTACTGCCAAATCTGCCACTGTGATGCACAATTTGCAGTGCTCCAAGAGTGCACAAAGCATCCGATATTTTGTCGCTGCCCGGGCTTGGAAATTGGATCAGCTGGATTAATTCCATAGTGGGCAAGCCAAAGTGGATATTGTCGAAGAGTCTCACTGCGCTCCATCGCCATCTCTAGAAATTGTGCGTAGGAGTAAAGAAATGGTTTACGNCCNGTNTTTTCCTCAACTGTTGTAAGCCAAGTNTCTGCCCACAAAGTNACTAAACTTCGNGGCAGGGTTTTAGTGCAAACTCCAGAGCTACTCTTCTTAACGCAGTTATTTTCTAAATCAAGTGCGATCGGCAGATCACGCTCGTTATAGCCACCAAGGGATGCAAGTCGCCAAATAACTTTTTGTGCCTGCGCCTT
>JGI25910J50241_10000532_pt1 | contig 12770 bp, 13 predicted proteins | sample LauGreSBDMM110SN_3_FD_50241 | JGI IMG/M metagenome (IMG submission 50241) | reverse complement strand
CGTCGCATTCAAACCCGTCGTTCGGGCGTGCATGGCAAAGGCGTGTTCGCTGTGCAGCCCATCGCCCAAGGCGAGAAGGTGATCGAATACGTGGGCGAGGTCATCACCTGGAAAGAGGCGGATCGGCGCCACCCGCACAACCCCAAAGACCCCAACCACACCTTTTACTTTCACCTCGATGACAAGCATGTCCTCGACGCCTTGTATGGCGGCAACTCATCGCGCTGGATCAACCACGCGTGCGAACCCAATTGCGAAGCCGATGTGGAAGACAAGCGCGTGTTCATCAAAGCTTTGCGCGATATCGAGCCAGGAGAAGAGCTCAATTACGACTACGGCTTGGTCATCGACAGCCCGCTGACGCCTGAGCTGAAAGCCGAATATGCCTGCTGGTGTGGGGCACCCAGTTGCCGGGGCACCATGCTGGCCAGCAGCGACGATGACAAAAAATCCAAAAAGAACAAAAAGAAAAAAGACAAAAAGCGCCAGAAGTCCAAAGACAAGCGCCGCGAACAACGGCGCAAGTCCAAATCAGCCGATCAAGGCTAAAGCCCATGTCGGCATTGCCCCCTTGGAACGACCAGGCGGTGCAAGCCCTGACGAGCAGCGTGCGCCGCTTTTGTCTCGACGCCTGCGTCGAGGTGGTGGCGCAAATCGACTCCACCAACAGCGAGCTGATGCGCCGTGGACCTGTGCGCGACAACCCGCCCACCTTGTTGGTGGCCTTGTCGCAAACCGCAGGTCGAGGCCGCATGGGCCGGGTCTGGCAGTCAGAGGCCCATGCAGGGCTGACCTTTTCTTGGGGCATGCACTTGGCACCCGCCGATTGGTCGGGCCTGTCCTTGGCCGTGGGCTTGGCCTTGGCGGAGGCTTTGGACCCAGACGGGCAATGGGGCTTGCGCTTGAAGTGGCCCAACGACCTGTGTTGGCTGAGCGCTGGCTCGGTGCGCAAACTGGGCGGCATCTTGATCGAAACCCAAATGGGTACCGCCAACCCTGAAACACCGGCGCGGCGCTGGTGTGTGGTGGGCGTGGGATTGAACCTGCGCACGCCCCAAATCAACACCCCTGGTTTGGCCCCGGTGGGTTGGAGCGAGGTCACCGGCGAGGCTGCGCCCCATGGCTCCGATATCTTGCAAGCCTGCATGGCCGCCTTGGTGCCGGCCTTGCGGGCCTTTGAGTTGCACGGCTTTGCGCCCTTGGCCGAGCGGTTTGCCCAGCGCGATGCATTGAAGGGCCAAACGGTGACCCTCAGTGATGGGCGCGTTGGCACGGCGCTGGGGGTGGATGCCCAAGGCGCGTTGCTGGTGCAAACGGCCCAAGGCCTGCAGGCGGTGCACAGCGCCGAGGTGAGTGTGCGCCCCAGTGCAACCCAAGGCATGGCCCATGTTTGACCGCCGTCTCGTGGTGTTGCTGTTGTTGTGGGCCAACTTGATTTTTTGGGCCTGGTCCAGCAACTGGTTCAGCAGCCTGGGTTGGGCGCCAGCCACCGAGTCTGAGCCGCAACGCATCAACCAACAGGTCTCGCCCTATAAGCTGCAGCTGCAAAAAGACAAAGCCGCCGCCGACACATCTGCCCCTGGCCCCAGCCCCAGCAAACCCTGAGGGCTGCATTCAGGGGCAGAAACCGACGCTCATGGCGAGCGCTGGCGCAAGCTGCGGCTGAGCAACATCACCGGGACCAAGCCCACCAGCACCAGGGCCAGCGATGGCAGGGCGGCTTCGGCCAAGCGTTCGTCGCGGGCCAATTGGTAGGCCATCACGGCCAAGGTGTCGGTGTCAAACGGGCGCAGCATCAAGGTGGCGGGCAACTCCTTCATCACATCCACCAGCACCAGCAAGAACGCTGCCACCAGTGAGCGTTGCAGCAAGGGCATGTGTACCTTTTGTACCAGGGTGCGCGCTGAGGTGCCCAGCATGCGTGCGCTTTCGTCCAGGCTGACAGGGATGCGGGCGTAGCCGCTTTGCACCGACTGCAAAGCCACCGCTACAAAACGCACCAAATAAGCCCACACCAGGCCCAGCACCGTGGCGGTGATCCAGGTGCCCGCTTGGCTGGTGGGCCACATTTGTTGCAGCCAGCCCAAGGGCAACAACAGGCCCACCACAATCACCACGCCGGGCACGGCGTAGCCCAGCCCGCCCATTGCACCGCCCAGCGGCTGAGCCGGTGGCTGCGCAGGCGCGCTTGGTAGGCCAGGGCCAGGGCCAAACCGACCGCCAACACAGCTGTCATCGCGCCCAGGCGCAGGCTGTTCCAGGTCCAGTCGACAAAACGCATCCAGGGCAAACCGGTGTCGCCCGCTTGGGCCAGTGCCGTGAGCAGCAGCAGCACCGGCACACCAAACCCCAGCAGCACGGGCAGGCTGCACAAAGCCCAGGCCAGGGCTGCATGGGCGCCATGCAAGCGCAGGGCTTGGGCCTCACTGCCGTGGGTGCCGCCGCTGGTGTTGGCAAAGCGCAAGCGCGATTGCGCCGAGTGCTCGAGCTTGAGCATCAAGGCCACCAACAACAGCAAGCTGGTGGCCAGTTGGGCGGCGGCCACCCGGTTGTCCATCACCAACCAGGCTTTGTAAATGCCGGCGGTGAAGGTTTGCACGCCAAAGTAGCTGGCGACCCCAAAGTCGGCCAAGGTTTCCATCAGCGCCAAAGCGGTGCCGGCTGCAATGGCCGGGCGGGCCAAGGGCAGGGCCAAGCGCCAAATGCGCCGCCACAGCGGCGCGCCCAGCAAGCGTGCGGCCTCCATCAACGGGGTGGCGCGTTCGGTCAAGGCGGTGCGCGCAAGCAAATACACATAGGGGTACAGGCTCATGCTGAGCACCAAGGCGGCACCCCACAGGCTGCGGATGTCGGGCCACAACGCGCCTTGCATCCCGGTGGTTTGGCGCAGCCACATTTGCAAGGGGCCGCTGTACTGCAAAAAGTCGGTGTAGGCATAGGCCACGACATAGGCGGGCATGGCCAGGGGCAGCAGCAAAGCCCACTCCAGGGTTTTGCGGCCCGGAAAATCAAACAGGCTCACGGCCAAGGCGGTACCGCTGCCCAACACCACCACGCCAATGCCAACCATCAGGCACAGCAGCACGCTGGTCGCCGCGTAATCGGGCAACACCGTCTGCGCCATTTCGCGCAACACAGCGGCGCTGTCCATGTCCCATTGCAGCCACGACGCCAGCACCATGAGCACGGGCATGAGCAGCAAGGCCGTGACCGCAGCCAGACTGGCGCTGGACAGGGGCAGCGAATAAAGCGAGGGTCGACGCATGAGGGAGCCGATTGTAGGGACGCGCCTTGGGGCCAAAGAGCCTGCCTACAATGCCCAGCATGGCCGTTGACGTCACACAATTGCAGGTGCATTACCCCGGGCGCGAGCATCCGGCGGTGGCGGGTGTGAACTTGCGCTTGGCCGCTGGCGAGATGGGCGTGCTGATTGGCCCCTCAGGTTGCGGCAAAACCACCTTGTTGCGCGCCATTGCAGGGTTGGAGCCGGTGAGCGCCGGGTCCATCCGCATTGAGCAAGAAACCGTCAGCAGCGCCACGGTGCAAATCGCACCAGAGCAGCGCCGCGTGGGCATGGTGTTTCAAGACTATGCCTTGTTCCCCCACATGGACGTGGCCACCAACGTGGGCTTTGGCTTGCACGGCTGGGCGCGTGCCCAGCGCCAGGCGCGGGTGCAAGCCGTGTTGGCCTTGGTCGGGCTGTCATCGTCGGCCCAGCGCTTGCCGCACCAGCTCAGTGGCGGCCAGCAGCAACGGGTGGCCTTGGCGCGGGCGTTGGCACCGCAACCACAACTGCTGTTGCTCGATGAGCCGTTTTCCAACCTCGATGTGGACTTGCGCGAACGCTTGGCCCAAGAGGTGCGTGGCATCCTCAAAGAGGCCCAAACCACAGCTTTGTTTGTGACCCATGACCAAATGGAGGCATTTGCCGTGGGCGACGTGATTGGTGTCATGTCCGAGGGGCGCTTGCACCAGTGGGGCGACGCATACAGCCTGTACCACCGCCCGGCCACCCGTTTTGTGGCCGAGTTCATTGGACACGGCGTGTTCACCCATGCCACTTTGCGCCAAGAGGGCAACCAAGTCGTGGTCCAAACCCCCTTGGGCGAGCTCACCGATGTGGCCGAGTTGCCCTTGCCTTGCGCGCTGGCCAGCGGCGAGTGCGATGTGTTGCTGCGCGCCGATGACATCGTGCACGATGACGATGCGCCGGTGAAGGCCGAAATCATCCGCAAGTCGTTTCGCGGCTCCGAGTTTTTGTACACCCTGCGTTTGCACACCGGCGAGACGGTATTGGCCCATGTGCCCAGCCACCATGACCACAAAGTGGGNGAGTGGATTGGCATTCGCGCGCAGGTGGACCACGTGGTGACCTTCAACCGGGCTTGTCACATCGGCGGGCGCGAGTTGTGCCAAATGCCGTGCAACGTTCCAATGCCCCCATCCGCCAACGTCAGCCTTCAAGCCCAGGAGCCCNACCCATGAGCATTCAGCTGTACTTTTCTCCCGGCGCGTGTTCGTTTGTGCCCCACCTGATGCTGGAAAAAGCCGGCGTGCCCTTTGAGCCCATCATGGTCAAGTTGCACAAAGGCGAGCAACTCACGCCGGAATTCAAAGCCATCAACCCCAATGGCCAAGTGCCGGTGTTGGTCGATGACGGCGAGGTGCTGACCCAAATCTTGGCCTTGGTGGGGTATTTGGACAAACGCTTTCCCGAGGCCCACATCCTGCCCGACACACCCATGGCACGGGCGCACGCCATCGAGCTGTTGTCTTGGTTCAACAACACCGTTCACCCCACCTTCACCCATGTGTTCATGCCGCACAAATACAGCGACCAGCCCGCTGTGCAGGCCGACATTCGCAGCCATGCGGTGCCTCAGTACCGCGCGCTGGTGCTCACCTTGCAAGCGCGTGTGTTGGCGCTGCCCCCTGGCGAATGGCTGGCCGGGCCGCATCTGGGGCCCGTGGACGCCTACGCCTTGACCGTGGCGCGTTGGGCCACCATGGCCGGCATTGCGCCGGACGAGATGCCCGATTTGTGGGCTTATGTGCAGCGGGTGGCGGCCGATGAAGCGGTGCAGCGGGTGATTGCGCGTGAGCGATTGACCCTCAATATGCACAAGCCCCCAGCCTGATCCACCCAGGGCGTGCGCTCAACCGGCCTGCGCTTTAGGCGCGGGCGTTGTCAAAACACACGGTGAACAAAGCCCCGGGCGGTGTGTTGTCGGGGCGGGCGTCCTCGATGCTCACTTTCGCGCCGTGCTTGGCCGCGATTTCCATCACGATGGGCAGGCCCAGACCAGAACCATCGGCCTCGGTGCCCAAGGCGCGGTAAAAAGGCTGGAACACCAATTCGCGTTCGCCCGGTGCGATGCCCGGGCCAGAGTCTTCCACCTGCAGCCACACCGTTTGGGTTTGCGGTTGGGTCAATACACGGGCAGTGACCACGCCGGGGTGTTCCGGGCTGGACGGGGTGTAGTTGATGGCGTTGTCCACCAAGTTGCGGATCAGCTCTTTGAGCAAGGTCGGGTGGCCAATGGTCCAAGCCGAGCGGGTGCCCACATCGGGCCCTTCGTAGCCCAGGTCAATGGCACGGTCCATGGCGCGCGGCAGCGAGTCTTGCACCACCTCCAAAGTCAAGGCCACCAAGTCACATGCCTGGGTGGGGATCACGGCGCCCGTGCTCTCGGCGCGCGCCAGCGACAGCAGTTGGTTGACGGTGTGGGTGGCGCGCATGCTCGAGCGGCCAATCTGCTCCAGCGACTTTTTCAACTCATCGGCACTGGCGCCGGCGCGCTGTGCCAAGTCGGCCTGCATGCGCAAGCCAGCCAGCGGGGTTTTGAGCTGGTGCGCGGCGTCGGCCAAAAAACGTTTTTGGGTGGCGATCGAGTCTTTCAGACGGGTCAGCAGGTCATTGATGGACGACACCAGCGGCGCCACTTCCAGGGGCACCACCCGGTCGTCCAGCGGGCTCATGTCATCCGGTTTGCGCAGCCGAATGCGCTCTTCGAGCTGGCTCAAAGGCTTGATGCCCCGCGCCAAGGCCAGCCACACCAGCAGCACGGCCAAGGGCAAGATGACAAACTGCGGCAGCATCACGCCTTTGATAATCTCTGTGGCCAGCACCGATCGTTTGCCCAAGGTCTCGCCCACTTGCACCAACGCTGCTGGGCCGTCCATGCTTTGGGGGTAGACCCACATATAAGCCACCCGAATGGCCACCCCGCGCATGGCATCATCGCGAAATTGCGTCACACCTCTTCCCGTCCCCGGTGGGATATTGGGTGGCGGGAAGTCGCGGTCACCGCTGAGCAGTTCGCCATCGGGGCCGAGCACTTGGAAGTACACCTCGTCCACCTCATCGGCGCGCAAGATGTCGCGCGCTGCACCGGGCAAGCTGAACTGGGTTTTGCGCTGCGGGTCGGTGCGCACCAATTGCGCCAAGGCCTGGGCGTTGTACTCCAAACCGCGATCAAAAGGCTGGCTGGCAATCCCTTGCGCCACCAGCCAGGTCAGCGCCAAGCTGACCGGCCACAGCAGCAGCAATGGGGTGAGCATCCAATCCAGAATTTCGCCAAACAGCGAGCGCTGTTCGCGCTGAAAAATCTTCATGGCATGGGGGCGGGCCCTCAGGCCGGTATTTTTTCCAGGCAATAGCCCAAGCCGCGCACGGTGGCGATGCGGATCGGGCCTTTTTCAATCTTTTTGCGCAAGCGGTGGATATACACCTCAATGGCGTTGTTGCTCACCTCTTCGCCCCACTCGCACAGGTGCTCCACCAACTGGTCTTTGCTGACCAAGCGGCCCGAGCGTTGCAGCAGCACTTCCAGCAAGCCCAACTCGCGCGCCGACAACTCGACCATCTTGCCGTCGATGGTGGCGACCCGACCCGACTGGTCGTACACCAGCGGACCGTGCTTGATGGTGGAGGTGGCCCCACCCATGCCACGCCGGGTCAGGGCACGCACCCGTGCTTCCAGCTCTTGCAGTGAAAACGGCTTGGCCATGTAGTCATCGGCACCGTAGTCCAGGCCTTTGACCCGCTCTTCCACGCTGTCGGCCGCGGTGAGGATGAGCACGGGCATCGATGAGCCGCGGGCACGCATGCGTTTGAGCACTTCCAGGCCATGCATTTTGGGCAAGCCCAGGTCCAGGATCAACAAATCAAACTCGTCGGTGGTCATCAAGGCGGCATCGGCTTCGCTGCCGCTGGCCACGTGGTCCACGGCCGCGCCAGAAGCGCGCAGCGTGCGCAACAACCCGTCGGCCAATACCTGATCGTCTTCGGCGATGAGTATGCGCATGGTCTCTCTCCTCGTGTTAACCCTGGTTCGGATTCATTCTAGGGGGCGGCGGTGCGCATCAAATGGGTGTTAGCCATAGGTCAGCGCCAACCCTGTGCATAGGCCTCCAGGCCCAAGGCCACGACCGTGGCCACCTCGGCACCCACTTCTTGGCGGAACTCGTCTTGGGCTTGGGCCACGGCTTGTTTGAAAGCGTCCAGCCAAGCCAGCCCGTCGGGCGTGAAAGCAATGCGCTTGGCGCGGGCGTCCGTGCCGTCTGACATGCGCTGCACCAGGCCCCAGGCCTCGCATTGATCAACCAGGGCCCCCATGGCTTGTTTGCTCATGCCCGCCAATTCGGCCAATTCACTCAGGCGCGAGCCCTCCAATGCCAAGTGTCGGGTGATGTGAATGTGTGCTGCGCTGATTTGGTTGCGTGCCGCCAAATTGGATAAGGCCAGTGGCACATCTACGTTGTGCGCCATCAGGTACAGCACCCGCGCGTCAAAGCGGCGCATGGCATGGCCGAGCAAGCGGCCCAGGTGGAGCTGGCGCCAGTCGGGTTGTAACGGCTTGCTCAACATGTCGTCTTTTGATGGCCCAAAAACTTGATTTTCAAGGACTTGGGGTTGGGCTGGTGCATTTCACGGTGCAAGGGTCGATCATTGAAGCGTGCATTTTCGGGGTTTTGGGTCGCTGAGCCGGGTTTTTTTAGACGCGCTGATATGCGCTGGGGCCCATGGCTGTAAAGTCGATGGTGCCATCATTTGTACCGATATGAAAAAGGATTGAATGAACAACGTCCCATGGGTGGAGCAACCGGCAGTGGTTGTGGCCCAAGCCCTGCAAAACAGAACCTTGTCGGCGAAGACCTATGTCCAAGCCTGCTTGGATCAAATAGAACAACAGGAACCACAGGTCCATGCCTTCGCGCACATTGCCCGCGAGGCGGCCTTGAAACAAGCCATTTGGTTGGATGGCCAAGCCATTCAAGGGGCCATGCACGGCTTGACGGTGGGCATCAAAGACGTGTTTGACACCCATGACATGCCGACACAAGGTGGGTCTCAAGTCTTTGCGGGGCATCAGCCCGTGCAAGATGCAGCTTGCATCGCCACGTTGCGCAAGTCGGGTGGTGTGATGCTGGGCAAAACCATCACCACCGAGTTGGCCACATTTCCCACCAATGGCACGCGCAACCCGCGCAACCTCAACCACACACCCGGCGGATCTTCTTCGGGCTCGGCTGCCGCCATCGCCGCCAACATGGTCAGTTTTGCGACCGGCACGCAAACCATGGGCTCCACCATTCGGCCCTGCGGCTACTGTGGTGTGACGGGCTACAAGCCCACCTACAACTTGGTACCCAAGCGTGGGGTGTGGCCCAATGCCGACTCTTGCGACACGATAGGTCTGGTGGCCCGAGATGTCCGTGACGTGGCCTTCTTGGGTGCAGAAATGGCAAGGTTCCCAGATCTGCTGATCCCTGATGAGTCCATTGCGATGGACCATCGACCCACCGTGGGCCTGTGCAAAACCTTTGAGTGGGACTTGGCCGATCAGCATGTTCAAAATGCGTTTCACGCAAGCGCCCGCATGTTGGAAAAAGCCGGGGCCAAGGTCGTTGAAATACAGCTTCCGCCGGCCTTTTCTCAGATGCTCCAGGCGCACACCACGGTGGTTCATTTTGAAATGAGCGGTGGCTTCATGGACATATTGAGCCGCCACTCGGAAAAAATGCGCCCTGCATTGCTCAAACGCAGCTTAGAGGGTTTGTCGGTGACGGGGCGCGAATACCAGGCGGCGCAAGCCTTGGCGCACCAATGTCGAGCCTTGTTTGATCAGGTGTTGGGGTCTTGTGATGTGTTGTTTGTGCCTGCTGCCACCGGCGAAGCGCCCCTGGGGCAAGACTACTCAGGCGACACACGGATGAATCAAGTGTGGACCTTGATGCATGGCCCCTGTGTCTCAGTCACCGGGGGGTATGGACCCAACGGCTTACCGCTGGCCATGCAAGTGGTGGGTCGCGTCAATGACGACCAGCGCACGTTATTGGCGGCGCATTGGATTCACACCCAACTCTCCCATGCGCTGGGCGCCTAAGCCCAGCCATTTTTCACCCACCTCACCATGGCTATTTGTAAAGGACGAACATGAAAATCTTCAAGGTATTTGGCTTTTTATATTTCCTGATGGGCGCTCTCAGCGCCGGTGCGCAGACCTATCCCAGCCAACCCATCAAGCTCATCATGCCGTTCTCTGCGGGAACGGCCTCTGAAAATGCCGTTCGGCTGTTGCTGGACAAACTCAGCGAAAACTTGAAGCAAGCGATCGTTCTAGACAACCGGCCCGGCGCAGGTTCAACCCTGGGCACCGAGCAAGCGGCCAGGGCGGTGCCCGATGGCCACACCTTGCTGGCGTCCTACAACAGCTCGATTGCACCGGGGGCCTTGCTCTACAACAAACTGGGCTATGACCCGCTCAAGGACTTCAAGCACATTGCCCTGATTGGCGTTTTCCCACAGTTCATGGTGGTGAGGAGCGACCATCCCGCGAAAACCGTGCAAGACTTTTTGGCCATGGTCAAGGCCAAGCCCGGCGTGGTGAACTACTCTTCAGCCGGCGTCGGTACGTCGGGATTTTTGGCAGCAGAAATGCTCAAGCAAGCGATGAAACTGGACATGACCCATGTTCCGTACAAAGGGCCAGCCCCTGCGATGGCGGACTTGTTGGGCGGGCGCTTGGACATGGTGTTCACCTCCAGCGCCGCCTCCTTGGTGGCCGCAGGCAAGCTGCGCATCCTCGCCGTCACCAGTGAAAAGCGGCTTTCTTTGTACCCAGATGTGCCCACATTGAATGAGGTTTCGCCCAAAGTGCAGGCCGTTTCGTGGGTGGGAATTTCTGCGCCAGCGCAAACCCCTTTGGCCATCACACAGCGCCTAGAGAAAGAAATATTGGCCATTTTGCAAACCCCAGACATGCGCCAGCGCTTGAGCGACCCGGTGTTTGGCATGACGCTCACGCCCTTGGGGTCGGAGCGGTTCCTGGAATTCATTCAGTCCGAAATGAACACCTGGTCTCCCGTGATCAAGGCCGCCAATATCGTGATGAATTGATCGCGGCCCCAACGCCACACCCAACCTGCNTGATTCAAAGATGGATTATTTAGAACGCTTGTGTCGGTTTGTTGCGGACACCCGCTGGGAGGATATTCCCCAGCCAGTTCGCGATCGAACCTGCGCCATCGTGTTGGACACNCTGCCGGTCATGGCCTGGGGCATGCGAACGCCCCAGTTGAAGTCATTTGCGGCNAAGCAAATGGCGTTTGGCAGNCCAGGCCCTTGTTGGGTGGTGGGCCTTGAAAAAACCACCAATCGAATCGATGCCGCCATGCTCAATGGCATTGCCGGCGCCTGGTTGGATTTTGATGAAGGCAATTTTTTGGCCAATGGACACCCTGGCATACAGGTGATTCCTGCGGCCCTGGCGGTGGCCCAAGAGCGGGGCTTGAGNGGGCGCGAATTTCTCACGGCGGTGGCACTGAGNTATGAAGTGGTGGCCCGNATTGGCATGGCCACCCAAATCAAGCTCATCATCAATCCCCATGGCACATTTGGGGTGGTGGGCGCCGCATTGGCAACGGCCCGACTGCTTGATTTGCCAGTGTCTGAATATCGCAATTTGGCCAGCTTGGCCGCCTCCAGTTGCGTGGCCACCAACCGGCACACCATGCTCGATGGTGCAACGGTGCGCAATTGGTATGCTGGACACAGCGGATACATGGGCCAAATGGCGGTGCGCTTGGTAGAGTCTGGCTTTACCGGACCCAGCGACGGCGTCAACACCACATTCAGCCTGGTGTTGGGTGATGGCTTTCAAGGTGAGGTGTCGGTTCAAGATCTCGGGCAACGATGGTTATTGACAGAGGGCTACCTCAAGCTCTACCCGACGGCACGGTATGTGCACTCAGCCATTGATGCGCTGCATGACTTGCAGGCGAAAGCCCCTCGCACCATTGCCATCGATGAAGTCGCCGACATGGAGGTGCGCGCGTACCGCTTGGCCGCCTANTTGTCTACACAACGCCCCAAGGACTGGTTTGGCGCACGTTTTTCCATACCCTTCGCCNTGGCCACGTTGATGGTGGGCGAAAGGGCGGGCTTAGACGCNTTTGGTGATGCGGCGGTCAATGACCCACGCATCGTGAATTTGGCCAGCAAGATACGGGTGGTGGAAGAGCCCGCTTTTTCTGCCGAGTACCCCACGCAACAACGCGTGGATTTGAGCCTCACCACCGTGGGTGGCGAAAAATTTCATGGCCAATGCACCATCACCAGTGGGGAGCCTGATCGCCCGCATTCCGCCGAATCGCTGCAGCGTAAATTCAATGACATGGCNATACCCTTGTGGGGTGAGCCGGCCGCCAGCGAACTGAGAAACGCGGTGNTGAATTTGCATGCGTGCCCNGATGTTTCAAAGCTGCTCCACTTCCTTCCCTGACCTGACTGAAAGCCCTCCATGAAGTATCTTTTGACCCTGTTCCTTTGCATGGCCTCCAGCATGGCCACATCTCAAACCGCGCCCTGGCCGACCCAGCCAGTCAAATTGATTGTGTCGCAGTCTGCAGGTGGCAGCATCGATATCGCGGCCCGCTTGCTCGCACAAAAACTATCCGATGCCCTGGGCAAGGCGGTGGTCATTGACAACCGCGCCGGTGCCAACGGCATGATTGCCGCCGAAGCGGTGATGCGTGCCACCGATGGGCATACTTTTTTGATGACCTCTCCCAGCGCCTTGACCATCAACCAGCACGTCTACAAGAAGGTCCCTTACGACACCTTGAAAGATTTTGTGCCGGTGACACAAACCACCTCGATCGCTTTTTTATTGGTGGTGCCCGCCAATGCGCCGCACAAAACGGCAGCTGACTTGGTGGCTGCGGCCAAAGCCAAGCCTGGCGCCATCAAGTTTGCATCGGCAGGCATTGGCAACCAGTCGCAATTGGCGGCCGAGTTGTTGGCCGGTGCCGGTGGGGTCAGCATGTTGCATGTTCCCTATAAAGGTGAGGCACCGGCTCTGACAGATCTGATCGGTGGCCAAGTTGACTTCATTTTCGGCACCATGCCTGCGTTGTTGCCGCAGATCAAGGCGGGAAAATTGAAAGCCCTGATGGTGGGGCAGCCCAAGCGATCCAGTGCCGTGGCAGACATTCCAACGGCCAGTGAAGCTGGTTTTCCCAGTGTGAACGTGACGGGTTGGACGGGCATCGTCGCACCCGCTGGCACCCCACCTGCGGTGGTCAAGCGAATGAGCGAAGAGATTCAGAAGATTTTGGCCTTGTCGGATATTCGCGAAACACTGGTCGCAGCGGGGGCCGAGCCTGTGGGTAGCACGCCTGAACAGTTTGGTGAATTCATTCGCACAGAGATCGTGAAGTGGGGACTGGCAGTCAAGCGTGCGGGCATCACGCCCGATTGATCGCAA
>JGI25910J50241_10000525_pt1 | contig 12857 bp, 10 predicted proteins | sample LauGreSBDMM110SN_3_FD_50241 | JGI IMG/M metagenome (IMG submission 50241) | reverse complement strand
ATACTACCATACCTACTTGCCATCCCTGCTGCCAAAATTACTAATGTAGCTGCCATATATTTTCAATTAATTTGAATCTAATTTAGTCCTAATTTTAGGATGGTTTACTGTCGAATACTCAGTATAAATGAGCAGGTAAAATTAACCAATTTCTCTTAAATAAAAAAACATTGAAAGCTACCATTAGATTAGATAACATAACCATTGATCCCATTACTAGCTTTAGTAGTTCAAATATTGAATCTAGTATGCTGAGGTTAGATAAGCTGCACCCCATTGTAAGTGGCAATAAATGGTTTAAGCTAAGGTATTATATAGAAGAAGCTATTAGTCAATCTTGCAGCACCATTGCCAGTNNGCGGTCCCTATTCTAATCATTTAGTCGCCTTGGCTTATGCAGCAAAAGAAAATAATGTAAAAAGTATTGGTTATGTAAGGGCTACCAAGGAAGATGCCATAACGCCAAGTTTAAAAGAAGCCCTTGCCTATGGAATGCAATTAGAGTTTATTGGAAGAACAAATTTTCAGGAAATAAAAAATGAGTTACTAAAAACTGCTCAGCACAGAAGTATTGATATAAGCAGTAATGATAATACTGATTATAAAAAAAGCCCTACATACTTCATTGACGAAGGGGGTTATGGTACCATAGGTGCGAAAGGAGCTGCTACCATTTTAAATGAACATTGCAAACATTATACTACCATTATTGCGGCAGTGGGCACAGGTACCATGCTTGCAGGATTAATCAATGCAGCTGAAGCGCATCAACAAGTTATTGGTATTTCTGTTTTAAAAAATGAAGCAAGTATTGAAACAGAAATAAAAAAATTATTAAAAGATAGTAGTAAGCCATTTACCTTACTACATAGTTTTCATCAGGGAGGTTATGCCAAAATAAATCCTGCACTTTTTACTTTTATGAACCAGCTTTGGACTTCGGAAAAAATACCTACCGATATAGTGTATACCGGTAAACTTTTATATGCAGTAGATAGTTTATTGAAAGAAAACTATTTCAAAGAAGGAAGTAAAATACTAGTAATACATAGTGGAGGCTTGCAAGGCAATAGATCCTTGCCCTTAGGGACCTTGCTTTATTAAACTAGTTCGCAATCGAATATTAATTGAAAATGTTTTTTCACTTTTTCTTTTACGGCTTCGTAGTTCAGTTTATGTCCTAATTCTTTTTCTAAAGAAGTAACTGTTTTCCCTTGTATGCCACAAGGCACTATAAATTCAAAATGAGATAAATCGGTATTTACATTTAAGGCAAAACCATGCATGGTAATCCATCTGCTACATTTAATGCCCATAGCGCAAATTTTTCTAGCCATAAAGGGGTCATTAGGTTCTAACCAAACTCCTGTTTCTCCTTCACTTCTTTCTCCTTTCAATCCATATTCAGCTATCACATCAATAATAACTTGTTCAAGGCTTCTTAAATACCAACCTAAATCAGTTTTAAATTTATCTAAATCCAAAATGGGATAGCCAACAATTTGCTGTAAGCCATGGTAAGTCACATCTCCCCCTCTATTGATATGGAAAAACTCAATGCCTAAATTCTTTAATTGTTCTTCCGACACTAAAACATGCTCTCTTTTACCACTTTTCCCTAAAGTAAATACAGGATTATGCTCTACCATTAATAATCTATGTTCTGTGTTCGAAGTTTTTACATCCTGCTCGTTTTGCCTTGCCGCCCATTTAATTTGCGTATTTTTTAGCAGTAATGCCTCCTGGTAATCCCAACTGGGCTGATAGAACGAATGCCCATATCCTCGAAAAAAACTTTTTGACGCATAAAGCAAAGTTACAAACTAAGCAGCAATATCCTACTTTTGCATCATGTCAGAAGAATTAGAGCCCATAGCGGAAGAAAATAGTGAGTCCCTTTATGAAAAAGTTTCCTTTACTGTAGATAAAGGCCAAGCCCCCATGCGTATAGATAAATGGGTGCAAGCAAGAATTGAAGGTATTACTAGAAACAAATTACAAAACGGCATTGACGGCGGCTTTTTAACCGTGAATGGCAAAGTAGTGAAGAGCAATTACAAAACAAGACCCGGTGACGAAGTAGTTTACTTAAGTATTATCAATCAAGAATACACCGACCTCAAGCCTGAGGCCATGCACTTAGATATTGTGTATGAGGACGAGGCCGTAATGGTGATTAACAAGCCTTCCAATATGGTGGTGCATCCGGGCATTGGAAATTATACGGGCACACTACTTAATGGAGTGGCACATCATTTACTTTCCCAAAACCCCGATTTAAACGAAGAAGTTTTACCTCGCTTTGGATTAGTACATCGTATTGATAAAAACACGACCGGTTTAATTGTACTTGCTAAAACTCCTGAAGCAGCAAGTCATTTAGCTAAACAATTTTTTAATCATACCGTAGAAAGAAAATATGTTGCCGTTGTTTGGGGCGATATGGAACAAGAAGAAGGAACCATTGTGGCGAATATTGCACGTCATAAGTCGAATAGAAAAATGTTTGATGCTTACCCCGATGAAGAAATTGGCAAGCATGCCATTACACACTATAAAGTGATAGAGCGTTATAATTATGTAACCCTAGTGTCTTGTATTTTGGAAACAGGAAGAACACATCAGATTAGAGTGCACATGAAACATATTGGCCATACACTATTTAACGATTTCGAATATGGTGGCGATAGAATTTTAAAAGGCACCATTTATACAAAGTATAAGCAGTTTGTAGATAATTGCTTTGACGCCTGCCCTAGATGTGCTTTACATGCACAAACCTTAGGCTTTATACACCCCACTACTGAAAAGCAAATTAGCTTTGACAGCCCACTGCCTTCCGATATGCAAGCAGTGATTGAAAAATGGAAATATTATAAAGCTTCAGCGAATCAATAATAAAATAGTTTAATTTTTATTTTGCGCATTTTGCATAGGCGATAAGCCCATCGATTGTCCACGTCCCATACCTTTCATCTTGAATAATGAAAAATTGGAAGGTGCCGCCACTTTAGGCCAGCTATTATTAGTTTCATCGATATCGGCTGTTTCGCGCATTGGATCTAACTTAATAGAAACTGCTTTTTTATTGGTTAAAAAAGTACTCACCACTTTATTTTCATTATGTCTCCAAATTTGAGCAGATAATTTTTGTAATTCTTTGGTGCCGTCTTCAAATGTAAATTCAACAATAATAGGCATTACTAAACCACCTTTATTTAAAAAAGTAATTTCATATAAATTTACATCGGCATATTTTGCTTTTTCAGCATCTGTCAATGGTTCCATCGACCCGTAACTCATTGCAGGTTGTTTAGTGACAGAATCATAAGGCTCCAAACCTCTAGCATATCTCCAATAAAAATCACGCAAACTTGTATCGGCATCTGTTAAAAATACAATGGACTTATCGGCTCTATTTCTAACTTTTGATATATCATCAAAACCAGGAAGCATAGGCTTATCTATAGCTCTAGGCCCACTAGCACCTATCATATTTCTACCTCCACGACCACCCATTGTTGGCGCAGCGGTAGAACTTGGATCATACACAGCATGTCTTACAGTATCTATCGCAATATCAACCGGATCAATACCATAAAACCATCCTCTCCAATACCAATCTAAATCTATAGCACTTGCATCTTCCATGGTTCTAAATAAATCGGCAGGTGTTGGATGTTTAAATGCCCAACGACGAGCATATTCTTTAAAAGCATAATCAAAAAGCTCACGGCCCATTACCGTTTCTCTTAAAATATTTAAAGCTGTTGCAGGTTTAGTGTATGCATTCGGTCCAAACTGAATAATATTTTCACTATTAGTCATGATGGGTTCCAATTGATCCTTAGGCAATCGCATGTAATCTGCAATAGTCCAGGCCGGACCTCCTCTTGATGGAAATTTATTATCGTATAATTCTTCTGATAAATATTGTACAAATGAATTCAAGCCTTCGTCCATCCATGACCATTGACGTTCATCACTATTAATAATCATTGGGTAGAAGTTATGGCCCACTTCATGAATAATAACACCTAACATTCCATTTTTAGCAGATTCTGTATAAGTACCATCTTTTTCGGTACGACCATAGTTAAAACATATCATAGGATACTCCATTCCATTAGAAGCTTCAATACTTTGTGCTACAGGGTATGGATAAGGAATACTGAACTTTGAGTATGATTTAATAGTATGGGCTACTGCTTTTGTTGAAAACTTACGGTATAAACCATAGGCTTCTTTTGCATATCCACTCATGCACATTACTTTCTTACCTTCAACATTAGCAGCCATCGCATCCCAAATGAATTTACGGCTAGACCCAAAAGCAAAATCACGCACATTTTCTGCATTAAAAACCCAGGTCTTTTGTGTAGTGATTTTATTTTTTTCTGCATTTTTTGCTTCTTCCAAAGTAACTATCTCTATGGGTTCTGAAGAAGTTTGGGCTTTATTCCATCTAGCTAATTGTGCTGCAGATAATACCGCAGGATAATTTTGTGCTTGACCTGTTGCCATCACCACGTGGTCGCCTGGAACAGTGATAGCCACTTTGTAATTACCAAAAACTAAAGCAAATTCTCCACGGCCCGTAAATTGATGATTTTGCCATCCTTGAAAATCGGAGTACACACATAAACGAGGATACCATTGTGCCATCGTAAATAAATAGTTGCCGTCCTCAGGGAAATATTCATAACCACCTCTACCAGCAACGGTCATTCTATCAGTAATTTTATAGTTCCAACTTAATTTAAAAATAATTTTTTGACCCGGCTTTAAGGGAGTAGGCGTTTCAATACGCATCATCGTACCATTGATAGTATATTTTAACTTCGCACCCAATGCATCTGTTAAAGATGTAATGATATGACCCAATCCATTATCGGTTTTTTGTTCTATTAATTTATCAATAGTGGCAGTGGTTATCCCACGTCCTAAGCGCGTTTCAAGAGGGAAGCCTGCGTTGTTCACTGTGCTATGTTCATTTTCATCTAACTGTAACCATAAATAAGTAAGTACATCGGGCGAGTTATTGTAATAGGTAACTGTTTCAGTACCAGATAGCATTAATTTTTTTTCATCCAATGTGGCTTTGATATCATAATCTGCTCTTTGTTGCCAATATTTTGTGCCTGGGGCGCCACTTGCTGTTCGATACTCATTAGGTGTGGCTAAGATAGTGCCCAACTGTTCAAACTTATTGCCATGATTAGAACTTGGGTTGTTGTGAATGTCTTGTGCCAATAAACAAGTTAAACTTGTAAAGAAAACAAAACTCAAAGAAGCTAATTTTTTGATTTGCATAAAATCTATTTATTTAAAAAAGGTTTGATACGATCTATTATCATGATTAGAGAAAGTCCAATGGTGATAAAAGATCCAATTCGAATATACGATTTTCGGTCTATCTTAAAGCGATTTACGAGTAGAAAAGCAAAAACTAATATACAGCCCACAATCAATAGCTGACCCAATTCCAAGCCTAGATTAAATGAAAAAAGAGGCAGTACAATGCTTTCCTCTTTACCTAGTAAGCTTTTGAGATAATTACTGAAGCCCAATCCATGAATGAGGCCAAAAAATAAAGCTAAATAATATATAATATGATACTTAGCAGCGTAACTAAAATCCTTTACCAAAAGATTAGAAAGGGCAGTGAATAGAATGGTGATGGGTATGAGAAGTTCAATCAAATACATGGGAAAATAAATCCATTCTAAAGTACTCAAAGCCAAGGTAATAGAATGGCCAATGGTAAAAGAACTAACTAAAATCAATATCTTTTTCCAATCTGTTACCATATAGCGAATCACAAGGGCAAGAATAAACAACATATGATCAGACCCATTGATATCCATAATATGCCTAAATCCAAGGTGGGCAAAAATAAAAAAGTCATTCATTCAATGAAAATTTTTAAAATGTTAAATTAATCAAGACCTTTGTAAGATACAAATAAAATTATATGCTTTTAGTTGGATGGAATACCCTTTTTACCGCAATGCTTACTTTAATGCACCCCTTTTTCGTATCCGTGATTGACATCAATCATAATGAAAAAGAGGCCACCATTGAAATTAGTGTACGTTGTTTCACTAATGATCTAGAAAAAATGATTGCTGTGGATACCAAAACAACTATCGATTTATCACAACCCAGTCAAAAAATTAAAGGGGATGCCCTTCTTAAAGCTTATTTAAGTAAGCGATTAAACTTATCTGTAAATGGGAATAAATCTACTTTAGAATATCTTGGATTTGAAATTCAAAAAGAAAGTACCTGGACTTATTTTGAAATAAAAAATATAAAACAGCTAAGTCAACTCAATGTTTTATGCGAGGTTCTATTTGGAGTGAATGACCAGCAAATAAATATTTTTCATGTAAATGCAAAAGGTGTTCGAAAAAGTTACGAACTCATCTACCCTAAGAATACGACCCAATTTAATTTCTAGACATCCATTTCGAATAAACACTTGCCCCGGCATAGCCCATTATTAGTCCTACCAATGTTCCTGCCAGTATATCTAAGGGATAATGCACCCCCACATAAATTTGTGCATAAGAAATAATGCCTGCCCATACAAAGAATAAATAAGTATATTTTTTAAACAAAGGTTGTAAAGTCATAAACACAAAAATGGCTAAACTAAAATGATTAGCCGCATGCGAAGAGGTGAAACTAAAACTACTAGGACAAGCAGGAATTAATAATTTTACTTGAGTTAGCATAGCGGGGTCGGCACAGGGTCTTAGTCGATGAATAAAGGGTTTGAAAATAAAACTGCTTACTTGGTCGGTCAGTGAAATGGTGATGGCAACTGCTACTAGCCATTTCCAAGCCTTCCAGCCCCAGCGGTAGAATACATAGCCTACTAGCNCCAAGTAAAAGGGAAACCAATGCTCAGAAGTACGCATCCAAGGCATAAATACATCAAAGTAGGCATTGGTCCAATGACCATTGATAAGCTTAAATAAGGCTTGGTCTGCCTTCTCCAAAGATGGCCAAATGTCTATTATCATGCCATAAAGATACAAGGAAGTGTAAAAATTTAAAGTAAATTTGCAGAACCAATTTTTAAAGTAAAAAGAGCAGCTATGGCACTTATTAAAAGTATTTCAGGATTTAGGGGCACCATTGGAGGTAAACCCAATGATAACCTTACTCCTATCGATATTGTTAAGTTTGCCTCTGCCTATGGCAGCTGGCTTCTGCATAAAGCGCCTGGCAAGAAAAAAGTAGTGGTGGGTAGAGATGGAAGAATAAGCGGGGAAATGGTTGAAGTATTGGTAGAACAGAGCCTTTTAGCTTTAGGGATAGATGTAATACATCTTGGATTAAGCACTACGCCCACCGTTGAAATGGCCGTAGTTTTTGAAAAAGCAGATGGTGGTATTATTTTAACGGCCAGCCATAACCCTAAACAGTGGAATGCTTTAAAACTTTTAAATGAAAAAGGAGAGTTTGTAAGTGGGGAGGAAGGAAAAATAATTTTAACCTTAGCCGCCAATGAAGATTTTAATTATGCAAGCATAGATGATTTAGGAAAAATAATTCCGAATAAGGATAGTCTTGAAAAACATATTCAAGCCATTCTTAATTACCCATTAGTGGATGTGAATGCTATAAAAGCAGCTAATTTTTCAGTGGTAGTGGATGCCATTAATAGTTCAGGTGCTTTTACAGTGCCTGCCTTACTAAAAGCCATTGGTGTAAATAATATTACCATATTAAATGGCGATATGCATGGCAATTTTGCGCATAACCCAGAGCCATTAAAAGAAAACCTTACTGAACTTTGCGATACAGTGCTTTCTAAAAAAGCAAGTTTAGGTATTGCTGTAGACCCCGATGTAGACCGCCTATGTTTTGTGAGCGAAAATGGTGAATTATTTGGAGAAGAATACACACTGGTAGCTGTAGCCGATTATATTTTACAAAATAAAAAAGGAGCTACCGTAAGTAATTTATCTTCTACCCGTGCTTTAAAGGATGTCACTGAAAAATATGGCTCTAGTTATTTCGCAAGCGCTGTAGGTGAAGTGAATGTGGTGAATAAAATGAAAAATGAAAAAGCCGTTATAGGCGGAGAAGGTAACGGTGGTATTATTGTACCTGATTTACACTATGGAAGAGACGCCCTAATTGGTATTGCTTTATTTTTAACGCATTTAGCAAAAAGTAAAATGAGCGCTTCTGTTTTAAGAGCCAGCTATCCTGCTTATTTTATGAGTAAGAAAAAAATGGACCTAGACGCCTCTACATCACTTAGGAAAATATTTGATTTACTTGCTACAAAATTCGCTGGCTTCCCTATTAATAAAGAAGATGGCTTTAAAATTGATTTTGAAAATGAATGGGTACATCTAAGGTCAAGTAATACAGAGCCTATTATTCGTATTTATACAGAAGCGCCCTCACAGGCCGCTGCCGATAAATTAGCGGACGAGATTATTTCAATTATAGCCACAATTAACTAACTTAGAAAAAGTTTAAAATCTACATTATAGACTAGATATATACAACCATGGAAAGAATTTATCTTGATAACGCGGCGACCACTTCACTAGACCCCTTGGTCTTAGAAGCCATGATGCCTTATATGACCGAGAAATTTGGCAACCCTTCTGCTATATATAGTTATGGGCGTGAAACAAGAATGGCCATTGAACAAGCAAGAAAGCAGGTCGCTAAAATTTTAGGCGCCCGTCCTGCTGAAATATTTTTTACAAGTGGGGGTACTGAAAGTAGCAATACTGTTTTACATGCAGCGATGGAAAATCTAGCATGCAAGCATATTGTGAGCTCTTCTATCGAACACCATGCTACCCTTCATACAGTAAGCCATTTGGCTAAAAAATATAATGCAAAACTTAGTTTGGTGAATATTCTTCCCAATGGCCATATAGATACTGCTCATCTTGAACAAATTCTTGCAGCAAGTAATGAAAAAACCATTGTGAGCATTATGCATGCTAATAATGAAATTGGCAATATGATTGACCTTATGGAAGTAGGTGGTATTTGTAAAAAGTATAATGCTTATTTCCATAGCGATACTGTTCAAACCGTAGGCCATTTCCCTTTTGACTTAGCCAATACCCCCGTAGATTTTATCACAGGAGCAGGACATAAATTTCACGGACCAAAAGGCGTAGGCATATTATACATTAGTGAAAATATAAAGATTAACCCTTTATTACATGGCGGGGCACAAGAAAGAAATATGCGAGCGGGTACCGAAAATTTATATGGCATTGTTGGTTTAGCGAAAGCTTTAGAAATGGCTACTAAAAATTTTGAAAAAGACAGTGCTACTATTGCTGATCTAAAAAGGTACATGCACGATGAGCTTGTTAACAAAGTACCTGGGGTGAGTTTTAATGGCGATCCTTTTGGAAAAAGTCTTTACACTACCCTTAGCGTTAATTTTCCTAAGTCGGAAAGAACGGAAATGATTTTATTTAACTTAGATATTCAACATATTTGTGCTAGTGGCGGCAGCGCCTGTTCTAGTGGTGCACAAACCGGTTCTCATGTAATGAATGTTCTTCACAAAGGAATTAATGATGTTACCGTTCGCTTCTCTTTCTCTAAACACAATACAAAAGCAGAGATTGACAAAGTAGTAGCTACCCTATTAACTATTTTGTAAGTAGCTTACCCCTATTTTTTTACCGCAAAGTCTTGATTCATTTTATCAATAGCTGCAATAAGTTGATAAGTAGTTAAGGCGTCTTGCACAAATACTATTTGCTTATTGCTTAAACTATTAGGCTTGTTTTGATAAGCATTCTCAAGGTTTTGCATATACTGGTCTTCAGACATGGGATCGCCCAATGATTTATAATAAGCAATTTCTTGATTTAAGTCCTTCAATACTGAAGTAGATATTTTTTTGGCAACATTCATTTCACCAGCAGCATAACATGATTGTAATAAAATATAAGAGAAATAGTTATGTTGATTACCTCTATTAGAAGTCATACCATAAGGGAAGCTCTTCTCATTGGTCTCACTGTCTAATTTTCTAATAATTTGTCTAGCACTGTCTAATTTACCTTCACTCACTAAAGCTTGGGCTATTTGTGCTACAGTTAAACGAATAGAATTTAAATGTCTGCGATTTTCTTCATCATAATATACATTCGGATTTTTAGCGTTTCCAAAGGTAAATTTAGTCATGATGTTTTTATAAGAAACATCGGCATCAATGCTTTGACCAATGGCAGGCACCAGTTGATAAGACATACCTGTTTGACGCACATATTTATCTAATCCCAATTCTTTTAATTCTTGCGTAGAAGTAAAGCAAATAGGTCTTTTAAATTGTGAAGTAGCAATAATGGCATAAATAGCCATTTCGTTTTTAAGCAAGTATTGTCTATTGGGATTAAAGTCAATCAATAACTCATCTACTAATATATCTGTAGGTTTTGCAATACCTGATGCTAAGGCATTGGCTTTATTTACCGGTACTTTAAACTTATGGGTAGGGAATATATTCACAGGCCCTTCTTGTGTAGTTGCCTGGTATTTACCCAAAGGATCTGCGATTACATTTCTAAATACAGAATCTAAATCATGGTAAGTAGCCTCGCCAAAACCTGGTACTGCATTGTAATAAGCTACATTTAACTTACTACCAGATACTTGCTCTTCGGTGAAAATGACATCAAATTTTTCACTTTTATTCACTTTATACCTAAGCTCTTTCATATACCAATCAGAGCCTAATAAACTATTCACCACCACACGCACATCAGGTCTAATGCCTTCTACCTCTTGTGCATACCATAAAGGGTAAGTGTCGTTGTCACCAAAAGAAAATAAAATAGCATTAGGAGGACANCTTTCTAAATAATTACGTGCTAAATCGCGTGGTAATGTTTTTTGACTTCTATCATGGTCATCCCATTCTTGTTGCGCCATTAATGCCGGTACCGCTAAAAACGAAATAACNGTGGCCGCAATAGCCGCTATTTTTTTATTTAAGAATTTCTCTAACCAAATAGCAATTTGCAAAACGCCCAATCCAATCCAAATAGCAAAGGCATAGAAAGAACCTACATAAGCATAATCACGCTCACGGGGTTGTAAACTTTGTTGGTTCAAATAAATAACAATGGCAATTCCNGTAAAAAAGAAAAGTAGCCCAGTGACTATAAAATCTTTTTTATTTTTTTGGTATTGAAAAATAAATCCAAGTATACCTAAAAGAAAAGGCAACATAAATAAAGTATTATGTGCTTTATTATTACTCTTGATGGAATCAGGTAATTTAGATTGGTCGCCAAAAATGTAATTATCAACAAAAGAAATGCCTGTACTAAAATTACCATCTCTTACATTTCCAAAACCTTGTAAATCGTTTTGTTTACCCGCAAAATTCCATAAGAAATAACGCAGATACATAAACCCAAATTGGTAATTCGTGAAGTACTTAATATTATCTCTTAATGTAGGAGGCGTTCCGTCTTCCACGCCTGCAAAGGCTTTAAAGCTATCCATCTGACCTCTGTCATTGTCAGAGTCCCACATTCTTGGAAATAAATGTGCTGAAGGTGCAGAAGACCAATCTCTTTTAAAGTTTTTACCAGCAATCTCATAAGTAGTTTTTGCTTTCACATATTGATCTCCATTTTCTACATTCTCTACTTTATCTACATAGTCTGGTCCGAATAAAACAGGCCAATCGCCATACTGCTCTCTTCCTAAATAACCCATTAAGGTAACAGGATTATCTACATTGTACATATCTACAGAAGGATCTGCATTGGAACGCACCATGGTGGTTAAATAACTTGTATAGCCTAATAAGAAAAAGGTAGTGCACCAAATACCTAATTTTAAAAAGTAATACCCTTTTTTATTGGCATATCGAATACCTAGGGCTAAAATAACGGCTACTAAAACGAAGAAGAATATAAAACCAGTAAAAAAAGGTAGGCCCATTGAATTCACAAAATTAACATCAAAGGCACCTGCCCACTTAATGGTATATTGAATTAAAAATACTTGAACAAAACCTGTTATAATAACGCCAATTACAAAGGCCACTAAGCCACCCATTAAGCTGGGTTTGTATTGTCTGAAATAATACACCATTACAATGGCAGGAATAGTTAATAAGTTTAGTAAATGTACCCCAATAGATACACCCATGATATAGAAAATAAAGATGATCCATTTGTCGGCACCAGGTTGATCGGCTTTATGTTCCCATTTTAATATGGCCCAAAAAACCAAGGCTGTAAAAAATGAACTAAGTGCATATACTTCCCCTTCTACAGCACTATACCAAGCGGTATCACTAAAAGTATATCCCAAGGCACCTACTATACCAGCGCCCATTATTAAAATAATTTGTTGAGTCGTTAAGGCTACCTCTTTGCCAGTCTCCACCATTCTTTTGGCAAAATGCGTAATGGTCCAAAATAAAAATAAAACGGTAAAACCACTTGCCAGCGCACTCATGGTATTGACTGCCTTTGCGGCTGTTAAAGGATTGTCTCCGAAAAGGATAATAAATACACGGCCTAATAACACAAACATAGGCGCTCCTGGAGGATGTGGAATTTGTAATTTATAGGCACTGCTAATAAACTCACCNGCGTCCCAAAAACTACCTGTTGCNTCAATTGTCATAACATAAACNGTACATGCAATTAAAGTGACNATCCAACCCGTCCAATTATTAATTTTCTTAAAGTCCATTTTTAGTGTTTTATTAGTTGCAAACTTAANTGAAACTAGCCAAAATGGGAAATTAATAGGCCCATAATAGGCGCTTTAAGCATATTTTAAGATTTCCCCATTCCCCCTAGGTTTTTTATCTTTGAGCCCTC
>JGI25910J50241_10000524_pt1 | contig 12858 bp, 10 predicted proteins | sample LauGreSBDMM110SN_3_FD_50241 | JGI IMG/M metagenome (IMG submission 50241) | reverse complement strand
AAGAATATCATTGCAGTTTCTCCTATTAGTAACTCTGTTTCTGCTTCAATTAATTCAGGTCAAACATATACTTTTGGAACTCAAAATTTAACAAGCCCTGGAACATATAACAGCGTATTTGCATCAGCTAATAATTGTGATTCAACTGTTACATTAAATCTAACTGTAAATCCAGAGAATTATGGAGACACTATAGTTTTTGACTTAAACCAAGGAGTTTATTCAAGTGAAAATGGCGTTAATTATTTTACTTATCCTGTAAAAATAAAATCAACTTACACTGCAATTAATGCACTTGACTTTTGGTTTAAATTTAATGAGTCTGAACTAACTTTTGTTTCTAGTACTTCAAATCTTAATGGTTTAGATGTTTTTTCAAACTTTAACTCAAACAATCATTATTTAAGTACAACGGCATCTATGCCATCTATAAGCAATACAATTCCAGCAAATACAAACATAATGGAATTAAAGTTTATTGTTAATGGACCCTGCCCAGAAGTAAATACTAATGACTTCTTTAATTCTAACTCTCTTATTAATGGTGTTATCTGTAATCATAGATTTTCACCTGGAATACCAAGAAATGCTGTTATTAACACAACTACTATTGCTGCAAATAACCCTTACACTTGGTCAGTTACAGGACAAACATATACTACAAGTGGTCTTATAACAGGAACTACTACTAATTGTGTTACTGAAATTTTAGATTTGACAATTACGACAGAAGTTAATTTGTCTATTAGCGAGAATACGGGTTCAGAAGCAGCAGGTACAATTCTTACGGTTACTGCTACTGCTTCAGCACCTGTAAATGGTGTTCAATCTGTTTCATTAGGTGTTTCGGGAACAGACATCACAGCAGGAGATTATACTTTAAGTAACTCAACTATTACCATACCTGCCGGACAAACAACTGGTTCGGTAACATTCACCGTTGTCAACGACAACGTGGTTGAGGCTGCCGAAACAGCAGTCTTAACTATCAGTAATCCTTCATCAGGAATTGCTTTAGGAACTACAACTACTCAAAACGTTGCTATTAGCGACTACGTATTTAAGCTTCAAATATTACATGCTTCCGATTTTGAAGCGTCGGTTGAAGCTGTTTTAGACGCGCCTCGTTTTGCAGCGATTGTTGATACTTTAGAAGAAACTTATCCCAACACTATTAGATTATCTTCAGGTGATAACTATATCCCAGGACCGTTTTTAAGTTCGGGCGGTGACCCGACTCTTGCTGCGGCATTCAAAACTGCTTACGAAAGTTACTATAATACTACCTTTACAAATCCTCCAATAAACTTAGGTTCAAGTATCGGTAGAGCTGACATATCGATCATGAACTTTATCGGCATCGAAGCTTCAGCATTAGGAAATCACGAATTTGATTTGGGTACCACCGAAATACGAACTATGATTGGAGGTGCAGGTACATCCACAACAACTTGGTTTGGAGCGCAATTTCCATACCTTAGTTCAAATTTAAATTTCAGCGGCGACGGTAATTTATCACCAATCGCAACAACAAATCGTTTGTTATTAAACACAGCGTTCAAATCTAATCCGACTGAAACGGCTGCCGCTATTGCAAGTAAATTAAAACTAGCTCCATCGACTATTATTATTAAAGGAGGTCAAAAAATTGGAATTGTAGGAGCGACTACGCAAGTTTTGGCAAGTATTTCATCACCTGGTGCAACTACAGTTGTTGGAGGTAATGAAAATGATATGATCATATTGGCTGGAATTGTCCAACCAGTTGTAAATTCTTTAATTGCTGATGGTTGTAATAAGATTATATTGCTTTCGCACTTACAACAAATTGCTTTTGAACAAGATCTTGCCACAAAACTATCTGGTGTAGATATTATTATCTCTGCTGGTTCTAATACATTATTAGCTGATGCTAATGATCGTTTGCGTTTAGGTGATGTAGCTGTTGGAACTTATCCATTCCTTGCTACAGATTTAACCGGAAAAATTGTACCATTGGTAAATACAGACGGTAACTATAAATACGTAGGAAGATTAGTAGTTGATTTTGACTCTGATGGCAATTTAATACCATCGTCTATTGACAACGCTATTTCTGGGGTTTACGCAACTGACCAACAAGGATTGACTGATGCTTGGGGCGCTAATGTAGCCAATGCTTTTGCAACAGGTACAAAAGGTTACCGAGTGCAATTACTGACCACAGCAATTGGAAATGTAATCACTACAAAAGATGGTAATCTTTTTGGTAAAACATCTGTATTCCTTGAAGGACGTAGAAACTTTGTACGTACAGAAGAAACAAATCTTGGAAATATTACGTCTGAAGCTAATTTATGGTTTGCTAAGTTTTATGATCCAACAACTGTTATCTCTATCAAAAATGGCGGTGGTATTCGTTCTGCCATTGGAAACGTTATTGCAGTTGGCAGCAATGTAACCTTGGTACCCCCAATTGCAAATCCATCTGCGGGTAAACAATCTGGAGATATTTCCCAGTTAGATATTGAAAATTCATTGCGATTCAATAACACACTTTCATTGGTGACACTTACAGCAACTGGAATGAGATCAATACTAGAACGAGCGTATCAGCTACAACAGCTACCGCTACACCTGGTCAATTTGCTCAAGTATCTGGTGTACGATACAGCTATGACTTCAGCCTTCCGGCTAATTCAAGAATTCTAAATGCCGTGATTACCGATAATAATGGAAATGTGATTGATACATTAGTTGTCAATGGCATCACAGTAGGGAACTTATCACGTACCTTTAGAGTAGTTACGTTAACCTTCCTTGTAGGTGGTGGCGACGGTTATCCATTTAATACATTAGGAACGAATAGGGTTGATTTGAATACAGTGCCAGAACAAGGTCCTGCTTTTGCATCGTTTGCCGTTGCAGGTTCTGAGCAGGATGTCTTTGCTGAGTATATGAAAAGTCAGTACAGTACAACTCCTTATGGTATAGATGAAACTCCATTGGCACAGGATTGCAGAATCCAAAGGATACCAGCACGAGCTGACAATGTACTGCCTCCTAACCCAGGTAGCAATGGTACATTGTCGATTTGTAATGGCTCAACCGTTTCAGAATCCCAACTGTTTGCTGCTCTTGGTGGCACACCGGCTACAGGCGGTACATGGAGCCCGACTCCTGCAGGTGTAGGTTTGTACACATATATGGTAACATCTCCATCATGTTCTGGATCTTCCTCTACAACGGTGATGGTAGTAAACGGAACACAAGCTGTTAAATACAATCACTCAAACAGCAATGGGTTCATATACATGGGCAAATAATGGTCAAACATATACTGCATCAGGAACATATACAGGAGTTGTTGAAAATTGTATAGCACAAGTATTGAATCTTACAATTACAACTTTATCTGCTAATCTTTCACTAGATGTTTTCTTGGATGGATATTATGTAATTAACTCAAACCCATCTTCAATGCGTCCTGCTAGATATAACAACCTTGTATCATCTGGATCCACAAATACAGGGTCCGCTACAGATGTTGATGTTATCACAGTAGAATTACGAAGTCCTTCAAACCTTGATGTTGTAGCATACAGTGTGTCACCTATTTTGCAAGCAAATGGAAGTGTGCAGTGTGTTTTCCCTGCGGCTGCTATAGGTGCTTCATATTACGTTGTAGTTAACCATAGATCTTCATTACCATTATGGAGTGCAAATCCTGTAGCTATGTCAAGTGCAACAGCTCTTAGTTTTGCCAATAATATTACAAATGCTTATACAGACGGTTCTATAGCCCCAATGAAAACATTAGTTTCAGGTTTATATGCATCAAGATTAGGAGAGTTGATAGAAGATGGGTATTTAGATGGTGTGGATTATGCGGCTTTCGAATCAGATGTGTATTCATCAGCATACGGTAGTTTATATTTACTAGATGGAGACTTAAATGGCGACTCTTATGTTGACGCCAGCGACTATGCTGTTTTTGATTTTAACTCACAGTTAGGTTCTTATGAGCAGCGACCATATTAACATATTTTTGCTCACCGCGTAAGCGGTTGATTTTTAAGAAATCACTATAAAAAAAACCAGTACATGCGTACTGGTTTTTTTGTGAGAGTTGATTCGTTCAATATCAAAGGCTTTATCGAAAATAAACAGGATAATTTCATGATCCATTGCGCATTGGGCATTCCACGAAACATTGAAAGAAGCGTACTTTTTCCAGAACGTCTCAGTCCGCTAATAACTTTGATTAAATCTTTGTCCTTGTATGCAAGTAAACTTGATATATATTCTGTGTGATTTACATACTGTTTCATGTAGTAAAAATATGTAAATTATCGAAACTTGCAGAAAATACATTTTTCGATACATTTGTTTAGAAAATTCAAAGAGAAATTCAATTATCTTAAAAAAAAGCCCCATTGATGAGGCTTTTAAGGATGTGTGGTCCCACTTNGAATCGAAATACAGATTTTATTCATTTTTGTATTTTATATTAAATAACTTAAATTATTGATAAACAAGTACATAAAACTCAAAAAATAGTAAATCAACAAAGTATGTTATTGGTATTATGTTGTCCCTTATGTTGTCCCCAAGTATATTTTATTATCTTTGAAACATGAGTAAAAGATATTCCTTGGATTATATAATCCGAAAAGATAAGATGAATGAAAAAGGTGAATGCCCAATCGTATTGAGGTATACCTTTAGTAGAAAATATTACAGAATTCCATTAGGGTATTCTGTAGTAATTGATGAATGGGATGATGTGAATAGAATACCCAAAACTTCATTCAAGGGTTTCTTTTAACGAAGAATTTAGAAGAAACATTACCTACTTTGCTATACGCTCCAATTATGGGAGATAATCTTTTCATTAAAATAATTTAAGATTATAAGTATGAAAGACCAGTCTTTTGATTTGTTAGCATCTGGACTTGTGATAATCGCAACTAGCTTCTTTTTACTTGCGAATATAAATTAGTAAAATGATCTTAAGATAATTATATTTGGCTTAAAGAATCACAGAATTATTGGAGAATAAAATAAATAATCAACGAATTATTGCTTTCGATTTAATGAGGGCAATTATGCTATTTTTACTTTTGGTGCTTCATGCCGGCATATCCTTTATGAGTAGTAAGTTGAACCCTGGTTTATGGATGTTTAAAGACAAGTCTACTCATTTTATTTTTGATGGGATGATAGGATTCATACATTCATTTAGACATCCAATTTTTTTTATTATTTCGGGTTTTGTAACATATCAAATGTCACAAAAATATTCTTGGAACAAGTTGATAATAAAAAGGTTTAAACGCTTGTTCATTCCAATGCTAATAATAATCTTTTTAGCTGGACCGTTTATTCACATTTTAATCTCACAGTTAATGGGGAAAATTGATACATTCAGTCTACAAGCAATCTACCCTTCATCCTCTGAGTATTCGTTTGGCTTTTCAACGATCTACGTTTGGTTTTTATACTATTTAATGCTCTTTACTGTGATTCACTTGATAATTGAACGATTGGGTATAATGAGCTATTTTTCACGGATTAAACTAGGGAAGAATTGGTTTTTGACATCTATAGTCATTCTAACAATTATAATTATCTGTACACTTGCTTTTTGGGGAGAAAATTCACTGTTTGGAGACTATCATTGGAACCCAAATTTACTGTCATTTGGTGGTTTTTTGTCGTTTTATCTTTTTGGGATTTTCCTTGCGAATCAAAAGGAAGCGCTGACTAATATTAAAAACCATGGATTGTTTTTTGTCATTTTGGGTACTGTGTCCTTTATCATATATTCAGTTCAAGGATTGATCGAATTAAATCAAGTAGGGAATGCAATGAAATTTAATTGGATTATCATGATTAGCTCTGGTTTATCTTCAGTTTTCTTNGCAATTGGCTTCATGGGACTTGCTCTGAAATATTATACTAAATCAAACAAATATATTTCTTATATTAGCCGTTCGTCCTACTTTTTATACTTGATTCACTTTCCCATTCTAATTTTGTTTTTAAAGTATTGTGNACAATATGATTGGAATGCATTTATTAAATTTTTATTTGTGCTAATTGCTACATGCTTAAGCTCGTTTATTATTAATGTTTTATGGGTCAAATTATGGAAAAACAATCCTCCAATTTAGATTTAGAGCGATAAAAAATTAAATTATAAATAATAGAATTAATATACCTTAAATGAGATTTTTCTTAATTGACAGAATTAGAGAGATGATTCCCGGAGAAAAGGCCGTTGGTGTTAAATGCTGGAGCATGGACAACGAAATTTTTCAAGACCACTTCCCTGGCCTACCGACAACCCCTGGCGTTTTACTCACCGAGTCAATGGCACAATTATCTGGTGTCTTGATTAAAAAGAGTTACTATAAAGAATATGGCACGGCTACTAACGTCTATCCGGTTTTGAGTATTATTCAAAAAGCCAAATTTAGGTCGTTTGTTCGTCCGGGGGACCAGTGTATAATTAATGCTCAACTAATTTCTATTGATCGAGGTAGAGCCAATACGAAAGCGCAGACTTTTGTGAATGATGAACTTGTATGTGAAGCTACACTTTCTTTTGTTATTGGGATGGAAATAGATATGGAGAATATTCCTCAGCTTTCCAAGATTGAAGCCTACCATGACAGTATTTCACCAAAAGTTGGAACGTAATGGCTATTTTTATTAAAGGTTTTAAATTTAATGCACCAGTGATTTTTCGGAAAGAAGAAATGTCGCAGATTAAGTTGCAGTTTTATACCAAAGGTGAAATGGTAATTAATAGGGACATTGAAAATTATATCATCAGAAGTGACGAGAAAATAATGCGCCAAGATGTAATAGGATCCATATTAATTATCAACGAAATGTTAGGAGAGAATCCACCAAAAGAAGTTGAAAATATACCTCTTTACGTTTCAAATGGTGCTTTTGTTGAAAATACAGAAAAACATCTAAATCGTATTATCAATGTATATAAATCCATTGAGAAAGGATCAAGTCAAGAGGAAATTATACGAAATATATATAGGGCAAGTTCTCCATTGATTGCACTCGAAACATTAACCAATTCGACCATGAGTTTTATTGCTCAATACACAGGTATAAAAGGGAATAATGCAACTTTTGGCAACACCTCAATTTCATCTGTTTATGCACTTCAAGAAGCAAGTANTGCCTTACAAACAGNNCCAATGGTAATTGTAAATAGCTCAAATTGTGCCGGTGACTATTCGTATTTAACGAATTCTTCTGTGTTGGGTTATGATGAAGAATGGAAAGAGAGTACTGGAGTCGCTTGCCTATTATTAGGAAGCCAACAAAATGATGATAGAACTTCATTAGCAAGAATAACCTTGGTCAAAAACAGTTTTAATATTCCAAATTTAGAATCAAAAGGCATTGAAAGAGCATGGTCTGAATTAATCCCTAATACAGATGCTAATGCAATAATTTGTTCTGGTGCGTATTCTGAAAAAGAGAATCAATTAGACATAGATTACTGCAAAAAACATAACTCTAACGTTTACTCGCATTTTAGTATTTATGGAAACTTGGGGCCGTCAAATGTGTTTTTTGGGATTATTAAGGCCCTTGAATTTATTAAAAAAGGATCCAATATTATTGACGTCATTGATAGAGATGTTTTTGGAAGAGAATCAATAATTCGAGTTGAAAAATGTTAAAGAAGAATGTTTTCATATTAGACTACGAAATGATTAGCCCTATTGCTGTAGGTGTTGACCAACTTGCCAATAGTATTCTCACCAACTATAGTGCAGAAAAGCAAATTGAGAGAATCTCTACAAAAGGAAGTGTTTTTAGAAAAGCGGCAGAAGTCACAGAAGATTTAAGGCCTTATTATGTAAATGAGTCAGAAAATTTTAAGAAAGCTATTTTTGGAGATAGAAAACTCGAATTGATAGCTGCTTGTTATGGGAAAGCGGCTAAACGTCTTGAAAAATTTNTAGAATTGTTGANTCCAGCTAAAACAGGAGTTATTCTAGGNGTTGGTGCAGATGTCGCTCCTTTTGAGTTGTTTGAAGATGATTTGAGACATTATATGTATCAAGGTTACAACCCCCTTTTCGAGTTATATTCAGAAATCAACGACAATGGAATGCGCGTAAATGTTTTAAGTAACCCTTATGATATATATGCGCTATATTTAGCGAATAAATTTAAGGCTGGAGCTTTTCAAAAATCTATTTTAACCGCATGTGTTTCATCCACGCAGGCAATAGCTTTGGGTTATGATGCCATAACAAAAGGAGAAGCTGAGGTTGTAGTAGTTGGTGGGACAGATTCACTCATAAATTTGCTTGCAATTATATCTTTTGGAAAACTAGGTGTTATTCCGGAATCAAAAGATGATATTGGCTGTAAGCCCTTTGATGTAAATCGGAATGGCACTTTAGCTGGAGAATGCGCTGGTTTCGCTATTCTAGCTTCTGAGGATTTTGTGGTAAAAAATAATATTACGCCAATTGCAGCATTATTGGGTTACGGAAATACTTTAGATGCTTATAAGATTACAGCTCCTGACCCAAAGGGAGACTCAATGACAAAGGCGATAAAAGAAACTATGGATAACGCGAATCTAACAACTGATATGATTGATTATATCAATGCGCATGGGACAGGAACCAAACATAATGATCAACTAGAGTTAACGTGCTTCGAACGTGCTTTGGGTGAAGGAGTAAAAAAGATTCCAATATCATCAACTAAAGATCGGCACGGCCATGCTATTGCGGCAGCCGGAATTCAGGAGCTTTGCGTTGTCTTGGAATCAATGAAGCAAAGTTTAATTCCTGGTAATAGAAATTTAATCAANTCTTGTGATCCAAGCTTTAACTTGGTCACCCAGAATACAACTAAGAAAATTGAATATGCGCTTACGAGTAATTTTGCCTTTGGCGGAATTAATACAGTCTTAGCAGTTAAAAATTTACATAAATGAACCTCGATTTAAAAGATAAAGTAGTATTAATTACCGGAGGAACTGGCGGTATTGGTGGTCAAGTTGTTGCTGATTACCTTGATGAAGGAGCAATTGTAGCCTGTCTCATACGGAATGAAAAAAAAATGGAAATACTACATAAGGAATTGAACAAAGCAAATATTCCAACTGATAATCTTCATTCCTTCGAGTGTGACTTACTTGATTTTGAAGATGTAAAGAGAGCTACTAATGAGGTGGTTAATAAACTTAAGAATATTCATGTTTTAATCAACTGCGCTGGGTTTGCGGATGAATTTCCTTTTGCCATGTTGGATCGTGAAAAAATTGACATGATGATAGACTTAAACTTAAAAAGCCCCATCTATNTGTCACATGCAGTCCTTAAAACAATGTATAAACAAAAAGAAGGTTGTATTATAAACGTCTCCTCTATTTCTTCAATAAAAAAAGGAAGAGGGATTACAGTTTATGCTGCAGCTAAAGCTGGATTAGAAACATTTACTAGAACTTTAGCCACTGAAGTAGGTAGAAAGAACATCCGTGTAAATTGTATTCGTCCCGGAGTTGTTTCAACGGCAATGAGTGGCCCCCTTTTGGATAGGGCTAGAAAAATNATTGAAGGAAATACCGCATTATGCAGACCAGGAGAGCCTAGTGAAATTTCTGCAGCAATATTATTTATGTCATCAAACAAAACAGCATCTTATATGACTGGTGAGACAATCACTGTCGATGGAGGAATGTATTAATTTATAATTATGGAAATGAACGAGATTTTTAAAAATGTGTGCATTATAATTGAGAATTCGACAGGAAGACCGAAAGATTCGATAAAAATGGAAGATACACTCTTCGAAGAGTTGGGTATAGACTCAATTGATTTGGTAGACATTTTATTTGAATTGGAAACACTTTACAATGTCGAATTGAAAGTGAGTGATATCGAGCAGAGAATTAGAGAAGAGTTGGGAGACGTGCCATACGAAATTGATGGAATTATCACATCAGAAGGGCTTAAAGCTATTCGAAAGCACATGACTGAAGTCAATCCAGAATCAATTAAAGAAGGACTTACAGTTCATCGATTAATTCAGCTTTTTTCGGTACATTCTTTATGTAAAATNGTTCAGTATCGAATTGAAAATTTAGGATAGACTATGAAATTCTATCGAATTNTGCACAATGAAACGCTACATTCCTTTGGGGATAAAATTGGCGCTGTGCCAATTTGTGGCAAACGACTTATTGATTGTCAAAATGAAAGTGTTCTTGCTGTTGGTGGTGAAATCATTGAAGTGAATAACTCCGCAGAAATTGATAAAACACAAGCTCATTTTGTATTCGATGAGAATGTTTTTTTTACTTCTGAGTTTTTAAATGCATGCTTGATAGCTGTCTCATTAAAACAAGATAATCTTCAATTCTGTCTGCATCGAAATACTTTCAATGAACGTTATGTGCTTCCTTGCAAACAAGACACGGAAGAATATCATGTATTAGAGCTATATTATTACCAAGGAGAAGGTAAGANAGAATTTATCCCAATTGAACAGGAATTATTTGAACATNTAACAGTGCTGCCATCTCAAATTATTCGAGATAGACAATTTCACATGGATCAATGTGACGTTTTTGCGTGCAATGTTATTTCACCTTTTCATCTTTTGTACATCAATCTGGCAATGAATTTGAAGAGAACCATTCCTTTGCAAAAGAAAGTGCCTAAATTCTTAAGAAATCGCTTCGGACAGACAGGAGGCAAATGGTTTTACCGGGGATTGAAACGAATCAATAAAATTGGAAAGAACTGTGCCATTCATCCCACCGCTTTAATTGAAGGATCTGTTATAGGTGATAACGTTAGCATTGGAGCAAATTCAATTGTTCGTTTATCCATGGTAGGTAGCAACTGCTATGTATCTGATAACGTCTCAGTAGTCAACTCCATTTTGGGAGATAGAACATACATCGCAAATAGTAATTATATAAATAGTTGCTTGACCTTTGATGAGGTTTTCCTTATTCATGGGCCATACCAAATTTCAGTGTTTGGAGAAAATTCAGCTTGTTTTGCAGTAATCAATTGTGATATTAGACTAGATCAAAAAAACATAAAAATTCCCACATCTCAAGGTATGTTAGATTCCAATCAGGAATTTTTAGGAGTCGCATATGGCCACCGATCAAAAACTGGAGGTGGAAACATTATTGCTGCTGGTAGAATCGTACCAAACGACCTTCACATTANTCCACCTGATAACATCATACTTAATTTCAAGGATNTATGAGAATATCAATCGTTGGAGCTTACGGGTACACGGGTCGTCTAATTTGCACTGAATTTGAAAATGTGGGAATTACTTTTTCAATTTTTGGAAGAAATGAAAAGAAGATNCTNGAGCTCAAAGAAAAATTAAAGTCTGTTCCATTAGCTTTGGCCTTGGACATGCGAAAAGAGGAAGATGTTCAATTAGTTATTGATAAATCNGATTTAATTGTCAATTGTGCCGGTCCTTTCACTGAAGAAGCACAACTTTTAACAAAAAGTGCTACTANAAATGGTAAAAAATACCTTGATATAACAGGCGAATTAGGTTTTGTTAGAAATTCATATATGAACAATCATGCAGAATCCCTAAAAAATAAGGCTTGTCTAGTCCACGGTTGTGCATTTGAGTCGCTTGTTGCTGATTTAATAATTCAANTACTNATAAAAGGTCAATCAGAAATCAAATCCATTCGCAGTTTTTACTGGTTCAATCAAAAGAAAATTTCTCCAGGAAGTCGTATCACTATGAAACTTTCGAAATTTAGAGCACTTGAAAAAATCTCGGATGGAGCTTGGTCAATTGGAAATACTGTTAAAGATCGACTACCGGTTCGTTGGTCTGCCTCATTGGATATTCAATACAAAGCGGTACCGTATCCCCTTCCAGAAATTGCTTTTGCNTACTGGAATTATCGACCAAAAAAAGCAGAAAGTTTTTTGCTACTTAAAGAAGAAGAAGCAAACTATATTGGGGTAGCAAAGGATAGTNACGAAGCACCTATTGAANTACTCGATAAGTTAAGGGAGTTTAAACCATCTGGACCTACAATCGAAGAATTNAACGCTCAAAGAAGTATTTTAGCAATTGAAATCATAGAAGAAAACGAAANNGTATCTACTGCAGTGGTAAACGCTAAGAACATGTATCAGACTACAGCCCTTGCAATTCGAGTATGTCTTGAGGAACTAATTAAAAATCCAGATAAATTTTCTGGTGTTATTAGTCCCGCTAAGTTATTCAAGGGAAAAGAAGAGCAAGCATTGAAAGCATTAAATGTCGAATTTGAACTTGAAAATAAATTAATCATTTCTAATGTATAGGATGCTACTTCACATATTTCCTCTAATTCAGATGATTTCATTCATTTCAGGACTTCTGTTCTTGGATTCACATGTTTACTTAGCAATCATATTGTTCTTTTTAGCCGCCTTATTCCTCAATTTTTCTTTGCACATCACTATTCATCATTTTGTACATTTTAGGTTTAAATCAAAGGTCATAAACCTCTGTATTGAATGTGTTTATTCTATTTTTTTGGCGCTTCCTTTTAGTTTTTATAGAATGCAACATTTTAATCACCACCGTTATGATAACCGTATTGGAGATATTACTTCTACCTGGGAAAAGAAGAATGAAACGATTGTGGCTAGATCATTTTTTAATTATTCCTTCTTTTGGTTTTTTAAAGGCTCAGCCAAGAAAGCAATTGAAACAGCCTTAAGAGATGGGGATATAAATAAAAAAGAGAAACAAAAAATTCAAATTCAGTTTCTAATTATTCTTGTTGTGTTTATTTTTTTAATTGTACTTAATCCATGGTTTGGACTTGCA
>JGI25910J50241_10000523_pt1 | contig 12867 bp, 15 predicted proteins | sample LauGreSBDMM110SN_3_FD_50241 | JGI IMG/M metagenome (IMG submission 50241) | reverse complement strand
GTAAGTATGCAGAGAGGTTTTATTCAGGTCTTTCAGTGCAACAGGCGGTGGCAAATATTAATGAAAAGATTGCGCCAAGATTAGTTGAGGAGCAGATTGATTTAAATTTAGTAGATGCGCAATTAATTGAGTTAGATCCAAGTAGTGATCATACGCACCTTGGTGCTAATGCCACTCTTGCAGTATCACTTGCTGCAGCATACGCCGATGCTCACTCCCAAAATAAATCACTTGCTAGATACTTTAATCCTGAGGGTAAATTACTAATTCCAATGCCGATGGTAAATATTTTATCTGGCGGTGCCCATGCAAACCGCGCTATGGATATTCAAGATCTTCTAATCATTCCAACGGGTGCAAAATCATTTACTGAGGCACTCTTGGATTGTGGCAGTGCGCGAGATGGCGGCAAAGCTTGGCAAAGAGGGGGGCTTTGTTACTAATTTAATCGCCGATGAGGGCGGTCTATCTATTGGATTTGATTCCATTGAAAAAGCTTGTGAGTTTGTGGTTAATGCAATCGAAAAGGTTGGATTAAAGGTTGGAGTTGAGGTTAATTTAGCACTTGATGTCGCCTCAACCCAGTTTTTTGATGGCAAAAATTACCATCTAACTACCCAAGGCAAGAGTTACACATCATCTGAGTTTGTTAAATACATAAATACTGTAGTTTCAAACCAACCAATTATTTCAATTGAGGATCCATTTGCCGAGGATGATTGGTTGCCTTGGCAGGCCTTTATGCAGGAGTGCCCAAAGAAGCTTCAGGTATTAGGAGATGATCTATTAACAACTAATTTAACAAGATTAAATAAGGCAATCGCTGAAAAAAGTGCTAATGCAATCTTGATCAAAGCCAATCAAAATGGCTTAGTTAGTGCAACCCTTAATGTCTTAAAACAAGCCAGAGCAAATAACTTTAATACAGTAGTTTCTGCAAGATCTGGAGAAAATGAAGACTCTTGGTTAGCTGATTTAGCAACTGGTTGGGGAGCTGGACAAATAAAGGTTGGCTCAACCCATGGCTCTGAGCGAAATGCTAAGTGGAATAGATTGTTAGAGCTTGAGGCAACTGAGAAAACTAAATTCGTTAATCCTTTTGCTTAAATATTAATGAGAATGCCGTGGCACGTAATCGCCACTGCTACCAACTAGGAAATCAAGATCTGCTCCCAAGTGTGCTTGTTGCACATGCTCGATATACATCTTGCTCCAACCGCGATCTGCCTTAGGTTTTGGTGGCACCCAAGCAGCCTTTCGTTTTGCTAACTCCTCCTCTGATACAAGTAAATTTAATTTACGATTTGGTACATCTAATTCAATCTCATCTCCATCTTGCACAAATGCAAGTGGCCCACCAGCGGTTGACTCTGGGGAGACATGTAATACAACAGTTCCATATGCAGTGCCACTCATTCTGGCATCTGAGATTCTAACCATGTCAGTAATACCTTGATCAAGCATCTTCTTTGGCATTGGCATGTTGCCAACCTCCGGAAATCCTGGATAACCCTTAGGACCTGAGTTTTGCAGAACTAAAATTGTGTCTGGTGTTACCGGCAGATTTGGATCATCTGCCACCTTTAGATACTCCTCAATCTCTTTAAATACTAAAGCTTTACCTTTATGAGTTAATAAATTTGGTGAGGCAGCAGATACTTTAATAATTGCCCCATCTGGAGCGAGTGAGCCACGAACTACCACAATGCCAGCTCCTGCTGCCTGGAATGGTTTGCTAGCTGGCGTAATAACCTCTTTATTCCAATTCTCGGCTCCTTCAATATTTTCCTTAACAGTTTTTCCAGTAACAGTTATGTGATCGGTGTGAATTAAGTTAGCGATCTCCTTCATTACCGTTGGCACGCCTCCTGCATCAAAGAACTCCTCCATCAGGAATTTACCGCTAGGCATCATGTTGGCAATTACTGGAACCTCTTTACCTAACTTATCAAAATCATCCAAAGAAAGTGGCACACCAACTCGGCCAGCAATTGCAAGTAGGTGAACTACTGCATTTGTAGAGCCACCGATCGCAGCAAGAATCTTGATCGCATTTTCAAATGCCTTACGGTTTAATACTTTAGAAAGCTTTAAATCCTCCTCAACCATCTTTACAATTCTTCGCCCAGAAAGATGAGCAAGTGTGAACTTACGTGAATCAACTGCAGGAATTGCAGCAGCTCCTGGTAGTTGCACACCCAGTGCTTCAGTAACACATGCCATTGTTGATGCAGTTCCCATGGTCATACATGAACCTTGGCTACGTGCTGAGCATGATTCCATTGCCATAAACTCTTCAAAGGTAATTTTTCCACTTCTAACCTGCTCGCTATATTTCCAAACCAATGTGCCAGAGCCAACTGCTTGACCTTGATAGCGCCCATTCAGCATTGGTCCACCAGTAATCATTAATGTTGGCAAGTCCACACTTGCTGCGCCCATTAATAAGCCAGGTGGAGTTTTATCGCAATTACCAAGTAATACAACACCATCTAATGGGTGGGATCTAATTAACTCCTCAACCTCCATCGCAAGCATGTTGCGATATAACATGGTGGTTGGTCGTTGCAGTGATTCACTAAGTGACATTGCCGGAAACTCAAGTGGAAAACCACCAGCTTCCCAAACTCCGCGCTTAACCGCTTCGGCAACATCATTTAAAGATCCATTACATGGATTTAACTCTGACCATGTGTTTGCAATACCAATTACTGGACGGCCATCAAAAACATCTGGGGCGTAACCTTGGTTGCGAAGCCGCTCGCGGTGGATATAACCACCTTTATCTTTTAATCCAAACCAGTACTGGCTGCGGCGATCAAACTTCTCTTCGCTCACGCTCGCCCTCTCCTGATATTTCTACTCTCAAATAATGAGAAATTTCCTATGTTAAGGTTTCTTATTCTAGTTCATTAGAGCCAAAACTTCACCTCAAAGGAAAAGTGAGAATAATGAGAATCGCTCGCCTAGGTCAGATCTATAAGGAAAAACCAGCAGTATTAATCTCAGATACTGAAGCGGTTTTTGTTGATGACTTAATCAGTGATTTTAATCGAGTTGAGTTAGAAAATGGTGGGTTAGCGAAAATACAAAAGGCTGATTTAAGTAATCGAGCTAAGGTTAAAATTGCAGATTATCGAATTGGTTCACCCGTTGCTCGGCCAACAAAAGTTATTTGTGTTGGTCTAAATTATGCAAAGCATGCCATTGAATCTGGTATGACCCCACCTGCTGAGCCGGTGATATTTATGAAGGCACCAGATACAGTTATTGGGCCAAATGATGAAATTATCGTTCCACCAAACTCATTAAAGACAGATTATGAGGTTGAGCTTTGTGTAGTAATTGGTAAGAACGCACTTTATTTAAAATCACCGCAGGAGGCATCTGATTACATCCTTGGTTACACAATCTCCCAGGATGTTTCTGAGCGCCACTGGCAGGTTGAGCGAAGTGGTCAGTGGGTAAAGGGCAAATCATTTCCAACCTTTAATCCAATGGGACCATGGATTATTACAGCTGATGAATTAGCAAAGAATGGGTTTGATCCAAACAACCTAGCACTTTCTTGCACAATTGATGGGCAGGTAAGACAGAACTCAAGAACTAATGATTTAATTTTTAATATCAACCACTGCGTTTGGTATATCTCCCAGTTTATGGAGTTAAAGGCGGGAGATGTAATTAATACTGGTACACCAGAGGGTGTTGGTATGGGATTTAAACCAGAGAAATTCCTAAAAGGTGGCGAGAGTATTGTTACAACTATTGAAGGAATTGGTACTATTAAAAATAAGGTTATAAATTACTAAGCGCTAAACTACCTATTTTTATTGGAAACCCGCGATAGAAATATCGCAAAGACAAGTGCTACAACAATTCCAGCATTTAAGCCCATTTCATAGATTGCTCTGCGAAAGGTCTCATCTGACTTTGATGCTTCCAGAGTAAGTGAGGCACCCACCGTTAAAATATGCCGAACCGCTGCGATCACGCCAATAATTAAGAACTTATCTAACTGATAAGCGCCATCGGTAAATCTTGAGATCACGGTGCGTAAAATCTCTAAAATGATTACGATAAATAAGACGTCATTTACCCCTTGAATCATGCCATTTGGGAAAAATGGAGCAGTTTGCACCAAGCGCTTTATAACAAAGAAAAAAGCAGTTACACCAATTATCAATAAAACGAAGGCCAAGATTGCGTGAAATATATCCTCAACCTGATCAATTAATTTTTCAGGCAGTATGAATTTACCTTTGCCTGATTCCTGATCAGAATTTTTTCCCATGGCTAAATAATAGCGGCTTGCCTAATTAAATTGCCGTATTGCTGCGTTGGCCATTAACAATTCGCTCAATTCCATATGGATTACTGTTTTGAAGCTCTGCGGGTAATTGATTTTCTGGAAAGTTTTGATAAACAACTGGCCTAACAAAACGATAAAGTGCATCTAACCCAACTGAGGTGGTATGGGTAGATGATGCCGGCCATTGGCCACCATGATTTTGTGCAGCTGTCACTGAAACTGCGGTTGGAAAACCATTCCAAATAATTCGGCCAGCTAATTGAGTTAGTTGATTAACTAACTCCTTAACATTCTCACCTGCCTGCACATGAAGTGCAGCCCCTAGCTGACCAGCCATCGCCTTAGCAATTGTTAAATACTGATCAAAGGGTGCTCTAATAATTACTGAGGTTGGACCAAAGTGCTCTTCCAGTAAATCATCGTGATTTTTAACATCTGCCCAATCAACCACAAAGATATTTGGCGTAACACCAAAGCCATCATCATTAGCCATACCGGTAATTACTTTAAGCCCTTTTGATTTACTCAAAGATGTTATTACCTCTTTAAATCTATTAGCAATTCCTTTATTCAATAGCGGGGGAACCTTTTGCTGACTAAGGTAGCTTTGAACTTGTGCAATAAATTTATCTCCGGCAGCATCATTTGATACCACCATAATTCCAGGCTTTGTACAAAACTGACCGGAGCCAAGAAGTGCTGAATCCACCGCCGCCTTAGCTAACTCATCAGCTTTTTCTGATAACGCACCAGGGGTAAAGAAAACTGGATTTAGTGATCCCATTTCGGCATAAACTGGAATTGGAATATCACGCTCCCCTGCTAATTTAATTAATAATTTTCCAACTAATCCAGAGCCGGTAAATCCAATTGCAGTTATCTCTGGTGCTTTAGCAAGCCAATGTGTTATCTCAGGACTTACACCCTGCACAATTGCAAATAATTCCTTTGGGAAACCTTGTGAGGTTAAGCCTTTTACTACCGCTTCATAAACTGCTTGACAGGTATTTGGATGTGATGGATGGGCTTTAGCAATTACTGGACACCCGGCAGCAAGAGCTGATGCGGTATCAACACCGGCAACTGAGAATGCCAATGGAAAATTGCTGGCTGCAAATACCGCAACCACACCAAGGGGTTGCTGTGATTTACGAAGATCAGGGCGGGCAACTGGTAAAAAGTTAGGATCAGCTAAATCAATAATTGGTAGTAGATGGCCACCAGTTTTAACTAAGTTGGCAAAGGCGCGAATTTGAATAACAGTTCTCATTACCTCACCAGTTAAGCGAGGCATTGGAAGTGCGGTTTCAAGGTGGGCAGTATCGGCTAATTTTTCTTTATCGGCTTCAATTGCATCTGCAATTGCATTTAATAATGCTGCCCGTTGTGTTGGATTTGTAGATGCAAGCTTTGCTTTAACACTTTCAGCTGCTTTGATAGCGGCGCTAGTTTGAACTAAATCCCACTCTGCTATCTCAGCCCCGACAGCCTGACCAGTTGCCGGATTTTGGGCGGTAAAGGTTTTACTCATTTAGTAACTATAACTAAAGAAGTGAAAATAAAATATTTTGTTCATAAAGATCTCAATATCTAGGAGCATTTCGGGTTCGCTCTACCTTTGGCTTTCGCATACTTCGCTTACTCCAGCAGATGTTATGCCAGTGGCGACGCCCCTCTTGGTCATGCTCTAACCATGCCACTGTGTGTGGGGTGGCTAGCGGAATTAATTGATCACAACCTGGACAGCGATATGGTTTATTTGAGGTAGAACCACTAATTAACCGAACTACAAAAATTCCATCATCATGCTCTTCAATTGATTCATTAGATGTGGTCATCTCACGCTCTTGATTACTGCCCGCCGCCCGCTTGGGCTTACCCTTTGTGCCCTTTTTACGTGAACTCACAGGATCATTCTCCCAATCAAATTAAGTAATTATTACCAATTACGGCAGGATGTCGCCATGAGTCAGAGCCCAGCGATCGAAATTAGTGGACTAGTTAAAAATTATGGTGCTAAAGCTGCGCTAGCTGGTATTGATTTAACTGTTGAGCGAGGTGAGATATTTGCACTCTTAGGTCCAAATGGTGCTGGTAAGACTACAACTGTTGAAATTTTAGAGGGGTACCGTAAGGCAAGCTCTGGAAGGGTGAGTGTTTTAGGCTTTGATCCAGCAACTAAAGGATCAGCTGCCCAAAAATGGCGAAATCAAATTGGAATTGTTTTGCAATCAACTAATGATTCGGCAGACCTTTCTGTAATTGAAACTATCTCGCACTTTGCAAATTACTATGAAAAACCACGGGATGTGCAGCAGGTGATTGATGAGGTCGGTTTACGAGAAAAAGTTAATGCAAAGGCAAGGGAGTTATCTGGTGGGCAAAGGCGTAGATTAGATGTTGCCCTTGGAATTATTGGCTCACCACAACTTTTATTTTTAGATGAACCAACTACTGGCTTTGACCCTGAGGCACGTAGATCATTTTGGGAGTTAGTTAGAACTTTGCAGTCTGAAGGAACCACTATCTTGCTAACTACTCACTACTTAGATGAGGCACAAGCCCTTGCTGATCGAGTAGCTGTAATTAATGATGGAAAAATAATTGAGATAGCAACCCCAGATACTTTAGGCGGCCGTAATAACGCACCTGCCAAAGTCTTGTGGCTAGAGAATGGTTCTACCCAAGAGTTATTCAGTAACAATCCAACTGAAGAGGTTATGAAGTTAAGTAAGCGCTTTGATGGCCAAATTCCTGAACTACAAGTTTTGCGCCCTAATTTAGAGGAGATATATCTTCGAATGATTGGTGAACTTAAATGAATGGGCTAACTGAAACATTAAGAATTGGTTTACTGCGAGGTGGTCTTGAGTTAAAACAGTTTATGCGCCAACGTGAGTCAGTTGTATTTACCATATTCTTCCCAGTCATTTTGTTATTTATCTTTGGAACAGTCTTTAAAGACACAATTGCGCCGGGAGTTACATTTAGCCAGTACTTTGTTGCAGGCATGATCGCATCTGGTTTGGTAAATACTGGGTTTCAACAACTTGCCATCACAATTCCGATGGAACGCGACTTTGGTACATTAAAACGGCTACGAGGCACACCGATGTCAGTTGCTTCCTACTTTATTGGCAAAGCTCTACTAGTAACAATATTAATGATTCTGCAAACCGCTCTTTTATTAGTATTTGGTACATTAATGTTTGGCTTAAATATGCCAACTAACCCATCTTCATGGATTACCTTTACTTGGTTAGTTATTTTAGGAAGTGCCTGCTCAACTGTGCTAGGAATTGCTTTTTCAGTTGTACCAAAAAATGGTAGAGGTGCCTCTGCAGTGGTTTCACCAATTGTAATTATCTTGCAATTTTTTAGTGGTGTATTTTTTGTTTTCACCTCACTTCCTACCTGGATGCAACAATTTGCGGCTATCTTTCCACTTAAATGGTTAACCCAGGGAATGCGCTCGGTCTTTTTACCAGCAGATTTTGCTACTCAAGAGGTTGCTAAAAATTGGGAGATTGGAAAAACTGCCTTAGTACTTGTTATTTGGTTGGTACTTGGATTGATTTTTGCAGTTAAAAAATTTAAGTGGAGCCAAGAATGAGGTTAAAATTATTTTTAGTAGCAGTACTTGGTATCACTCTTATAACACCAGATACCTTCGCCGCTACGCCAACACCAAAATCAACCACCGCACCAGTTAAACCAACTGCTGCTAAGTCGCCTTCACCATCTAGTACTTCATCAGTTAAGCCAAGTAGTAAGGCAACAACTAAAAAGCCGGTTAAGAAGAAAAAAGTTAAAAAGAGTGCTACTCCAATTCCATCTCCATCCCCAGTTTGGCCACCTGTTGGCTTTACTGCAAATAATGGAATCTACGCAAAGATTCCATCCGGAAAGGAGTTACTAGGCCTGATATCTGCTAAGTCAAAATTAGCGGCAGATGTTGCAAAGTGTGATGTTAATGCCTGTGGTGCTGTAATTATCGCATCAGATTTCACCTGTAATTGGTGGGAGATTAGATCAACTGTCTCTGGTATTGACCCAAATGATTTAACAAAAAGAGTAATTTTAGGAAATCTACGTACTACTCATACAAAATTTAAGCCCAGAACTTATGCAAATATTATCTTAGTCAGCGATGAACCCTTATTTATACCATCTGTCATAGACCAAGCTACTGGGCAAAGTGCTGCACCAGTTGCCAGGGTTGGTATCTCAGTTGGTAATATTTCAGCCATCTGTCATAAATCTGAGACAGAGGAAAAATTGCTAAGTAATACTTATACACCTAATAAGTAATGGTTAGGGGATTAAATTGCTAGGCGGTATTAATAACACCTTATTTTTAACATCACTATCTGGCTTTGTAGTTGTGGGATTCCTTTCCTTAATGCTTAGGTGGGCATTTTCAAATAATAAATCACTGATAGAGGGGCCTAAAAAAGTTGGTGGCGAAGATGATTACGGCTTACTTAAAGTCGCTAACTCTCCTAAAAATCATATTGAGGGAGAGATGCTGCGGCAAAGATTATTAGCTGTAGGAATTAAGGCAACACTTTCTCAAACAAAAGATGGTCCAAAGATTTTAGTTTTTGAAAAAGATTTGCAGATTGCTAAAGCAACCTTAAATAGCTAACGATTTGCTCCAGGTACCCAAAGTTGATCGCCAATCTCCTTATTTGCATAGCGTGCTAATACAAAGAGAAGATCAGATAATCTATTCAAATACTTTGCCGTGATTGGATTAACACCGCCACCAAATGCGTGAATCGCATGCCAGGTGTCTCGCTCTGCTCTTCTTGTAACGGTGCGAGCAACATGTAACAAAGCTGCAGCTGGTGTGCCAGATGGTAGAACAAATGAGCGAAGTGGTTGCAAACTTTCATTATATTTATCAATTTGCTTTTCTAAATAATCAATCTGAGAATCTAATACTCTAAGTGGCTCAGACTCTGGCTTATCAACTACTGGAGTACAAAGATCACCGCCAACATCAAATAAATCATTTTGAATTCTAATTAATAGTTTAGTAATTTCTGCATCTTTAATATCCCCCATTGCAAGCACAACACCAATTGATGAGTTTGCTTCATCAACGGTGGCATACGCCTCAAGCCGTGGATCATTTTTAGAGGTTCGGCTCATATCCCCCAGTGAGGTAGTGCCATCATCACCAGTTTTTGTATAGATACGGGTTAAATTGACCATAAGCGCACCCTACCTCAAGCAATTACAATGGGGGAATTATGGATCGCTTGCGCGTAGTTGGTGGTGCCAGGTTGGCTGGAACAGTCACTGTTGCCGGTGCAAAAAACTCAGCCCTTAAATTAATGGCGGCGGCCCTGCTGGCCCCGGGTAAAACAACTATTACTAATCTTCCGATAATTGCTGATGTTAATTATATGGCTGAGCTATTAACTAGATTAGGTTGCACAGTTGAGATTAGCGCAAATAAATCTCAAGTGAGTATTGATGTACCAGAAAAACTTGGTCACCGGGCAGATTATGACTTAGTAAGAAAGATGCGCGCATCGATAAATGTTTTAGGTCCACTTATTGTAAGAGCAAAAGAGGCAGAGGTTGCACTTCCTGGTGGTGATGCAATTGGCTCGCGTGGATTAGATTTTCATATAAATGGCTTAACCGATATGGGCGCGGATATAAATATAGAACACGGCTTTGTGATTGCCAAAGCGCCCAATGGATTAACAGGTGCGCCAATTACGCTGGAGTTTCCCAGCGTTGGAGCAACTGAAAATATTATGACTGCCGCTACTTTAACTAAGGGTATTACCACCATCGATAACGCAGCGCGTGAGCCAGATGTAGTAGATCTTGGTGAGTTTTTAATTGCAATGGGTGCAAAAATATCTGGGCTTGGTACACACACAATCACTATCGAAGGTGTTAAACAATTAAAACCAACTACTCATGCCACCTTGGCAGATCGAATTGTCTCTGGAACCTGGGCATTTGCAGCAGCAATGACAAAGGGTGATATCACAATTGTAAATGGCAGAGTTGAGCATCTTGAGGTGGCATTAGACAAGTTAGTTGAAGCTGGCGCTGTTATTACAACAATTGAAAATGGTTTCAGGGTAAAGATGGATAAGCGCCCATTAGCAGTTGATGTGGCAACCCTTCCCTATCCTGGGTTTCCAACCGATCTACAGCCTATGGTTATAACTTTAAATTCAATTGCTGAGGGAACATCATTGGTCACTGAGAATGTTTTTGAGGGACGCTTTATGTTTGTTAATGAGCTATTGCGTTTGGGCGCAAAGGTTCAAGTAGATGGCCACCATGCATCAATTACTGGAATCCCCCAGTTATCAGCAGCTCCAGTTGCTGCAACCGATATTAGAGCAGGTGCTGGATTGGTACTAGCAGCATTAGTAAGTGATGGTGTGACGATTATTGAAGATGCATTCCACATTGATCGTGGATACCCTGATTTTCCTAGCCAATTACAATCATTAGGAGCTGATGTCAGCAGAGCATAATTTTCCAGATCGCAACTTAGCGCTGGAATTAGTCAGGGTTACTGAGACTGCAGCGGTTGCTGCTCTGCCTGGGTAGGCCGTGGTGATAAGGATGCAGCCGATGGCGCAGCGGTTGCTGCCATGCGCAAGATGATTAATACCGTTGATATGTCAGGTGTAATTGTAATTGGCGAAGGTGAAAAAGATAATGCACCGATGTTGCATAATGGTGAGCAGGTTGGAAATGGTAATGGACCAGAGTGTGATGTGGCAGTTGATCCAATTGATGGCACCACCTTAACCTCTAACGGTTTAAATGGTGCGGTAAGTGTGATTGCTCTTGCACCACGAGGTGCCATGTTTGATCCAAAGGGTGCTTTCTATATGAACAAGATTGTTACTGGAGCTGATGCTGCTTCGGTAATAGATATTACTGCTCCGGCCGGTGAAAATGTAAGGAGGGTTGCTAAAGCAAAAGGTGTAGATGTAAGTGATATAACTGTGATTGTTTTAGATCGCCCGCGCCATAACAAATTATTAGAAGAGTTACGTAAAGCTGGTGCCCGGATTAGATTAATTAGAGATGGTGATGTGGCCGCTGCAATTGAAACTGCTCGAGCAGGCACTGGTATTGATATTTTAATGGGAATCGGTGGTACACCTGAGGGCGTGGTAACAGCTGCTGCAATTCGCGCATTAGGTGGGGTAATTCAAGGACAACTTGCACCACAAAGTGAAAGTGAAAAAGCCTCGGCAATAGCTGCTGGCCATGATCTATCTAAGGTTTATTCGACAAATGATTTAGTTGCATCCGATGATGTTTTCTTCTCCGCTACCGGTATTACCGATGGTGAGTTACTACGTGGCGTGCGGCATACTAAATTTGGATTAGTTAGTCACTCTTTAGTTATTAGAGGAAGATCTAAAACAGTAAGAATTATTGAAACCGAGCACGTCTTTAATTAATTGCGCTCTCACCAAGTATTGATACCCGGTTATTTGAAACTGAGATAAAGCCGCCATTTATTACAAAATCATTTACGCTGCCATCGGATGATTTAATTGAAACAGTGCCATCAGCAAGTACCCCAAGTAAAGGTGCATGTCCTGGCAATACGCCAAGATCACCTTGAAGTGTGCGGGCAGAGACCATCTTTGCTTCTCCACTCCACACCCGCTTCTCTGGGGTAACTACCTCAACCTTTAGCAATGTATCTGACATATTTAGGACTTAGCCAACTCTGCAGCTCGTCGCTCAACATCATCTAAGCCACCACACATAAAGAATGCTTGCTCTGGAATATGGTCATACTTTCCATCAGCGAGCGCTTCAAAGGCGGCAATAGTTTCAGTTAGTGGAACAAATGAACCATCAAGGCCGGTAAAGACCTTTGCTACGAATGTATTCTGAGATAAGAATCTTTGAATACGACGAGCTCTTCCTACCAGGATGCGATCCTCTTCAGAGAGTTCATCAATACCTAAGATTGCAATAATGTCTTGCAGATCTTTATATCGCTGCAGAATTTGTTTGATTCGGTTTGCAACGCGGAAGTGGTGCTCGCCAATATAGCGAGGATCTAAAATACGTGAGGTTGAATCAAGTGGATCTACCGCAGGATAGATACCAAGCTCAGAGATTGGACGAGACAACACTGTGGTTGCATCTAAGTGAGCAAAGGTTGTGTGTGGTGCTGGATCGGTGATGTCATCTGCTGGAACATAAATTGCCTGCATCGAGGTAATTGAGTGACCACGAGTTGAGGTAATACGCTCTTGCAACTGACCCATCTCATCAGCAAGTGTTGGTTGGTATCCCACCGCTGATGGCATACGGCCAAGCAGTGTTGATACTTCAGAGCCAGCTTGAGTAAAGCGGAAGATATTATCGATGAACAAAAGCACATCCTGCTTCTGCACATCACGGAAGTACTCAGCCATTGTTAATGCTGAAAGTGCTACCCGAAGACGTGTGCCAGGTGGCTCATCCATTTGCCCAAAGACCAATGCGGTCTTATTAATAACACCAGTCTCTGTCATTTCCAGGAATAGGTCATTTCC
>JGI25910J50241_10000514_pt1 | contig 12934 bp, 11 predicted proteins | sample LauGreSBDMM110SN_3_FD_50241 | JGI IMG/M metagenome (IMG submission 50241) | reverse complement strand
CACATATTCACTAAAAGCCCGTTTTGTTGGCTCTAAAAGCCTTAAAACTGACTTAGGCGCTGACTCGGTCTGCGGCCAATTTGGCCCCGACCTTGCCTATTCGCTCAATGCGCTTAATAAGCGCATCGCGAGCTCGCTCAGCTTCGGCATTTAAGCCGGTCAATTCGGCAAGTTTCCAGTGGCGCAAAACTACTGGCACCAAAATCTGATCGTGGTGAATTAACAAATCATAAACCCCGAGTCGGGCGATTTCTCGCGACAGTCTCTCAAAATCAGGAATGCCTGTGCCGGGCATTGCAAACGTTCGAACGGCACGCTCAATTCCGATCACCATATTTGAGGGATCAACTGCAATCGCCGCCGTAGTCAAATCTCGATAAAACAAGTAGTGCAGATTCTCGTCGTTACCTACACGCGACATAATCGCTTCGCCAACTTTGTCAGTCATCAATTTGCCGGTGTTGCGATGCGCGATTCGTGTTGCAAGTTCTTGCATGCTCAAATACGCCAGAGCTTCATAAAGATCGAGTGGTGCTGGCACCTGACCGCCACGAACTTGCTGCATTCGCGCTCGTTCAAGATCAACAGGGTCAATCGCGCGGGTCACCGTCAAATAATCGCGAATGACAATTGAATGTCGACCCTCTTCGGCAGTCCAATTGCGACCCCACTCGCCATAGGCGCCATCGTTGCCAAACAATTGATCAATGTCGCGAAAGTAGTAAGGCAAATTGTCTTCGGTCAACAAATTTACGAATAACGAACCGCGCACCGCATCTGACATCACGTCATTACCAACACCAAAGTCTGAGTCGTTCTCTGACCATGGCTTGCCCGGTTCAAAATCTTTTCCGCGACTGTACGGAACCATCTCATGTGGAAACCACTCTTTAGCTACACCGAGATGTCGATTCAATAACTCGCCAGCGACTGGCTCGATTTCTCGCAATAGTCCGCGTTCATCCATGACTAAACCCTAACTCAACAACTGATCAACAAGTCGTTGCAATGGCGTGTGATAGTCGTCAAGCAGCGTCAGGTTGCCCTCACACATTTTTGAATTCTCTAACACCGAGTTTGCGGGGCGTTCGGCCGGGCGTTGCGGACGCAGATCGGCAGTCGACGTCGACAACACTCGACTTGGGTCTAAACCTGCAGCGATTAATACATCTTGTGCGAAACCGAACCAACTGGTGAAGCCCTGATTTGTGACGTGCCAAATTCCGATTCGCTGATTTACGGCGAAGTCAACAATCACGGGTGCGACATCGCTCGTAAATGTCGGCGAACCGATTTGGTCATCAACGAATGTAAGCGTCGGGCTGGTTGATGCAAGACGCAAAATAGTTTTGACCATGTTCGCNCCATGTNCACCACAAACCCACGAGACTCGCACGACCGCATCTTGAGTTAGATCTAGTTCTCGCTCGCCNGCCAACTTGCTTGCACCATATACCGACTTTGGATTCGGCAANTCGCTCTCGAGATACGGGGTTGGCTTTGTGCCNTCAAAGACATAATCAGTCGATATATATATGACTCGCGCTCCAGACTTGCGAGCNGCAGCCACTACATTTGCCGTTCCATCGCGATTTACACGCATTGCTTTTTGCGGATCTGACTCGCAGGCATCAACTGCGGTCCACGCGGCGGCATGAATTATCGCTTGGGCGTTTGCTTGACCAATGACTAGATCGACTTGAGATTTGTTGGTGATGTCTAGGTCGGCGTGACTCGTTGCGACAACTTCGTGGCCAGACTTTTGCACCGCCAAAACCAAATCAGTGCCCAATTGGCCAGCAGCACCAGTAACGAGAATCTTCACTATTTTTTTGCTTTCAGCGGCTCCCACCACCAGCGGTTATCGCGATACCAATTCACGGTTGCTTCTAGCGCTTCATCTAAAGATCGAGTGCGCTTCCAACCCAGTTTTGAGATTTTTGAAATGTCGACCGAATAGCGACGGTCATGGCCCAGACGATCAGCCACATACTGCACACTCGACTCGTCTTTTTTGAGAAGCGAAAGCAATTTGTCGACAAGCACTCGATTGGCTGTCTCGTTACCCGCGCCGATGTTGTAGATCTCACCAGCGATGCCGTGCTCAAGAGCCAAATGAACACCCGAACAATGGTCGTCAACATATATCCAGTCGCGCTCGTTTAATCCATCTCCATATAGAGGTATCTTTTTGTCGTCGAGCAGGTTTGTCGTGAAAAGCGGAATGGCTTTTTCTGGATATTGAAACGGGCCAAAATTATTGGTGCACCGAGTAACGACAACTGGCGTGCCGTGCGTTGAAAAATACGACAGGGCGATCAGATCTGAGCCGGCTTTTGATGCCGAATACGGACTTCGTGGTTCAAGCGGATCGCTCTCGCGCGATGAACCAGTTTCAACCGAACCGTAAACCTCGTCGGTGCCGATGTGCAGTACTCGCGCGATGTTCAAACGTCGTGCCGCATCGATCACGACATTCGTACCAAAACAATTGGTCAAAATAAAGTCTTCGCTGCCAGCGATCGATCGATCAACGTGGCTTTCGGCGGCGAAGTGCACGACCGCATCGTGGCCAGCCATCGCTGCTTCGACATCGCCAGGTTGGCAAATATTGCCTTTGACGAACTTGAATCTCGGGCTGTCGTCAACATCTTTCAAAGTCGAAAGATTGCCGGCATATGTCAGCGAGTCGTAAACAGTTATTCATGATCAGTGTTTGCGAACACCCACCGCACGTAATTCGAACCAATAAAACCAGCGCCGCCAGTTACAAAAATCTTCATTTTGATTTAAGTCCGCATCGGCCAAAATGGGCGCACTTGCGAATCGATCGCGTCACGTGTTGGGTTCGCGGCATCGCGGTCGGACAAAATTGGTTTGGCGATTCCCCAATCGGCTTTAACTGCCTTGTCGTTATATGCAAGCCCTAATTCATCTTTCGGGTTGTAATAACTATCTACAAGGTATGTGATCGTCATGTCGGTTAGCGAGGCAAAACCGTGAGCAACACCCGGTGGAATAAAGATGCCTCGGTGGTCGTGGGTGCCGTCTGCGCGCGCTCCAATGTCTATTACTTGTGTCGCTCCATCAGTTGGTGAACCAACACGCAGGTCATGCAACACAACTCGGCATGTACCGATTGGCACGTACCAATAGTCAGCCTGGTGCAAGTGATAATGCAAACCGACTACGCAACCTGCTTGACGGTCACCGCGATTGCCCTGCAACATTTCGCGACCAAGTGGAAACCATTCGCGTCGGTATGTCTCAATGAAAATGCCCCGTGAGTCTCCGTGCATCTGCGGTTCAACGATCTGCACGCCCTTAATCAAGTTCGACTCGGTGATCTTGGCCATTACTCGAGCTCGACTTTCGAGTCGTCGCCAAGCATCAATCGCAATGCTCTTGGCTGCTGAATGCTTCGGGCGACTTCTACGTCTCGACCGATCAGTGAGTCTGTCAGTTTTGAAACACCAATAATTGAACTGCCATCCAAAACTACTGAGTGCTCCATTTCTGACTTGACCACGCGACAGTTTTTGCCAAGTGACGTATATGGCCCGATGTAGCTATCTTCAATAACTGCATCAGCGCCAATCACAACTGGGCCACGAATACGCGAGTTCGAAATCTTTGCACCTTTTTCAATTGTCACTCGGCCTTGAATCTGTGATGCCGCATCAACGGTGCCATCGATGCGATGCGACATTGCGTCAAGCACAAGACGATTGCACTCGAGAAGTGGGTCTTTCTTACCGGTGTCAATCCACCAGCCTTGCAAAACTTTATGTCGCACCGGAAGTTTGTTGTCGACGAGCCACTGAATCGCATCAGTGATCTCTAGTTCGCCGCGAGCCGAAGGCTTGATTGAACGCACAGCTTTGTTGATCGTCTTATCAAACAAATAGACACCAACCAGCGCAAGATCTGACGGCGGGTCTTTTGGTTTTTCAACCAGACGAACCACATGGCCGTTTTTGTCAACCTCGGCTACACCAAATTGTCGTGGGTCTTCAACGTGACAAAGCAAAATCTGTGCTGAAGGTTTATCTTTGGCGCTGCTCGCCCGCGCACTTTCGAATTCGGTCACAAATTCTTCGAGACCCTGCTCGAGCATGTTGTCACCGAGATACATAATGAAATCATCATCACCAAGAAACTTGTCGGCGATCAACACACAATGCGCCAAACCCAACGGCTCATCTTGCGGAATGTACGTAACTTTGACTCCAAATTGAGTGCCATCGCCTACTGCTGACTTAATTTCTTCACGAGTAGAGCCGACGATGATGCCGATGTCGCGAATGCCTGCACGTGCCATGGCTTCTATTCCGTAAAACAAAATTGGCTTGTTGGCTATCGGCACAAGTTGTTTGGCGCTCGTATGGGTAATCGGCCTTAACCGCGTGCCAGCGCCGCCAGAGAGAATCAGGCCTTTCATCAGCCCATAAGCCTAGAGCGATACCACGAACTAGCGTGATTAATCATGAATCAAGGTCTTAACGCGTTTTTGCACCCATTTGCCAAACCCACAAAAGACAACTTCATAAAACTTGTGCGTGGTCAAGGTGCTCTCGTTTGGGATGACAAGGGCAACGAACTTGTCGACGGCATGGCCAGCCTTTGGTATTGCGCAGTCGGACACGGTCGAAAAGAAATTGCGGATGCCGTAGCGGCGCAGATCTCGACTCTTGAGGCATACTCAACTTTTGATCCGTTTACTAGCGAGCCTGTTGAAAAACTGGCGGAGAAATTAGTTTCAATTTGTCCGATGCCAGATGCTCGCGTCTTTTTTTGTGGCAGCGGATCAGAAGCCGTGGACTCGGCGATGAAGTTAGCGCGCTTGGCTCACGTGCAAGCAGGCCACCCAGAGCGCACGCTAATTATTTCGCGCATGCGCGGATATCACGGCACAAATTACGGCGGCACGAGCGCCCAAGGTCTGCCGCTCAACAAGGTTGGTTACGGTCCACTCGTTCCAGATGTTGAGCAAATTGCCAGCGATGACTTAGAGGCAATGTCAGTGTTGATGACACAACGTAGCGACACGGTTGCCGCAGTTCTTGCCGAGCCGTTACAAGGTGCAGGCGGCGTTTACCCGCCGACGCCNGGATATTTGCAGGGCTTACGCAAACTCTGCGACCAGCACGGTGCNTTTTTAATTTTNGANGAAGTNATCACCGGNTTTGCTCGACTCGGCACTTGGTTCGGTTCAAATTTCTATGGGGTCAATCCCGATTTGTTNTGTTTTGCCAAGGCTGTTACTTCTGGCTATCANCCACTCGGTGGCGTGTTTGTTGGCAGCGCAGTTCGCAAACCACTTGAAGCAGATCCAGATTTTTTCTTGCGCCACGGCTACACATATTCAGGTCATGCATCTGCGTGTGCCGGCGGCACTCGTGAATCTCGAGATCATCGAACGCGAAGGCTTACAAGATCGCGCCAAACATATTGGTCAACGCATTGGCGACGCGCTCAAAGCATTGGCTCGCGACGGAATAATCGATCATGCACGCGGTGATGGCGCAGTTTGGGCTGCCGGTTTGCATGCAACACAAAGCAACATCAAAATTCGTGACCGAATGCTCGAGTTGGGTGCAATCACTCGGGCAATCAACGCCGACACGAACACTTTTTGTCCGCCACTAGTCATTACCGACTCACAACTCGACAAACTGCTCGACGCTTTCGCTCAAGCCGCCTCCGGCAAATAAAAGTTCGCACGCTTCAACTCATAAATAAAGCTGGTGAGCTGGTGCGCAAACTTGCGCTTATTTTTCTGGGTGGGTTAGAAGTTTCATCAGGCTGCTGGTGTCCCAGCGAGCACCGCCCATAGCGATGACTCGGGCGTATAAAGCATCAATCAATTTCGTCATTGTCAGGTCAGCACCGTTGTTTACCGCTTCATCAAAACAAATGCCGAGATCTTTGCGCATCCACTCGACTGCAAAACCAAATTCGAATTGATCGCGCACCATTGTCTTCGAGCGATTTTCCATCTGCCATGACTGCGCGGCACCTTTAGAAATAACTTCTACAACTTGATCGGCATTCAGCCCGGCGCGCACAGCAAAGTTCAATGCTTCAGCCAAACCCGAAACCGCACCAGCGATACAAATTTGATTAACCATCTTTGTCAATTGCCCCGCGCCGGCATCGCCCATGCGTTGACACGCTTTGGCGTATGCATCAAACACAGGTCGAGCCTGGTCGAAAATACTTTGATCATCGCAACCACACATAACTGTCAGTGCGCCGTTTTGTGCGCCCGCTTGACCACCCGAAACTGGCGCATCAATAAAACCAATCGACTTTTTTGCGCACTCTGCCGACAACTCGCGCGCAAGTGTTGCTGAAGCAGTTGTGTGATCAACAAGAATCGAACCGGGTTTCAAACCTGCAAGCAAACCATCTGGGCCGAGCACGACACTTCGTACATCGTTGTCGTTGCCAACACAAACCATGACGATTTCACTTTGCTCAGCAACTGCACGCGGTGTNGCACCANACGAACCACCATTTGCNGCAACCCAATTCTTTGCTTTTTCAGTGTTGCGGTTATAGACCGTTACTGAGTGACCCTTTGAAGCCAAATGTCGCGCCATCTCGACACCCATTACTCCGAGTCCGCAAAATCCGACTTTCATTTGAGTTCAGACTTGAAAAAAATTATTTCTTTTTGGCTGCTGCCGACTTGGCGGCTGCAGGTTTTGCCGCTGACTTGGCTGCTGCAGTTTTTGCGGCAGGTTTAGTCGCCGCTTTTGCTGGCTTCAGCACACCTTTTTCTAACGCTTTGTCGAGATAAGCCTCAGCCTCTTCTGAAGTGCACTTGAGAGCAGGCTGAATCTCGGAAATTAAATTGACTCGTGCACGGTCGTACATAGTTTTTCTGCCGCCGACAACGCAGAGTCACGATCACGAGCAGCCAAGTTACGCACAACCTCTGCTACTTGGTAGACGTCGCCACTCTTGAGTTTCTCTTGGTGGTTTTTGAAACGACGCGACCAGTTTGCCGGCACACGCGGATCGGCTTTTGCCAGAACCGAAACTAAATCTTGCAATTCACTTGAAGACACTGGCGGTCGCACACCAACTGCCGAAATCTGTTCGACCGGTATCGAAAGCGTCATCTCGTTAATAACCGTTCGAAGAATCAAATAATCAGATGTTTTGCCGAAAGCTTTCATGCGTTTGATATTTAAAACAATGCACGCACCATGTTGTGGATAGATGACTGTGTCACCTTTTTTCCATTTAAGTTTCACTCAGCAACCCTTCTCAATTAGACCCCAAAGGATACGCCACAGACGGCCAAACCGCCCAATAAATTAAGCTCGAAGTCTTTCATTTCTTGGGTCGAACAACGGCTCTTGCCCNACCGTGGCTTTTTTGCGAGTCCCGAAAATCTCGATTTCAAGATTTGTGCCCGCAGCCTCAAATTCTGGTCGCACATAGGCCAACGCCACNCTCTTGTTCAGCGTGAAGCTCCAGCCGCCCGAAGTCACAATGCCGACTCGCTTGTCGCCACTGAAAACCGACGCACAAAACGGAGCATCCGCATCGCCATCTTCGTCGAGCGTCATCGGCACGAAACGATATTTTGAGCCATGAGCCTTTTCGGCAATCAATGCGTCGCGACCAACAAATGACGGCTTGTTTAAATCAACGAAACGATCTAGCGAAGCATCAAACGGCGAGAAACCAATTTCAAGATCACCCTTCCAGCCGCGGTAACACTTGTCTAGACGCAAACTATCTACTGCGTAGATACCCATGTCGGCGATTTGATATTGCTCGCCCGCCTTCCAGATTGCGTTGTAGAGAGCTTCCATTTGTTCATTTGAAGCGTGAAGNTCCCANCCGAGTTCACCGACATAGTTAACGCGCAACGCACGAACTGGTCCAACAGCCGTGTCGATCATTCGCACCGACAACCANGGGAAAGCAGCATTGTCAAGAGCGGACGTGGTGACTTGNGCGAGCACGTCTCGCGAACGTGGTCCAACCAAAATTAGCGAACCGTAATTTGCNGTCACATTTTTGAGCGTCACCGAACCATCTATAGGCAACGCCATTTCTAGAACATCTAAGTCGTGCCATTCTGAACTCGCTGCACCAACCAAATAGAAGTTGTCTTCGGCGATTCGCACNACCGTGAATTCGCTCAAGACCTTGCCGTCTGGCAACAACGCATAAACCAAACTGATTCGCCCAACTTTTGGCAACTTCGTGCACAGNAAGTTGTCAAGATACGCAGCCGCACCTGAGCCCTTAACTTCAATTTTTGTGAAGCCTGGCAGGTCGAGCAAAGCAACACCGTTACGTGCTGCGTGAACTTCTTTGGCCACGACTTTGCGCCAACCATTTCGCCTAAAGAACGAAAGCGAATGATCAGTGATCTCGTTTTTCGGATCAAAATAAGTTGGTCGCTCCCAACCGCCGCGCGCGCCATAGGCGGCACCTTTCTTCTTTAACAATTCATACAGTGGCGACACGTATGCAGGCCGACCTGCTGGACGCTCTTCGAATGGAAACCCCATTGCATATTCGTTTTGATAAACCTCAACTGCTTTGTCGACGGTGTATTTAGTCGTCGCATATTCTTTGTAACGACGACGATCAATTGACCACAGATCAAACTCTGGGCGACCGTTGAGAATCCACTCTGCAATTGCCTTGCCCGCACCGCCACCTTGTGCGATGCCGAAACTAAATGTGTTGCAATGGAAGAAATTGCGCAAGCCGCGTTCAGGTCCCATATATGGGTTGCCGTCGGGTGCATACGGAATCGGTCCGTTGACAACTTTTGCAATGCCAGCATCGCCGAGAACCGGCACGCGCTCGCCCGCATCAAGAATTTGTTTTTCAAGGCGTTCGAGTTCTTCTGGCCAAAGCATGTTGGCAAACTGATCTGGAATACCGTCAAGCCACATTGGCGTTGCTTGCCACTCGTATGGTCCGAGAATAAAACCACTGCGCTCTTGACGCAGATAATAAGAGGTGTCGGGGTCGCGAAGAAGCGGCAAAGGTTCGCTACGCGCTGCAAGTTCGTCGATTTCTTCGGTAATCAAATATTGATGAGCCATCGTCATGATCGGCAAATGCCGACCGATTAACTCCATTACTTCGCCAGCACGATAGCCAGCGGCATTGATGACAATCTCACAGTCAATTTCGGTTTCGACTCCGCCCGCAAGTGATGTAACCGTCCATTCGTAATTTTTGTGTTGACGCAAAGCGGTGACTCGCTCATTGCGGCGCACTCGCGCGCCAAGCGCACGGGCCGCGCGTGCCATTGCCTGGGTGACTTGCGATGGGTCAATGTCGCCGTCTAGCGGATCCCAAAGTGCGCCGAGCAAATCATGAGTCTTAATTAATGGATAGCGATCGACAAGTTCGGCGGTGTCAACATGTCGTACTCCATGTTGTTGGCACGAGCCATGCTCTTTACATGGCGAAACTCGGCCATGCGCTCTTCACTGTGTGCAAGTCGAACAGAACCCGTTACGTGGTAGCTGATCGGAAAATCTTTGTCTTTGGCAAGTTCGCGATACAGCGCCGCAGAATACTTTTGCACTTGCATCACGCTCCAACTTGTTGAATAGGTCGGCACGTTGCCCGCAGCGTGCCAAGTCGAGCCAGAGGTCAATTCATCGCGCTCAAGCAACAGCACGTCGGTACAGCCCATTTTGGCGAGGTGGTAAAGCGCACTACACCCAGCAATGCCGCCGCCGATGATTACAACTTTTGCTCTTTCGCTCATTGAGAATTAACCGCTTTCTTGGGCTCGCGTTTCTAAAAGTTCAGTTCCAAACTGTAGCGTTGCCGATGCTAAAGAATTAACGAGCACCCCCACAAATCAAAAGGTTCACGAGGAAACAAATGGCCGATCTACCCAAGAATGCACGCGTCGTAATCGTCGGTGGTGGCATTGTCGGTTGCAGCGTTGCCTACCACTTGGCTTTACGTGGCTGTAATGACGTCGTGCTCCTTGAACGCAAACAACTAACTTGCGGCACTACTTGGCACGCCGCCGGGCTAGTTGGTCAGTTGCGCGCAACTCATAACTTGACTCGCCTCGCGCAATACACAACGAACCTTTTCAAGACTCTTGAAGATGTGACGGGCCAAGCAACAGGGTTTCAGCAACGCGGCTCTGTTGCAGTGGCGCCAAACCACGAACGATTCGAAGAACTAAAGCGCGGCGCATCAATGGCTCGCGTGTTTGGCCTCGATGTCAACATCATCACACCACGCGAGATCGCCGAACTTGTGCCGCTGGCTCGCGTTGATGATCTTGTTGGTGGCGTGCACTTGCCGAACGACGGTGTGGTGAACCCGATTGACACAACTCAAGCACTTGCCAAAGGTGCGCGCTCGCACGGCGTGAAGATTTTTGAAAACATGAAAGTCGATTCAATCATCGTTGAAGATGGTCGCGCCGTTGGCGTTAAGACAACATCTGGCGACGGCAGCAACGAAAAGTCAGAGATTCGTGCCGAGTTTGTTGTCAACTGTGCAGGCATGTGGGCACGCGAACTTGGTGATGCCGCCGGCGCGATCGTGCCGCTGCACGCAGCCGAGCATTTTTATATCGTCACTGAAGCAGTGCCAGAGATTTCACCGAACATGCCGGTACTTCGTGACCCAGATGGTTGCGGATACTTCAAAGAAGACGCTGGCAAATTGTTGGTCGGTTGGTTCGAGCCTGTCGCCAAACCATGGGGAATGAAAGGCATCTCTGAAGAATTCTCTTTCACTTCTTTGCCAGAAGATTTCGAACATATTGAGCCGCTGGTAGCTGCAGCAACTCATCGCATGCCGCTGCTCGCAAAGACGGGCATTCGACTATTTTTCAACGGCCCTGAATCGTTCACGCCAGATGATCGCTATTTGCTCGGCGAATCACCAGATGTTGAAAATCTTTTTGTTGCCGCTGGTTTCAATTCGATTGGCATTCAGTCCTCTGGTGGTGCGGGCAAAGTGCTCGCCGATTGGATTCTTGACGGCAAACCACCAATGGATCTTTGGGATGTCGACGTGCGCCGATCAATGCCTTATCAGCGCAACAAAAAATATCTGCACGATCGCACTGTCGAGACGCTCGGCTTGCTTTACGCGATGCACTGGCCGTTTAGACAACCGACACCGCTCGCGGTGTGCGCAAATCTGTTTTGCACGATCGCCTCGCCGAACGTGGTGCATGTTTTGGCGAAGTCGCCGGTTGGGAGCGCACGAACTGGTTTGCGCCTGCTGGTGTCAAACCTGAGTATGTCTATACATATGGCAAGCAAAACTGGTTTAAGTATTCAGCCGAAGAACATCACGCTGTGCGCAACACAGTCGGCCTGTTTGATCAGTCGTCATTCGGCAAGTTCGTCTTGCAAGGGCCAGATGCGATGTCGGTACTCAATCAAATTTGTGCCAATGAAGTTGACGTGCCGGTTGGCAAAATTGTCTATACCCAGTGGCTTAACGAAACTGGTGGCATCGAAGCCGACTTGACGGTTACGCGTCAAGCCATCGACTCGTATTTAATAGTCACCGCCGCGGCCACCCAAGTGCGAGATTTTGCATGGTTGCGCGATCACATTCCGGCGTCGGCTCGGGCAATGGCAATAGATGTTTCGTCGGGCCAAGCAGTACTGAGCGTGATGGGGCCAAACTCAAGAGCGTTGCTTGCGTCGCTCACACCAGACGACCTCTCAAACGAATCGTTTGCGTTCGGTACTTCAAAAATCATCGACCTGGCATATGCGCGAGTTCGTGCAAACCGCATTACATACGTTGGCGAACTCGGGTGGGAGCTCTACATAGAGACTGAGTTTGCGATGGGCGTTTTCGATGCGATCACCAGCGCAGGCAAAGACTTTGGTTTGCGTCATGCCGGGTATCACGCGCTCAACTCATTGCGCACCGAAAAGGGTTACCGCCACTGGGGCCACGATGTTTCGCCAGACGACACACCTCTTGAGGCTGGGCTTGGTTTCGTTGTGGCGTTCAACAAACAAGACGGATTTATCGGTCGCGACGCACTGGCAAAACAAAAAGAATCTGGGTTGACTAAGCGCATGGTGCAGTTCTCGCTGGCCGACCCTGAGCGTTTGCTTTATCACAACGAACCAATTTGGCGCAACGGCGAACTCGTCGGAAGCATCACATCGGGCATGTTCGGCCACACGCTGAATGCATCGCTCGGCATGGGGTATGTCACCAATAAAACTGGTCTTGCCGATAAGAAATTCGTCACAGATGCCGAATATGAAATCGAAGTTGCTGGCGACCGCATCAGTGCCACAGCATCGCTCGACCCGTTCTACGATCCCAAGAGTTTGCGGGTCAAGACGTAATATGATGGCGATATGACCAGTTCGCAACAACCAAACCGTCGTGGTGGCCCAGGTGCACGTCGCGCGCTTCGTGCCGCACCGCTCGCTCTTGATATTCGCCCAGTTAATCCAGGCATGGAGAGTGGTCGCTACAAGCCACTTACCGATGCAGAAGTTTTAAAAATTCATAATGCTGCACTTGACGTGCTCGAAAACATCGGTCTTGCTGATGCGATTCCAACTTGTCTTGATGCNTTGCTTCCATTGGGTTGCAAACTTTCGCCTGAAGGTCGATTGCTGTTTCCACGAAGCGTGATCGAACATACTTTGTCGATCGCTGCGCGAAAATTCACCCTTTACGGACAGGATCCGAAATACGACATGGAACCTTGGGGTAAAAAGGTTTATTTCGGCACCGCAGGCGCCGCCGTTTACATCGTTGATCCTAAAACCGGCGAGTATCGCGAATCGCTTTCGCAAGATGCCTTCGACATCGCGCGACTTGTCGACGAGATGGAGCACATCCACTTTTATCAGCGCACTGTTGTGCCTCGCGATCTGCCAGATCCAGCTGAGATGGATATCAATACTTGNTACCTGAGTGT
>JGI25910J50241_10000510_pt1 | contig 13043 bp, 10 predicted proteins | sample LauGreSBDMM110SN_3_FD_50241 | JGI IMG/M metagenome (IMG submission 50241) | reverse complement strand
ACCTATAGGAGGAAATATAAGTATGAAGAAACTCTTCTCACGTCGCACCCTTGCTGCTGTTGCAGTACTTGGTGCTTCGTCATTACTGCTTTCTGCTTGTTCATCATCTGATGATGCAGGTGGAGATGCAAAGGTAGGCGTATCGCTTATCCTAAAAAATGATACAAACCCATTCTTCGTCGCAATGACAAAGGGTGCAAAGGCTAAGGCCGCTGAACTTGGCGTAGACCTAAGCGTTGCAGCTGGAAAAGACGAGACTGATGATGCTGGACAGGTTGCTGCAATTGAAAACGCAATCTCAAAGAAAGATGCTGGAATTTTAATTACAGCTATTTCTGGTGGAGTTTACGCTGCAATTACTAAGGCTCGCGAAGCTGGTCTTTTCGTAATCGCACTTGATACCCCAACAGATCCTGCAGATATTGTTGACATTACATTTGCAACTGATAACTGCAAGGCTGGCGAGTTAATTGGACAATGGGCTGCTGCAAAGATGAATGGTAAGAAGGCAGTTATTGCTCTTCTTGATATCTTCGCTGACAAGAACGTTCCAACTGATTACTGCCGTGATAACGGCTTCCTAAAGGGAATGGGAATTCCACTAGGAGATCCTAAGAAGCTTGCAGATGAGCCAAAGACTGGTAAGTACACAGGTGGTAAGGGTGGTGCGTACCAGATCGTTGGTAACGTAGCAACACTTGGCGCTGAAGATGGTGGACGTACTGGCATGGAGCAACTACTTGCTAAGAATCCAAACATCAACCTTGTTTACACCTTGAATGAGCCAGCTGCTGCTGGTGCTTATGCTGCGCTTAAGGCTGCAGGTAAAGAGAAGGGTGTAGTTATCGTCTCTGTAGACGGTGGCCGCGCAGGAGTTGAGAATGTTAAGGCTGGCGTTATTGGTGCTACTTCACAACAGTATCCACTATTGATGGCAGATCTTGGCGTTCAAGCCATTTTCGACCTTATTACAAATGGAGTTAAGCCAGAGCGTACAGCTGGACTTGATTTCTTTGATACCGGAGTTAAGTTGATTACTGATGACCCACAAGAGGGAGTTCCATCAGAGTCAGTTCAATACGGACTAGATAACGCCTGGGGTTAAAAACTTCAATCTATTGGTTAATAGCCAGTAGTAAGGTGTAAAAGAATTAGGGCGGCTGATGATTCAGTCGCCCTAATCTTTACAAGTAGTGATAAATTTCTGATCACAGGTAAAAACAATGGAGGGGTTATAAGTGAGTAAATCAAACCTAGTAACCGATGCCGCTGCAGAGTTTAAAGGGCGGGCCACCAACAAACAGAAGGTACAAGCACTTCTACACAAATACCCTTGGGTTAGCTCAGCTGTAGTACTTGTATTTGCCTTATTTATCTTTAGTTTTGGAAATGAAAACTTTTTAACACCAAATAATCTTTCACTAATCTTGCAACAGACAGCTGTAATTGGGGCAATCGCAGCTGGACAAACTTTGATAATTCTCACCGCCGGTATTGATCTATCATGTGGTGCTATCGCAATCTTTGCTTCAATGGTTATGGCTAAAACTGCATTTGTTAATGGCTGGCCAGCATGGGCTGCATTTATGCTTGGAATCGCAGTTGGAACTGGAGCTGGNGCGTTTAACGGTTGGTTAATTACTAAGGTAAATCTGCCGCCATTTATCGTAACTTTAGGAACATTTAACGTATTTTCAGCNTTNACACTTTTCTATGCAACAGGTCGAACTATTATGGATAAGGAGNTAGAGCCGTTTTTCCTATATCTAGGTAATCCAATCCCACTGGGTGAATTTAAGATTACCTANGGCGTGCTCCTAGTAATAGTNATGTATTTAATTTTAGCCTTCTCACTTCGNTACACCGGCTGGGGACGACATGTCTATGCTGTTGGTGATGATATTGAGGCAGCTCGATTAGCAGGTATTCAGGTAAAGCGAGTACTAATGAGCGTTTATGTGACTGCAGGTTTTATCTTTGCCGTAACCTCTTGGGTAATCATCGGACGAGTAGCTGCTGCTAGCCCTAACTCAGGTAGTAATTTAAATCTTGACTCAATTACCGCTGTGGTAATTGGTGGCACGAGCCTCTTTGGCGGGCGCGGTGCGATCTTTGGTTCACTAATCGGAGCGGTTATCGTAGGTGTATTCCGTAATGGTCTTACGCTGGCTGGTGTGGATCTTTACTACCAAACCTTCGCAGTGGGAGTTTTAATTATTGCCGCAGTCTCAATTGATCAGTGGATTAGGAAGGCGGGAGTATGAGTAACTCAGTTGCGCCAGTACTAGAGGCTAAAAATTTAGTAAAGACCTACGGACGTGTTGTTGCCATTGATGGCGCAGATTTACAACTTTTCCCAGGAGAGATACTTGCAGTTGTTGGTGATAACGGTGCTGGTAAATCTACGATGATTAAATGTTTATCAGGAGCTGAGACTCCAGATGGTGGAGTTATGGAGTTAGATGGCAAGCCAATTACCTTCCGTCGCCAGAAAGATAGTCGTGATGCAGGTATTGAAACTGTCTATCAAACTTTGGCGGTCTCTCCGGCCTTAGATATTGCTGCCAATCTATATCTTGGTCGTGAGATTCGTAAGAAGGGTCCACTCGGAAGTATTTTTAGAATGCTAGATAACTCTGGTATGAAAAAAAGTGCTAAGGAGCATATAACCTCATTAGGAATTGGAACTATCCAAAATATGAGCCAAGCAGTTGAAACTTTATCTGGTGGTCAACGCCAAGCGGTTTCAGTTGCAAGAGCTGCTGCATTTGGGCAGAAAGTAATTATTATGGATGAGCCAACTGCCGCACTTGGTGTTCGTGAGTCTGGGCAGGTACTTAAGTTAATTCAAAGTCTGCGAGAGAGAGGCTTAGCTGTTATTTTAATTAGCCACAATATGCCGCAGGTTTTTGAGGTTGCAGATCGCATTCACATTCAACGCCTTGGTAAGCGAATTGCTGTAGTAACTCCTAAGAGCCACACTATGAATGAGGTTGTAGCGGTTATGACTGGTGCATTAACTTTGGAAGAAAAAGATCAAACTTTAGGACCAATTCGCTAAAGAACCTCTAAGAGTCTCTTTCGCATTACTACCGGATCAACAACTTCCCCAGTCCAGTACTTAATCCCTAGTACCGCCTGATTTATCACCATTCCTAATCCATCTACAATTTTACAACCTTTAGATTGAGCATCTTTTAATAAGTTTGTCATAGGTGGATTAACTATTACATCTGCTACTACTACCTCTGCCCTGATTGAATTGATATCTATATTAATTCGAGCATCAATATCAGGAGCCATTCCTATTGAGGTGGCATTTACTAAAATATCTACATCACTAGGTACTTCATACTTGCTATCCCAAAGTTTAAATTCAGCCTTGGATTTAGTTTTACTATTTAGCAAATCAACCAAACTCTCACCACGTTTTTGATCACGATTTACAATTGTAATTCTACTAACATTCTCAAGTGCTAGCTCTACTGCAATTGCCCTAGCAGCTCCCCCTGCTCCAAGTAGTGCAACATTTTTACCGCTAGGAGAAACTACAGCTTTAAGAGATTGCAAAAAACCCTTGCCATCGGTGTTCTCACCAATATATTTACCATCTCGCAGAACTACACAATTGACTGCGCCCATTAATGCAGCAGATTCACCAAGACCATCTAAATACTGTATTACCTCTACCTTATGTGGCAGTGAACAATTAAAACCAACCCAATTCATTGCTCTAGCACCCATAACTGCAGCCGCTAAATCCTTAGGTAGTACTTCACAATTTAGATATCTAAAATCAAGTCCATGATGTTTATATGCTGCCTCAACCATAGCAACAGTTGGATTGCCTGCTGATGGAGTTGAAAAACTGCCGGTTATTTTACTTAAAAAATTCATTTAGCAATCATAGGCAAAATAAGGAAGTAATGGAAGTAGTTAACTGGGATTAGAAAGAGATTGGCAACTGACTTTATTTCTGCTTAGATTGCATCAGTATTACTAAGGAGTTAATGGATGAGTAGCCCAGATCTATATGCTGATGTAGTAATAGTTGGCTCTGGTATGGGTGGTGGCACTACCGCTTACGCACTTGCTAAAAAAGGGGTTAGCGTTTTAGTTTTAGAGCGAGGTGATCGACTGCCAAATGAAAAGGAAAATTGGGGCCCTAAAGAGATATTTGTTGATAAACGTTATAAATCAAAAGAGGTTTGGGTAGATAGCAGGGGTAAGGATTTTGCCCCAGGTGTGCATTTTTATGTTGGCGGAAATACCAAACTATATGGAGCAGCCCTACCTCGAATGCGGGAGAAAGATTTTGAAGAGCTAAAACATTTAGAGGGAGTGTCCTCTGCTTGGCCATTTACATATTGGGATATTGAACCTTTTTATGTTGAAGCTGAAAAAATGTATAAGGTACATAGCAACTCTGGTGAGGATCCAACCGAACCTGGCCGAAGTGAACCCTTTCCTTATCCAGCACTGCCCCATGAACCATATATAGCTGCGCTAGCAGATCGACTTAGAAAATCTGGAGTAACACCACACTCAAACTCAATGGGTATTGATTTTGGTGATGATGGTAAATGTATTAGATGTAAGACATGTGATGGCTTTGTTTGCCGAGTAGGTGCCAAAAGTGATGCTGAGATAAATGCAATAAATCCGGCTTTACTAACTGGAAAGGTTAAATTACAGACCTTAGCTGAGGTTATTCGAATTGAATTAACAGATGATGGTAGATCTGTTGAATACTTAGTAGTTAAGGGTTCATCTGGTGAGTACAAGGTTCGAGGAAAGAAATTTGTACTCTCATGTGGTGCGGTATTAACTGCAGCGCTACTACTTAGATCTAAGTCGGCTAAGGCGCCAAATGGTGTAGCTAACTCCTCAGATTTAGTAGGACGTAATTTTATGATGCATATTAATACTCATATTGCCGCCTTTGATTACAAGCGTAAGAATGATGTTATTTTTCAAAAAACACTCTCATTTGCAGATTGGTACTTTGATGGTGGAAAGGGTTATCCACTTGGAATTGTGCAACTAATAGGTAAGGTCCAAGGCATAATGATGAAGAGCTACGCCACAAAGGTTCCATTAGCAATTCTAAATTACATCGCAGATCGAAGCGTGGAATTTCTAGTTATGACTGAGGATCTTGCAAGTAGGGATAATCGAGTAGTAATTGATGATCGCAATCGTATTCATCTAGTACGTAAGCCAGTTGGTATGAGTACTCACAAGAAGCTTATGAAAAGAACATTAAAAGTTTTGCGAAAATCTGGGTATCAAGCGATCTTCAAACAGCCTTTTGATATCTCAATGAATGCACATCAGTGCGGCACAGCTGTTGCTGGTAGTGATCCAAAGAAATCTGTTGTTGATCAGTACTGCAAAACTTATGATGTAGATAATCTTTATTTAATTGACAGTAGCTTTTTTCCCTCCTCCGGAGCGGTAAATCCAGCATTAACAATTGCTGCCCAGGCACTGCGGGTTGTTGCTAAATCTGATTTATCTAATGTTTAATTAAGATAGATTAATAATTGATTACAAAATTAGATGGCGGCCTCTCAACTGCTCTTGAAAATAATGGGAACAAGTTAACAACCTCCTTATGGACTGGGGAGTTAATACTTGTAAACCCTAGTGAAATTACAAAAGCGCATCTAGATTTTATTAATGCTGGCGCAGATATAATTATTACCTCCTCCTATCAGATCTCCTATTTAGGTTGCAGTAAGCGAGGTTGGAGTGAGAGTAAAACTGGTCAAGCACTTAGAGGCTCTACTCAATTAGCAAAGGATGCAGTATTAAAATCTGGCAAGAGCGTGAAGGTTGCATCCTCTATTGGTCCATATGGCGCAGCCTTAGCAGATGGCTCTGAATACAAAGGTAATTACGGTGTTACAAAATCTGCATTAAAAGATTTTCACGCCAGACGTCTTGAAGTATTAATTTCAACCTCACCTGACCTGCTAGCACTAGAGACTATGCCCGATACCTTTGAGGTTGAGCTCTTATTAGAGTTACTTAGTGATTGCCCAATTCCTTACTGGGTTTCCTACTCTTGCAAAGCTGGTAATCAGACAAATGCTGGTCAAAGTTTTACAGAGGCAGTATCCCTTGCAAAAGATGCAATGGCGGTTGGTATTAACTGCACCGCCCCTGAACTAATTACTGATTTATTGCTATCTGCTGAAGGTGTTAAGCCATTTGTGGTCTATCCAAACTCAGGCCGGAGTTGGAATGCAAAGACAAAAGAGTGGGAGGGTAGCTCAGAGACTGGCTTTGATGAGTTGTTAATTAAGAGTTGGATATCAGCTGGTGCACAAATTATTGGTGGTTGCTGCGGAATTGGCGCAGATGAAATTTTAAACTTAAAGCTTTAATAGCTTTTAATTATGACTAATTACTGCGAATTTTTGCGCCAGCCTCTTGAATCTCAGATATATTTCTTGAACCAGTAAGCGCCATCGTGTTGATGAAATCACGCTTCATTATTTCAATAACTTTTTCAACACCCCTCTGCCCACCTGCCATAATTCCATAGAGATAAGCGCGACCAATAAATACTGCTTTAGCACCAAGAGCAATAGCTGCATATGCATCTTGGCCAGACATAATTCCGCCATCAATATAAACATCAACCTTATCGCCAACTGCTGCAACCACATCGGGCAATATCTCAAGTGGTACTGGGCCTCGATCTAACTGCCGCCCACCATGATTTGAAAGAATTATTCCGCTAACTCCCATCTGAGCAAGCTTCTTAGCATCATCAACATTTTGGATTCCCTTAACAATTATTGGACCATTCCAGACTGATTGCAACCAAGTAACATCATCAAATGAGGTTGCTGGATCAAATATCACAGCTGCAAGTTCAACTAATGACTTACTCCAGCCGCGAAATGCAGCAAACTCTAGTTTTTTAGTAGTGAAAAGATTTAACCACCAGATTGGTTTTCGAGCAATTGCTAAAACTGTGCTTAATCTGATTCTAGGTGGAATAGTCAAGCCATTTTTAATATCACGAACTCTTATGCCACTTACAGGTGTATCAACCGTTAAAATTAGCGCTTCAAAACCATTTTCTTTCGCCTGCTTAATTACAGACAAACTATCCTCGCGATTTTGCATAACATATAGTTGAAACCAGCGCCGAGCTCCTGGTACCGCCTGTGCTAACTCACTAGGTGAGGTGGTTCCCATAGTTGAGAGTGAGTAGATTAAATTATTATTCTCAGCAACAGCAGCTACCGCTGGCTCACCAACATGGTGCATAAAGCGGGTATAGCCGGTGGGTGAAAATAATATGGGCAGATCAACTTTTTTTCCATAAATTATTGTTGATGGATCTATTTTAGAAACATCCCTAAGAGTGTGGGCGGTGAACTCTGCGCGACTAAATACATCTTTAGACCTTTGATAACTGACCTCATCAAGTGCGGAGCCTTCAACATAATCATAAACAACCTTAGGAACCTTCTTTTTTGCAATAGCTGCTAGATCTTCAATAGTTAATGCCTTTGCAACCTTAGCTCGATTACGAAATATTGTTGGCAGCTTCCAATCAATTAATGATATGAAGTGGGGTATATCAGGAAATTGACGTTTTGATTTAATCATTTGTTATTAACTTGCTTGGATACTATTCATAATTGATCTAGACATACTCTGATAATCCTTACTATTATCAAGATCACCAACAAACTCATATCGACGCATTACAAGGATTCGATCTGCGACTGCAACCATCTCAGCTAGATCACTAGAGATTAATATGATGGATAAGCCCTCATTGGCAAGTTCGGTTATAAGTTCATGAAATGATGCTTTAGTTCTAACATCAACTCCTACCGTTGGCTCATCAATTATTAAAATCTTAGTTTCAGCAGCCAGCCATTTAGAGACACTTACCTTCTGTTGATTTCCGCCAGATAAAGTCAATGCAAGTTGATTATTATCAACTACCTTAATGCCAAGGCGATCCACATACTTAGTAGCAATATCATCTTCTTTTTTTGGATTAATTACGCTAAGTCTTTGTAATATCTTTGCCAGAATTGTTACTGAAATATTCTTGCGAACTGGAAAATCAAGGAACAAACCCTCTTCTTTGCGATTCTCAGTTACATATCCAATTCGGTACTTATGAAGTGCCTCAGTAAAGTTCCTAATTTTAACCACACTGCCATTTACTAAAATCTCTCCACCAGTTATTGCGTGCAAGCCAAGAATACTTCGGGCTAGCTCACTGCGTCCTGCTCCAACTAAGCCATACATACCTAATACCTCACCTGGATAAAGTGAGAGTGAAATATTGCGATGACCAAGGGAGGTTTGAAGATTTTTTAACTCAATTACTGGTGTGGCATTGCGATCTACTCTTCGAGTTTCTGCCTTACGCTCAGCAAGATGGCGGCCAACCATTAAGTCCACAATCTCACCCTGCTTGTAATCAGCAAGTGGCATTGATTCAAGGACACTAACACCATCTCTAAGAACTGTTACCGTGTCACAAATTTCATATACCTCTTCAAGCTTATGGCTAACAAATAAAATGGCGGTACCTTGACTCTTAAGTCTTTTGATTACATCAAATAGTTTGCTTGTTTCACTGCCAGTAATTGAGGCGGTTGGTTCATCTAGTAAAATAATTTTTGCATTAGTCACCAATGCCTTGGCAATTTCAACTAGCTGCATCTGTGCAACTGATAAATTTTTAACCCGCTCAGTTAGATCAATCTCAAAACCAAGAGTCTCAAGTGCTTGCTTTGCTAGCCGAGTCCGCTCTTTACGATCAATTATTCCCAATTTAAGTGGTGGATTATGCAAGGTAATATTTTCTTCAACTGAAAACTCGGGAATTAAATTTCGCTCCTGGTGAACCACTGCAATACCAGAATGGGTTGACTCAATTGGATTATGAAAGCTTTTCTCTACGCCTTCAACCTTAAGCGAGCCAGAATCTGCTAAATATACTCCGGTAATAATCTTAATCAATGTTGATTTACCAGCACCATTTTCGCCAAGCAGTGCGTGTACTGTGCCACTAGTTAAATTTAAATTAACCTCATTAAGTGCCTGCACGCCCGGAAAGGCTTTTGATACTTTGCTAATTAAAAGTTGGTTACTCATATTAATTCCTTCATTCCCTCATTTTGACGTTCAGTTCTGCGTCTGCGCCATTCACTAAGGGCTACAGTTGAAAGCGTAACTACTCCAACGCTTAGGGAGACAATACTTGGATCTAATGAGTACTGAGCTCTGGCAATATCAACCAAGCGCACAACACCTGCTGCAATTACTGTTCCATAGATTGCAATCGTCCCACCTGACATTAAAACTCCACCGATAATTGGAGCAGCAAAGCTGGCAAGTAGCCAGTCACCACCAATTGATCTATTAATACCAGGTAAAGATGCAATAGTAATAACAGATGCCACACCAATTAATAGTCCAGAAAGTGTGTGAGCAATAAAGATAGATCGATTATTTGAAACTCCAGATAAGCGGGCTGCCAATGGATTACCGCCGGTGGCTAAAACTCTCCGACCGATGATTGTTCTACTAAAAAATAGTGATAGCAAAATTGCGGTAATAATTGCAATTACTAATATATATGGAAAACCTAGGATGTTTCGCTTTCCAAACTCAGGAAGTGAGGATGGGTACTTATCAATAGTAAAGGTCTTAACTAGTCGATATTGAAAACCGAGCAAAATTGTATATGTGCCTAATGTGATAATAAAGCCATTTAGTTGGGTTAGCACTACTAGCGCACCATTTATAGCACCCATCGCAGTTGCCGAGAATAATCCAATAAAGATCGCAAGCCAGATTGGTAAATTATGATCGGCCATCAATACCGCCATAATTGCGCAACTAACCCCACCCATTGTGCCAACAGCTAAATTCATTTGACCAATACATAGCACTACCATCTGAGCTAATCCGATAGCAATTGGTACCGCCAAATATGTTAAGAAGCCCTGTAGTGATGCTCTAGATAAGAAGACGCCATTTGATGTAAGGACTAGGGCTAAAAAGCCAATTACAAATATAACTGAGAGTGAAAATTCAGTCATTCGATTCTTGAAAAATACAGGTAGCTTCACTTTTTTCCTCGCAATTTAATTGAGGTAAACATTTTTTGAATTTGTCCAACAGAAAGTGCTAATAGTAAGACTAAGCCAAGTGCAATATTTAATGTCTCAAGCCCAATACCTTGAACAGATAATCCTTGGCGAATTACCAACGTCATCATTGTGCCGATAAATGTACCGAGCACTGCTACCGCCCCACCTGCCAGTAATGTGCCACCTAATACCGGTCCTAGGAATGAAGGCAACATAACCTGACTACCAATAGCTGCGGTAAATGAGCCGTTTGTGTAAGCAAGCATTAAGCCACCGATGCCAGCTAATGTGCCAGAGAAAATATGTGCTGTCATAACTCTATTTTCAACTGGAATTCCAGATAATTTTGCAGCCCTTAGATTTGAACCGGTAGATAACAACTCACGGCCTAGACGAGTCTTTGAATACATAAATGAAACCAAGATTAAGCAAAAAATTGCTGGAACTAACATCATTGGTAGTGCTTTTGGCCCACAAATTGGTCCTAAACAAAAATCAGCTAAAGATTTGCTACGCCAGTAATCCATACCCGCTGGTTTGGTAGTAAATGCTGCAGTTGCACCGGTAAATGTTACATAAATAAAGGTAACTAAACCAAGGAGTGCGAAATCCATAGCTAAGGTAACAATAAAAGCATTTACCTGTGACTTAACAATTATCCAACCAGTTATTGCACCTAGTAATGCACCTGCTAAGACACCTAAAATTGCTCCCTGCACCAAGGTTAAGCCCCAGTATTGATATGAAGCACCAGCAACTAAAGCAGATACCGCAGCCATTCTGCCAACTGCAAGATTTAAATGACCAATAGATAAAACACATAGTTGGGCTAAGCCAATTACTGTAAGTGTGGCACCATCACGCAAAAGTGGGTAGATAACAAAGTCAACATTAAAAAATGCGGAGTTACGTAGGCCAAAAAAGATAAATAGCGCGATGGTTAGTAGGGTTAAAACAACTCTTTGGTCATTAAATATCTTTTTAAATTTCAAATTTTCACCCGCAATTTATCAATTGCATCAAAATCCCAATCAATTCCAAGCCCAGATTTTGTTGGAGCTAAGGCCATGCCATTTTCAATTTTAATTTCACTCTTAGTTACACCGCGTAACTGCGGAATATGTTCAACATATAAACCATTTGGAATTGCAGCAGCTAAGCTGACATGAATCTCCATAAGAAAGTGAGGGCAAACCTTCAGGTTAAAACTCTCCGCCATGTGAGCAACCTTAAGCCATGGGGTTATGCCACCAACCCGTGCGACATCAACTTGCACAATTCCTACCGCATTTTGATGCATATACTGCTGAAATTGCATTGCTGAGTAAATAGTTTCACCGACTGCAATTGGAATACTTGTTGATCTGGCTAGGCTGGCATGACCAATTACATCATCTGCTGGTAGTGGCTCCTCTAACCAAAATAGATCAATTGGCTCAAATGCCTTTGCACGTTTTACCGCCTCTGCCAAAGTAAAGGATGTATTGGCATCAACCATAATGTGCATATCTTTTCCAACAGTTTGCCTTACCGCCATTAATCTTTCAACATCTTCATGCATCTTTGGCTTTCCAACTTTAAGCTTTACACCTGGCCAACCTTTTTTCTTTGAAGCCACCGCACCTGCTACTAACTCCTCTGTTGACAGATGAAGCCAACCACCCTCTGTGTCATAAAGTGGCACACGATCACGAAATCCTCCGGCAGCAACTGCCAAACTTTGATTCTCTCGCTTGCACTTTAAATCCCAAATTGCAGTATCAATTGCTGCAACTGCTAATGAGGTAATAGCGCCAGTTTCAGTTGCCCTGGTTGAATAGTAAATTTCACTCCAAACTTTTTCGACTCGCGCACTATCCATACCTTTAAGTTTTGGAATCAAATAATCTCTAAGCATTGCAAGTATTGCAGTTCCACCAGTCCCAATTGTGTAGCTATAGCCAACACCAGTATTGCCATCTGCAGTTGTAATACGCACAAAAATAGTCTCTTGCTTTAAAAATGCTTGTACGGAGTCTGTTCGTACCGTCTCCACCGGAATATCAATAAGAAAGGTTTCGGCATTAGTTATTATGCTCAATTGAAAATCCTTCCTACCTAAAAGCTGCTACCAAATAATATGAGTACGGGCGATCAGGATAATCCCAATCGCCCGTCTCTAACTTACTTTTTACTTACAGGTCATGTACTCGTTCTGGAAAGCCGCAAGGATTTCCTTTGAAGTAGCTTGACGTGTGTCGTTGTANGTATCAACGTTGTCCTTAGTTACCAAGAATGAACCGGAGTCTACNTATAGACCAGGTGTATTCATGGTGCACTTCTTGCTACCAAGTGCTGAAAGTACCCATGAACCAACATAACCTTGGCCCCATGGATTCTGNACAACAGTTCCGGAAATTACGCCAGACTTNATNGCATCCAAGATCTTCTGGTCATCATCAATTGCAATAACCTTAATTGGAAGCTTGGTTGATGAAACACCATCAGTTGCAGCAACAGCTGGGTTGTAAGCAGTTGTAACGATTCCGTTAATCTGCTTGCCCTTTGCTGCTAATAGATCAGTTACAGCCTTTGTTGCTGACTGTAGATCTGAGTCAATATCAGTGATAGTTGTTAGAAGCTTAACTTTTCCGCCAGTCTCAGCGATAGCTTGCTTTACGCCATCCATACGACGGATTGTGTTTGCATCTACTGCGTTACCAGTTAAGTGAACAAGATTTCCCTTGCCACCCATCTCTTTAATAACTGCTGTTGCAGCTAGGTATGCAGCTTTGCCAGTATCAGTACTCAAGCAGAAATCTGCTGAGTTTTTCTGTGGCTCTTTAACAATGTCATATCCACCTGGGCATGAAGCAAGGGAACCAACTGCGAAACCCTTTGCCTTTAGACCAGCAATGT
>JGI25910J50241_10000501_pt1 | contig 13157 bp, 12 predicted proteins | sample LauGreSBDMM110SN_3_FD_50241 | JGI IMG/M metagenome (IMG submission 50241) | reverse complement strand
GAGGCAAATAATTTTTTTGAATCAGTACCTGCTATCGCAAGATTTCTAAAAACTTTATCTGATGTTGGGCTTGGCTATGTCAGGCTCGGACAATCAGCACCAACACTCTCAGGAGGTGAGGCGCAGCGGGTAAAGCTAGCGACTGAATTACAGCGCAGATCAACTGGGCGAACTATCTATGTGCTAGATGAGCCAACAACTGGCTTGCACTTTGAAGATGTTCGTAAGTTACTTCTGGTGTTAAATAGATTAGTAGATACTGGAAATACTGTAATTGTGATTGAGCATAATTTAGATGTAATCAAATCAGCTGATTGGGTTATTGACTTAGGCCCAGAAGGCGGTTCAGGTGGTGGGTTAGTAGTGGCGCAGGGGCGTCCTGAAGATATTGTAAAAAATAGTAAGAGCTATACCGGAAAGTTTTTAGCTCAGGTATTAAAGAAGTAAGTTATGGCTGACCCGCAGAGTTATCGCCCGAGTAATTTACCAACAGATCCTGGTGTTTATCGATTTTTTGATAAGGATGAAAAGGTTATATATGTAGGTAAGGCTAAAAATATTAAGAATCGCCTTAATACATACTTTGGCAATAACTTACAAATAAAAACTAGAAGAATGGTAAATACCGCTGTTCGAGTTGACTGGACAATTGTAAATAGTGAGGTTGAAGCACTTCAGCTTGAGTTCACTTGGATAAAGCAGTACAACCCAGATTTTAATGTTCAGTTTAAAGATGATAAGTCATATCCACACCTGGCGATTGACCTAATCTCAGAGTTTCCTCGTCTATTCATCTCCCGTGCTAAGAAGGTTGCTGGAGTTAAGTATTTTGGTCCTTACTCACATGCCTGGGCGCTAAGAAGTACATTTGAGACTTTAATAAAAATATATCCAGTTCGTACATGCAGTGAATCTAACTTTAAATCTGCAGTGCGTAGTAAGCGCCAATGTTTATTAGGTGATATTGGAAGATGTGCCGCTCCTTGTGTTGGTTGGGTCACTCCGCAAGAGCATAAGAAATTAGCAAATGATCTGGTTAGATTCTTAGAGAAGTCACCAGAGGAAATAGCAACCCGGATTGAAGAGGAAATGGGTATTGCATCAGCAGCACAGGAGTATGAAAAGGCGGCAAAGCTTCGGGATCAACTAGATGCGATTAATAAAGCCTTTGAATCTACTGATCGGTTTTTGAATGAAAATATTGATGCAGATGTGCTCGCAATCCATGAAGAGATAACTCATGCTGCGCTCTCACAATTTACTATTGTGGCAGGGCGAATTACTGGTTCTAGGTCGTGGGTAGTCGACCGAGCAAATCTATTAGAGGATCAGGCAATCATCGCTGCAATGTGTGGAAAAGTTTATGGCGAAAATAAGCCACCTGCTGAAATTTTAGTTGACCTACTACCTCAGGATTCATCTGTGCTAGAACAATGGCTTACGTTCAGCGCGGTAAAAATGTTTCATTATCGCAGCCGGTACGGGGTGAAAAATTAGAGTTAGTTCAAATGGTCAAGCGAAATGCTCACCAGACATTAATTCAATATTTAAGCAAGCGGGCAAATGATGCGGCGGTAAGTGGTAGCGCACTTGCTGAAATTGCTGAACAACTTGAGCTGGCCGAGTTACCACTTCGAATTGAATGCTTTGATATTTCAAATATTCAAGGAACAAGTATGGTGGCATCTATGGTTGTGTTTGAGGATGGTCAACCAAAGAAGAGCGATTATCGAAGATTTTCGATTGCAGATGATGCTGGATTTGATGACACCAGGGCGATGGCTCATGTAATTACAAGACGCTTTAAAAGATATTTAGATGAAAAAGATATTGATGTCGTAGAGGCGGCTGTACAAGGGGCGCAGCGACCAAAGTTTGCATACCCACCGCAGCTAGTAGTAGTCGATGGTGGTAAGCCACAGGTAAATGCCGCAGCAAAGGCATTACGGGAGTTAGGCATTACCAATGTCGCACTATGTGGTCTAGCTAAGCGGCTAGAGGAGGTTTGGTTACCAAATAATAGTGAGCCAATAATTTTCCCAAGGCATAGTGAGGCCTTATATCTACTGCAGAAGGTAAGGGATGAAGCACATAGATTTGCAATAAATTTTCACCGATCAAAGAGATCAAAGATAATGTTGGAGTCACTTTTAGATGAGGTAGATGGATTAGGTGAGGTAAGAAGGAAATCCTTACTAACACATTTTGGCTCGGTAACTGCATTAAAAAAGGCTACCTCTGAGGAGCTAGCGGCAGTACCTGGTATTGGTATAAAGATGGCAAAAACCATTATGGAGCAAGTAAATAACCAAGGGGTAGCATTAAATATTGATATGCAAAGCGGTGAGATTTTAGATGCTTGACAGGTAGTAGAAGATACAGGTGATGAGTACAAATCCAAGGGTTGTTTGCCTAGGTGGTGGGCATGGCCTGGCTGCAACATTGGCCGCAATGCGCACTTTAACCAATCAAGTAACTGCAGTTGTTACTGTGGCAGATAATGGTGGCTCCTCTGGCAGATTACGTGCTGAATTTAATTCATTACCCCCTGGGGATTTACGTATGGCACTTGCTGCCCTTTGCGCAGATGATGAATGGGGAAAAAGTTGGGCGCAGATTATGCAATACCGATTTACCAGCTCAGGTGAGATGGATAACCATGCAATTGGAAACTTACTGCTGACCGCACTTTGGGATCGTGATGGTGATCCAGTTAAAGGATTGGACAGAGTTGGCCAACTGCTTAAGGTGGTGGGAAGAGTTCTACCAATGGCATTAGAGCCACTTGATATTGAAGGAAAATTTGTTAGTAGATCAGGCAGTAAATTAGTTAGAGGGCAGGTAGAGGTAGCGGCTGCAACTGGCAAAGTAGAGGAGTTAAAGCTAATTCCCAGCAAACCAAAAGCGACACCGGAGGCCTTAGATGCACTACAAAAGGCAGATTGGATAACAGTAGGTCCTGGCTCCTGGTTATCTAGTGTTATGCCGCACTTTTTACTAAGCGAGCAGGCTAAACAGATACAGCAGAGTAAGGCTAAGAAAATAATGATTTTTAACTTACCAGATAAAAATACATCTGATGAGTTCTCAGGCTTCTCACTTGAGGCACATTTACAATTAGTGCTCAATCACATACCTGATTTAAGTATCGATGTGGCCCTAATAGACAAATCATTAGAGGGATTAGAGCCTAAATTTGAGAAGTTAGTTGCAAAATGTGGCGGTCGAGTTATGGCATTTGATCTGGCAGATAGTAAAGAATCTTTCCACCATGATCGGGAGAAATTAATTTCCGCTTTCGCCCACATTTTTAAGTAATACCTGCTTAGATAACCCCATTAAACGGTTAGAGGAGAATTAAATGGCAATGACTGAAGCGGTTAAAGATGAGCTAAGTAGGCTATCTATAACCAAGCCTTGTTGTCGTAAATCTGAGGTTTCTTCACTGCTCAGATTTGCTGGCGGCCTTCATGTAGCCGCTGGAAAGATAATTGTTGAGGTTGAATTAGATACTGCGCAAACAGCCCGCCGGTTGCGTAAAGATATTGCTGAGGTCTTTGGACATGAGAGTGAATTATCAGTTGTCTCCGCTAGTGGAATTCGCAAAGGCTCTCGCTATATTGTTCGAGTTTTAGCAGATGGTGATGCACTTGCTAGACAAACTGGATTAGTCGATGCAAATAATCGACCAATTAGAGGATTGCCTCCACAGGTTGTCTCTGCTGCAATTTGTGATTCAGAGGCTGCTTGGCGCGGTGCATTTTTAGCACATGGTTCCTTAACTGAACCTGGTAGATCATCTGCACTAGAGATTACCTGTCCTGGACCTGAAGCTGCTCTTGCTTTAGTTGGCGCCGCCCGTAGATTAGGAATAACTGCAAAGGCGCGTGAGGTACGTGGTGTAGATCGAGTTGTAATTCGCGATGGTGATGCAATTGGCGCACTGCTGACTAGATTAGGCGCGCATGAAACAGTTTTGGCATGGGAGGAACGGCGAATGCGCCGTGAAGTGCGGGCAACTGCAAACAGATTAGCAAATTTTGATGATGCAAATCTACGCAGATCAGCTCGGGCTGCAGTTGCTGCATCAGCAAGAGTGCAGCGCGCAATGGAGATTTTAGGTGTTGAGATTCCTGACCACCTAAAGGAGGCAGGAGAACTTAGGGTCAATCATGGGCAAGCGAGTTTGGAGGAGCTTGGCTCTCTTGCAACGCCGCCAATGACAAAGGATGCAATTGCAGGCCGAATTCGTAGATTACTTGCGATGGCTGATAAGCGTGCTCGCGAATTAGGTGTACCAGATACTGAAGCCAGTATTAGTCCTGATTTATTGAACTAATCCGAAGATAATTTCCTGATAAGATAAGCACCTCACAACGTTGTGGTGCTAATTTTGGTAAAAATATTAATTATGGTTTAGGCGGGAATTTATATGTTAAAAGTCGGAGTTAATGGATTTGGCCGAATTGGCCGAAACTTTCTAAGAGCATCCCTTGAATCAGGCGCAAAATTTGAGATTGTTGGTATCAATGATCTGACCGATAATGCAACACTTGCTCATCTTTTAAAGTATGACTCAATTTTAGGTCGATTAAAGATGCCGGTAACTTTCACCGAGAGCACAATCACTGTTGGTGGTAAGAGTATTTCGGTAAGCGCTGAGCGTGATCCAGCAAATATTCCCTGGGGTAAATTAGGTGTTGATGTTGTTGTTGAATCTACTGGAATTTTTACTAAAGCTGCCGATGCGCAAAAGCACATAACTGCAGGGGCTAAAAAAGTAATTATTTCAGCACCTGCAACCGATGAAGATATAACTATTGTGATGGGTGTTAATCACGAAAAATATGACTCTACTAAGCACAACATTATTTCAAATGCATCTTGCACTACTAACTGTTTAGCACCAATGGCTAAGGTTTTAAATGATGAATTTGGAATTGTCAGGGGCTTGATGACCACAATTCATGCTTACACAAATGATCAGGTTATTTTAGATTTCCCACACAAGGATCTGCGACGCTCTAGAGCTGCTGCACTCTCTATTATTCCAACTTCAACTGGAGCTGCAAAGGCGATTTCATTAGTACTTCCAGAGTTAAAAGGAAAATTAGATGGGTATGCATTACGAGTTCCAGTACCAACTGGCTCTGCAACTGATCTAACAGTTGAGTTGGCAAAAGAGGTTTCAGTTGAACAGATAAATGCCGCGTTAAAGAAGGCGAGTGAGGGTTACCTTAAAGGTTATTTAACCTATACCGAGGATCCAATTGTCTCTGCCGATATTGTTACCGATCCAAGTTCATGTATTTTAGATGCTGGATTAACAAAAGTTATTGGAAGTACTGCCAAGGTTGTTGGCTGGTATGACAATGAGTGGGGTTATTCAAATAGATTGGTTGATCTAATCCAATATATTGGCAAGACTCTATAATTTAGATGGGCATAAAAACACTTTCCCAATTAGATCCACAAAACGCTCAGGTAATTTTGCGCTGTGATTTAAATGTTCCAATTAAAGATGGTGTTATTACTGACGATGGACGCATTCGTGCCTCCCTTGCCACAATAAATAAGCTGCTTGCAGGTAATTGTTCAATTGTGATTCTTGCCCACCTAGGTAGGCCAAAGGGTGAGCGCAAAATTGAATTATCATTAGCTCCAATAGCAAAACGATTAGGTGAATTACTTAAAATCGAAGTTAAGTTTTCCAGTGCAATCACTGGCGTAGCTAGCCAAGCACGGGCATTAAAAAGTGGTGAAGTTATGCTTCTTGAAAATATTCGTTTTGAATCTGCTGAGACTAGTAAAGATGAATCTGAGCGCTCAGTATTAGCAGCAGAGTTAGCTACCTATGGCGACATATATATTGGCGATGGCTTTGGCGCTGTGCACCGTAAACATGCATCGGTTTATGAATTGGCTAAATTATTACCAAATGCTGCGGGCGATCTTATTTGTGCTGAGGTTGATGTACTAGAAAGGTTAACTAAGAATCCAGATCGACCATATGCCGTCGTGTTGGGGGGAGCTAAGGTTTCAGACAAGATTGCAGTTATCTCTAATCTCTTAGAGAAGGTCAATGTAATTGCTGTTGGCGGTGGAATGGTCTTTACCTTTCTAGCCGCCCAAGGTAAGCAGATTGGCAAATCATTAGTTGAGCCAGAATTAATTCCAACGGTAAAAGAATTACTTCTCCGAGCTGATAAGTTGGGAATTAAGTTTCTGCTACCGATTGATATAGTTGTTGCATCAGAGTTTTCCGCAGATGCTAAACCAACCTTAGTCTTAGCTGATGCGATACCTGCTGATCAAATGGGTTTAGATATTGGACCAGCCTCTGCTAGTAACTTTGCTGTCGCAATTGCGCAATGTAAAACAGTTTTTTGGAATGGACCAATGGGAGTTTTTGAGTTTGAAAATTTCTCACATGGTACAAAGACCATCGCAAAAGCATTGACTCAAGTTGATGGAATGGCAGTTGTCGGCGGGGGAGATTCAGCGGCAGCGGTTCGTAAACTAGGCTTTGCAGATAATGAGTTTAGTTATATCTCAACTGGTGGGGGTGCATCTCTTGAGTATCTTGAAGGAAAAGATTTGCCTGGCCTAGTCGCTTTAAGTAAGTAAGGGAGAGAAATGCGTAAACCTTTGATTGCCGGAAATTGGAAGATGAATTTAAATCATCTTGAGGCAATAGCGGTGACTCAAAAATTAGCCTATTCACTAGATGATCGTGATTATGATGCTGTTGAAGTGGTTGTTATTCCACCATTTACAGATATTAGATCTGTGCAAACTTTAATTGATGGTGACCGCTTGCGTTTACTTTATGGTGCTCAAGACATATCAACAGCGCAATCTGGTGCATTTACTGGAGAGATCTCAGGTGCTATGTTGGCAAAGCTTGGCTGCACTTATGTATTAGTTGGTCATAGTGAGCGCCGCACAAATCATAAAGAGGATGATGAACTACTCAACCGAAAGATTAAGGCAGTATTTGCAAATGAGTTAAAACCAATTCTTTGTGTTGGGGAGGAGCTATCGGTTAGAGAAGCGGGTACTCATGTGGCTTATGTTTTAACGCAATTACGAAATGCTCTTAAAGGATTACACAAACCTGATTTAAAGAAAATTGTAGTTGCTTATGAACCAGTATGGGCAATTGGAACTGGCAAGACTGCAACCCCTGAGGATGCACAAGAGGTGTGTGCTGCAATTAGGCAAGAGCTTCGTAAAATTGGCAGTGATGAGATTGCAGATAATTGTCGAATTATTTATGGCGGTTCCGTAAAATCAATTAATACCTTGGATATTATGAAAGAGCCAGATATAGATGGGGCGTTAGTAGGGGGAGCCTGCCTTGATCCAGAAGAGTTTGCGCGGATATCTAAATTCCATAGAGTGCTAAATAAGGCTTAGATCGGCTTAATTAAGAAAAGTAGAGCAAAAGATAGTATCCTTTGCCGATAGCCAACAGGCTTTAGGCTCTAGTTAGTGAAGGCGAGTAAATGACTTTAGTCTCTTTCTATTCTTTTGATAGTTGCAAGTATCTTGATGATTGTTTTAGTTTTACTACATAAGGGCAAGGGTTCTGGCTTATCAGATCTTTTTGGTGGTGGTATCTCTTCAACATACGGAGGCTCTTCAGTTGTTGAAAAGAATTTAGATCGCATAACAATTGTTGTCGGTGGTGTTTGGTTTGCGACAGTTGTTGCACTTAGTTTGTTATTGAAGTAATTACAAAACCAAAGGAGTAAAAATGGCTGGTGGAAGTGCAATTCGTGGTAGTCGTGTTGGTGCTGGACCGATGGGTGAGGCTGAGCGTGGTGAGTCAATTGCTCGCTTTAGAGTTTCATATTGGTGTGCTAATGGCCATGAAACCAAACCTTCTTTTGCCGAAGATGGCACAGTAGAGGTCCCTGCCGAGTGGGATTGTCCAAGATGTGGTTTTCCGGCTGGCCAGGATAAAAATAAACCACCAATGCCAATGAAAAATGAACCATATAAAACACATTTAGCTTATGTAAAAGAGCGCCGTACTGAGGCAGAGGCTAATAAAGTTTTAGATATTGCCCTTAAAAAAATACGTGGTGAGGATTAATTCTTTTTAATCTCTGCCAGTAATTTTGCTATACCTTCTTTACGATTCTTCAAGTGAATTCGAATCAAAGGTAAATTTCGTTCTGAAAGTGCAGCGGCATCACCAAGTGCCTGCGCCATAATTAATTGTGAAAACGAGTAGTTTTCACCTGGAATTTTGATATCGTCTTTAGATTCACCAGTTATCTGAATAAAAGCTCCATTTTGCTGACCGCCCTTATGAAACTGCCCAGTTGAGTGAAGAAACCTAGGTCCCCAACCAAAGGTAGTAGCTCGCTTACTTTTACTAAAAATTAGTGGCTGCAACTTTGCAATCTCATCATCGCTGCCTCTTGTTAAATATGCCATTACAGCAAAGTAGGTAGCGGGTGTTTTTACAAAATCAGTAAGGCTCTTAACTGAGGTATTTGAGTAGATCGCAAGATCAGCATCTTCATAGGTGGGCTTAGGGATTATAAAGTTACCTTTATCCAGATCCGAAAGAATTTTCGCTGTTCGATCCTTTGCTTCAGTCACATTTGGTTGATTAAAGGGATCAACATCTAGCAGGTGGCAAAGAAGTGCGGTTACCCACTCCCACAAAATAAATTGCTCACCTAAAGATGCTTCAATAACTAAATCAAAATCACCCTTTACAAATCCAACGGATAATCCAGTATGTTCTTTGGCAGGTTCATCAATAACTACTGGTAGGCGGCCAGTTTGATCCTTCCCAGTAGATTCAGCTACTAATTGTTCAATCCAATCTGATAATCCAGGCGTATTTGAGTTCTTATCACAAAAGCTAATTATTTGATCTGTAGCTGAGAATAATGCTGCTGCAATAGAGATTGCAGGTGAATCCTCAGACAAAAACTTACGAGATGCTTTCTCCGCATCATCTAGCAAAATAGATATATCAACTCCCACTAAGGCGGCGGGCACTAAGCCAAAGGCTGACAAAGCACTAAATCGCCCACCAACATTTGGATCTGCATTAATTACTCGAAAGCCACCAGAGCGAGCTGATTTATCAAGTACGGTTGCTGGATCAGTAATAATCACTATGTGATCGGTAGGGTTTAGATTACTATCTAAAAATATTTTTTGGTAGAACTTAAATTGAGATTGCGTCTCAATTGTGCCACCAGATTTTGAAGCTATTACTATAACTGCCTCATTTAAATCTTTTGGGATCGAATTACTTATTTGAGCAGGGTCTGTAGAATCAAGGACTGTTAATTCTTTTTTATAGGTTGCAGCTATTACTTCCGGTGCAAGAGATGAACCGCCCATGCCACACAAAACAATATGAGTTAATTTATTGCTTCTAGCCCAAGCAGATAGTGCATCTAGCTGGGGAAGAAGATCTCGGGATCTGGTAGGCAGATCAATCCAATCAAGGCGAGTTGCTGCCTCACTCTTTACTCCCCATATATTTGGATCCTTCTTAGCAATTCTTGGAGCAATTGCAGCTAACTTTGCAATTATCTCTGGCTTATTTCTATCTAAGACTGGCCCGGATATTTTCATTTATGATCCGATAGCAACTGTTTTGACTGAATTCATTAAATCTAACCAAGCGGCCTCAAATTTAGCCACCCCATCAATCTCTAGGTGCTTGGTTACCTTATCTAGATCAATACCTGCCATCGCCAATTTAGCTAAGGTTGCCTTAGCACTCTTTATATTTGGCGTAATTGTGTCACCACTAAAAATGCCAGAATCTCTAACTATATTTAAAGTTGCCTCCGGCATTGTATTAACAGTATTTTTTGCAACTAACAACATTACATAACGAGTTGGATCATAGGCACGATCTTTAACACCAGTTGATGCCCAAAGCGGGCGCTGCAGATTCCCACCCTTATCTTTCAAGCTTTGCCAGCGAGGAGTTTTTTCAAATGCTAAACACGCCTCGTATGCCATCACAGCATTTGCAATTGCCGTCATGCCACGTAACTCAGAATCTATTGGAAGCTGCTTATCTACTTCAGAATCAATTCGGCTAATAAAAAAAGAGGCAACTGAGTGGATGTTTCTTATTGAAGCCCCATTACTTAATCCTTTTTCTAATCCTGCTGCATATGCAGCTAAAACCTCTTTGTATCTATTGACCGAGAAAATTAAGGTAACATTGACGCTAATTCCGCTGGATATTAAATCTGTTATAGCAGGTAATCCTTCAATGGTAGCCGGTACCTTTATTAATAGATTTGGACGATCGATAATTTGCCACAACTGCTTACCTTGCCCAATAGTGGCGGCAGTATCCCGAGCAAATCTGGGATCAACCTCAATTGAGACTCTGCCATCAACGCCATTAGTACTCTTAAAAATCTCACTAAATAGATCACAGGCACTTCGAACATCATCGGTAGTCAATTTAGTAATGATCTCTTCAGTTGATTTATCCTTATTCTGCTTTATATCACCTTGATAAAGTTGCGAGTTNCCAATCGCCGTTGCAAAAATATTTGGATTAGTAGTTACCCCAACCACATTATCGGTTTGGATNAATTTNNTTAATGAGCCATTTTTTAAGCGATCTCTAGATAAATCATCAAGCCAAACTGCAACCCCACTTTGGGATATTTGTGCCAACGCATTACCCATTTGCGTTGCGAATACTTTCTTTAGCTGCGCTGACTACATTCTCAACGGTAAATCCAAACTCTTTAAACAAAACAGATGCGCTAGCTGATGCCCCAAAACTTTCTACCGAGATAGGAACACCGCTATCACCAATATATTGATACCAAGGCTGTGCTACACCTGCCTCGATGCTTACCCGTGCTTTAATTGTTTTAGGCAAAACTTGATTTCGATAACTCTCAGGCTGCTCCTTAAACCATTCAAGGCAGGGCGCACTAACTACTCGAGCCTTAATGCCCTCTTCTGCTAATTTTTCCCTGGCTGTGATTGCCAGGTGAATCTCTGAGCCGGTAGCAATTAAAATTACCTCACACTTATCTTTTGAGTCCGCACTGCCATAAGCTAAAACATATGCACCATTTGCAGCTCCTTGCGCAGATGCGTATTTATTGCGATCAAGTACTGGCAAATTTTGCCGCGAAAGTGCCAACCCAACCGGTTTAGCGCGTTTAATAATCTCTTGCCAACATATGCCCACTTCATTTGCATCAGCAGGTCTAATTACAGCAAGACCAGGAATAGTGCGTAGTGCAGCTAAATGTTCTACTGGTTGATGGGTTGGACCATCCTCACCAAGACCGATTGAATCATGGGTCCATACATAGGTTACTGGTAGTTGCATTAACGCTGATAAGCGAACTGCTCCACGCATATAATCGCTAAATACTAAAAATGTTCCTGCAAATGGCTTTACCAATCCATGTAGTGCTGCGCCATTTATAATCGCGCCCATAGCGTGCTCACGAATTCCAAAGTGAATTATTCGACCATATGGATTTGCCCCAGCCATTTTGCTAGTTGCTGGTAAGAATGAGCCCCACCTTCAATGGTGGTGTTATTGCTATCTGCTAAATCTGCTGAACCACCCCAGAACTCTGGGAGTGTTTTTGCAAGCACCTGAATTACTTTGCCAGAGGCAGCTCTTGTGGCAATCTCTTTATCAATTGGAAATACTGGTAAAGATTTATCCCAATCAGGGGGTAACTTCTTATTAATTAATCTATTTAATAATTGAGCAGATTGTGGATTAGCCTTTTCCCACTCATTAAATTTAACCTGCCACTGCTTATAAATCTCAGCTCCTCGCACCTTCACCGCTCTTGCATGAGCGATCACATCATCTGGAGCGATAAATAAATCTTGTGGCTCTAACCCTAGAATTTTCTTTGTTGCAGCAATCTCATCAGCACCCAATGCTGAGCCATGAGCCTTTGAAGTGCCCTTTGCATTTGGCGCAGGCCAAGCAATAACTGTGTGAAGATGAATCAGAACTGGTTTATTTTTCTCGGCAATTGCTGCGATCATCGCTGCCTCTAATTTTTCTCGATCAACATCACCATCTGCTTTAGCAGCAACCTCAATTACCGCCCAGCCATAGGCACGATACCTAGCTGAGACATCCTCAGTTGCGCTGATATGTGTGTCACCCTCAATTGAAATTCGATTATCATCATAAATTACTTTTAAGTTGCCAAGTTGTTGAGTTGCAGCAAGTGATGATGCTTCAGCACTAATGCCCTCTTGTAGATCACCATCGGAGCAGAGCACCCAAATATTATGATCAAACAAATCAGTTTTATTCTCTGGATCTAGCATTCCTTTTTCATATCTAGCTGCCATTGCCATACCAACACCGTTGGCAACTCCCTGACCAAGCGGACCAGTTGTTGTCTCAACACCTAATGTGTGTCCATACTCTGGGTGTCCAGGTGTCTTTGCCTGATGGGTTCTAAAGTTTTTCAGATCCTCCAGCTCCAAGCCGTAACCAGATAGATAAAGTTGAATATATAAGGTTAAGGAAGAGTGACCACAGGAGAGGATAAAGCGATCCCGAGCGATCCAATTTGGATTTGCTGGATCATGTTTAAGAATTCGTTGAAAAAGCGTATATGCAACAGGGGCTAGTGACATGGCAGTACCAGGGTGGCCGTTTCCTACCTTTTGTGCTGCATCCATTGCAAAAGCTCGTGAGATCGCAACCGCTTTATCATCTAGTACTTGCCATTTTAGCAATTGCATTTAACTCACCTTTCGCAATCTAAAACTTGAACCAGAGTGCTTAATAAGGCTCCAAGCACTACCCCAGACTAGCGTGGCACCAAGCAGATGCGCCCCCACAATTATCTCAGGTAAGCCAGTTAAGTACTGAATATACCCAATGCCGCCTTGCGCAAATGCGACTAAAAGAAATATTTGAATCTTTCGAGTTAACATAGCTGATCCAGATTGTTTAATTAATAGCCAGAGAATGGTGCTTAGCACAAGCAATGCAATTACGAAATCAGCGTGGAGCCAAGAGACAGATTTAGGATCTAAACCAAATCGTTTTGCATTTTCATCTCCAGCATGTGGTCCACTACCGGTAACTACTGTGCCAATAATCAAAACAATTAGTGTAAGCCAAAGCAGGATTGGTATTAGGG